>OLPC01000205.1_pt1 | contig 63187 bp, 53 predicted proteins | sample 1672341 | NCBI WGS metagenome assembly OLPC01 (sample SAMEA3136673, study PRJEB25190) | human gut metagenome | reverse complement strand
AGATGTCAGGAGAAAGTAACTTACACTTTCTCCTGACATCTGACACGGGATTCTTATTTTACTCTATTCCATATTCTTTCAGGAGTTTTTCCTGATACTCGGTATCTTTCGTTGAGCGTTCTAAATCACTGTATCTTTTATCTGCTAACAGATATCCGTTCAGTCGATTGATATTTTGTATCCCCTCATCACGCCCTTCTCTTCTCAACGTCTTCTCATGCAATTTTTTATTATATGTTGTCAAAATCATTTCCAACACCTCCGCTCGATGTTTCTTCAAAAAATCCGTCAACACATTCTGCCTGATACAGGCATCCATTGCTTTAGAAACCGCATCTTCCATTGTATCTTCCAACTGCATATATTCCCTGACACATCGCACAAATATTGCATACTCCTCCAGCCGTCTGCACTGATGCATCAGCTCCTGATTATGACCATAATTGATATTCAGCATAATCGCTGTACATTCCAGACACGATTTTTCATCATCTGTCGCTTCAAAACAATCAGACAGCTTTAATTCCATTGAATCTGGTTCATCCTTTGTTCCATTATAAAAAACAATGTACTTCGGTATCGGGAGCCGTAGTCTTTTTTCTCCGTATATATCCAGATCATTCTTTGCTACATATCCCTGATATAGCCTTCCGAAATAGAGCACGCCACGTAGTGGCATATTGGGATTAAAGGTACTTTGATGTTCATACAGATTCATTGTACCACCCACCAGAAAGGATACATCATTTTTCATAGATAGATAAAGGACATCTTCTAATGTGTTTACTTCCAGATCATCAGGATTCTGATAGTCTGTGTGATTGATTGCATTATAAAGCTGCAACAGATCTTCTTTGTTATTAAAGATCATTCTCCATAATCGATCTTTATATTGCCGGTTATGAGTTTGTTTGTTATGACGAATCTTTTTCTTTTGTTTTCTCATTTCTGCCTCCATTATAATCGAAAAAGGTTAATAAGTAAATTCGTCATAACTCATGTTTCGTGTAGATATAAAATTTTATCTACAATAAATACACTCATATCTATATATGATTTGATTTTCTACATTCGCCTTATTTCAAATAATACTGGTTTCTCTTGGCAGAAGCAATTAAAAAATAATAAAATTTGTGTTATCATATTCATAAAGCTTTTAATCACTAACCATATATTTCCAGGAGGCTTAATTTCATGTACTATCCACTCGCACAACAAGAATTTGAATCTTACCTTAACGGATACGACCGCGAAAATGACCGCATAAAATTAAAAATCATCCACACCTACGGCGTTGTAAAACAGGCAGAAGAGCTTGCCGAAAGGATGCATCTTTCAACCGAAGACACCGACCTTGCAAGGCTGATTGCACTCCTTCACGACATCGGGCGTTTTGAGCAGTTAAAGCGCTACGACAGCTTTGAGCCTGGCACAATGGATCACGCTGCTTACGGTGTAAAAGTGCTTTTTGATGAAGGCATGATCCGCCGCTTTCTTCCGGATGACAAATGGGACTCCATCATTTACACTGCAATCGCCCACCACAGCGATTATGAACTCCCTGAGATCTCAGATCCGCAGACACTTTTACACGCAAAGCTGATCCGTGATGAGGACAAGCTGGACAACTGCCGGGTAAAGCTCGTAGACTCCACAAGCACCTTTATTAACGTTTCTGAAGAAGAACTCGGTACACAGAACATAACCCAAAAGGTATACGAAACAGTTTTTAAAAACAAATGTATCCTTTCCGCAGACCGCGTCACACAGATGGATTACTGGGTATCTTATATCGTCTATTTCTTTGACATTAACTTCAAAGAAAGCTTTGATATTATAGCGGAAAATGACTACTTAAACCGCATTATCGACAGGATTCCATATAGCAATCCTTCTACAAAAAAGCAAATGGAAAAAATTCGGACTTATATGCAGAAGTTTATTAACTCACATACAGGCAGTCGGTTATCTTAACCTTCTTAGTTCACGAAATCAAGGAACTGACATACGCGCTTTCAGGAAAACAAATTCTAAGATTTATTTGCACCTTGAAAGCGTGTACATCATTTTCCTGTTTTTTTATCCTCCTATTGTATTATTTGTATTACATGGTATAATACAATCAAATCTCACAGAAAGGAGATGCCGATATATGATCATCAAGATCAACATGCAGTCCGAAGTCCCGATCTACCTTCAGCTGCGCAACGAGATTGTCAAAGGAATCGGGCGAGGGGAATTTGAGCCGGGGGAATCGCTTCCGACCGTCCGCCAGATGGCAACCGATCTCGGTATCAACACCATGACCGTCAGCAAAGCTTACCAGCTTTTGAAAACAGAAGGCTTCCTCGAGACAGACCGCCGTAAGGGAACAACCATCTGTTATCCCACTTCCTCTGCTCCACCAGATAACCGCTTTGACGAAAAGCTGGCAGATGAACTGGAACTTTTAAGCGCAGAAGCAAAGTTCCACGGCATGACTTTGACCGACTTCCTGGAACTCTGCCAGAGAACATTTAACGAAATGGAGGTAACAGCGAAATGATGATGCTGATTATATTTTTAATTACAGACATTTCCATGGTCGGCATCTTTGCCGGAGTCTATGGAAATATTGCAAAATACCGGGAAGGAATGCTGATGGGAGTCCATATTCCTAAATCTGAACTTGAACATCCCGACATAAAAGAGCTTCTCCAGCTTTATAAAAAGCACAACCGCCAGTTTTATTTGTGGAACATGCTTGCAGGAATTGCGGTATGCCTGCTTTGCTTTACTTACTTTTCTATTTTTATTACCGTATGGACACTGTGGTTCGTAGAATTCTGCCTTCTTACCATCCTCCGTGTCTATCATTATCATCAGAAAGTATACGACATTAAGCAGAAAAATGGATGGATCAGCTCAGTAAATGCAGATGTGTCCGCTGCAGTGGATACCCGCACTTCCTCACAAATTGCAAAAAAGATACTGCCGGCAAAGCTTCATCTGATCCCGGCTGCAGTGATTCTGATCCCTCTGTTTTTCCCACAGGTCCGTACTTATCTGCTGACCGAAAGCGATGGAAGAGTCATGCTTCTCTGCACAATTCTTGTCGCGGCAGCTTACATGGGTACCGGCTATTTATTCGCCCATATGCCAAACAAAATTTACAGTGAAAATTCACAGATCAACCTGCAGATCAATGCACTGGAAAAGCGTTTATACACCATATTCCTTTTTGTCTCCAATATTTGCAATACCGGTGCCTATCTCGGGATCATCCGGGATATTGCATCCAGCAACTGGATTGGCGGAGTTGGAATGGGCATCTACATTTTCCTCGAACTGATACCGGCTGCCATCATATTGATCATGTTTTTCTGGCTGCGTAAGGAAAAAGAGCAGATCCTCTCCCAGGACAGCACACCATTTTATATTGATGATGACTATTACTGGCGAAAAGGCTGGTACAACAATCCAAATGACAAACGGTATTTTGTACAGGACCGTGTGAACAGCATGAATTATTCTCTAAACTACGGACACCCTTCTGCAAAATATATTACCGGCGGAATGCTCGTCGGCACCGGGCTTCTTCTCCTCTGGATGTGTATCCTCTGTATCCGGATCGATTTTACACCGATCCGCCTGACGGAAAATGCTGCCCAGTATTCTATTACATCCGGCTATAAAACAGCAACCTTTGCTCTCGCTGATGTGGAATCAGTAACTCTTCTGGATAATCTGCCGGATGAAAAATTCTACCGGTCTGATGGCTCCGAAGATAACAGCAAACTTCTCGGTAATTTCCGTGGCAGCAAAACCGGACATTGCCAGATGTATATCTGGATTGAACATCCTCCGGTTCTTCAGATAAAGACAACAGATACCACCATTTTTCTGAACAGCAGCAACGAAGCACAGACTAAAGAATGGTACGATCAGTTAAATGATGCAATTTCTTCGAATAAATAAGCCTTTTTCATTACCATGACAATGCATAATACGAAATATCTTGTAAAGCGTAACATGTCATGCTACAATCATGTTAAAATGTTGGGGGCAAAAATATACGGATTTCACAAAGATAAAAAAGTTCAGAAAGGACTGTAGACAATGACACTTCAAGAATGTTATGTAAAAATTGGTGGCGACTATAATGATATTCTTCACCGGTTTATGAATGAAAATATGGTACGCAAATTTGTCCTCAAATTTCCGCAGGACAACAATATGGCTTTATTTGAAGAATCCTGGGCTAAAAAGGACTACGAAACCGCATTTCGTGCAATGCATACCTTAAAAGGTGTTGCCGTAAACCTTGGATTTACTGCACTTTACAATGTCAGCAGTGCTCTGACCGAAAAGCTCCGCAGCCAGGAATACGACAACCTTGACGGTTTGATCGCCGATGTCAAAAAACAGTATGATATCGTGATCGAAGCAATTGCAGCCCTTGGCTAAATCTTAAAACACTGACGATAAACAGGAAGAGACTGCTTCACCGCAGCCCCTTCCTGTTATGTTTTTCTATAGCTTTTTCTTCAGCATTTCCGGATTTGATGCATAGGAGAGAGCCGTCTCCGCCGTGATCCTCCCATCTTTATACAGATTCAGAAGACCAAAATCCATCGAATGCATTTCTTCTTTATTAGACGAATACACGACTCCATCAATCTGCGGAACCTTATTGTCGCGGATCATATTGCGGATCGCCGGAGTGATCGTCATGATCTCAAATACCGGGACCTGTTTTCCATCCACTGTCGGCACAAGCTGCTGTGAAATTACAGCCTGCAATACCATGGACAACTGAACTGCAATCTGCCTCTGCTGGTTTGCCGGAAATACATCAATGATACGGTCAACCGTATTTGCTGCTCCGATCGTATGCAGGGTAGAAAATACCAGATGCCCGGTTTCCGCTGCTGTCATTGCCACATCGATCGTCTCATAATCACGCATTTCACCAAGCAGGATCACATCCGGGCTCTGCCGGAGCGAAGCACGTAGCGCATTGACGTAGCTTTCCGTATCCACGTTGATCTCCCTCTGGCTTACAATACTTTTATCATGCCGGTGCAGATACTCGATCGGATCTTCCAGCGTAATGATATGCTTTTCCATTGAATGATTGATCTTATCCACCAGACAGGCAAGCGTAGTAGATTTTCCACTTCCCGCCGGGCCTGTCACAAGCACCAGTCCTTTTGACAGGTTATAAAAGCTCATCACCGGGTCCGGAATCCCGATCTCATTCGGCTCCGGCAGTTCAAATGTGATCACACGGATAACGGCTGAGAGCGCCCCCCTCTGTTTGTACGCACTGACACGAAATCTCGAAAGTCCCGGAACAGCAAAAGAAAAATCATCATCTCCTTTTTCTTCAAGAACCCGGATGTCCCGTCCTCCTGCCAGCTTATATAATTCCTCAACGCATTCTTTCGTCTGCGGCGGCATCAGCTTTTCTTCCTTCTCCCTGCAGATTCTTCCATTTGCCCGATAAGAAACCGGAAGACCTGCTACAACAAATATATCTGATGCATGATTTAAAACTGCCTTCTGAAGCAATACAATGATATCCATAGCTCAAACTCCTTTCGCGTCAGTCACTTCCAAGAACCGGAAGTGTTGACTTTTCTTCCCATTTCTCAGATGCTGACTCTTTCCATTTTACAACCTTCTGCGTTCCCTTTACCGGATCTGCCAGGATCTCGACTTCCAGATTCTGACTGTCCGTGACCGGAACCACATAGGAAATATCCAGATTCGCTCCGTCTTCTTCAGCTGTCACGCCCTCAATCTGCCGAATCGCAAATACAGGATCCTCTTTTGCAAATGCATCATCGATCTGCGCCATGATCTGCGCCGCCTTTGCATTTGCCTCACAATACGCCGTTTCCCGGCCGGCAAGCTGCTGACTATAACTCTGATCCCTTTTTGCACTTGACAGTGAGAGTGTGGCAAATGTCACCAGACACAGGATTACAAAGATCACAAGCAGGTACGACGTTCCGATCTGAATCCCCGGGTATGATCCCCTTTTCTTTCTCTTCATCCTGTCACTCCCTTTCCGTGCCTGTCATCCGGTCTGTTTCCACCGAATAGATTTCTTCCGGCTGTTCTCCGGACAGGCGCTGCACCGTAAATGTTCCATGCAAAAGCTTTCCATCCGGCTCCACCCGGATCACGATCTCATACGAAGCCTCATCCTTACTGCATTTCTGCCAGTCTGCGTCATAGAAGACCTCCGTGTCCTCCGTCAGCGCATCCGCAAGAAAAAGCTCTGTATACCCGGAAACCTTCTCAAGCGCCGTATTCAGTTCCTGTGTCTCGCGGCTGGTCGTGTGCGCCTTCACAAAAATCTGCACACACACCGCAGAAGCAAGGCAGAAAAATAAAATTGCAATCATCAGTTCCAGCAAAAACAGGCTGGAACGCTTTGCCGGTGTCCGTTCCATAAATCTTCTCCTATCTTGCAGCGCTCTTCACACTGACAAATGTATCTGTCTTTTTCCCGTCTTCATTTTCACAATACAGATGAAAAATCCCATCTGAAGTTTCCTTAGCCTCGAAGTCCTTTGTTGCCAGGATCTTCCGTCCATCGGATGCTTTTGCTTCCGTTCCATCCCGGATAAAAAGCTCTCTTAAGTATCCATCATACGCATACAGATATGTCACATAATCCTTCTCATCATAACGCTGCCGGATCACGAGAGCATTTTCCCCATCGAAAGTTCCGTCTGCTATCGCACCATTTTCATCATTCTGGTGCATTTTCTCCGTCACATAGGCAAGTGCCGTCCGTCCCGAATAGGAATCCGACGAGGCCTTCACCTGCCGGCTGTAAAATCCCGATGCAAGAACCACAATGGCGACCGATGATGCCGCCAGCACGAAAAAGACTGCAAGAGGAAAAAGAAAATCAATCACATGCTTTTTTTCATTTCTACGCTTCATGACCATTTCCTCCTATCGTTCGATCACCGTAATGTCCGGAAGAATATTGGCACCGGCAATCTGATAATCAATAAAAAACTGCTTCTTGTCATACTGGATCCCACAGTTTTCCGTCAGATCATCAAGCGTCTCCGGATAGTGTCCTTCCAGCGCATAGTACTGCGTCACACCACGCCAGAGTGCATTTTCCAGACTTTCCTTCTGTCTGCGTCTTGTCGTGTCCGAAAGCCTTTCAAATCCACTGAAAAAAGCACTGCAGATACATACAAACAGCAGAAGGGACAGACAGAAATTACGAAGTGGGCGCTGCCGTTTTCCGTGATAAAACCGTTCCCGTTCTTTTCTCCACATAGCATACGCCTCCTAAAGTCCTGACATAATTCCAAGAAGCGGAAGCATAACCGACAGAAGGATCGTTCCGACGATCACCGACAGGATGATCACCAGCGTCGGTTCCAGAACTGCGATCATAGAAGAAAGCTTTTCATCCACTTCCTCCTCACACTCATCGGCAATCCTTCCCATCATCTCATCCATCATTCCGGCTTTCCCGGCAATGGATGTCATCCGCGCATAAACACCTGTGAAGATTCCGGCTTTCACCAGTGCCTCTGCGATATCCGTTCCATTTTCCATATCCGCTTTGCATTCTGCTACTTTCTTCCGGAAATCATCATCCTCGATCAGGTTCTCTGAAAATTCCATTCCCTGTTCCGGCGTCAGTCCGCTTTTCAGTGCCAGTGACATTCCTCCGGCAAACCGGCATGCCGACAGCTTATCCTTCAGCTCCCTTGAAAATGCAAACCCGGATCCGATGTGATACAGTTTCTTTCTGCCGCTCTCTGTCTTTGTAAAATAAATACCCGCACAGACGATCACCGCCAAAAGTACCGCAAACACCGCCGAATATCTGGAAAGAGCATTGCCTGCAAGCAGGATCCCTCTTGAAAATCCGGTCATTTCCTGACCAAACTGGCGGAACACCTGATCAAATACCGGCATAACCTTTGTCATCAAAATGATAATGATCACCAGCATCATCCCGATCATCAGAAGAGGGTAGGAGATGGCACTCCGGACACTTCTCCTGATCGCTTCCTCACGGTCATAATGCTCCGCCAGAGATTCCATTACTTCATCTAAAGTTCCTGTCTCTTCTCCGATCTGCGTCATACGGATCAGATACTCCGGAAATACTTTCGTCTCTTCCAGCGCCTGATCCAGCCTGCCCGTATCCATCACTGACTGATAAATCTCATCCAACAGCTCTTTTTCTGCCTTCGTCTGCGCATCCTCCCGGAGAAGATCAACTCCCTCCAGGGAAGAAATCCCAGACTTCAGGATCATTGCCATTTCACTGCAGAACGAGGCAATTTCCAGATTCGTAAGCTTCCCCTGCTGTGTCCGCTTTTCCATATATGCCATCCTCCTTTTCACATTCCTGCCACATTCTTCTTATCCGGCTTCCTTTTATCTAATAGGTATACTTTGTGACATAATTCTTTCCATTTCCCACATACTTCTTCACATCCGAAGCACTGTTGTTTGCAGCAAGTGTCGGATCCATGATCGACCAGTTCTTTCCGTCAAATTCAATGATGTTATCCACCCAGCCGATCTCATCAACATAGCAGCTGATCCATGCATGATACACATCACCGGAATAGCCAACCTCCAGCTTCGTCGGAATCCGCTGCGACCGGAGCATTGCCGACATCAACGCCGCATAATCAAAACAGATTCCTTTCCCGGTATCCAGTGTCTCATCCGGATCCGGTGTGTACCCATACGGAACATTCTCCGCTTTCTTTTTATCATAGGAAATATTTTTAATTACAAAATTATAAATCTGCGTTACCACATCCAGATCAGAATAGCAGTCCTTTCCTGCAAGACTCTCACTCTTTTTTACACACTTGGAATCTGCCGTGAAATTCACATAATAATTCGGATGCAGAAACGGGGCAAATTCATCTGCGATCTGTACGTCCAGATCCTGGGTAAAGCTTACCGCATACAGATTGTCCTCTACAGACACACTCTCCAGAAGTGTTACCTTATAAGAACCATTCCCGCCCGGAAGCGGATAAACCGCATAATCACCAACAACCGTAACCGGATAGGTATACTCTGTGCCATCCGGGGATGTCACCTGGAGCTTGACTTTTTCATTACTTCCATTATAACAGATCATCACATAGCCATCTGCCGTATGGGATGCATCCAGTACAACCAGGTCATTTCCATATGTCACTTCACCGGAAGCCTCCGTCTGAAGCACCTGCGCCGATGGATCTCTCGGATCCCCCTTTTTCCCGGACTGGCTTTTTTTCCCCTCCGATGCACATCCGCCAGGTATCAGTACACCTGTCAGAAATAGCAGAAAAAAGAAAAGAAAAATCCTCTGCCAGCGTCTTTTTTGTTCATATAAATCGTTCTGCCGCACAGAATTCCTCCTTTCTTTTCCACAGTGAAACAGTCCCAAAAACTCAACTAGAAAAATTATAGCATAATCAAAACATTAAAAGAAGTTATTTGGTCTAAACTGCTTTAATTTATTTGACAAAGAAATCAAAGACCATTACAATAGAAATCAGTTATAAACCATCACAATAGTAAAATTGGGGGTTAATTTATGAGTGATCATTTACCTGTCTTAAAGGTTCGTTTATTCGGAGGATTCTCAGCAAGCTACGGAGAGATTCCCGTATCATTCGGACGCAACACAACGACAAAAGCAATGAAATTGTTGCAGATATTACTCTACCATGGCGATACCGGTATCTCCAGAGATAAGCTTCTCGATGAACTGTACGGAAGAGAAGAACTTGCCGATGCTGCCAACAACCTTCGGGTAACCGCACACCGTCTTAAAAAGATCATCGTAGATGCCGGACTTCCGAGCCATGATTATATCAACATCAAAAAAGGTATTTACCGATGGGATGCTCCCATGCCGACCGAAGTTGATGCACATCAGTTTAAGGTTCTGGCAAAAGACGTGCAGACGTGTACCGATAAGGTAAAAAAGCTGGCACTTCTTAAGAAGATCTGTCTGATGTACCGTGGGGAATTTCTTCCAGAACTTTCAGGAGATGAATGGGTCCTTGTTGAAAGCGTCCAATATAAGAATATTTATTCTGAATCCCTTCAGGAGCTCTGTAAGCTTCTGATCGAACGCGGAGATTATGAAGAGACGCTTCGTTTCTGTGAGCCGGCATGCCAGTTATATCCGTTCGATGAATGGCAATCCGTCCGCATCGACTGCTATATGGCATTGAACCGCTATAAGGATGCTGTGCAGGAATATGAGAACACTGCCAAATTATTTTTCGAAGAGCTTGGAATCCGCCCTTCTGAACATATGATGCAGCAGTTCGAGCAGATGAGCAGCCGCCTTAACTACAAACCACAGGAACTCGGCGACATCAAGGAACGTCTGAAAGAGGACGATATACGCGGCGGTGCTTTTTACTGCAGCCTGCCAAGTTTCCGTGACAGTTACCGTCTCGTTTCCCGAATCATTGAGAGGAACGGACAGTCCGTATACTTAATGTTATGTAGCATCACCAACGGAAAAGGAATGCCGATGGACAAGCCGGACAAGCTTGAAGTTCTTTCAGGTGAGCTTCAGAATACGATCCAGCAGTGTCTGCGTAAAGGAGACTCCTTTACCAAATACAGCCCATCACAGTTTCTGATACTTCTCGTTGGTACGAATAAAGAGAACTGCAGCATGATTTTCGACAGAATCCAGAGATACTTCTCCAGAGAGCATAAAAGCTGGAAGCAGTACCTGGACTACTTCGTGTCCTCTGTAGCCGAAGTAGACCGGCAAGATTCACCGATTCAGTTCAATACTGAGAATAAAACCTGGTAAGCTGCAATCATGTTATCTTCGCAGCAGGGCAGAAATGGAGATAATTTATGGAACAAAGCTATCAAATCAGTTGGTATGCACCAAACTTTATTAACATGTGTATTGATAATATTAATGATGGAGAGCTGTCCGGTCGGATTTATCACTGCTACAGCAAAGAACCCTGGAAATTCACCAATATCCTTCAGTTGATCGAATTAGCTGATGATTTCTTCGACAAACTCGAATTTCCACAGGCATCCACCAGCGCACGTTCTTTCACTTCAACCCAGTTTTCAGTTGTTGACCGGCTTGATAAAGTACAGTCACCGGAAGATTTCATCGAGAATCGTGGACAAAAAGGGACTTTCTTTCTCAATGTCAGATACCGCCAGAATTCATCCTGGCAGGGCATCGTCCGCTGGATTGAAGGTAACTCTACACAACAGTTTGTAAGCGTACTTGAACTGCTTAAAATTCTCAGCAATGCATTAGTTTAAAGGAATGGCATTGTGAGAGATATCATTACATGAATGAATAAGAATTATACAGGCATTGTCTGATCACGGAATGTGATCGGAGGGTGCCTTTTAATTATCTTATAATTTTATTCTTTCTTAATTGCTTTTCACAAAAAACTCCAGTACCATTTGAATAGGCGTATGTAGAAAATCGAATCATATATCATATATGAATTCTTTGATTGTAGAAAAATATTATATCTACACGAAACATGAGATATGGCGAATTTACTTATGAACTGTTTTCTATTATAATGGAGGTAAGCAATGGAAAAACAAAAGAAGAAATCTCGCCATAGCAAACAAACCCACAACCGGCAGTATAAGGACCGGTTATGGAGAATGATCTTTAATAACAAAGAAGATCTGCTGCAGCTTTATAATGCGATCAACCACACGGACTATCAGAACCCTGATGACCTGGAGGTAAACACATTGGAAGATGTCCTTTATCTGTCCATGAAAAATGATGTATCCTTCCTAGTTGGCGGAACCATGAATCTGTATGAGCATCAAAGCACTTTTAACCCAAACATGCCGCTTCGCGGAGTCTTTTATTTCTCCCGGGTATATGAAGGGTATGTTGCAGATAATAATCTGATGATCTACCATGAAAAAAGAGTCCGGCTTCCAAAGCCGAAATATATTGTCTTTTACAATGGTACAAAAAATCAGCCAGATTCCATGGAGTTAAAGCTTTCAGACTGCTTTGAAAATACAGATAACGAAGCACCTTGCCTGGAATGCACCGCAACCATGTTGAACATCAACTATGGTCACAATCAGGAGCTGATGAAGCACTGCAGAAGACTTGAAGAATATTCCATATTTGTCCAATGTGTCAGGGAATATATACAGTCGGAACCTTCTGTAGAAGATGCATTAGAAAAAGCAATTGATACCTGTATTAATCAGGACGTGTTGGCAGATTTTCTCAAGAAACATCGAGCGGAGGTGACGAATATGATCCTGACGACATATGACAAAGACTTATATGAGAAAACCTTGAAGGAAGAGGCCAAAGAGGAAGGCAGAGAGGAAGGTCTTACGAAAGGACGCGCTGAAACCAGAGCAGAATTAAACCAGTTAACCATATGTCTTCTAAATGCCAAACGCTACAACGATCTGGAACATGCCGCAAAAGACATTGAATACCAAAAGAAACTATTAAAAGAATTTGGCATTGAATAAAACTAAATAACCCTTACCCCCATCCCGTGACTGATCACCATCTAAGATGCAGTGCATCTCCCCCTATATCAGTCACGGGATCTTTTTGTCCGGAAAATCCCTCTCCCTCACCGCTATAACCAGATCACTCCTTTTCTATGCGATCCCCGCAAGCTATACTTTTTGCACTTCCATCACATTATTCCCCACTTTTACTTCTATTTTAATATCCCAATACATATAGTAGAGTCAGACACAAATATTACGCACACCTACAAATCATGATGTTTGGACCCAAAGGTATTTTGATCCCTTTGATACCAGATTGCTACGTGCTTTGCACTCTCGTAATCCTCAAAAGCATTCGTAATCCGCTCATTTTTCTTTGAAAAATGGCTACTTACTCATGTTTTTGGCGGGTCAAGAGGTCAAAAATCCTCTTGCAATCAATCTTGCATCGGCTTTCTGACCTTTTGACCCTGGTATCAAATCATTATATTATTACAAAAACATTACTATTTCTTGTTATAACTTAAAAAAGTTAATATTTTCCGTTATTGGTAATGATTCACGTAATGCTTTGTCAGATACAATACCTATATAAGATAAAAAAGTCTAAATAATTAGGAAGGGCAGATGAAAACTGACATGAATAAAAAGCAAAAAAATACAAGAACTTTTTTAATAAAAATCATGGATCAGCAGAACGGTACCTGGCAGGGCAGCGTTACTTGGGTGGAAGAGCAGCGAGAGCAGCATTTCCGCAGTGCCCTTGAATTATTGAAGCTGATAGACGGAGCACTTGATAACAATTATGAAGTCAGAATTGAGGAATAGAAGGAGGACGCCATGAAAAGTAATACAAAGAAACGTTTAATAGCATTCATGCTTTGCATGGTATTAGTGCTTAGCAGTGCGACATCAGCTTTTGCTGATGAGCCACAGAACACAGACAGCCAGAGTCAGACCGAAGCAGTAGCAGAACCGGCGGCAGATGAGGCTACAGGAGATGAGGCAGCGGTGAACTCCTCAGAACAACAGCAACAAGAGGAGCAGCAACCGGAACAACAACAGCAGCAACTGGAACAACAACAGCAGCAACCGGAACAACAACAAGAACAGCAGCAACCGGAACAACAGCAGCCTGAGGCAGAAGCTCCTACAGTTGAGGCACCGGCTGAACAGCCGGCAGCTGAAGAGGCACAGCCGATCCAGCAGCTTACTTATGAAGATGATAATGTAAAGATAACAGTCGATGCAGTTGAATCCGGTAATATTCCAGAAAGTGCAACACTTTCTGTTACTCCTATCATCAAACAGGAAATCACTGATTCCATGAGTGATGAAGAAAAAGCTAAAGCAAAAGAACTGAATGATCAGTATGATCACACTGAGAAAAAGCTGAACGAAAAAGCAAAAGATGAAACTTATGATATCGCTGGTTTTCTTGCTTACGACATTACTTTCGTAGATGCGGATGGAAACAAGATTGAACCAAACGGAAATGTTAAAGTCACAATGGATTACAAACAACCTGTGATTGCAGAAGATGCAGTACAGACAGTGAATGATACAGAGTGGCTTAATAGTACAAAGGATTTGGATGTTACAGTCCTTCATCTTGAAGAAGACAATAAAGGGAATGTTACAGATGTTGTAGATATGACAGCAGAAGATACAAATGGTGATGCTGAGATTAATACAACATCGGAAAATGAAATCCAGAAAGTAACTATTACGACAAATAGTTTTTCAACCTTTGCTATTACATATAGTAATTATAGTGTAAAGGTAAAGTATGTTGACCAAAATGAAACTCAGATTACAAGTGACCAATTTACAAAAAATAATGTTTCAATAGCAAAAGATACAGATCTTGTAATTAGTAATGGCAATAAAGTTAAAATTCCAGAAACGATTACAATTGATAAGAAAACCTATCAATATAGTGGCGCTCATTTGGATAGTGTATCAGGAAAGAATGTCTATTCGGTAAAGATCAAAGACAAAAAGTGGAGATATCAAGAAAAATCAGGTGACGATGGTGAAAAGTGGAATGACGGTAAAGGCGGTACAATTTATTTAGTTTACCAGGAACAACCAACTGCATTGCCTACAGTTGATACCATCGATAGTACATCCAAGGGTATTACGATGCGGATGATTAATTACTCTAGTGCTGCAAATGGCTTGAGTAATGATATTAAAGGCCCATATACTGTAGATGGCGTAAGCGGTGGTATTAAACAGAATCTTCTGAACAGAGTATTAACAGAGGGCTATCCGGTAACAGTTGGCGGTACAAGTTTAAAGACATTGTTTACAGGCGGAACAAATGTTAATCATTTATTCCTTCAGAGTTCCTTTAATGCAGATGGAAGTTATGAATACAGCAGTTTTAAGAATTATGCTCACTTAGAGGATAATGGAGATTTCACAGTGTATGATGCACTGGGAACACCATCGGAAGAGAATCGACCATATTTTCAGCGTGGTAATTTTATGCCATATAATAGTATCAGTGCAAGTGGTGTTTCAAAAAATAAAAACTTGTATGATGAGAGTGGCAATAAATTAAGTGATACAGATCCAGCGCGTGGTAAGACATTATATAAGACGCAGGGAACTAATGATTACTATTTTGGCATGTATGTGGAAGCTGATTTCAACCAGCCAAGTAACGGAAAATTAACCAATGGATCGGATATGGTCTATGAGTTCAATGGCGATGATGATTTATGGGTATATGTTGATGGCGTATTGATGTTGGATATTGGTGGTATTCATGATGCCCATTCAGGAAGTATCAATTTTGCAACAGGTGATATTACTTATGATTCCGTGTCAGGAACAACAATCAAAGCGCAGTTCAAGGCAGCAGGTGTATTCCCGGATGGTTCTCCATGGGACGACTCGAAAGTCAGTGAATATTTTAATGGCGATACATTAAAATATATTTCATCACACAATTTCAAGATGTTCTACATGGAACGAGGTGCAGGTGCATCCAATCTGAAGATGAAGTTCAACCTTGAAGTTATTCCAACTTATGAAGTTAACTTCAATAAAGTAGATACACAGGGATCTGCTCTGGCAGGAGCTGAATTTGAGATTAGAGATGACAACGATAATTCAAGAGTTTACAATGTAACATCTGGTTCCGATGGCGGAGTTTCTGTAAGACTTCATGAAGGTACATATACCATGACAGAGACCCAGGCTCCGACAGGCTATCTTGCAGCATCCGGTACATGGAAGATTAAAGTTAACACTGACGGTACCTATACAATTAAGAAAAACGGTCAGGAAATTGCCAAAGATTCCAATAATGTTTACAAGATTGTGAACAAAGGACAGCATGAAGATGCAGAAGCTAATCTGACAACATCCAAGACTGTCAAAGTAACGGATTATAACAAACGTGAGTATGAAATTACTCTGGGAGCCAGCACATCCGGACGAGAAGCAGGTACAGAAGCTGAAGCAGCAAGTGTAGTATTGGTACTTGACAGATCTGAGTCAATGGGTACGAAGGGTATGACTGCGCTGGTGAATGCAGCAGATACTTTCATTGATACTTTGAAGGATGCATCTCCAGATAGCCAGGTAGCAGTAGTGTACTTTAATGGTACACAAGGTGAGAATACTAATACGACAAAAGCTATGAGCTTTACTAAACTTGATACAGATAAAAATGTTGCATCTATTAAGAAATTCCTTTCTGATAATGATGACCCAGATGGTGGCACACCAATGGGCGATGCATTAAAGAAAGCAAAGTCTTTATTGGACACTGATAATTCAGGAAACCAGAAGTATGTATTATTCTTCACTGATGGTTTGCCGGGATATTACAAGCCAGACACCAGTTATGATGGATATAGTAGATTTAACTGTATGGTTGCCAACAGTGCGGTGAATTATGCCAATGATATTAAGGCGAATGCAACAATCTATACTGTAGGCTATAAACTGTCAGGAACCTTATATTGGCATAAGGGCGATTCAGCGACAAGTTCTGCTGATACAGAACATGGCTATTATAGTGGATGGGGATGGGATCAGAATTATTACACGAATCATGATTTATCAACATCTGCTTCCGATTTCCTGAAAGATTACATTGCAACAACTGCTCAGGAAGGCAGCAATAAGAAGTATGCTTATACGGTAGATAATACCGAAGACCTTGGGAAGGAATTCAAGAAACTGGCTGCTCAGATTGGTGCATATTATTCCATCAATGCAGAAAAAATCGTGGATGTTATTGATGCCAGATTTGAACTGACAGAAGCAGGACGTAAGGCGCTGGTTGGTGATGTAAAGGCTACTACAAATGAAGATGGTTCTAAGACATATGTCAAAGAAACACGTAAAGATAATGTAGTCGTTGGTAGAGTAAAGATAACCGAGAATACGGATGGCACAACAACGATTGAGTGGACCGGAACAGAAGCACACATTGGTAATAAGGATAATCAAGAAGATCCGGCATGGGAAAAAAATATTGGAGTTGTTGCTAAAGCAGACTTCATCGGCGGCAATGCTGTCACAACCAATACAGGAGATTCGGGCGTATTTGTTAATGAGGATACGACTAAGATGTTCCCTAAGCCAACAGTCAATGTTAAGGCACTGTCGCTTGAAATGACGGGCAAAGCAATTACTGTTTACAAAGGTGATGCTCTCCAGCCACAGGCTTATTACAATCAGCTGGCTCAGACAATCAAGGTTGTAGAGCTGGATGGTAAAACAAAAACTTTGACTGGTGTTAAACCGGTTAATAAAACACAGGTTAGTCTTCCAGCATTAACGGATGCTCAGAAGAATGAACTTGAGAATAAAAAGACACTTACAATTGGTGATGGTGATAATCCGAAATACAAATATATTTATCCGGGCACATCTGATGCGGTAGGATACTTTAAATATATTTATACGATTCCTGAAACACCAGGTGGAAGCATTAAGGATCACAAAGCAGGCAATGCAGCAAATCCGGCTGAAAAATATCATCTGGAAGTTGTATTTGTTCCATACACTGTAGAACAAAGAGTGGCTCAGAATTCCGGAATTACTGCTCCTGCACCAGACGGCGGTACAGTAGTTAGTGGAAATCTGACAGCAAGTGCAGATTATATTGTCAATATCATCGATGGTTCTATTGAGATTACAAAAGTACTTGAGACAGAGCCGAAGGGTGAGAATGGTGATACATTTACATTCACAGTAACAGGACCGGATAATTTCAGTAAAGAAGTTCAATTAACTGTTACAAAGAATCCGGTAGATGGTAAGTATACAGCAACCTATAATGGAGATGAATTAAAACATCTTGCAAGAGGCGAATATACTGTTACAGAAAAAGTTGCAGCAGGGTATGATGTCAAGAGTATTAAAAATGATGCAAAAGCAACAAATACAAAATATGTCTTGAATAATCCAGAAGATATTCATTTTACAATGGGTACAGTTGTAGAAAACGGTGAAGATGTCAATGTCATCAAGAATTATACATATAATCCTGAAGATGGCGGTACACTTGGCAAAGCAATTTTCACAAATGAACCGGTTTACAGTGATTGGCAGATTATCAAAGTCAGCGCAAGCAGTCATGATGTAAAATTAGCAGGTGCAATCTTTGAACTGCAGTCTACAACAGATGAAACTGTCAAGTATTACGGTAAGTCAGGAGATGCAGGTATTGTTAAATGGTATCAGAATTATCAGAACAATGATGTATCTGGTGAGATAACAGGTGAACTTCCGACAGGAACATATACACTGAAGGAAATTAAAGCTCCGACAGGATATACCCTTTCAAGTAATACTTATACATTGCAGATTACAAAGACAGGAGCATTAAAAACGATTCAACTAAATGGTGAAAATGTTGCACCTGCACTGCAGGATGGAAAATACCAGATTCTCATTGAGAACACACCTTTATACGACCTCCCATCAGCCGGAGGCAATGGAATTTACCTGTATATGATTGGCGGTATCTTACTTATGTTCGCAGCCGCATGGATCTTATATAAAAACAAATGCAGGGAGGTGCTGGAAAAATAATTGTAAGGATTAATTTTTCAGTGGCTTCTTGCCACACAAAAACGTTATTATCCCATATGAGGGGACAATAAAAAATGGGCAAAGCCCTTAAAAGAAAAGGAGACAAAAATATGAAGAAGATGAGAAAAATCTTTGCAGTATTATTAACACTGGCTATGGTACTCGGAATGAGTATGACATCATTTGCCGCTGACGAAACAACAAATGCTACTGTAAAAATTTCCGGCGCTGACGGTGCTACTCTGACGTATGTACAAATTGTTGAACCAGATAGAGGTTCTGAAGATGGTTGGAAAATAGTTCCTAATTTTGAAAAAGCCTTTACTGACGCTGGATTAACTATTAAAGATTTACTCCAAAATGCACCTGATACAAATGCTGCTCAGGGTAAAATCACTAGCAATACTAAGCTTAGTACTCTTTTAGAAAGTCTTAGATCAAGTGCTACCACTACTATTACTGAAAATCAGTTTACCGCTACTAAAGGTGGTGTATATTTAATCATCGCTGATAAAGAAGGTTGGACTTATGCTCCAATGCTTGCTTATGTTCCTGTTGATTCTACAGCAGATGTTAATGTAACTGCTAAAGGTGAAGAAAATCAGGTAAGAAAAGCAATTTCTGCTGATGGTCAGTCTGTTGCTGCTGGAGATATTGTAAAGTATACAGTAAATGCTAACTATCCATTTTATTCTTCAAATTATGAAGACGTATTATTTAAAGTAACTGATACTTTAACAAATGCTACTTTCTTAATTGATGACACTCATCCTGTAACTGTAACAATTGATGGTACTCCTGCTGCATCTGCTGAATACAACGTTTCTGATTCTTCAAATGGAACCAATAATTTATCAGTTGACTTTACATATGATTATACCAAAGCCGGTACAACTGTTGAAATTACTTATTACGCAAAAGTATCTGAATCTGTGTCTTCAGAGTCTCCTCTGAAAAATAAGGTTACTTCAGAAACTGCAAGTACTCATACTGGTACTCCTACAAAAACAGAATATATCGTTGTTTCAACTCCTGTAAAAGCAACAATCAAGAAAGTTGACCTCACTGATTCTACAATTACACTTAAAGGTGCTGTATTTGCATTACATAGAGTTGTAAATGGCACCGATAAGGTAGTTGCTACTGCAACCACAGATGATAACGGTATTGCTACATTTGATGGTCTTGATGCTCAGGACACTACTTACTATATTGTTGAAACACAGGCTCCTTCCGGATATAAAATTGATGGTATCGAACATCATTTATCTGGTGCTACAGCTAATGAACCAACAACTAATACAGTAAAAGATCCAAGAACAAAGATAACTACTATTACAACAACTTATAGTTTCACTGACTTTGGTGAAAGCGGTATAACAACTATTACCAACACAAAACTTTCCGCATTACCATCAACCGGTGGTATCGGTACAACAATCTTCACAATCGCTGGATGCGTTATCATGATCGCAGCAGCTGGTCTGTTCTTCGCAAGCCGCAAGAAATCAGACAACAAATAATTGCAATAATTATTTATAATCAGATATTGAATCCGGGGCAGGTTTAGCCCCGGATTCCTAAAAAATAATACAACAGCAAGGAGAGTTCGGATGAAACGCAAAGCAAACAAACTTATTATTGGCATCATATTTTTAGCCGGGTTGTCCTTACTGCTGTATCCATTCGTTGCAAACCAGTGGAATAACTACAGGCAGAAGCAATTGATCAGCAGTTATGAACAGACTGTATCTGAAAAAGATGCAGCACATGAGATTGATTATGATGCAGAACTGCAGAAAGCAGAAGCTTACAATGAAGCCTTACTTCCAAGTATCCTTCCTGATTCATTTGCAGTAGCCGCAGCCAGTGACAAAGAAGACCAGTCCTACATGGATGCTCTGAATATTGCCGGTGACGAGATGATGGGAATCGTGGAGATCCCGAAGATTGACATCAAGCTTCCGATCTACCACACTACCGATGAAGATGTTCTCAAACAGGCAGCCGGACATCTGGAAGGAAGCTCTCTTCCAATCGGCGGTAAAAGTACACACGCCGTTATCTCCGCACACCGTGGACTTCCGAGTGCGTCTCTTTTTACCGATCTGGATCAGCTGAAAGAAGGCGATCATTTTCTGATCCATGTATTAAACGAAACATTATGTTATGAAGTCGACAAAATTTCCGTGGTCAAACCGGAAGAAACTTCCTCTCTTGCAGTAGAAGAAGGAAAAGATCTTGTAACACTTCTTACCTGTACTCCATACGGAGTCAATACCGAGCGGCTTCTGGTCCGTGGTCACAGAGTACCTTATGTGGAACAGGAAGTTGCCGATGAGAAGACACCGCTCAGCGGAATCAGTCTTCATACAAATTATCTTTTATGGGTAATTATTGGTCTTGTAATTACCACAATCTTCATCCTTGTGTTATACTTAAAGGAGAAGAAGCTTCAAAAGAAGAAAAATGAGACCTCTTAAAAAGAGAATAAGAACGAGAAAGGGAATATGCCTATGAAAAGAAAAATCTCAACCTTCCTTTTCGGTCTGTTATTCTTGATAGGATTTGGGATTCTGATCTATCCGATGGTATCCAACCAGTGGAACACCTACAGACAGAATCAGCTGATCAGCAGCTATGACAATACAATACAGGACATGGAACCGGAGGACTTCACCTCTGAGTGGGAAAAGGCAAAAGCTTTCGATGATACCATTCAGCAGAACAACCTCTACGGAGATGTATTTGGTGAAGATGAAAATGACATCAAAGACACCGAATACTGGAAGATCCTGAACGTTGCAGATGACGGAGTAATGGGATATCTTTCCATTCCGAAGATCAACATCAAGCTTGCCATTTACCATGGTACCGGTGACAAGGATCTGCAGACCGGTGTCGGACATCTGAACGGCACAAAGCTTCCGATCGGAGGGGAGAGTACCCACAGTGTTCTCGCAGCTCACCGTGGACTTCCAAGCGCAAAGCTTTTTACCGATATCGATCAGCTCAAAGTTGGCGATAAATTTTACATCCATGTACTGGATGAAGTCCTTGCCTACAAGGTAGACCAGATTCTTCCGATGGTAGACAAAGACGATCATGAAACACTGGAGAAAGCACTCCAGATTGAAGAAGGAAAAGACCAGGTAACTTTATTTACCTGTACACCATACGGAGTCAACTCCCATCGTCTTCTCGTAAGAGGAACCAGAGTTCCATATAACGGCGAAGAGGATGCTACCGAATCAGTTACAGATTCTATGGTAAAAGCCATTCAGAATTATTATATGCTCTATTTAATTTTAGGACTTTCAATCACGATTCTTGTGATCATTCTCTTGCGATTCCTTTCCAAGAGAAAAGCTCACAAAGAATAACCAAGATTTCTTAAGGAGGACATGAGGCGATGATGAATAAACGATTAAAACAGGGAAGTACTTTTCTCTTAGCTGTCGCTCTTACATTTCCACTGCTCACTCTTCCGGGTGCGAAAGCCGCAAGCGCGATCGATACCGATGCAGAGTGTTCCATCGAATTTGACATTAGTGGGAACAGCAGTGAACTTCTAAGCGCAAGCATTCCGGTAAACCTGTATAAAGTTGCTTCGGTTGATGTATCTGGCAACTATACCGCAACCGGTACATTTGCGAAACTGGATTTTTCTTCCGTAAGTGCAGATAATCTGGATACGGCAGCCGCTACCTGGTCTGAACGTGCAGCAGAAGCGAAGAAATTGCTGAAGGATGACACAGAGCCAACTACAACCGTTACACTGACACAGGGAAGAGGTACTGCAACAGGACTGAAGACAGGACTTTACCTTGTCGATACACCGGAAGTAGTTACCACGAATTATACCTATACATTTACACCTTACCTGGTATCACTTCCGACCAACAATTATTACAGCAATGGTAACGATAACTGGATCTACGATCTGACCAAAGAATACAACAGTGCAGTTGGTCTGAAACCGGAAGAACATGCAAGATATGGTGATCTGAAGATCAATAAAACACTTGCACATCATAATGCAACAACCGGTAAGAAAGCAACCTTCGTATTCAAGATTGAGATTACACCTCTTAAGGGTAAAACAGAAACCCGCATCGAATCACTTGACTTTGAGGCCGCAGGTGACTCTTCCGTAACAATTACAAAGATTCCTGCAGGAGCTACAGTAACTGTTAAAGAAGAGTACAGCGGTGCAAGCTACAAGCTTACCTCAGCAAATGATCAAAATGCAACGATTGTAGCAACTGATAGAGGTGCAAAAGTCGATCCGGCATCCGTTTCATTTACAAATGATATCGATAACAATATGAATGGCGGCTACGGTGTAAAAAATAATTTCAAACTGGACGAAAATGGTCAGTATCAGTACACCGAACCGGCAGAAAAGAACTAGGAAGGGGGAGTCGGAATGAGAAAGTTACATAAGAAACCACTTATCATGGCAGCAGCAACACTTGCTCTTACCGGAACCCTGGCAGTTGGAAGCGCGATGGCGTATTTTACAACCTATTCGACAGCCGGTGGCGGTGTAACAATGAATATGGGATTTACAGAAACCATCCCAAATGAAACAGTAGATCAAAACGGGAAGCATGTCACGATCAGCAATATCGGTGATTATGACTGCTTCGTAAGAGTAACGGCATTCGCTCCGGTAGCACTTACATACAACGCTCCGAACGGCGGATGGACCGAAATGGTCGACGAGAATGACAAGAATGTCTCCTACTGGTGTTACGACGATGTCCTTCCGGCAGGCAAGACAACCGAACAGGAACTCAATATCACTTATAAGTTCCCGGAAGGGAATGACAAACCGGAAGAATTCAACATCGTAGTTATCCAGGAATGCACACCGGTTCTTTACAAGGAAGATGGTACACCATACGCCGACTGGAATCACGTAATCAAAGACGACAGCACACAGACGACAGAGTAGGAGGTAATGAGAATGAAAAAGAAAAAGAAATCATTTCCAAAGAAACCTGCCCTGATCCTGACAGCCGCAGCACTCCTGCTGGTTGGAAGCACTGTCGGCAGTACACGCGCCGCACTCACTTACTACAGTGAGAATTATTCCGCACAGATGAATATGCAGAGTATCGGCGTATCTCTTCTGGAAAATGACAAAGTAGTCAGCAGCCGGGATTATGTATCGAACAATGAATGGAAGGGAACCTCAGAGGGTACACTTCTCACAAACCTTCTTGGAAAGGATGAGACATTTACACCTGGCAAGAAATATAACGAAGCAATCAGCGTCAAGAACAGTGGTACGATTGACACCTTTGTACGTGTGATCATCACAAAGAGCTGGCAGGACGAAGGAGGTGAAAAGAACACGGAACTTTCACCGGATCTGATCGAGCTGAACTTCCTCACAGACAATGGATGGCAAGTTGCAGATGCACAGTCCACGACAGAGCGTACCGTTCTTTATTATACCAAGGCAGTTGCAGCCGGAGATACCACACCGGCATTATCGGATACACTCCGCATCAATCCTTCGATTGCATCGGATGTAACAAAACATGTAACCGAATCTGAAAAAGGCAAAACCATCACTTATACTTACAAGTACAATGGTTACACCTTCCACATTGACGCAGAGGTGGATGCAGTTCAGACACATAACGCAAAGGACGCGATCAAGAGTGCCTGGGGCGTGGACGTGAATGTATCAGACGACGAAACAACAATGAGCTTACAGTAGGGAGGTACAGAGTATGAAAAAGAAAATTTTGTGCCTCGCCATGACAGTGATAATGGCAGCAGGGGTACACACAACTGCATTTGCAAAGGATTATCAGGGAGCCGACGGATGGCAGGTTAATTTCACCGGCGGCAAGATGGAAAGTAATTTTAAAAGCTCCGATGTGACTGACGAGCTGGCAAATATCCAGCCGGGTGACAGCATCGAGCTCAAGGTTCAGCTTAAGAACTCCGACAGTACGGATACCGATTGGTACATGACCAACGAAGTGATCCAGACGCTGGAGGATGCACAGTCTTCCGCAGAGGGTGGTGCTTACGAATACAAGCTGACCTATGTTGGAAGTGACAATGCCGAAAAGGTACTCTATGACAGCTCAACTGTCGGAGGGGAAGGTTCTTCCAAAGCCGGAGAAGGTCTGAAGCAGATTGATAGCTCAACCGAAGAATATTTCTACCTCGGAAGACTTGCTTCCAATAATACCGGAACGGTACACCTTACCGTCGGTGTTGAAGGTGAGACACAGGGCAACGGTTATCAGCTCACACTCGCAAAGCTCCGCATGAACTTTGCAGTAGAAAAGGTTTCAGCCGGCAAAACCATCACCAAGAATAAGATTGTTAAGACAACCAACACCGTTAAGACCGGTGATACCGCAAGAGTTCTTCTCTTCTGTGTGCTTGCACTCATCAGTGGACTGATCCTTCTTGCATACGGTATCTACACACTCAATAAGAACACAAAAAGACGCAGACAGAAAGGAGAGTAAGCAGATGAAAAAATGGAAAAGATTACTGGTTTCTCTTCTGACTGTATCCATGACACTCGGTGCATCCACAATGAGCGTTATGGCAGATGATACTACACCGTATACCTACAAGGTAACATTATCCGCAGGTAACAAAGGAACCATCAATGGTCAGAGCAAAATTGAAAAATCTGACATTTCTTATGGATCTAAATTTTCTTTTGACAATACTGCTTTGTACAATATTCAGGTAACAGACGATAGATATTATGTCAAAGGAATCCGCCTCAGCGGACGTGATAATGCAAGTTCAAAACGACTTGATGCTCCTGCTTTTATCGTCACAGGTGATGCCGACTATGTAGTCGCTTATGGAATCAAAGGCAACATGGTTGCCTATACCGTAAATTATCAGGATGCATCCGGTAAATCACTGGCAGAGAGCCAGACCTTCTACGGAAACGTCGGCGACAAGCCGGTCGTTGCTTACCGTTACGTTGAAAATTATATTCCGGATGCTCTTGCACTTACGAAGACTTTGAGTGATAATGAATCTGAGAATGTATTTACGTTTACCTACACACCGGGAGCTACAGACCGTATCGTTGAGACAACAACTACCGTCACAACAACAGTTCCTGGAACCGCAACTCCTGGCACAGGTACCGGTAATGTCGGTACAGCAGGTGGCACGACAGGCGGCACAACCGGTGGAACTACAACCGGAACTACCGGTGGCACAACAGACGGAACCACAACCGGTACAACCGATGGTACAACGACAGATAACGATTCTCAGGATACGACAGCTAAAGATAAAGATACTGCAACATCTGAGGATGAACAGACACCAAAGTCTCTGGTAGATCTGGATGATGAAGACACTCCAAAAGGAAATATCGATGCGAAAGACAAGACGAGCAAAACTCCGATCGCAGCAGGGATCGGCATTATCGTTGTTGCGGTAGCAGCTCTCGCAGGACTGATCGTATTCTTGAAAAAACGTGCAAAATAAAAAAAGCGCGGCACTAAAGGAGAAGTCTTTTTTGAAGAGAACGAAGAAAAAGAAAAGCCCGGTGGCTGCATTTTGCAGTGCACTGGGCACTGTTTTACTGACAGTACTGATTCTTGCCTGTATTCCGCTGACGCTTCCGAAAGCTTTTGGTTTTCAGATATACACCGTGATCAGTGGGAGCATGGAACCGGCGATCCCGACGGGAAGCCTGGTCTATGTCCGGCATGAAGAACCAGACACGATCGTCAAAGATGATGTCATTGCTTTTTACAGCAACAATGCAGACGGCTCGATCATCACCCACCGTGTAGTATCCAACAGCCCGGCGATGGGACAGTTTATCACCAAAGGGGATGCCAATAAGGAAAAAGATATGAATCCGATCCCTTACAACAACTACATCGGAAAAGTAAAGCTTTCTGTGCCGGTTGTCGGCGGCATCGCCCAGGCAGCCACCGGTACATCCGGCAAGATTGCCGCTGCATCTATGATCGGTCTTGCTGTGATTCTTGAAATCGTTGCTGCCATGCTTGACAGACGCGATGACGAAGACGAATAAGAAAGAACGTTTTTCATTTTAACTTGCTAAAGTGTAAAACATTTGCTAAAATAATATCAGATTGTATTGTCAGAAGAAGATGGGGGAATTTCACAATTCTCCCATTTGTCATATATTGAAAAGAATGGAGAGGTGAACGGATTGTTATCCAACCAGATTTTACAGAGAACAATCAATGAAATAGGGGATATCATCGAGTGTAACTGTTCCATCTGGAACACAGACGGAGTGATGCTTGCAGCTGTAGGTAAGGAGAAGCCTGCAGTAAAAAAAGCTGTCTGCTCATTTTTAAAAGAGCTGGAGGTTACCGGCGTATCGGAGGAGCACTTGGATGAATGCTATGGTCTGTTTCCGGTTTATGATGATGATGAACTGACTTATATTTTCGTGATCGAGCACAATAATGAGATTGATGTGCATACCAGCGGACGCTTAAGTGTCTGCCAGCTGGAGAGCCTTTTAAGATCCGGAAGCGAACGTCTTGACCGTAACCGTTTTATCCAGAACCTGCTCCTGGATAACCTGCTTCTCGTAGATATCTACAATCAGGCGAAAAAGCTTGGTATTACAGTTGAGCAGCGCAGAGTCGTCTATCTGATCGAACCGAAGAATCCGGATGACACGATCGTCCTGGATATGATCCGTGGGATTTATTCCTCTGGAACCGGTGATTTTGTTACTGCCGTAGATGAGGGACATATTATTCTGATCAAGTCCCTTGACAGTACGGATGATTATGATACGATCCGTTCGACTGCTGATATGCTGGTGAATGCGATCAACACCGAAGCTATGGTCAATGTCCGGCTTTCCTTCGGAACCATCATTCCCGAACTCAAAGAGGTCTCACAGTCTTACAAAGAAGCTGGCATGGCTCTGGATGTGGGACGTATCTTCTATCCGGAACGCAATATTTTATCCTACCGCGAACTCGGTATCGGACGGCTGATCCACCAGCTTCCCGTTTCCTTATGCGAGATGTTCCTGGAAGAAGTATTTGCCGGAAATACCGTTGATCAGTTTGACGAAGAAACCTTATCCACAGTTGATAAATTTTTTGAAAACAGCCTGAATATTTCGGAAACAGCGAGACAGCTTTTCGTCCACCGGAATACGCTCGTCTACCGGCTGGAGAAGATCCAGAAGCAGACCGGGCTGGATGTCAGAGTCTTTGAGGACGCCCTGACATTTAAGATTGCTCTGATGGTCGCAGACCACATGAAATTTATAGAAAACAGAAAATAGGAGGACATGATATGGTGAAATTATACGAAGGCGGTGCCTATCTTTTACACGGTACTGAGGTAATTGCAGATGCACCCGATGCACTTGCTGCCGTAAAAAGCAAGACAGGTATTGAGACAACAAAAGAAGCTGCTGCAAAAGAGACAATGGCTTATGGGATCTTAAGTGCGCATAATACTTCCGGTAATATGCAGCAGCTTCAGATCAAATTTGACAAGCTGACTTCGCACGACATTACCTTTGTCGGAATCATCCAGACTGCAAGAGCGTCCGGACTGGAGAAATTCCCGATCCCTTATGTTCTGACCAACTGCCATAACTCTCTGTGTGCAGTCGGCGGTACGATCAATGAAGATGACCACATGTTTGGACTGACCTGTGCGAAGAAGTACGGCGGTGTCTATGTTCCGCCTCATCAGGCCGTTATCCACCAGTTTGCCCGTGAAATGCTCGCAGGCGGCGGCAAGATGATCCTTGGTTCTGACAGCCACACCCGTTATGGTGCACTCGGTACCATGGCAATGGGAGAGGGCGGACCGGAACTTGTAAAACAGCTTCTGAACAAGACTTATGATATCAAGATGCCGGGCGTTGTCGGAATCTATCTGGACGGCGAACCGGTGAAAGGTGTCGGACCGCAGGACGTTGCCCTTGCGATCATCGGCGCAACCTTCGGCAATGGCTATGTCAATAACAAGGTCATGGAATTTGTCGGACCTGGCGTTGGCAAATTAAGTGCAGACTTCCGTATCGGAATCGATGTTATGACGACAGAGACAACCTGCCTTTCTTCTATCTGGAGAACCGATGACAAGATCAAAGAGTTCTACGATATCCACGGAAGAAGTGATGACTTCAGGGAACTAAATCCTGGCGCAGTCGCTTACTATGACGGTCTTGTATACGTGAACTTGAGTGAGATCAAGCCTATGATCGCCATGCCGTTCCATCCGTCCAATGTCTACACCATCGAGGATGTCAATGCCAACCTTGCAGATGTTCTCCACGATGTAGAGCAGCGCGCGCTGGTAAGCCTGGACGGTGCTGTGGATTACTCTCTTCAGGACAAGATCGTAAATGGTAAGCTTTATGTCGATCAGGGTATCATCGCAGGCTGTGCCGGCGGCGGTTTTGAAAATATCTGTGCTGCCGCAGACATCATCCGTGGCAAATACATCGGATCAGATGAATTTACCTTCAGTGTTTACCCGGCAAGTACACCGATCTACATGGAGCTTGTGAAAAATGGTGCGGTTGCTGACCTGATGGAAGCCGGTACGATCGTGAAGACTGCCTTCTGCGGACCGTGCTTCGGTGCTGGGGATACTCCGGCAAACAATGCATTTTCCATCCGTCACTCTACCCGTAACTTCCCGAACCGTGAAGGAAGCAAGCTGCAGAGTGGACAGATCGCATCTGTTGCCCTTATGGATGCACGTTCCATTGCCGCAACTGCTGCGAACAAAGGTTTCCTTACTCCGGCAACAGATTTTGATATTGAATACAAGAACCCGGCCTACCACTTTGATTCCAGAATTTACGCCAACCGTGTATTTGACAGCCACGGCGTTGCTGATCCTTCGGTTGAGATCAAATTCGGACCGAACATCAAAGACTGGCCGGCAATGAGCGCTCTTCCTGAGAATCTGATCCTGAAGGTCGTATCTGAGATCCACGATCCGGTCACAACGACAGACGAACTGATCCCGTCCGGCGAGACTTCTTCTTATCGTTCCAACCCGCTTGGACTTGCTGAATTTGCACTTTCCAGAAAGGATCCTGCCTATGTAGGACGCGCGAAAGAGGTCCAGAAAGCCCAGAAAGCGATTGAAGCAGGTACTTGTCCACTGGATGTACTGGATGAATTAAAACCGGTGATGGCCGCAATCCAGAAGTCTTATCCGGAAGTCGGCAAGGGAAATATCGGTGTCGGAAGTACCATTTTCGCGGTCAAACCTGGTGATGGTTCTGCCCGTGAACAAGCTGCTTCCTGCCAGAAGGTTCTCGGCGGCTGGGCGAATATTGCGAATGAGTACGCAACCAAACGTTACCGCTCGAACCTGATCAACTGGGGCATGCTTCCGTTTATTACCGAAGAGGAACACACAAAGCTTTCTTTCAGGAACGGTGACTATCTCTTCGTGCCGGATATCCGCAAAGCAGTAGAAGATAAAGCTTCCACGATCAAGGCTTATGTCGTAGGCGATGATCTGAAGGAGATCGATCTGAAGCTCGGTGATCTGACGGATGCAGAACGTGAGATCATCCTCAAAGGATGTCTGATCAATTATTACAGAGGTTAATTTTTCTCAGACAATGATATGATTTAAAAGGGACGGAAATTTTTCTGTCCCTTTTTGCAACACTTCCGACTTTTTTATACTCTTATATACAAAGAACCTGTTATGAGAGGAGGGACTTTATGATCGATGCAATTGCATTTAAAGAATTATATAAGACGGTTTATCAGGATCTGTATCGTTTTGCGCTCTGCATGATGCATCATCCGCAGGATGCAGAAGACGCCGTCAGTGAAGCCGTTCTTTCCGCCTATGAGAACATACATAAATTACGCAAAGAAGAAGCATTCCGTTCCTGGATCTTTCAGATTCTGGCAAATGTGTGCCGCCGGAAGTTAAAGAGCCGTGAACGGACCGAGACCGAGCTGAAAGAAGATCATGCTTCTGCCACATACTGTGACGGACTCCGCACAGATGTCGAACGTGCTTTTCTTATTCTCGATGAAGACGATCAGCTGATCATCGGCTTATCCGTCTATGGCGGTTACAACAGTAAAGAGATCGGAAAAATGCTAAGGATGAACCCGAATACAGTCCGCTCCCGCAGAAAGCGTGCCCTCGAAAAGATGAGCTGGCTTCTGAAAGAGTAGGATAAAAGAGTAATAGGAGGTGTTTCATATGACAGATCACGAAAAAGAAATACTGGATAAAATAAAACAATCTACGGAAAAAACTCCTGTTCCGGAAAGCCTTGCACCGGATCAGATTATGAAAATGCTGGAAGAGCATAACAGCACTCAGGCTTCCGGACATATCCCGAAAAAGCATGGATTTTCCCGCGGCCACCGGATGCGCGGAGGACTTATCGCTGCCGCACTGGTACTGGTTGTCGGCATTGGCGCCCACATCCGCCAGCAGAATCTTTCTTCAGACTCAGCCACTTCTTCCACAAAAGGCAGTTCTTCAATCGGTACATCCTCCGGTAAGCTTGCCTCTTCCGATACTTTAGAAACGGCAACCGATTATGATGAAGTCTACACATACCTGCAATCTTATCAGGATGAGTTGGATTCTTCATCTGTTACCGGTTCAACCGACGGCGGAATTGTCATGTATTCAACTGAAACAGCCGGCAGTGGTGCACGTACCGATAGTTCCAGCTCCTCTTCGGATTCTTCAACAGCCTCTGCACGTGCTGTGGATACTTCATTTTCCGATACCAACGTCCGCACAGAGGGTGTCGGTGAAGCAGACATTGTAAAAACGGATGGAAGTTATCTTTATACACTGAAAGCAAACTCACAGGAAATTTCCATTGTAGATATCCGGTCTGATCAGATGAAGGTTGTTTCCGGTATTTCGCTGAATGAGAATTTTCAGGCATCCGAATTTTACCTGAGTGACCAGAAGCTTTTTGTCCTTGGCAACATGCAGAACACGCAGGTTGATTCTGACAGTAAAACCTTGTACCGCGGCAGCTGTACCCGTATCCAGACTTATGATCTGGCAGATATCAACAATCCGAAATCCATCGGAACCGTGGATCAGAGTGGTTACTACCGCACTTCACGTTTTAAAGACGGATATCTGTATGTATTCAGCGACTATTATATTTACGATACGATCACCAAAAAAGATTATCCTTCCTATGTTCCGCTTGTTGGTGACAATCTTCTGAAGCAGTCGGATATCTATCTCCCGACGAACCATGCAGCAGACCAGTACCTTGTTGTCAGCTCCGTTTCCGCTTCCAGTCCGGATAAGGCAGCAGACCAGAAAGCAGTCATGTCTGAGAATGGCGAAGTCTATGTGAGTGAGAACAACATTTATATTTACGAGTATGCGAACAGCAGTATCCTCGCAGATAATCTTGCGGCAAAGAATCAGACGATCCTCCGCAAGCTGTCTTACAATAAAGGAAAACTTTCCGGCTCTGCCCAGGGCAAAGTAAAAGGATATCTGAACGATTCCTTCAGCATTGATGAGTATGACAATACGTTGCGGCTGGTGACAACGGTTACGCATAATGTCGGAAGCTCTTCACAGTCCAACTCAGTCTATGTGCTGGATGCAGATTTGAAAACAATCGGTAAGATCGAGGATCTTGCCAAAAATGAACAGGTCTATTCCGCAAGATTTTTGGGCGATACCGGTTACTTTGTAACTTATGAACAGACAGATCCTTTATTCTCCGTAGACTTTTCCGATCCGGAGAATCCGAAGATACTTGGCAAGCTGAAAATTCCCGGCTTTTCGGAATACCTGCATTTTTACAGTGATAACCTGCTTCTTGGCATCGGTATGGATACCGATGAAAATGGCATTACAAACGGGGTAAAGATCTCCATGTTTGATATCAGTGATCCTTCGGATGTGAAGGAAGTCAGCAAGTACACACTGGATCAGTACTATTACTCGGATGTTTTTTCTGACTACCGTGCAGCACTGGTTGATCCGGAAAAGAATCTGATCGGCTTTCCGCTTTCCGGATCTGCCAACCAGTATGTGATCCTTTCTTACGATAAAGATCAGGGTTTCCAGGTACAGATGCAGGAGGAAGTCAACGGTAATTCTTATCTTGGAACCCGCGGTGTGTATGCAAACGAAAAGTTCTATGTGATCAATGGAAATGCAATTGAAGCATACCGGATGGGAGACTATGTGAAGATAGATGATCTGCTGCTATAGTGCAGCTTTGCAGAAGGAGCTGCCGCTCCGCATACTTTGTACACCATTCCACATCATTGTATACACCAAAATCGTATATACAAAAACAGGTGCCCACGGGGATATATCACTAAGATATACTTACGTGGACACCTGTTTTATATTTTCATTTACCTGTTATTCCACACCGTTAAAGCAGTAGGTACATACCTGGCATGCATCAATCCCGATTGATTTGATCAGATCATCCAGTCTGTGATAACGAAGTGAAGTGAAATTCTGTCTCTTGCGGATTTCCTCCAGCATTGCTGCATACCGGTCACTGTTCGGATCCGCATATTCACTCAGTACATTGACATCATTGTCGCCTTCCCACTCACGGATGATCCTTCTTGTGATCAAATCCAGATCTGATTTGGAACGGGAGAAGTTCAAATATTTGCATCCGTACAAAAGCGGTGGACATGCCGGGCGGACATGCACTTCTTTTGCGCCACTCTGATACAGGAACTCTGTCGTCTCACGGAGCTGTGTGCCACGCACGATAGAATCATCGATCAGCAGCAGGCTCCTGTCTTCGATCAGACTATGTACCGGGATCAGTTTCATTCTGGCGATCAGATTACGCTGACTCTGTGTTGTCGGCATGAAGGATCTTGGCCAGGTCGGAGTATATTTGATAAATGGTCTTGCATACGGAATACCTGATTCATTTGCATAACCTATCGCATGAGCAATACCCGAATCCGGAACTCCTGCAACAATATCCACGTCGATCGAATGGTCATCTCTCTGTGCTAAAAGCTTTCCACAGTTGTAACGCATTTCTTCTACACCAACCCCTTCATAAGAAGAAGTAGGATATCCATAGTATACCCACAGGAACGAACAGATTCTCATCTTTTCACATGCAGGACTTACAGTCTCCACTGATTCCGGTGTCACGTAGACGATTTCCCCAGGTCCCAGCTCTTTGTAATCTGTGTATCCAAGGTTGATATATGCAAAGCTTTCAAAGGAAACGCAGTATGCATTCTCTTTCTTTCCGATCACAACCGGTGTACGTCCGAGAAGGTCTCTGGCTGCATAAATTCCATTCTCTGTCAGAAGCAGAAGCGTCATCGAGCCTTCAACTACTGACTGCACATAACGGATTCCCTCAACAAACGAATCCTTTTTACAGATCAATGCCGCAACCAGCTCTGTAGAATTGATCTGTCCATTGGTCATAGACTGAAAATGTGTATGTCCATTTTCATAAAGATTCCGAATCAGCTGATCCGCATTATTGATCTTACCTACTGTCGTAATTCCAAAGCACCCCAGATGCGACTGGATCAGAATTGGCTGTGGATCATAATCTGAAATACATCCAATTCCAATATTTCCCTTCATTGTATCAACATCTTTTTCAAATTTTGTACGGAACGGCGAATTTTCAATATTATGAATCGCTCTCTTCCAACCATCACTTCCGTAAGTAGCCATACCTCCGCGGCGGGTTCCAAGATGCGAATGATAATCTGTTCCATAAAAAAGATCCAGATTACATGCTTCTTTTGATGCAACGCCAAAAAATCCTCCCATATCTGTAGGTCTCCTTTCTTTATCCCAATGCCATAGCCTGTATTTTTCATCTATTTTTTAGTGTATCATGCATTTATGGGCGGAAACAATAGCAAAACCCCGAATATATTGCAAATGGCTATAACTATTTCTAATCGTATTTATAATTGTTTGAATTTTCTGATATATATGTTACAATTTCAATTCTTTCTAATTTTATAAAAATTATTTTAAAATTATATTGACAAATAAGTATTTGGGTGTTATTATTAAGTCAATCCAAAAGAAAAGAAGTTCCTGACGAGAAAGGGAATTTCAAAAAGATATTTTTTTAATCTGTTACATAGTTTCATATATACTCGCCAAGAGTATAAGATGAAGAACCAGATCAGAAAAGGGTAACAAGAATAATTGTTATTTGAAGGTTAGAAAGTTTTAAAAAAGCAACTATACATTTTGGTTATGAGCGTTTTGTAAGTGGAGTGTGTAGAGAACAATTTTTTAAATTGATAATTTATAATAATAAGAGAAAATTGATATCTGACTTCTGAACAGAAAAAAGTATAAGAGAAAAAGAATATCCGGATAAATTTTGGAACGAGAACGAAAGGAAGGAGGCTTTGACCGTTGGATATTTCATCATCTAAAACTCAATATGTTAATGGTATGGCAAATGTAAATTCCTGTGAGATGAGCCTTAACCATAGATTATAATCCGGTAAGAGAAAAGTTAATGATAAAAAAGGTCGGAGTAGTAGATAAACCGGAAGCGATTATAAGATATAAAAAGATTCAGCATTTGTTGACATATTGAAGTAAATACCACAGTAATTCAAGATCAGAAAATGTGTAAAGAAACATTCATTGATAAGTAAATTTAACAGTGACGAGAAAGCTGATAAATACCAAAATTGGATTACCTGATTATATAAAATAACGAACGATCAGAATTGATCAAAATCGATTCATATGATTTCATTTTTATAAATTTTATAAAATCTGAATATCATATGAAATGCTCAAAGAACTTACAGGAATAAGAATTACTTAATTCCTCCGATATAAAAATAAAAATTACAATTGAATATTCCGAGACAGCCATTCAAAAGATGGCTGTCTCCTTTTTTTCTGTTACCAGCTCCCAATTTGTGAATTTTTTGTAATATTTTTTTAACATTTCTGAAAAATATCAGCCGTAATTTTTGACATTGACAACGCTCTATGATACACTTAGTAAGTAAAATTATAAGACTTTTGTTTTCCGTTTCTGGTACAAAAGTCAGACTTACTGAGGAAAAGTAAAATAATTAATAATAATCATATGAGGTGAGAAACGTTGGATAAATATGAATATCGCGCAAAGACAGAGCAGATGCTTGCGTATGCCGAACAGAAGTCTTACCAGAAAGCGATGTCGATTGCAGATACGATCGACTGGCGTAAAGTAAAAAATACCGCCATGCTCTCTACCGTAAGCGAAATCTATGAAAATGCGGGGGAACTTGGTAAAGCACGTGATACCTTATTTATTGCGTATGATAAAGCACCTTCCAGCAGAAAGGTTGTATACCGCCTGGGAATTATTTCTCTGAAACTGGGACATTTCGATGAAGCAGCTGATTGCTACGAAGAATTTGTCAAGCTTGCTCCGAAAGATCCAAACCAATACATTCTCCGGTATAAGATCTTAAAAGCACAGAAAGCGCCAGTCAAAGAACAGATTGAAGCTCTTGAAGATTTCAAGCATTCTGAATACGTTGAAAAATGGGCATATGAACTTGCCAGATTATACGCTGAAGCCGGTATGACTTCCGAATGTCTTGATGAATGTGATGATCTGATTCTCTGGTTCAGCGAAGGTACTTATGTATACCAGGCAATGGAACTTAAAATGAAATACAAACCGCTGACTCCACTTCAGCAGGAAAAATACGATCATCGAAATGATGGTATCGGCCGTAAGGATTCTTCCAAGAGAAAACCTTCCTTCCGAAAATCCAAAGAACGTCCGGCACCGAATCCACGAATTGCAGACAAGGTCCGCAAAGATGTACATGTCACAGACAGTATTGATCTTCCGGATCTTCCAGAGCCAATGACCCGGACACATGCTTCCGAACCAGAAGCTGAGTCACAGCCAAAAACCCGGATTCGAAGCACTTCCGATATTTCCACAACCATTTCCGGTGCTTCCCTTTCAGATGCCCTGAAGGCCGGTGTTGCCGTTGCAAGTGGTGCAGTTGCTCCTGAATCTGCTTCAGACGATTCACAGATGACCGGTAAGATGAAGATTGAAGAAATTCTTGCCAACTGGGAAGCAACCCAGCGTGAAAATGCAAAGATTCTTGAAAAGAGCCAGGAGGAAGCTGAGAAAGAAAAAGCCCTGCGCGAAAAGAAGAAAGAAGAAGAAGAGGAAGTTCTTGGAGCTACAAAACCAATCCTTTCTGATGATATCCGCAAACTGATGGAACAGCTTGAAAATGGTGAAGAGCCTAAAATCACCGATGAAGATGCTGAAGATTTCGTTGATGATGAAGAGGATGAAGCGACTGAAAGTCCGGAAGATTCATCCAAAGAAGCTTCAGACACTGACGAGGAAGAGCCGGAAGAAAATGATTTTGAAGAAATCGTTGACTCCGAAGAAGATGATGAATCGGATGCGGTTTACGATGAAGAAGCTGAATACGAGGATGAGGATGATTCCGAGTATGACGATGACGAGGAATACGAGGATGAAGATGATTCCGAGTATGATGACGACGAGGAATACGAGGATGAAGATGATTCCGAGTATGACGACGACGAGAAATACGAGGATGAAGATGATTCCGAGTATGACGACGACGAGGAATACGAAGATGAAGATGATTCCGAGTATGACGACGACGAGGAATACGAGGATGAAGATGATTCCGAGTATGACGATGAGGAAGAATACGAGGATGAAGACGAAGATGACTACCAGATCGATGATGAATTAGATGAAGATCATAAAGAGGATTTTGATTTTGAAAAAGAATCTGCTCTCGATATCAATGATCATGATTCTGACGAAGATGATGGTGATTTTGCAGACCTTGATTCCTTTGAAGATGAAGAAGAATTAGATAGCAGTGATGATTATCTTGATCTTGAATTTGACGAGAAACCGGCTCCTGAGCCAGAGAAAGAAACTTCAAAATCAGCGCCAACTCCGGATATTGACGAAGTTCTTGAAATCGAAGAACCGTCAGAAGATGAAATCACCGAACGCATGGGTAAATTCGATACCGGATTCGTTGTACAGGGTCGTTACGATCTGAGTGCAACAAGTGAGATCGGACTGAAGCTTGGACTTACTGAAGAGCAGAAGCAGCTGTTCTCTTACTTTGTACCGATCCGTGGTGTCAGTGAACAGCTTGTTGAAATCCTTGATAACGACAAACGTTGCCGTAACCGTTATGGAACTTCCCGCACAGGCAACATTCTGATCCTTGGCCGTAAGGGAAGCGGAAAAACAGTCCTCGCAGTTGATATTGTAAAAGCAATCCAGAAACAGCGCAGACTCAAACAGGGTAAAGTTGCAATCGTAACCGGTGATTCTCTGAACAAAAAGGACATCGGAAGTATCATCGATAAGCTGAACGGTGGCGCACTGATCATCGAAAAAGCTTCCAAGATGAATGACAGAACCATCCGTGAACTGAATGACATGATGGATGAACAGACCGGCGAACTTCTCTTCCTTCTGGAAGACCAGAAGAAACCGCTGGAAAGAATGTTTGCATCCCATCGCGAATTCAAACGTAAATTTACTTCCAGACTGGAGCTTCCGGTATTCATCAATGATGAACTGGTTACATTCGGTCAGACCTATGCTAAGGAAAACGGATACCGTATCGATGAAATGGGAATCCTTGCATTATACAGCCGGATCGATATGATGCAGAGAGAAGATCATGCGGTTACTGTTGCAGAAGTAAAAGAGATCATGGATGAAGCAATTTCACATTCCCAGAAAGCAAATGTAAAACATCTTGTGAAACGGGTATTTGGAAGAAGCACTGATAATTCAGACCACATCATCCTGAAAGAAGATGATTTTAAATCATAAGATTTCTACAAAGAACGCGCTTCCGGCGCGTTCTTTTGTATATGCAGATAAAACCGATAACTATAAACAAAGAGTTTTAGACATCTTACATAAGAAGTGTATAAGTTGTCCAAAACTCTTTCTTTTTATCGCTATTTCTAGTATAATATTCCTAAATATCTTTGATAGAAGGTGAATGGGATGGCAGTAAAAAAAACAACAGCACAACAGACCAACACGACCCGCAAGACGGCCGTAAAAAAATCTGCTGTAAAAAAACCGGCAGCTGCTAAAACTGCTGCTAAAAAGTCTACAGCTAAAAAGTCTGTAAAAACTGTAACAACAGATAAACCCGCTGATTATAGAATCGGCGAATTAGATCAATATTTATTCGGACAGGGAACCCATTATGAGATCTATAAAAAAATGGGTGCACATTTTGTAAAAGATGGGAAAAAAACCGGCGTATATTTCGCAGTATGGGCTCCACATGCCAAATCAGTTTCCGTAATCGGTGAATTCAACGGCTGGAGTGAAGATGCAAACGTTATGAAGCGTCAGGAACCGCTTGGAATCTATACCGCATTTGTTCCGGAAGCACAGCTCGGACAGCTTTACAAGTACTGTATCGAGACACAGACCGGAGATAAGCTTTACAAAGCTGATCCATTTGCGAACAGTGCAGAGTTGAGACCGGGAACTGCCTCAAGGATTGCTGATATCTCCCATTTAAAATGGAGTGACAGTATCTGGATGAAGCACCGGGCAGAATGGGATTTCCATTCCTCACCGATTTCCATTTATGAAGCACATATCGGTTCCTGGATGCGCCATCCGGGACGTGAAGATGAGGGGTTCTACAGCTACCGTGAATTTGCGCATGCAGCTACAGACTACATAAAAAAGATGGGGTATACTCATATCGAATTGATGGGAATTTCAGAATACCCATTTGACGGCTCCTGGGGATATCAGGTGACCGGATATTATGCTCCGACCTCCCGTTATGGTACGCCGGAAGATTTCGCATATATGATCAATTATTTCCATAAGAATAAGATTGGCGTAATCCTTGACTGGGTACCGGCACATTTTCCACGCGATGCACACGGACTCGCTGATTTTGACGGCACAGCTACCTTTGAATATGCAGATCCTAAGAAAGGGGAACATCCGGACTGGGGAACCAAGATCTTCGATTATGGTAAAGCAGAAGTTAAGAACTTCCTGATCGCCAACGCACTGTTCTGGATCGAACATTATCACATCGATGGTCTCCGCGTAGATGCTGTTGCTTCCATGCTGTATCTTGATTACGGTAAAGAAGACGGTCAGTGGATCGCCAACAAATACGGCAGCAATGAGAATCTGGAAGCAATCGAATTTTTCAAGCATCTGAATTCCGTTACTACCGGACGTAACCCTGGCGCACTGATGATCGCAGAAGAATCCACTGCATGGCCAAAAGTAACAGGCAAACCGGAAGATGATGGTCTTGGATTCAGCCTGAAGTGGAACATGGGATGGATGCATGACTTTACCGAATACATGAAGCTGGATCCATATTTCCGCAAAGGCGACCACTACGGTATGACATTTGCCTTAACCTATGCATACAGCGAGAATTATATTCTTGTATTATCACATGATGAAGTGGTACATCTAAAATGCTCTATGCTCAATAAGATGCCTGGTCTTGGATTTGAGAAATTCGCCAACCTGAAGGTCGGTTATGCTTTCATGATGGGACATCCTGGAAAGAAACTTCTCTTCATGGGACAGGATTTCGGACAGCTCCGCGAGTGGAGCGAGGCGCGTGAGCTTGACTGGTATCTCCTTGCAGAGCCGGAGCATCAGGCACTTCAGAATTTCTACCGTGACCTGCTGCATCTTTACACACACAACAAAGCCTTGTATGAACAGGATACCTGCATGGAAGGCTTTGAGTGGGTCAATGCAGATGACAGCTCACGAAGTATTTACAGCTTCATCCGTCATTCAAAGGGCGCAAAAAAGAACCTTTTATTCGTATGTAACTTCACACCGATCGAACGACCGGAGTACCGTGTCGGCGTACCACGCGGCAAACAGTACCGCCTGGTACTGAACAGTGATGAATTGCAGTATGGCGGAAGCGGAAAAGCCCGCCCGACAGTATATAAAGCAAAGAAACAGGAATGTGATGGAAGACCATATTCATTTGGTTACGATCTTCCGCCATACGGTGTTGCTGTATTCGAATTTTAACATAGCAAGTCAATGCAATCTGCGCAAAATATCCATTATACGAATAATTGATTCCACCAATTATTTTCTTAACATTTCCCGGATTCGTTCTTCCAGAGTTTCTTCTGGAAGAACTCCGGTTGTATATCCACAGATTTTTCCATCTCTGTACACCACAAACGTCGGTACGATCTCAATGCCTATATACTCTGCAATCTCTTTCGATATATCAATATCAATCTTATAAAAAATCCATTTTCCCTGATACCGGCTGGCAATCCTTTCCACAACAGGATACATCATTCCGCACTTTGGACACCATGATGCGTAAAACTCCACAATTACCGGCATCCTCTGCTTTCCGACTGTATTTTCATAATCTTTCGTGATCAATGCGATACCCATACACTTTCCTCATTTCTGCCATCTCAGGCTATGTAAAAAGGACTGGATTTAGTGGCATCCACATTTCGGGTTTAAGATTTTATAGACTTCCTGAAAAGAATTTCTCAAACAGATCAGCTTTTTATTAAATCTTGGATTCTTATAGCAAAACCCCCGCATACAATTCTGAAAATGATGCTTTTTCCACATATCTGTTCCTTCCTGACTTCCTCTTTCTACAATATATGCAAAAAGACAGCCGATGTGCGGATTGCTCCGTATCTGCTGTCTCTTATATTGCCAGGGATCATCTTACGCACTCAGTGCCTTTATGATCTGCCTGTTGCATTTTATTCAATTGTCTTACTGGCGCATTGCGATCAGTTTATGGATCGGATGTCCCTGCCCGGAAAATTTCTCCTCGTACTCAGTCATAACATTCCCTCTGCTGAGTGTCGGATCATTGTGAAGATCATAGGTCTTCGCCAGAAGTACCCAGCCTGCCAACTCCACCTGCTCCAGTGAAAAGTCAAACAGCTCTCTGTTGTCTGTCTTAAATTCAACGACTCCGTCAAAGGCAAGGATCTTGTCATACCGCTCAAAAAACTGCTTGGAAGTAAGTCTGCGCTTTGCATGACGTGCTTTCGGCCACGGATCTGAAAAATTCAGATAAATCTTGTCAATCTCTCCGACAGCAAAAACCTCCGGCAGATTTGTCGCATCCATACAAATAAAACGAATATTGTTGACATCCTTGTATTCCTCGTCATTGTCAAAGCGTTCCAGCGCCCGAAGCAGTACGCTTGAATAACGTTCGATACCGATATAGTTGATGGATGGATTCTCCTTTGCAAGTGTCAGAAGAAACTGTCCTTTTCCCATCCCGATCTCAATATGGATCGGATTCTCCGGATTCTGAAAAGTCTCTTTCCAGGTGCCGCGATATCTGGTCTCATTTTTAATTACAAGGGGATGAGCTGTCAGATAAGCATCTGCTCCCGGTACATTTCTTAACCTCATATATCTTTCTCTTCCTTTAGTGAAAATATGTATAACCTTATTTATTTTATACTATTCTGAAATATTTGAAAACCCAAAAATATATTTTATAAGTTTTGTATAAAATATTCTTATGATATTCTCTTATTATTTAGTAGATTTTTCTAATTTAAAGTAGTAGAATATGTATGCATTATTAAAAATGTATAAATAATTTCTAAGAAAGGAGTCGGACAATGGATCATATTGTTAAAAAGCTCTCCGAAATCGAACACGCAGCCGAAGCTGTTGTGGAACACGCGGAACTGGAAAAATCAGAACTGGAAGAACGCATTCAAAATGAACGCAATCAGTTCGACAAACAACTTGAAGATCACACCCAAAAGGAGCTGAACGATATCCACAAAGGATTAAATCGTCAGATGGATGAGATTCTTGCAAGGCAGAACCGTAAGAACCAGACAGCGATCGAAGAACTTAAAAAAGATTTTGAAGAGAAGCATACGGCATATGCCGAGAAAATTGTCAGACGTATCATAGAGGGATAGCATATGGGAAATTTACTTGCATACAGTGGCATCGTAACAAAAGTACGCGCCATGCAGGCGAAACTGCTCACTGATGAAGATTTCCGGAATATCGCCGCATTTCATACAGTAACCGAAGTTGCTGCTTATCTCAAAGAACATCCCGGATATCGGAATGTCCTTGCAGATATGGACGAAAACCGTCTTCACCGCGGTGAGATTGAGAAGCTTCTTGTGCAGTCACTTTACAGTGATTATACACGCCTGTACCGTTTTTCCGGAATGGATCAGAAAAAATTCCTGGAGCTTTATCTGAAGCGCTACGAGATGAATCTGATCAATTACTGCCTGCGTATCGTATTTAATCATTATGAAAAGCCTTTTGATCTGGATCATAAGAAAATATTCTTCGACAAATATTCGGATCTCTCCATCGATAAACTGATCACTTCGGGGAATATCAGTGAGCTGGTGGAAAATTTAAAGGGTACAGAATACTATGCGCCGTTAAAACGTCTGGAAAATGCGGAGAACCCTACCCTTTTTGATTACGATCTGGCACTGAATCTGTACTATTTTACAACCATGTGGAAGAAACGCAAAAAGATTCTGAAGCATAAGGAATTGGAAATTTTCACCAGAGATGCCGGAGCAAAGATCGACCTGCTGAACCTGCAGTGGATCTACCGTGCAAAAAAATATTACAACATGCTTCCGCCGGATATTTCCACACTGCTGATCCCGATACACTACCGGATTCATGTAGATCAGCTGAAGGATCTTGTAGAAGCACCGTCTGTCGATGAATTTTTAAAGCTGGTTACCAGAACGCCTTATCTGCGTCACACCGATACTCAGACACCAGCGTCCATCGAGACGATTTACAAAGACTGCCTGTACCGTCTCTACCTGGCAGACAGAAGAAGTAATCCGTATTCCATCGCAACCGTGAATACCTATCTTTTTCTGAAAGAGGAGGAGCTTGATAAGCTTACAACTGTGCTCGAATGTGTTCGCTACGGACTTCCTGCACGTGAGACATTAACTTATATAGGAGGAACAGCGAAATGATTGTTAAGATGAAGTTCCTGAGCATTACCGGACCACGCGCCGACATCGACCGCATGACAAACCGGTATCTTTCCAAATATGAGATGCAGCTTGAAAATGCACTCACGGAGCTCAAGACAGTAGATAATCTGATGCCATTTCTGGAAATGAACCCTTACCGTGATCCACTCGCAAAAGTGACACAGTTTCTGGGATATATGAAAGACATGCCAGCAGAGCCATCCTTTGATCAGAGCGAAGACGAGATCCTTGAGATGATTCGTTCTATCAATCATGACTACATGGATCTGCAGCAGCAAAAAGAAGAACTGAAAAAAAAGAGAGAGCATATCCAGGCACGTATGAAAGTCCTGGAACCTTTTACTTCTCTGAATTTTGACCTGCATGAGATCATGCAGTACAAATACATCCGCACAAGATTTGGAAAAATCAATGTAGATTATTATCACCGGCTGGAAAAAGCGCTTCTTGAAGACATTGATGCATTATTTCTGGAAGGCTCCAGAGATGCCTCTTATGTCTATGGCGTTTATTTTGTATCGGATGCTGATGCAGGAAAGGTCGATTCGATCATGCGGTCTCTCCACTTTGAAAAAATCGATCTGCTGGAAGACTTTGGCGGAACCCCGCTGGAAGCTTACCGGAGCCTGGATAAAGAAGTCCAGAATCTGACCGATGAAATCCAGGCAGTGAAGGATAAACGTCAGGAGATGTTTCGCAAGAACGCTTCCAGACTACTCGGTGCAAGAATTCAGCTGGAACGTTTTTCCGATAACTTTGATATCCGGAAATTTGCGGCACGAACCGAGACAGACGAGCAGGAAGAATACTACATCCTCTGCGGCTGGATGTCCGAAGAAGATGCAAATGCATTTATCAAAGAGGCACAGGGAGATGACAAGGTTTATATCGTAGTAGAAGAGGACCGGGAACAGTATTTTGGAGAACCTCCTACCAAGCTTGAGAATCCAAAGCTTTTCAAACCATTTGAAATGTTCATCAAGATGTACGGACTTCCCAAGAGTGGTGAGATGGATCCGACCATTTTTGTAGGTATCATGTACAGCTTTATCTTCGGTGCCATGTTCGGGGATGTCGGTCAGGGGCTGCTGCTCTTTATCGGCGGTGCGATCCTGTATTTCACAAAGAAAATGAACCTTGCCGGAATCGTATCACTTGCCGGAATCTTCTCCACCTTCTTTGGATTTATGTTTGGAAGTGTGTTTGGATTTGAAGACATTATAGAAGCCAAATGGATCCGACCGATCAATCATATGACTACCTTACCGTTTATCGGAAAGCTGAATACCGTATTTATCGTATCGATTGCTTTTGGTATGGGAATCATCCTGATTTCTATGATCTTCCATATTATCAACGGCATCCGTGCCAAAGATACCGAAGCAACCTGGTTTGATGCAAACGGCGTGGCAGGGCTGATATTCTACGGGGCAGCAGTTACCTGCATCGTTCTTTTCATGACAGATCACTCTCTGCCGGGTGGAATCGTTCTTGCAGTGATGTTCGGAGTACCGCTTCTTCTGATCGCACTGAAAGAGCCGCTGACGAACAAGATCAAAAAGAAAACCGAAAAAATGGAACAAAGCAAAGCAATGTTTGTCACCCAGGCATTCTTTGAATTATTTGAAACCCTGCTCAGCTATTTTTCAAATACGCTTTCCTTTATCCGTATCGGTGCATTCGCAGTCAGCCACGCTTCCATCATGGAGGTTGTACTGATGCTTGCCGGTGCCGAAAGCGGGCATATTAACTGGGTAGTGATCGTACTCGGCAACCTGTTTGTATGTGGATTCGAAGGACTGATCGTTGGAATCCAGGTCCTGAGACTTGTCTATTACGAGATGTTCAGCCGCTTCTACAAAGGCAGCGGCCGCGAATTTAAACCTTATACAGGTACTGCAAAAAATTAGTTTTTCATTTTAGGAGGAAATTATCATGACTTTAGCAACTAAACTTATTCTCATTACCGCACTGGTTTTAAGCATTTTCATTCCATTCGGATATTACCTGCTCGGAGAAAAAAATAAAGGACGTTATAAATGTGCACTTGCCTTCAATGTTCTTTCTTACTTTGGAACCTTCCTTGTAGCAGGGATCATGCTCTTTGGAAGTGTACCGGTACATGCGGCAGACGCCGCTGCCTCAGGCGCAGGTCTTGCAACCGGTCTTGGTTACATTGCAGCAGCTCTTGTTACCGGTCTTTCCTGCATCGGTGGCGGTATTGCCGTAGCAAGTGCAGCAAGCGCAGCTCTTGGAGCTATCAGCGAGGATTCCAGCGTCCTTGGTAAATCCCTTATCTTCGTAGGTCTTGCAGAAGGTGTATGCCTGTACGGTCTTATCATCTCCTTCATGATCATCAGCAGACTGTAATCATGAAAATGTATCTGATCAGTGACAACGTGGATACTTATACCGGAATGCGGCTTGCCGGCGTGGACGGTGTCGTAGTTCATGAAAAGCAGGAGCTGCGTGATGCGCTGGAAACTGCCATGAACGACAAGTCGATCGGTATCATTCTTCTGACGGAACGCTTTGGAAGAGAATTTCCGGATCTCATCGATGAGATCAAGTTAAAAAGAAAGATGCCTCTTCTGATCGAAATTCCGGACAGACACGGAACAGGACGTAAAAAGGATTTCATTACCTCATACGTCAATGAAGCGATTGGACTGAAACTTTAACTAGAAAGGCATAGAAGGTGAGACAATGACGCTTGAAGAGAAAATAGCGCATTTACAGGAAACGGTCATGACTGAAGCCCGTTCTGAAGGAAATGCGATCATTGACAATCACAAAAAAGCGCTTGAATCTTTATTTGAAAAGCATAAAAAAGAAGCGACCGCACAGTCTGAGGTCCGTATCAAATCCGAGACCTTAAGAGCCAGAAGGCAGGTAAATCAAGCTGCGGCAAAAGCCGAAACCGAACTGAAACGTGCTCTTGGCAAAACACAAAATGAATTAAAAGTCAGGCTGTTTGATGAAGTAAAGGAACTTCTTTCTGACTTTACAAAAACAGACGAATATCTGGACTATCTCTGCAGCAAAATCCGCGAAGCCGCACGCTTTGCAGATGGCGAGGAGATGACCATTTATATTTCTCCTTCTGATAAGGAGAAACAGACAGAACTGGAAAAACGTACCGGCATGACGATCACCATCAGTGAATATGATTTTATGGGCGGTATGCGTGCTGTAATCCGAGGCCGTAATATTCTGATCGATCACAGCTTCCAGGCTGCAGTCGATTATGAATATCATCAGTTCAGTTTTGCAGCAGGAGGTGCAGGAATTGAATAAGACAGCAACTATTTATGGAATAAACGGTCCGGTCATCTATCTGAAGGGTGACACCGGATTCATGATGTCGGAAATGGTCTATGTGGGAAAGGAAAAGCTGGTTGGCGAAGTTATTTCCCTGGACAAAGACATCACGACTGTTCAGGTCTATGAAGAGACTTCCGGGCTGAAACCGGGAGAAATCGTAGAGGCTTCCGGAAGTCCGGTATCTGTAACTCTGGCACCTGGAATCCTGAACAATATTTTTGACGGAATCGAACGCCCGCTTGAGCAGATCGCAAATGTGGGCGGCGGTGCATTTATCACCCGCGGCGTCAGCGTTGATTCGCTTGACCGCGACAAATTATGGGATACCCACATCACCGTGGCCAAAGGAGATTACCTTCATGGCGGAGATATTATAGCGGAGGTTCCGGAGACCAGTGCGATCGTACACAAATGTATGGTTCCGCCGGATGTGGAAGGTGAAGTAATCTGCTGCGCGTCGGACGGAGAATACCGGATTGAAGATACACTTGTCACTCTGCGGCTTTCCGACGGAACAGAAAAACAGCTCAACATGATACAGCACTGGCCGATCCGTAAGGCGCGCCCGACAAGCTACCGTTTCCCGGCAAGTGTTCCTCTGATCACCGGACAGCGGATCCTGGATACCATGTTCCCGATTGCAAAGGGTGGAACTGCCGCAATCCCAGGCGGATTCGGTACCGGAAAAACCATGACCCAGCACCAGATTGCCAAATGGTCTGATGCCGATATTATCATCTATATTGGCTGCGGCGAGCGTGGAAATGAAATGACACAGGTGCTGGAAGAGTTTTCAGAGCTTGTGGACCCAAAGAGCGGCAATCCGCTGATGGACAGAACCACTCTGATCGCCAATACCTCCAACATGCCGGTAGCTGCCCGTGAAGCAAGTATTTATACCGGACTTACCCTGGCTGAATATTACCGTGACATGGGCTATGACGTAGCGATCATGGCAGACTCTACTTCCCGCTGGGCGGAAGCCTTACGTGAGCTTTCCGGCCGTCTGGAAGAGATGCCGGCAGAAGAAGGTTTCCCGGCTTACCTTGCCAGCCGTCTGTCTGCTTTCTACGAGCGCGCAGGCATGATGCATAACTTAAATGGCAGTGACGGATCCGTGACCATTATCGGCGCCGTATCGCCTCAAGGAGGCGATTTCTCCGAGCCGGTCACACAGAACACCAAACGTTTCGTCCGCTGCTTCTGGGGCCTGGACAAGAGCCTTGCCTACGCAAGACATTTTCCGGCGATCCACTGGCTGACCAGCTACAGCGAGTATCTGACCGATCTCGCCGCCTGGTACCACGACAATGTATCACCCAAATTCGTTGACTACCGCAACCGCATCATGGCACTTCTGAACCAGGAGAGCAGCCTGATGGAAATCGTAAAGCTGATCGGAAGTGATGTACTTCCGGACGATCAGAAACTGGTTCTGGAAATCGCAAGAGTCATCCGTCTCGGATTTTTGCAGCAGAATGCATTCCACAAGGATGATACCTGTGTCTCTCTGCAGAAGCAGTACAAAATGATGGAAATCATTTTATATTTATACAAACGCTGCCGCGAACTGGTAGCCATGAATATGCCAATGTCTGTCCTCAAGGAGGAAAATATTTTTGAACGTGTCATTGCGATCAAATACGATGTTCCAAATGACAATCTTCAGCTTCTTGACCAGTATCTGGCAGACATTGATACTTTCCATGACCGCATCATGGAAAAGAACGCGTAAGGAGGGAAAATAAAATGGCAATTGAATATTTAGGCCTCAGCAGCATTAACGGCCCTCTGATCGCGCTGGAAGGCGTTCAGGATGCTTTTTATGATGAAATCGTAGATTTTGTCGTAAACGGCAAAGAACACAAAATGGGGCGTATTGTGGAGGTCTACAAGGACAAAGCAATCATCCAGGTATTTGAAGGCACGGAAAATATGTCTCTTAACAATACCCACACCAGACTTACCGGACATCCGATGGAAATCGGTCTGTCCGAAGAAATGCTTGGAAGAACCTTTAACGGAATCGGCGAACCGATCGACGACCTTGGACCGATCACGGTTGAAGAGGTGCGCGATGTCAACGGACTTCCGTTAAATCCGGTCAGACGTGAATACCCTCGTAACTATATCCGCACCGGAATTTCTGCGATTGACGGACTGACCACACTGATCCGTGGACAGAAGCTGCCGATCTTTTCCGGCAACGGTCTTCCGCACGACCAGCTTGCCGCACAGATCGTAAAGCAGGCTTCTCTGGGCGGCAGCACGAATGAGGATTTCGCCATCGTATTCGCCGCAATGGGTGTCAAGCATGACGTAGCTGATTTCTTCCGCAGAACCTTTGAGGAGAGCGGTGTTGCAAACCATGTGGCAATGTTCCTGAACCTTGCCAACGATCCTGTCGTCGAGCGTCTGATCACCCCGAAGGTTGCGCTGACCGCCGCTGAATACCTTGCATTTGAAAAAAATATGCACATTCTGGTCATTCTTACCGATATGACTTCCTTTGCCGAAGCCATGCGTGAGGTTTCTTCTTCCAAAGGAGAAATCCCAAGCCGTAAAGGATATCCGGGATATCTGTACAGTGAACTTGCCACCTTATATGAACGTGCAGGAATCGTAGAAGGAGTAAATGGTTCTGTCACACAGCTCCCGATCCTGACCATGCCAAATGATGACATTACCCACCCGATCCCTGACCTGACCGGTTATATCACCGAAGGACAGATCGTACTTGACCGGAATCTTCACGGACAGGCAATCTACCCGCCGATCAGCGTTCTTCCGTCCCTGTCCCGTCTGATGAAAGACGGTATCGGAAAAGGATATACCCGGGAAGACCACCAGGACCTGGCAAACCAGCTTTTCTCTGCATATGCTAAAGTAGGAGAGGCTCGGAATCTTGCTTCCGTTATCGGAGAAGACGAGCTTTCTCCGATTGACAAGAAATACCTGGAATTCGGAAAGGCATTCGAGGAGCGTTATATCGGCCAGGGACCGAATGAAAACCGTACCATCGAGGAAACCCTGGATCTTGGCTGGGAACTGCTTAGAATCCTTCCAAAAGAAGAACTTGACCGTGTCGATACCAAGATTCTTGACGTATACTACAAAGGCTAAGGAGGGAAGTCTATGGATCCACGTTCATTTCCCACCAAGGGAAATCTGATACTTGCGAAAAATTCACTGACACTTGCCAGACAGGGATATGAGCTGATGGACAAGAAGCGGAACATTCTGATCCGCGAGCTGATGGGCTTAATCGACGAAGCAAAGGATATTCAGGAAGAAATCGATAAAACCTTCACCTATGCCTATCAGTGCCTTCAGAGGGCGAATATCGAGCACGGGATCAGTACAGTAGAAGAACTTGCCTATACAGTTCCGATCGAGGATTCTATCCGCATCCAGACGCGAAGCATTATGGGAACAGAAATTCCGAAAGTGAAGTACGAAAAAGAAAATACCAGACCAACCTATGCATTCAGTACTTCCAGAGAATCCATCGATATCGCCCGTGATGCATTCTGCCGTGTAAAGGAGCTGACACTCAAGCTTTCTGAGGTAGAAAATGCAGCATACCGGCTGGCTTCAAGTATCAAAAAGACACAGAAAAGGGCAAATGCCCTGAAAAATATTACGATTCCGATGTATGACAATCTCGTATATACGATTACAAATGCACTGGAAGAGAAGGAACGGGAAGAATTTACCCGACTGAAAGTGATCAAACGAATGAAAAACAAATAATATTTCTGAAAAAATCATAAAATATAGAAAATATATTGACAATGCACCCGTTTTTGTTATATAACTTATAGAACAAACAGGATTACAAAAGCAATAGATTTTACAAATCAGGGGGTGAGCATATGACTTTTTGGAAAGTATCCGACACCAGAATGAACTGCCTTATCACAGAAGCAGAGATTGCCGCACTCGGCTACTCACTGGAAGATCTGACACAGGACAGGGAGCGTACCGAAGAATTTTTGAATCTTCTTCTCAAGAAAGGGAAAGAAGTTCTTGGGCTTAACACAGACAATGGAATCCAGGGATTCTACGGTGCATTTCTTCCTGACCGGAGCCTGATGCTGTCGATCTCCTGCCAGGCTGAGAATTCTCTGGAATCCATCCAAAAAGATGGTTCTGAAGCTTCCGGTATGCTGATCGAGCCTGACAGCAATGAGAAAGAGACCGTTCGCTGGCAGATTCTCTTTCCAAGTCTGGATAATGCAATCAACTTCTGCAAGATCCTTGGATACGGCCAGGCATCAGAAAGCCGTCTGTATAAAGATGACGGTGTCTACTACCTGATGGTAGACTTCCCGAATACAGAAGACGGCAATAAAAAGGCTCAGCGCATCGTATCCGCCGGTGAATTCGGTGGCATGGTCGAAAAAGATGCAATTTCTGAAGCTTATCTGAATGAACATGAAAAATGCCTCCTGAACAAGGATGCAATCAATATTTTATGCAAGATGTAGTAGAAGGGGACTAAAATAGTCCCCTTTTTAGTACACGAAATAGATTTTCCTTTATTTTTCCACAGATCCAGTAACTTTCCACAAATGAAAATAAACGATTACTTTTACATATGTCTCCATCTGTAGAAACAAATTCTAAAAAAAGAGCACCGTCCCCGATGCTAATTCATCAAAAACAGTGCTGATACTGCGCCTTCAGGGATTCGAACCCTGGACAAATAGATTAAGAGTCTACTGCTCTACCAACTGAGCTAAAAGCGCATACATTATTCGGTTTTCCGTAACGCAAGATTTATTATATAAGACAGCTATAAAAAATGCAAGCTTTTTTTTCATAAATTTTAAAATTTTTTTAAATAGATTTTTTTGCTGACAAAGAATGTGCCAAGGCACATATAAAAAAGATCATGTGTACCGTCCGAAATTCGAACACATGATCTTTTTTGTGTACCTTTTAGGGTGGGTTTTTTCTTATCCTACATAAATTTACTGATATATCCCTGTACAAAGATAAATAATACAATCAGCGGCAGGATATAGCTTACATAAAATTTCGCCCATTTCGGGAATTTCAATCCTTCTCCGGTATCCGCTTCTTTCAGGAAGTTCTTCCATCCCCATCCATAACGGCTTGTACAGAACAGAAGATAGATCAGACTTCCAAGTGGAAGCAGGTTGTTACTTACCAGGAAATCCTCCAGATCCAGTACTCCGGAACCTTTTCCGAACGGCATAAATCCACTCCATACATTAAATCCGAGAACGCAAGGCATGGAAAGTACCGCCACAACCACGATATTGACGATTACAGCCTTTTTCCGGCTGCATCCGGTCAAATCAATGGCAAAGGATAAAATGTTCTCAAAAACGGCGATTACGGTCGATGCCGCAGCAAAAATCATAAATAAGAAGAATAAGGCTCCCCAGATTCTTCCGCCTGCCATGGAATTAAATACATTCGGAAGTGTGATAAAGATCAAACTCGGACCTTCTCCCGGATCCACCCCATATGCGAAGCATGACGGGAAAATGATCAGACCCGCGATCAAAGCAACAAAGGTATCCAGAAGTGTTACCAGGACTGCTTCTCCTGTAAGACTGCGGGATTTGTCGATATAGCTTCCGAAAATAGCAATTGCGCCGATTCCAAGGCTTAATGTGAAGAAAGCCTGTCCCATAGCAGCAAAAATCGTGTCAAATAAGCCATATTCCACGACTTTGTGGAAATCCGGTGCCAGATAGAAGCGAAGCCCCTCAGAAGCCCCATTAAGCGTTACAGAACGTACTGCAAGGATCAACATCAGTGCAAGCAGAAGCAGCATCATAACCTTTGTGATCTTTTCCACTCCATTTTGAAGCCCCATTCCACAAATTGCAAAACATCCAACAACAACAATGATCATAAAGAAAGTCATTGTTCCGGGTTTTGCAAGCATATCGGAAAACACACCTGCAACAGCGGCAGTATCCTTTCCCTCAAATTCACCAGTCATCATCTTGATGAAATACTGGACCATCCAGCCTGCAATTGTTGTGTAGAACATCATCAGCAGATAGTTTCCGGCCATAGCTCCATACTTATACCAATGCCATTTCGTTCCTTTTGGCTCCAGACGGTCAAAGGAAAGCGCCGCACTTACTTTACTGGCTCTTCCGACAGAAAATTCCATTACCATGATCGGAAGTCCAAGAATCAGTAAAAATGCAAGGTAAATAAGAACAAATGCTGCTCCACCATATTTTCCTACAATATAAGGAAAACGCCAGACATTACCAAGACCGATCGCACATCCTGCAGAAATAAGGATGAATCCGAGTCTTGAAGAAAATTTTTCTCGTTGCATAAAAAATCCTCTCATTCTATTAAATTGTGGATAACTTGCCAAAATGATACTTATCCCCATTTTTCGACAAGCTTGTGGATAATTTTTTTCCAGAATATCCACAGAGGAATTATACTGAATTACTGGGAAATTGTCTATGATTGTTTATATTTTCATTGGCGAAGGCACCTGATAATTTTAATTTTCCCCTTTTTAGTACACGAAATCGCCAGATGTGTACCTTTTGGGGTAAAAATTTGCATGTATATATATATTAAAGATAACAACAGCTTATTAAAATTCCTTTGTTTATATTAGGAGGGCTGAAAAAGCCCGTGGTTGACGCATTTCGGGGCATATTTTGTGTACGGAAACGGGGGAAGTTGTTTACTTCAGAGGGCAAAGAGGTGTACATATATGGGGGTTGTTGTTTACTTTGCGGGGTTACGTAGTGTACTTGAAGGGTTTGCGATTTTACCTTTTCTGTACACAAGTGTCGAAAAAATTTAAAAAAAGGCTTTACAAGAGGGGGGTTCTTGTATATAATCAACCTAGACGTACCGTTTTGGTACACAATTTTTATCAAAAAAGGCACCTTAATGGTACACGAAAAGAACAATACACACCTTAAACGTACACAAAACGTAAAAAAAGACAGAAACCCCATTTTATGGGGTACTTTTTAGGGGAGGGTGTTCCTTTTTGGTACACAAATCCCCAATATAAAGGGGTTGGTTACCCCGAATGGTACACAATAAAGGATTATATGTGGTGTAGAGGGGATTTTAATACACCTCAAAAGTACACAATAATACAGAAGAAAACAATTAAGGGGTATGAGCGATGAAGGAAACACAGAAAAAACCAAAAGAGAAACAACTGCTGGATCATGATACGGTCTCCCGGTCCAATGTGCTGATCGAAAGTAAATCCAGTACATCATTATTTGAAAGAAAGCTTCTTAATATTGCAATCGCAAAAGCATATGTAGAAGACGGTGAGCTGATCGCAAAGGTTTCCACCAAGGATGTTAAGAATTATCTTCATATAACAGGAAACTCCATCTATTCCCGTCTGAAAGAAGTATCAAAAGAGACATTGGGACATGTAGTAAGTATCGAGGACGACGAAAAAGAGAACTTCATCATGTTCAATGTAGTGAATAAATGTGAATATAGAGATGGCGTGTTTACAACCAGATTTACTAAAGAGATGAAACCTCATATCTATAACCTGAAAAAAGACTATACCCGTATGAGTCTTGATGTATTGTGCTCTTTTAAATCCCTGTTCACAACCCGTGTTTACGAAATCCTGAGAACCCAGTATTATCGTTTTGACAGGGAACAGTGTGATCAGCTGATCGTACCGAGACCGCCGAAGAATCCATACACGATCGCAGAGCTTAAATTTACACTGAATGTAGTGGATGCAAATGCATCTAAAGCAGTAAAACGTCTTGTTGAGCAGGGACGTTTTGAAGAAGCGCTTGCAGAGATTAAGGATGCACCGTTTGAAGATTGGCGTAATTTCCGTAGAAAAGTACTTGAAGTTGCGAAAAAAGAGCTGGAAGAATCCGAGTATTCCGAGATCTGCTTTGATTATGAGCCGGTTAAGAGCGGGAAGGGCGGAAAGGTTACAGGAATCCGTTTCTTTGTGAAGAAGAATCCGAAGTGTATCCATCATTCAGATCTTCAGCGTATGCCATCCGGAGAAGAAGAGGGCGAAGAGATTGCGCCAAATGTACTGGCTGCAAAGAAAACTCCGGTTAATGAAAAACTGATTTTAGAAGTTGCCGATATTTTTGGAAATGAACCGATCACGATTCAGGAGATTAAGGTGCTGCTTCAGGTATCCGATAACCAGCCGGATGTGATCCGGAAAGCTTTTAAACTGTCACAGGAGCAGGCATACATCAATAATCTGGTCGGATGGCTCAGAAAATGTATCGAAGAAAAGTGGTATGAGAACGAAAAAGTATCCAAGTTCAAAGGAAAGACGCTGGAAGAAGCGCAGATGACACTGGATCTTTATCAGGAATACATAGAAGAGCGCGAAAAAGTGAAAAAAGAGTAGGGTATTTTCTGTGAAAAGCAGAGTTATTACCTAAATGGTACACAAGTTAAGTGGAAGAATGTGTCCCTGGGATGCTATTTGCAAAGAGGCAGGTAGCATCCCGGGGATTTTGTGTATACGATGAGCCAAGTACAGATTTGTGCTTGCACAAGAATCTGTACTTGGCGAATGTACATCACCTGGCTGTTAAGCGAGATAGTGTACAAAGTATACGAATCGAGTAGGAGTCAGCCTACTCGATTGTCTTATTTTATGATGGAAAATTAAATTAGATGTTGGGGTCAAGAGGTATTTTGACGCTGGTATCTTAAATTATGGAGGAACGGAAGAAAATTATGGAAATAAGAAGATTACTGGATTTTTTAAAGACAGCGGAACAACTGAAATGTAACACCAGACATTCGTATACTTCAAGTGGCAGGTTGGAGAGTGTGGCAGAGCATAGTTGGCGGCTGGCTTTGATGGCAATGCTGGTTGGGGATGAATTTCCGGAGCTGGATATGGATAAGGTGATAAAAATGTGTCTGATCCATGATATGGGTGAGGCGATCACCGGAGATATTCCGGCATTTGAAAAGACGGATAAAGACCGAAAGGTTGAGAATAAAAAGGTGGAGCAGCTGACGGATATACTTCCGGAACCGGTCCGTGCAGAATGGAAGTCATTATTTGAAGAGATGGAAGCGATGGAGACACAGGAGGCGAGGCTTTATAAATCACTGGATAAGCTGGAGGCGCTGATCCAGCATAATGAGGCGGATATCTCGACATGGATTCCGTTGGAGTATGATCTTCAGATGACGTATGGGAATGAAGAATGTAAGTTTACGGAATATATCCAAAGGCTTCGGGATGAAGTGAGGAAAGATTCCAAGCGGAAGATTGAAGAAAGCAAACAGAAAGACTAATAAAAAATTTTCATAATAGTTGCATTGGAAATGTAATACTGCATATTCATGCTGAGCCGGGGCGAATGTCCCGGCTTATTTTTTATATATGATAAGTAAAAATTTAATTATAAATCGGGGTAACAGGATTCGAACCTGCGACCTCACGGCCCCCAGCCGTGCGCTCTGACCAAGCTGAGCCATACCCCGAAGTGTTATTTCATTATAGTATAAATTGTTTTAAATCTCAATCATTCTTTTGATGTGAGAAAATGCTGTTGACAGGTTTCTGGAAAGAGTTCAAAATAACGATATGCAAATATAAATGAGTAGGATGAGGAACGATTATGGAAAATTTAATTTTCAGTTTGAATGCAACGATTCCGATCTTTTTGATGATGTTACTTGGAATGTTATTCAGAAAACTGGGGTGGATGGATGAAGTCTTTGCAGCAAAGATGAACAAGTTTGTATTTTTGGTTCCGCTTCCGGTGTTGCTGTTTGAGCAGCTGGCGACCGTGGATTTTTCGGAAGTATGGGATATTAAGTTTATTCTTTTTTGTTTTGTGGTGACGGCGATCAGTATTACGATATCAACTTTGATTTCACTGCTGTGGAAAGACCGGAGCATTAAAGGCGAATTTATACAGGCGACTTACCGGAGCAGTGCGGCGCTTCTTGGTATTGCGTTTATCCAGAATATTTACGGAACTGCGGGAATGGCGCCTCTGATGATCATAGGAAGTGTGCCGCTTTATAATATTATGGCGGTTGTGGTGCTTTCAGTGTTTAAACCGGGGAATAATTCTTTTGATAAGGCGCTGGTAAAGAAAACGCTGAAGGGGATTGCAACGAATCCGATCATTATTGGAATTGTGGCGGGATTTGTCTGGTCTGCACTTAAGCTTCCGATGCCGACAATTTTACATAAGGTTGTATCCAATGTCGGGGCGACTGCAACGCCGATGGGACTGATGTCGATGGGTGCAACCTTTGAGATGAAAAAGGCAACATCGAAGATGAAGCCTACACTTGTTGCTGTGTTTATGAAGCTGGTTGGATTCTGTGCGATATTTTTGCCGATGGCGGCACTTCTTGGATTTAGGAATGAAGAGATGATTGCGATTTTGGTAATGCTTGGATCTGCTACGACGGTCAGCTGTTTTGTTATGGCAAGAAATATGGGACATGAGGGGACGCTTAGTTCCGGAGTGATTATGATGACGACGTTGTTGAGTGCGTTTACGCTTACGATGTGGCTGGATGTGTTGAGGTCATTTGGGTTGGTGTAAGAAGAATAAAAATAGAAGCAGCTAGTTAAAATGGGAATTGTGGTAGCACACCATTGACTAGTTGCTTCTATTTTTTAAAGATTAAATAAGTCGCTGTGACTGCCGGTTCGAGTAAGAGTGAGGACAAGGACATCATCATCGTAGCGATAGATGAGCAGCCAATCTGGGGAGATGGGTGCCGGGGCGGGGAAGGCGCTGGCGCTGTTCCCCTTGGGGAGTGGTGTGTTTTAGATAAGAAAGTTTGTTGGTCGAATGATTTAGGGGAGGAGCAGTGCACCACAGCTCGTGAACCTGGCGGTTCATTCGCTGTGCGAGCTATCGCTCTATCAAAATAAAAAAATAGCCAAATTTTCATGCGAGCATGAAATTTGGCTATTCCTTTATTTTGGCACTGCTCTATCTGAGGACAAAGTACTGTTCATACCACAGTAAGAATGAATATACTGTATAAATCTTTCTATGATAATTTCCGACTTTATTCTTATGATCTTCCAGCCATTTCAGCAGTAATTCCTGATTGAAGAATTCGGATACGAAATCTTTCTGGAACATTTCTTTTACTTTATTATAGTATTTATCTTCTCGGAGCCATACTCTGAATGGTACGAGGAATCCGAGTTTTTTACGTTTTGCCCAGTCCATTGGGATGTGGGAGAGGGCGGAGGTACGGAAGGCTTTTTTTGTTTCCATGCCGTCTACGCAGTATTTGCTGTCGATGCTGCGGGCGAGTTCCCAGACTTTTTTGTCGAGGTATGGTACACGCAGTTCGAGGGAGTGTGCCATTGTCATCTTATCTGCTTTGAGCAGGATGTCGTGTGGCAGCCACAGATGCATATCGAGGAAGAGCTTTTTATGAAGGTCGTCCTGATCTTTTACCTGGTCGAAGTACGGTTTGGTTACGTCCTGGTAGCGCATCTTGCTCTTATATGCAGGAGAGAGTACTTCATCTGCTTCTTCGTTGTCCATGATGAATGCCTGACCGATGTAGGAATCTTCTACGGAAGTTGCATTTCTCTTGAGGAAGTTAAGTCCTCTCTTGTCTGGCTGGTGTTTTGCCCAGTCTCCGAGTTTTTTACGGATAGATGCCGGTACGATCTTGCGGTACATATCACCGGATTTGCTTGGGATATATGTCTCGTATCCACCGAACATCTCATCTGCGCCTTCTCCACTTAAGACTACTTTTACATCTTTGGCTGCGAGCTGTGACAGATAGTACAGCGGTACAGCGGAAAGGTTGGCATGTGGTTCATCGGAATGATACTGAACCTCCGGCAGAGCATCGAAAAATTCGTCAGAAGAGATTTCTTTCTTTGCATTGCTCATATGAAGGATATCGCACAGATCCTTGGAGAAGGTTGTCTCATCGAATCCGCCGACTTCAAATCCTACGGAATAGGTCTTCATCGGTTTTACAGTAGATGCGATGTAGCTTGAATCAACACCACCTGAAAGGAAAGATCCTACTTCTACATCAGCAATCTGATGGTAATCAACAGAATCCTGAATTGTCTCACCGATGAGTTTTACTGTCTCGTCAAAGCTGCGGTCTTTCTTTGCATAAGTCGGATCGAAGTATTTTGTTTTCTTAAGTTCTTTTCCATCATAAGTGAAGTATGTTCCCGGTTCTAGTTTGAATACACCTTTGAACATGGTTTCAAGAAGTGGGGTGTACTGGAAAATCAGGTACATCTTGAGGGCATCTTTGTTGACCTCTTTATGGAAATGTGGGTGAGCCAGGAAGGACTTGATCTCAGAACCAAATAAAAGGCTTCCATTCATCTGTGCATAGTAGAATGGTTTGATTCCGAAGTAGTCTCTTGCTCCGAATAAGTTGTGAGTTTCTTTATCGTAAATTACAAATGCGAACATTCCGCGGAGCATAGAAGCAATTTTTTCGCCATAGGTTTTGTATCCCTGAAGAATAACTTCTGTATCGGAGTTTGTCTGGAACTGACATTCGTGTTTCTCAATCAGTTCTTTACGGATTTCCTGATAGTTGTAAATCTCTCCGTTGAAAATAATGACATGTTTGCCATCTGCACTGTGAATCGGCTGAGATCCGCCTTCAAGGTCGATGATACTCAGACGGCGGAAGCCAAGGGCTACATAGTCATCAACAAAGCTTCCCTTGCTGTCAGGTCCGCGGTGGGCAATGCGTTCACCCATCTGGTCGATGACTTCTTCTCTATTAAAATCGCCGGCGCCATAATAGCCTGCAAATCCACACATAAATTGCACATCCTTTCTGAATTGATACATATTAAAAATATTATAGTAACTTAATTTTGCCTGTAGATTTATTTATTATACCATAGTCTATATAAGATTAACAAGGGATAAAAAACAGGAAAGGAATATCCAATAAAATCAGTAGGATATTCCTTGCATATTTTTTACAGGTGTTATATAGTGAAAAATGCGGATAAATGTGTAAAAGCCGGCAAAGAAAAGGGGAATCCGGGAAATGGAAAAGGTAAAAACTTTCCTGGCAGATATATCTGATCTGCTTAATGAGAAAAATTATCAAAAAATTTATGAAAAAGTTCCGGCGTTCCGACAGGAAAAAGCAGACCGGCTGAAGCACAGGGAGGATCAGGCTCAAAGCGTGGGTGCATGGTATCTTTGGATGAAGATACAGGAGAGACACAAGATACCGCAAGATGCAGGGCAGTCCTTTAATTTATCACATTCTGGGAAATATGTTCTGTGCAGCGCAGGCGTATCCGGAGAGAGGGTAGGCTGCGACATCGAATGCATGCGGAAATATCATGAAAGGCTGGCAGAAAAATATTTTTGTTCTTCTGAATATGAGAGAATCCGGAATGCAGATGAAGCAGAGCGGACGGAAATGTTTTACCGCTACTGGGTTTTAAAAGAAAGCTTTTTAAAAGCGACGCGCAAAGGTCTTGTGATGGGATTGAATACCAGCGAGATCCAGATTCCGAAGCAGGGAGATCCGTTTTTTTTAAGGCAGCCGGAAGAGATCCGGGAAGCTTATTATTTAAAAGAATATCAGACAGATGGAGCAAGGATTGCGGTGTGCTCAACGAATCCGAATTTTGACGAAAATATTTTGGATATGACAGATATTTACAAAAGAGAAATGATTGTGGAACTTAAAGATTGAAAATAAGCCAATGAAACAAGAAGTGGATTGGTTAAGAGTTTACAGGTATTTTATGAGAGAAGAAGGAGAAGAAGATGCTTACACAATTTTCGAGAACAGAACTGCTTCTTGGCAAAGAGGCGATGGATAAACTGAAGAATTCAAGAGTTGCCGTATTTGGAATCGGCGGAGTCGGCGGTTATGTATGTGAGGCACTGGTACGAAGCGGAGTCGGGGCATTTGACCTGATCGATGATGACAAGGTATGTCTGACCAACTTAAACCGTCAGATCATTGCAACCAGAAAGACGGTAGGGAAATACAAAGTAGATGTTATGAAGGAGAGAATGCTGGAGATCAATCCGGACGTGAATGTGCGGATCCACAAATGCTTCTTCCTTCCGGAAAATGCAGATGAATTTCCGTTTGATGAGTATGATTATGTAGTTGATGCAGTTGATACGGTGACTGCAAAGATTGAGCTTGTCATGAAATCGCAGGCAATGAATGTGCCGATCATTAGCAGTATGGGAGCCGGAAACAAGCTGGATGCAAGTGCATTTAAAGTGGCTGATATCTATAAGACACAGATGTGTCCGCTTGCAAAAGTTATGCGCCGGGAGTTAAAGAAGCGTCATGTTAAGAAGTTGAAAGTTGTTTATTCAGAAGAGAAACCGACCAGACCAATCGAGGACATGGCAATCAGCTGCAGAAACCATTGTATCTGTCCGCCAGGAGCAGAGCATAAATGTACGGAGAGAAGAGATATTCCGGGAAGTGTGGCATTTGTGCCATCTGTAGTCGGACTGATTATCGCAGGGGAAGTAGTGAAGGATCTCTGTGCAAAATAAAAATAAAATCGCGGGCGCCCCTGCGGGGCGCATATCAAAACCAGGCATTTGCTGTCAGAACTTGCGGCAAATGCCTGGCTTTTTTGTTTCATTTTTTTTCACAGATTTTCCGGAAAATCTTATACGATCTGTATTGGAGATCAGGAAACAGAGGTAACTCTGGAGAGTAATTATACAGAGCTTTAAACTTAAAAAATTCTAAACTTGTCGGAAAAGACTGTTTTCTCATGAAGAAATATGTTAAAGTAAGGCTGAAATATGCGTAAAAAGGAACAAACATTAACGAGATGTCGTTTAAGGAAGGAAGAACCATAGACATATGATGAGAGAAGACAGGAAAAGAGCGGAGCAGCGCCAGAAAAAAATAGCGAGGCGCAAGCGGGAAGTACAAAGGATGAAAAGAAAGCTATATAAAGCAGGCATTCTTGCAGCAGCAGGAATTATCGTGTTGGCTGTGATCCTGATGCTTTGTGGAAGTGGAAATGCAAAGAAATCTGCAAAAAAGACATCCTCTGCCAAGACAAAGACAGAGACAAGTGAAGAGACAGAAACAAAGACACCAGAAGAGATAGAAGCTGAGAAAGTCCAGGAGGTGCTGGATTCTGACCAGTATAAAGACCAGCTGGGCGAATTATATAAGAAAAACCCGGAGACAAAGGAAATCATTCTGAACAGAGAAAAGTATTCCGATGATCTGCTGACATGGCTGTTTGATCATCAGGAAGCACTGCAGTGGGTGATTGATTATCCGGAACAGTCAGCACGATCAGAGGAAGAACTCAGTGCGCAGGGACTTCAGGCGGTAGATTTGAAAGATTACAGAATCCAGAACCATATTCCGGTATATTTCCAGTGGAGCGAAGTATGGGGATATGCATCTTATGGTTCCGAGAATATCGGAATGGGTGGATGCGGACCGACCAGCCTTTCCATGGTGGCGACAGGACTTACAGGCAATACTTCATTTACACCGAAGTATGTGGCAGATATGAGTGTCAATATGGGATATTATGTAGATGAAGTCGGAACAGACTGGACGCTTATGACTGCAGGAGCTTCAGAACTTGGAATAAACTCTGCACAGCTTACAAACTGGTCAGAAGACACTCTCAAATCCGAGCTTTCGGCAGGACATCCGATCATCTGCAGTATGGGACCGGGTGATTTTACAAACCAGGGACATTTTATCGTCCTTTCCGGGCTGACAGAGGAGGGCAAGGTACTGATCAATGATCCGAACAGTAAGATCAACAGCCGTAAGAAATGGGATCTGAATACAATTATAAATCAGATGAATGCAGCGTGGTCATTCTGGGTATAAAAATTTGGAAAAAGTGCAGGAGAATTGGACAAATTCCCTTGCGCTTTTCTTTTATTTATGATATAAATAGATATTGTCGAGAGACAAAATGGGTGGATTCCCGAGTGGCCAAAGGGGACAGACTGTAAATCTGCTGCAATTTGCTTCGGTGGTTCGAATCCACCTCCGCCCATTGCATATTTAGAAAAAATGTGCTATAATGAGATATCATCGCGGGATGGAGCAGTCTGGTAGCTCGTCGGGCTCATAACCCGAAGGTCGTAGGTTCAAATCCTGCTCCCGCAACTCACACATTAGTGTGTATGCCCAGATAGCTCAGTCGGTAGAGCAGAGGACTGAAAATCCTCGTGTCACTGGTTCGATTCCGGTTCTGGGC
>OLPC01000194.1_pt1 | contig 64605 bp, 63 predicted proteins | sample 1672341 | NCBI WGS metagenome assembly OLPC01 (sample SAMEA3136673, study PRJEB25190) | human gut metagenome | reverse complement strand
TTCCTGCCTCTGAGGTAGTTGCGTGGCGGAGTTTGGGGTATTGTCGTATACAATCACCTAATCTTTTTTCTTTCATACCATTTTCTTTCAATAAACTTTGAGAGTCAACTGCTTACAATTAGGATTTTCCACAATTAGATATAAACAACTATAAATAAATATAAAATATCAGCACATAGATGCAAGATAATGCTATAACCTAAAAAAAATTAGTAGCTTTGAAAGTTAAAATTGATTTTACCCATGAGACATTAATTATGGCAACAAGAGAAGAAATAAAGAATTATTATCTTGAATTAAGACGAGATTTTGAAAACAATAGTCCTATTTTTCAATACAATAAAGATAGGGCACATAATAGTGTTGTGCTTAGATTAATGTTAGATACATCAACTTCAATTAAGATGTATTGCGGTCAAATGTCTGTTATGAGAACAGATTTTTATGAACATATAAAAAAAGAGGATGCAGATTTAGCTAAAGAACTTTTATCTGAATTGCAAAAAAGTTTTGAGAAGTTTATTACCAAAGATAGTAATAAATTGACTATTATTTTAGAAACATACAAAGATGAATATTTACAAGATTTAATTTGTGGCGATGATTTCAAAAGAGGATTAAAAAATGGGAAAATAGAACTTCTCAAACTTAACGATAAGTTAACATTTAAACATCAACTTTATCATTTTTCTTTATCTGATACAATGATTGTTAGAATTGAACAAGATAAAGAACAGCATAGTGCTGTATGTTCTTTGAATCAAAAGAACATATATGATTCAGCTAATAATGTATTCAATAATATTGAAGCTATTGCAGAAGAAGTTGTTTGCTAAATTCATTATATATTCACTATGAATGAACCTTTTGAACTATTGGGAAGTAGTCAAACCTTTCTTGGCGTTTTAGTTACTATAATTATTCTATTTATTATTGAAGACAAAACAAATCTTATAACATATGTTCTTAAAGAAATTGGACTCAAACTCAAAGACCAAATTGAAGCATTAACAATAACGACCAGCTTAGATAAATCTGTTTTGCAATCTTCAAACTATAAATTACTAAGGTATTTCATGGATAAGGATGATGTTGATGAAGGTTTACATGAAGAAGGAGCTGGATTGCTTGCTAATATTTCGACAGAAAGGGCTAAATTCCAAATGAAATATATTAATGTAGAAAATAAAGACCTTACAATTCTTGATAAAATAGTAGGTGCAAAAGAAATTCTTTTAGCCCCTTTATACACTTTGTTTTTTACTATTACAATTTTTATTTTCGATGAATTATTTAGGTTTAGGAATGATATACCTAATAACTTGATGTTTTCAACCTTATCTTGTTTTATTGTCTTGTCGTATGCGTTTTGGACTATGTTATGGTTTAAATACTCTTTTAAATTCTCAAAGTTTGACAAATTATGTATGCAGAATACTAAAACAAAGAAATCTGTTTTTTCTTATCTAAGAACGGTAAATAGAAAAAAGAAAATAGGGGGCTCATGTGTATTTATAATTCTTGCATTGGCTATTCTCCATTTTATAAATGCTTATATTATAAACGTTAGTCCATTTATAATTATCGGTGTAGGTATAATTATCCCATTTGTGACAATAGGAATTTTTATGCTGAAATTTATTAATGGGTACTCAGATTATTCATATGCTTTTATGTGTGGGCATTACATAATGATTTTACTTTTATCAGTGATAGTGGTATGCTCATATTATCTGTTATTAGATATTCTAAAGACAGAAGAAAATGCTCTTATACAATACCAATCTTTAACTATACTAAAAATCTCAGTTTTCGTATTTACTTTATTAAATGGAATTATATTGCCTTTTGTTTTTCCTTATATAGCATATTATAGATATTATGAATATGTAAAGGCTAAGACAGGCGAAAGTCGTAAAGAAGCTAATGATATTATTAATTCTATCAATAAGAATTTAGAAGATTTTGTAAGGAAAATACCATCGCCAAGATAGCTTATAATCGAAAATTTAGTTTTAATGTTATAAAAAGGAATTATTCAATGCTTAATTTTATGGTAGTAAAATAATCACTACGTATATCCACCCAGTGCCATAACCTAACAAATCCGCCATTTCCAAGCACCCTAAACCTAATGATAACTCTGTTGCAAGAAAAAAGCGATGCCACGCCATATCTCCACAATGCCATTTTCTGCATAATTATCTACGTTCCAGCTTATTATGACTGAATATAAGTCCTATTGTTTTGTCACGGCTATTGGGTTTGCCGTGGCAAAATTTAGGGTATTGTCTTTGAGTATCAATATAAAATAGTATCTTTGCTATAATAAAATCTGTAGAATATGAGCAAAGAATGTCCTAAATGCAAATCAAACAATATCGGTTACAATTCAAATGGCGATGTTTGGTATTGCAATGATTGTGGTGCAATATGGTATGAGTATAATCAAGACTTGGATGAAATTACTCCAAACGGAAATCCTGATAATTCTCCAAATAATAGAACACCACGTTTATCTTCATCAGATAATACGTCCAGTGATGAATCATAGATTTTGCGTATTTCAGCATCTATTTCTTCTTGCGTATTATGACGCTTCCTGACGGATGTAAGAAATGACCTTGCATCATCCTCTGTCATGCGCTTGCGTATATCCTTACGTGTGGCGAATTTTATAATCTTCGTTTCCATAATCCCAGTTTTCTAACTATATAACTGGATTATAGCATACCGCAAAATTTAGGGTATTGTCGTATATAATCACCAAAAAACATAATCGCAATATTATCTTGTGCTGTGGGCATATCCTATTGTCTTTCTAAAGAAATCCGTTAGCACAGACACATGACTGTCAAACGTCAGTTTAACACGCTCGGACATGACATTACCTGCAATGAAACTTAACTGTTTCTTGTCTTTCAGCAGTTCGATAAGGTCATCGATTCTGTTATAAACCAACCCCATACCTCGTCCACACACATAACTCTGCTGCGCGCAGATGTTTCCTTCATTATTGTTCAGTATCATTGGAAGTCCAGCTGCGGCAAGAGTGTTTATACGGGCTGGAATATTTACCAGCGCATTGTTTTTCTATAGATAATCATAAAGCGTTAGCGTATTGGCTGTCATACGCAACTTCTCTTCATTGCCATAGCATATCTGCTCCACCCTACCGTACAGTTCAGTCATAATATTATTTCCGTATCTTTTTCATACAGGCATCCTATTTACGCATCCATGCCAAAGGATATGCCTTTTCCAACTGACTCAAATGTTCATAAAAACTTTTTGACTCAGTCTTTGCCGCAGCGTTCTTCACTCCGGTCTCATTAAGAGGTGCATAAAACACAATACATCTCAGCAGTTCATCGCGGTCGCACACTGGGAATACAGTGTTTTTACTCCAGCTCGCGATCCTTCCAGCCATCCTTTTTCCAGAAACATTAGCGTCGGACATTGAGGAGACGTACTCCTTCTCGGCATCAGTTCCGTCACGCAACCCTATGAGCATGGCGCATAACTTACTGAGCTTCACACAATCATTCAAAGATTTACGGTTGGACAGGTCGGAGGAGTTGATTTTGTTTATCTGGCTGTTTATCTGCGTCACCCGAGCGTCGCTTATCTTGCCCTCAGCCACCCTGTCATCTATCTCACTGTTCACTTCGCCAAGATGGTGCTCATCGCCTATGTCACGTCGGTCTGAATCGTTTATACGTATGGCGGCACTCTTTTTTGACATCACTCTGTTTGCCTTTTCATGCATCAGGTCATACTGACGGTTCATTCGTCTTTGCAGGTTGTCCTCGGCTTTGATGCCCTGCTCCATAAAACTTCCAGTCATTTCTATCGCCTCACCGTAAGCATCGCGTGCCATGCCACTCATGCCCGCCATGTCGTATATGGCAGCAAGCGTCACAATCGCGTCAAGATCGGTGTGCGGTTTATAGTACATGTCTTCATAAAGTTTCGCCACCCTACCGTATTTGTCAAAGCCAAGCCAGTGATACCTTTTTCGTCCGCGTTCGAGCAAGGCTATCGCTTCATCATAGCGTCCGAGCGTGGCGAGCAGACGCGCGCCGGTCAGCGTGGAGTGTATTTCGTTCCATCCTTCATCATGCACAGCAAGAATACGCGACGCGATGTCTTCAGCTTCCATCTTACTTATGCCATAACTGTATTTTCCTTTCACGTCTCTTGCGGCGGAGATTGCTTTCTTTATGGAGGGCAACGCACTGTGTGGTACTCTGAAATAATCGTCTTTAAGCGAAAAATCGATGTTATACGTCACGTCCACATATTCATCACCACGTTTTGCAGGTTTACAGCTCGGCAGCATCGCGAACACCCTCGCTATCTCGTCAGCAAGAGCAGGGTGCATGTTCAAAGGGCGTGGGAAAACAACACGTCCGTCTTTTCTTATCACACAGTCATAATACCGTATATCCTTTTTTGTATATATTGTATCATTCCATGCCTCTGCCGGATATTTCACGTTTTCGAGCACAAACTTCTCCAAAGCATAATTGCCTCCATAAAATATAGGCGGCTCCGTGACTCTGTCATAAACAACCGGAGGTATACTGTCCGCCTCTCCACTACCTTGCACATACTCACGAGCCCTATCCGTGACAACGCCACGCACGCTGTCGTTCTGAGCAACAACTCCGGTAAATGGAATCACTGATATCATGGCATCAATAAAAAGAAACCAATGTCTCATATATCATTATATATTATTATCTTACAGTTGTGAAAAAAATGACATCGTAGTCAAAAGACAAGATTAAAAATGACATACTATATAATCAAGACAGGTAATGTCGTAACCAGTTTTTATATTCACATGTTGTATCTAAAGACTTGTCAGTCTTTAGATACAACATAGAAACGGACTTTCGGCGTACCGCTGTTAATCTCCAGCTCTGAGACAGACGTCAAGCGACCGGTCACCGGATTAACGCATACAAAGGTCTGCCTAAGCCAATTGTAGTCTACCACAACATAATCATTCCCATACAGAAAGCCGGAAGGATCTTCACGAGTAACCACACGCAAAAGTATCGCCTTGTGTTTATTTATATCTTCCTTCACTTTGTCCAAATCATCATTGGCGTAAATATATTTGAGATAATAATGCTGTTTTATATAATTATATAACTTAAAATCACTCACCTCATATTTTCCGTTTCCAACATGGCAGTCGGCAAATGTATCCTCCATGCCACCGATTCCTCCAGAATAGCCAAGAAGACGGGAAAGATTGGCGAGACTTCCGAAAGTCTCCTTTCCTGCCGGTACAGGCTCGAACCCATCGGAAGTAGAAGATCCCAACACTTTTGTTGCCTTAGAAACAACACCCCATGTAGAGACCTCACCACCTTCCCAACGTCCGTCCTGCACAAGCTGGTAAAACTGAAAAACATGTACTGGATTCTCAGCCGCTCCGCGACGTATCCATGAACTTGTAAAGATAGAACATCCATATACCCCAGCAGAATTTACCGGAGTCCCGACATTACCAAGCCTTTCCACATATCCTCCAGGCCATACGTCCCAACGTGCGAAAAGATTATAAGCCTCTATAGATACCGGATTATTGGAGGTACCACATTGTTGTCCCACATTCAACAGAATTTGCCGCATTGAAGGTTCTTCTTCTGAACTATAAAAATTCCTCAAATCGCCAAACACGTTACCACCCTTTCTAACCCAGATATCTCTATAAATATACGTTCCATCATCTTGTTTTTCGGATGTATGATTTACCGTAAAACCATTCTGACTAAGCCACCATTCAAATTCTGCGGTAGACATACCATTAGGAAGATACACTGGCCACGATGAAACACTGTCTTTGGTTAGTTTCTTTTTTTCCATATTCTATATAGTTTATCAGATTGTTATTATTGTTGCAAACAATACAGAATAAAATAATATTACGATAGCACCTTATGCTAAAAAAAACATAACATAATGTTAATAATATCCAATTACCAGATTCAATTTTAGCATGTTACAATAAAAACATGGTATGTCTCTCTAATTTGCCATCGGCAACATAAATAAGATTATATGCGAGTTCGGGATAAGCTGTGCATACGATGATTTAAACTTAAAGATTTTCTTATACTAAGACAATAAAAATCAACGATATACGCAACCTTTTACTCATGCCTACCAATTCAATTTAACTCCGCCAACGTGTCGTGCAGATATGCGTATGCGCACGATAAAAACCTAAAGAACATATGGAAAGACTTTGTTTGCTGATTTAAGGAAAAACAAAAACTTTTTCATTTATAGGATTTTTTGTAACTTTGCATCGTTTTCTGAACGATGCCGAAGCTCAAGGATGGAGGCTATGGGACAGAAACCGATATACAAGGAAAGGCGTTACTTGATGCTTTGTTCTTGATTCTCATGAATCAGGCGGTTTCAAAACGTTTGTCAAACATCAAAACAACAATGACGTATATGGATATGTAGTATCCGACATACGATTTGCAGACAGCTATTATTGGCTACTTTGCATCTCATGTCGTATATATACATATCGGTTGGGGTTCGGTGTTGCTCGTTTTCGACAAACATGCGATGCCTGAGTCTTTGGGGTGGGACAAGTAACAAGGAGATTCCCACGCTTCTTTTATGTATAGGCACCAATATTTAGAACTATCCTGCTTGGGGGTCGGGGATTTGGAATGTCATAGTTATGGAAAAGACTATTGTTGGACGTATAGATGGAAAAACTATCTCTGAAACGATTCAAAATTATCAGGCTAACATCCCTGAGCAAGAATTAACTGCAAAGAAAAACATTTGCAACAAGTTTGCTGCTCAAGGATATAATCCTAAAGATGTTATTTTTTGAAGCCCTGTTTATGGCTCAGTAGAAATTCCGTGACACCGCCACGCACGCCGTCGTTCTGAACAATGACTACGGTAAATGGAATCACTGATATCATTGCAGCAATAAAATAAATCCAATGTCTCATATAACGCTAATTAATAAATTGTTTATTACGATTGCAAATATATTAAAAGGCGAGATCAACGACAAGACGGCGAAACATCGTTTCTACAGTTTTGGCACTGCCGAGCCACATCCTATATTATACAAATATACGGAATAAATAATAACATTGTTCTAAACCCATACACAAAAGACATAACACAATGTTAATAATATCCAATTATCGGATTAAATTTTAGCATGTCACAACAAAAACATGACATTGTCTCTCAAGTTTGCCAACCGTTCAATAAGAATAAATATACACAATTTCGATATAACTTGTTGGGATTAAAATGTTTACCTTTGTTCATACTTTCTATAATTATATCGCTTCAAATACAAAGGTCGCTAAATGTACTGGATTCAGAGCGAGGGGGCAAATCATAATTTCATCTCAGTCGGAAAGTTTTAGCAAACAGAAATAACACAGTTCATAGAAAGGATGAAACAAGACCACGTATGTAAGCATACACCTTATATTGCCAAATGTTCCTCACTTTATGATGAGAGCAAGAAGGTAAAAAGCAATAATCCCGGCTTTCTATGAAAGCCGGGATTATTGTTGTTTGGAATAGTTTTATTGTAAATTATTTAAGCCTCTGTTTCCGGAAGTACTGAAACGAAACTTCTGTTCTGACGACCCTTGTGGAAATTCACAATTCCGTCTGTCAGCGCATAGAGGGTATCATCCTTACCAATACCGACATTCTTGCCGGGATTGTGCTTTGTACCACGCTGGCGAACAATAATATTACCTGCAATGACTTTCTGGCCACCCCAGATTTTAACACCTAATCTTTGTGAAGCTGACTCACGTCCGTTCTTAGAACTACCTACACCTTTTTTATGTGCCATTTCTGTGTCCTCCTGAATTTTATGCGATTACCTCTTTAATTGTTACCTCTGTGAAGTGTGAACGATGACCATTCTTTTTGCGATAGTCTTTTCTGCGCTTCATCTTGAAAACAATGACTTTGTCACCCTTAACAAGAGGATTTACAACTTCACATACAACCTTTGCACCGTCTACAGTCGGCGCACCTACCTGTACTGAACCATCTTTGTCGACAAGCAGTACCTTGTCGAATTCAACAGCCTGACCTTCTTTCGCATCCTTGATGTGATTGACGAACAGTTTCTTACCCTGTTCTGCCTTAAACTGCTGACCGTTAATTTCTACAATTGCGTACATTAAATCTTTTATATTAAACGGGTTTTTCCGCAAGGCGATTGGCTTCAGCCAATGCTTGTTCATGCCTGTACGGACTAAATCGGATGCAAAGGTAATAATAAAACTTTATATAAAAGATTTATTATAAATGTTTTTAATAGACATTAACAAACGCTTTCCTCCAATATATAATGTAAAAACAACCTGCACAAGTATGTGATCATACCCGGCAGGTTGTCTTCGTTATTTAACTGTTGGTTTGAAATCGCACATAACAGTACCGGTGTGTTCCTTCATAACTGTCATACCAAGTTGTAAACAAGTTTAGCATGACACAACCGACAGAAGCTCTTCAGGACTAACCTTACGCTGCTCTCCTGTTTTCATATCCTTGACTGTTATCACACCGTCAGCCATCTCGCTCTCCCCTGCCAAAGCAACATATGCGATGCCTTTTGCGTTGGCGTAATTCATTTGTTTCTTCATCTTGCACGAATCCGGATATATCTCTGTAGCAATGCCGGACTGACGACACTTCTGCACATATGGCATACAATAAGCAGTCTCTGTTTCTCCGAAATTGATAAAAAGCAGCCTGGTAGAATTCAATGCATCTGCCGGATAAAGATTCAAACCATTCAATACATCGTAAATCCGGTCAGCACCGAAAGATATACCCACTCCACTGAGTCCAGGCATTCCGAATATTCCGGTAAGATTATCATAACGTCCACCACCGGAGATACTTCCTATAGGATAATCCAAAGCTTTAACCTCAAATATTGCACCTGTATAATAGTTGAGTCCGCGCGCTAATGTGAGATCCAGCTGTATCTCATTTTTAAGATTGCAAAGCTTGAGTTTGTCGAGAATATATCTCACCTCATCAACACCTTTCAATCCTATCTCAGACTTGGACAGAACATTGCTGATGACGTCAAGCTTGGACTCGTTTGTACCGCTCATGCTGATTATCGGCTGAAGCTTCTCAACAGCATCCTCCGGAATGCCACAACCACGCAATTCAGCATTGACTCCATCAATCCCTATTTTGTCGAGCTTGTCTATGGCTACCGTTATATCCACAATCTTGTCAGCCTGACCTATCACCTCAGCGATGCCTGCGAGAATCTTACGATTGTTTATCTTTATGACAACACGCACACCTAAACGAGAGAAAACTGTATCCTCAATCTGCATCAGCTCTACCTCGTTAAGCAACGAATCGGAGCCGACTACATCAGCATCACACTGATAGAACTCTCTGTAACGTCCTTTCTGTGGACGGTCTGCGCGCCACACGGGCTGAATCTGATAACGGCGGAAAGGAAGCTGGAGTTCATCGCGATGCATTACAACATATCTTGCAAACGGAACTGTAAGGTCGTAGCGCAGTCCTTTCTCACAAAGCTTTGAAGCCAGTTTGAGTGAATTGCGCCCGGCAAGTTCCTCATCACTGACCTTACTCATATAGTCCCCGGAATTAAGGACTTTGAACAGAAGCTTATCACCTTCCTCGCCATATTTACCCATAAGCGTATGAAGAGTCTCCATCGCCGGTGTCTCTATCTGCTGGAATCCGTAAAGCGAGAATACATCCTTGATGGTATTGAAAATATAATTGCGTCTCGCCATTTCCTCCGGAGAGAAGTCTCTTGTCCCCTTTGGTATGCTTGGTTTATTCATCTGTAAGCTTCTTTTATTTTTTTCTAACGATTGTCTGTTCACGGTCTGGACCTATCGAAACAATGTCGATTGGTGTCTCAAGTTCTTTCTCAAGGAAATTTATATAATCCAAAAACTCTTTCGGGAACTGAGACTCGTCCGTGTAGCCGGTCATATCGGTCTTCCATCCCGGCATCTCTACATAAACAGGCTCTATGTCTTTCTCTATATTGTACGGAAAGTCTCTGGTTTCCACGCCATTCTGTCTGTATGCCACGCATGCCTTTATTGTGTCAAAGCTGTCCAGCACGTCACTTTTCATCATGATGAGACTTGTAACGCCATTTATCATAATTGCATAACGCAGAGCCACAAGATCTATCCATCCGCAACGACGCTCTCTTCCTGTCACAGCACCGTATTCATGACCGAGCTGACGTATCCTGCTTCCGTTATCATCAAACAGCTCTGTAGGGAACGGACCAGAGCCTACACGTGTACAGTAAGCTTTCATTATGCCATAGACGTTACCTATTTTGTTAGGTCCTATGCCAAGACCAGAGCACGCTCCTGCACAAATGGTATTGGAAGATGTGACATACGGATAGCTGCCGAAATCGACATCGAGCAATGTTCCCTGCGCTCCTTCACATAATATATTCTTACCTTCCTTTAAATTCCGATTGATTACATGCTCGCTGTCTATAACGTTGAACTGACGCATATACTCTACGCCCTCCATCCAGCGTTTTTCATCGTCGCTGATATCATAATCGGCATATCCCAATGACTTGAGTGTCGCCTCATGGCGTGCTTTATGTTCAGCGTATTTTCTCTCGAAATCTTCGAAGATATCACCCACACGCAATCCGTTCCGCGATATCTTATCAGTATATGCCGGACCTATGCCTTTGCCGGTTGTCCCGACCTTATGGTCGCCCTTCAACGACTCGTATGCACGGTCGAGCACGCGGTGTGTCGGCATAATCAGATGTGCTTTCTTGGATATGTATAAGCGTGATTTCAAATCATGACCGCTCTTCTCAAGTTCTTTAGCCTCATCCATGAACAAATCAGGAGCAAGCACCACTCCGTTGCCGATGATGTTCACTTTGCCTCCCTGAAATATACCGGACGGAATGCTACGCAAAACATATTTCTGTCCTTCAAACTCCAAAGTGTGACCTGCGTTTGGTCCGCCTTGAAAACGGGCAATGACATCATATTTCGGAGTAAGCACATCCACAACCTTTCCCTTGCCTTCGTCTCCCCACTGAAGACCAAGCAATACATCAACTTTACCTGTATTCATTTATCTGAAATTTAAAAAGTCACTGTTTCCGGAATAATATATCACAATAGAATATGCCACAAAGTTACATTTTTTTATCTAATAATGATATATAAGCCGTTAAAAAATGTCTGTTTTAAGGTCGGCTAATACAGAATCAGCCATAGCCGAATAACCGTCACTTATAGATATGAAACGAGTAAGACAATTCACTGCCGCATGTTTCAAAGCTGTGTTATTGCCAGAAAGAGCTTCATGTATACGGTTCAGGATCTGTCCAGCCTGATTGTCATCCGGCTTGAATCCTTTCATAATCAGTCTGCAAAGAACATGGTAGGCGCATATCCTTACCATCAAATTATCACTTGAGAGCCATCTTAACGCCAACAGATGCGCATCTTCGAGATTCTGAAACAGATTGAGCGCGCACATTTCCGCTATTTCCATAGAGGAGGTATGCTTTATCCAATCTTCTGCAAGTCCGTGTGTCATTTTGTCTGCCGGCATCAGCATTGTTGCGAGAATCTTGCACTCCCTCACATCATCTTTCCATAATTCGGATGCAAGATTGAAACTCTTATCATATCCTGAAGCGATTTCTTTAAGCTGAGCCAAAGGTATTCCCCAGTTCACTCTATATTCAAGTCCCTTCTCACGCATAGAACGCGAGGTTACTCCATTCATGAACAGACGGAATGTCTTCTTAATCTGCCGTATGTTTTCTGTTGTCTGATCCATATAAAAATACTTTATAGAAAACCGTATTCAGAAGAATATCTCATCATCTGATGTGCATAACTTTCCGTAAAATCAAGCAAAATATCGGTAATATCGCCATTTTCATCATATGCTGGTTGCATCCGCGGATTTATAAATCCTTTATATGGTGATATATTCAATGTGGCATATCTTGATAGAATTTCCGAATGCAAAGTTTCATCTACATTTATAGCATATGACTCAACTATTGCTTTCGCGGCATCATAGTCACCCTCACTCTTGATACGCTGAATCTCTGCCAATAATTCAGCGAAAAGCGAACGTAAAGCCTGATAGTCAGTTATGTCAATGTACGTTTTGCCTTCTTTTTTTACGAGTCGCACCACACCGCCGGAATGTTCATACACCCAACGGGCTATAAGTGCACGGTTACGCATATGAGCCTCTTCTATCCGGTGACCGGGTTTGATGCGGGTAAGTTGAGTAAGCATACCGTTCATCATATAGGTGTAATAATGAGCCTTATATGCATCAAGAGAATCGAGAAGACCTAAATCACATAACTTTCTGTCTGCGATGTAATATAATCCGAAAAGATCGGCACGCGCCTCTTCTATCGTATTGCCATATGCTTTCAAAGCATCAGGGAAGACTCCGGGCAACAATTGTCCGCTTCCATGTCCGAGACACTCGTGAAGGTCTGTATGCAAGTCGTCACATATGTTACCATATTTTTTTATAAGTTCAAGCATTGATGCATCTAAGACAAACTCTTCATTAAAACCGTTTCCCATTGCAGCCTGATCATATGCTTCTGTGAGATTGCCTATTGTAACGCTTTTAGAACCATAACGCGCACGTATCCAATCTGCATTGGGCAGATTGATACCTATCGCGGATGAAGGATATTCATCACCTCCAAGCATAGCGGCACAAACTACATTTGCAATAACTCCTTTTACTTCTTTTTTCTTAAAGCGCGGATCTATCGGAGAATTGTCCTCGAACCATTGTGCGTTGTCGCTGATAGTCTGAGCACGGCGTGTCGCTTCGATATCCTTATAAGACACAAAACCTTCCCATGACGCTTTTAGCCCGAGAGGGTCTCCATATACTTCAATAAAACCGTTTATGAAATCGACACGTCCTTCTGTCTCCTTCAGCCATTCTATAGAAAAACTGTCAAAGGTCCGTAAATCTCCGGTACGGTAATATTCCGTCAGTATACTTATTATTTTTTTCTGTTGTTCGTTCTCGGCTTCATCGCGAGCCTTTTCAAGCCAATAGATAATATGACTTATTGCAGGACCGTACATGCCTGTTTCTGTCCATTTACATTCTACAATAGAGCCGTCGCGTTTTACAAGTTTTGAGTTCAGACCATATGAAGGCATTGACTCATCAGCCCCATCCTTCATGTCGTTATAAAACTTCTCAACTTCTTCCTGCGTAAGATTTTCATAATAATTACATGCCGAAGTTGTCACAAGGTCTTGTTTATCTGCTTTGTTTACACGTTTCGGGAGTACTGACGGATCGAATATCACTGGAAAGATTTCATCACAGAAACAGTCTATTGTCTCGTTGTCTTTCAATGGAATAAGACTTTTATCAGTATGGTCTATTACCATTCTTAGATAATCGGATGAAAAATCAGGCACAAACTTCTCACATCCATAATGATGATAAATGCCGTTTGAGAACCACATACGCTTAAGGTATACCACAACGTTCTGAAATTCGGAGCAATCACGATTTCCGTCATAACCGGTGTAAATTGCTTCAAACAATTTTCTTATACGTATATTATAAGCACCGAATTGATCGGTCGTGATATCCCGCCCCGACAAAGCCACCTTTGAGAGATAATAAATATACTTCTTTTGACGAAGTGACAATTTATCAAAATCCGGCAACCGGTATCTCAATAACTGAAGATCGGCAAACTTCTCATCTATATAATTAAATTTCTGTTCCATTAGTATTGCTATGTTTGTTAAGAAAACATTCTGATAATCTCATCATTCTATTCGATTGGTCTGACGATAATGCAGGGGCGTTACACCTTTATATCTGCAAAACGCGTTGTAGAAAGACTGGCGGCTTGAGAATCCCACCATATCAGAAATGTCCTGCATTCTTAATTTGGAGTAACGGCGGTCTGTCAACAAAGTCATAGATTCCTCCACCCTTAACTTATTTATCAATGATGTGTAGTTCATATGAAACCTTACTCTCAACACAACTGATACATAACGTGTATTGGTTCCCAATTCTGCAGCCATTTTCTTTGCAGAATAGTGCTTGTCTCTATACTTTTTCTCAATATGAAGAATTCTTATGATTCGCTCGTACAGTTCATCAGAAACCGATGAGCTGATATATTTTAGATATGCAGGACCGCATTTTTCTTCTGATTGTTTTTTATCGTCTCTCATTATATTTTTCATCTTTAATATAAAATGAAGACACTCCAATGACATTATAATGTTTCACATTCTTTCAGCCACAACGCACTTGATGCGTCTGACGGCATCCGCCAATCACCACGAGGACTCAAGCTTACGCTACCTACTTTCGGACCGTCAGGAAGACAAGAACGTTTAAACTGCTGTGTAAAGAAACGGTGGAAAAACACCTTAATCCAATGTTTTATTGTATCATCTTCATAATCAGCTGCATCAAAAGCTTTGCGTGCCAACAGATAAATCTTTGACGGTCTGAAACCGAAACGCAAGAAATAATACAAGAAGAAGTCATGCAGTTCGTATGGTCCTACAAGGTCTTCTGTCTTTTGCTTAATTGTCCCGTCTTCTTCCGCAGGAATAAGTTCCGGACTTATTGGCGTATCTATTATGTCAAGCAGTGTATTGCGCGATTTTTCATCCACCGCATTGTATGCTACGTCCCTAACCAAGTATTTTATCAACGTTTTAGGAATACCCGCATTGACCCCATACATTGACATATGGTCTCCATTATAAGTTGCCCATCCCAAAGCAAGTTCACTCAAATCACCGGTTCCAACAACCATGCCTTTCAATTGATTACTGAGATCCATCAATATTTGAGTTCTTTCACGCGCTTGGCTGTTTTCGTATGTAACATCGTGTACAGAGATGTCATGCCCGATATCGTTGAAATGGACCTTAACGCTATCAGCGATACTTATCTCACGAATGGTAACGCCAAGACTGTTCATTAATGACAACGCGTTATTATAAGTACGGTCTGTGGTACCAAATCCAGGCATCGTTACTCCGACAATCCCTTTTCTGTTCATACCAAGTTTGTCGAATGTTTTCACACATACCAGCAACGCCAATGTAGAATCAAGCCCACCGCTTATACCGACAATAAGATGTTTACAGGCTGTATGCATTATACGTTTCGCCAAACCGGCTACCTGTATCGAGAATATTTCATTACAGCTATGCTCCATATCATTATCATCCGGAACGAAGGGTAAAGCATCTATCTCACGTAACAGGCTGAAATTTTTCGGCTGCACAACAGCTGTTTGTTTTATTACTGCATTTGAGTCATCACGACAGTTTACAAATGTGGTGTTCTTCTGTCTTTCAACACGCAGTTTCTCAATATCGATTTGATTGACAATCATTTGCGGCTTGAAACTGAAACGTTCTGATTCTAACAACAAGGTTCCATTTTCATATATGAGAGCGTTCCCGCCATACACGACATCCTGAGTGCTTTCACCAAATCCGCAACCACTATAAACATAGCCGGAGATTGTACGCGCACTCTGTTGCGAAAGCAGATTCATAAGATAAATATGTTTGCCTATCAATTCATCACTCGCTGACAAATTGAAAATAATATCCGCACCGGCTAATGCTAATTTATTGCTACATGGCTCTGCCGCCCAAACATCTTCACAAATCTCTACACCAAACAGTGCATTATCAGACGTTCTGAACAGCGTAGGTCCGGGAGTAATTGAAACAGAATTACCGGCATATCTTATATCCGTAGGCTTCAGATCCTTTGAGGATGTAAACCATCGTTTCTCATAGAACTCACCATAATTAGGCAGATACGTTTTCGGAATTATCCCTAATATTACGCCATGCTGAATCACAACCGCACAGTTATACAAAGAACCTGAAATATTGACAGGAGCTCCTACGATACATATGATATCAAGCTTGCGGGAAAAGTCCAATAACTGCATTACCGCAACCTCTGCCTGTTCAACAAGTAACTGCTGTAAAAACAAATCCTGACATGAATATCCTGTCACGGACAATTCCGGGAAAACTATTATCTCCACGCCACGTCCTTCTGCCTGTGCGACAAAATCTTCAATCTGCTTAATATTATATTCCGTATCGGCAACCTTAACCGATGGAATTGCTGCCGCCACTGTTATAAATCCGAATTTCATCTTATCTTATTGTTACTTGTGTCGCGCCATATCCGTATTCCAGAAATGAAGCGTCCTGATATTGATATTTCTTATACTTATATTGCAATTCATGCACTATCGCATGACGCAAAACGCCTTCCCCCTTTCCATGTATGAATACAATGCGTCTGCCTTTCTCTGATTTATATTTATCAAGTACCTCATGAAATTTTTCTATCTGATAACTCAAAATATCAGAAGAACTCATGCCTGCAGTTGTGTCAAGAAGAGAGTTTGCATGCAAATCCACAACAACAATGTCATCATTTTTTCTTTTATTTAGAAAAGGATTGCCTTTTTTCCCGTCTTCATAACGTCTTGCGTATGTATCTTTTGGGGAACTGTCATCAGAGGATGAAGAAAACATTTCTTTCTTCAACTGTTGTGCATCAACGACAAGCGGACGTGTGGTCTTATCGTTCTCTACAATAGGCAACAACAATGCCGCCTCATCAAAGAAGTCATTCTCACGGAATGTATGCAACTTATAAAACTTCACTTTGTCCAACCTGAATTGAGTTTCAACAGTAGGCTTAAGCATGAAACTCTTTGAACGTTTATACGCGAACAACTGTATTGATATTCTGTCATAGTCATTCAAACTTTCACGCTCGAAATCTTCAATATATTTTTTTGTGTTAGGCTCTAACTCATCCGCTGAATGTAATACCCAATTTGCTCCTTCTGCTGTACAATAACTATATTGTATGAAGTAATTGCTATCATTTACTATATACACATCAAATGCTGTTGTTGTAAACGATTTAGCGTCTTTCGGGACAAATGCAATATAGCAATTCAGCACATCTCCTCCTGAACGCTCCTCAACTTCGGCTTTATTGTGAGCAACGTTTTCAGTTATATCTTTTGCATAATTCTGTTCCGCAGCAAAATCATTAATATTGCTTCGGGAATGAACGTTCTCTGTACGATTTAAAGACTCTCTCTTGATTATATTCTGGGAATCATAATTTTCTTTATCACCTACTAAAACAACATTATTAATAGGTGTTGGAATCTGAAATCCGTCTTCATCTTCCACCAATACAATATTTCCCTTAAATCCTGCAATACGCCCACCGCCTGTTTCACTCAGGAAACGTACTTTATCTCCTATTTTCATAATATTATAAATATACTTATTTTTATGGAATCAATAGAGAACTGTCTCCATAGCTCAAAAATCGGAATTCATGCGTCAAAGCATAGTCATATATTTTTCTCCAATCACCATTGACGAACGCACTTACTAAAAGCAACAATGTGCTCTGAGGCTGGTGAAAATTAGTTATCAGTATTTTCACAATCTTATACTTATATCCTGGAGCAATGATAATTTGTGTACTTGTGTGCAACGCATTCATATCATGCCTTTCAAGATATACCAATATATTCTTTAACGCATCTACCGCTGAAATCGGTTCTATATCATTGGTATAAGGTTCCCATTGATTAACATGCAGCTCATCTTCACGTAAATCAGGATTTTTATGTAATTTCAAGCCTATATAATATAAACTCTCCAATGTCCGCACACTTGTCGTTCCGACGGCGGTTGCGCACGCATTGTAACGGATAAGTTTCTCTATAGTCTGCCGCTTTACATAAATGTATTCAGAATGCATCTCATGTCCTTCAATCATTTCTGATTTAACTGGCTTAAATGTTCCTGCCCCAACATGGAGTGTCAATTCCTCACAATCAATACCATGAGCATCCAAATCAGATAAAACACGATTCGTGAAATGAAGTCCGGCAGTTGGCGCAGCAACAGAACCTTTTATTTTGGAATAGACAGTCTGATACGATTTTTTGTCGCTATCCTGTGTTTCGCGATTCAAATACGGTGGTATCGGTAATTCGCCTATACTATCTATAATATCTGAGAAGTTGACATTGGAATTATCCCAATCAAAATCTATCAACTGTCCTGTTCCGTATTCACCTCTCAAAGTAGCCTTAATTTCAACATCTTTTCCATCTATGTTAAAAACTTTCACAAGAGAGTCTGATTTCCATTTTTTCAGATTTCCTACAAGACATGACCATGAACAATGACCTGTTGTCTGAAACATTTGCTCATAGTCAGAAGGAACGACAGGTTCCAACAAGAAAATCTCAATCAAAGCACCTGTCTCTTTCTGGAAATGCATCCTTGCCTGTATAACTTTTGTATTATTAAATATCATCAGCGATTCTGATGGCAGATATTTTGATATGTTATAAAATACATCCTCTGAAACTTCACCTTTTCTATATATAAGAAGTTTGCTATGATCTCTTTCTTTCACAGGAAATTTTGCTATCCTATCCTCAGGAAGAGAATAATTAAAATCTTTAATATGTATATGTTTTGTATCCATTTAACTAAATATAAATTATTACAGATCTGATTACTGCATATAATAAAGTAACAATTATTGTAAATATCACAACATCGATATCTCTTTTATCATATCCGCTCACAGTATACTGCGTGGAGACGTAAGTTATTTGCGGTGCTATTTTTCCATACATGCAATGATATAATTTGTATGCACAATATCCAGAAACTCCACCCCAAATAAGCCCGACTGCTATATCGCTTGGGTAGTGCACACCAAGATATAGTCTCGTATAACAATTTGTAAATGACCATAATATCAATGACACGCTGAGAACCCGACTTCTAATCAACAATATAAAAAATATCGCTAAAGAAAATGTATTTGCTGCATGTGACGAGAAAAAGCTATAGCCGGTTGCCCGAAAATTATTTGCCAAACTTATACACCCCTTAAATACAAGATCATTACAAGGTCTTTCTCTTGCAAAAAACGGTTTAACAATAAAATCAGACACCCCACCTGACAGAAGAATGCAAAATGCCGCACATCCTATAATCAAAAGTATCTGTCCCATTGTCTCATTGTTTTTTACAACTACATACAATAAAGATAAATACAAAGGAATCCATGTCCAACCCGATGTCAATACTATTATCAGATTATCCATAAAGATAGAATTGCTGCCATTCAAATATAGCAACAAACTCTGATCAAAAGCTAAAAAAGTATTAACATCCATTATTGTAATATACAGATTTTATATTTCTTCTATCTGATTTTCTCTAAGCCATCCGTCTCTTCCGTCAGGCAGTTCTATATGACGCCAATCCTTCATTGTCTTATCTATTATCCTCACATTTGTCCCTTCATGTAAAGTGAAGCTGTCAGATCCGGATTCTGCAGGTGTATTTTTGACATTAACGACAGACATAACAACAATTGCTTCATCACGATTCTCAAACTGCATTTTTTGCTGATACGCGAAGACATTACTGAAAATAAACAGTATCAGAAATGCGATTGCTCCGTAAAATCCAAGTTTTCTGAATATGATTCTATCTCCAAATAGAAACAGGAGCGTAAGAACCAACGCAATAATCACAAATAAAACAGACAGCACAGCCCAGGTGTCTACACCAACACTATTGACCAGTGATTTGTACCATGTGACGAAGAACATCTCACTTCGTGGCATAATCTTGTCTACAGTCTTGTTCCGCACAAACTGGAGATTAAAAAGAACATCATTGTCTCCCGGAGAAAGTCTTAATGCTCTTTCATATGCTATTATAGCCTTAGTATTGTCTCCTGTACGATAATATGCATTGCCCAAATTATAATATAATTCTGCACTTACACCTTTTTTCAACAATTCATTGTATCCTACTATCGCTTTCTGATAATTTCCCTTTGAATATGCGTCATCCACCTGCTCTTTTGTTACGGCAGACAGAGAAAGCGGAAACAACATCAGCAACAGTATTATTGACATATTTGTCTTTTTCCTATGTTTTAATGTTTTCAAGGAGTTCTCTATATCCATTATTGCATTCATTGCGCTGTCATAGGTCTTACTCATATTTCCTGCGATATCACCAGGAGCATAACGCTCAAATTCACATTCATCAAGAGCGCTCATAAATTTATTTATCGTAGATTCCTTTATTTCATTATTTTTGAGATTGTATGAAATATTATCTCTTGAAAGCCGTTCTACCGGCATATTCAACTTGTCACTTACGTAACCCCAAAGTGCTCTCAATACTTCATCATAGAATTCGTTCTGCCTTCCAGACTTCATAAGCTTTTCCGCGTTTCTCAGTCTCTTAACGGCAACCCTGTTGGCCCTGCGTCCTTTCATCTTTACTATATCGGCATTATCGATCGCTCTTTTACGGAAAACCACTAAAAGAACAACAAACAATATAATCAATAAAGCGATACAACTCCAATAAGAAACAGAACCATAAAAAAACTGTCCAAGTTGACGCAAGGATGTGCTTCCGGTCTTTATTCCTCGAATATCATCCTCAACATCATCAGAATAATTGACGATACCACCACCGCGTCCAGTCCCTTTTGTAACGTTAACATTTATAGGCTGTGTCTTAATCGTCTTGTAATTCTTTTCGTTCAAATCATAATATGTAAAGTTTACAGGTGGAATAACATATTTCCCCTGATTACGTGGAACGACCAGAAAATCATATATTATGCTACCTTCAATACCTTTCTCAGTTAGCTTTGTATTATCTGTAACCTTAGGATCATATTTGTCAAAATCCTTTGGAAATGCGACTGAAGGCTGTTTAAGCAACTTCATATTGCCTACACCACTCACAACAACCCTAACTGTCAACGGATCGCCGGCTTTAATACTTTTATTGTCTGCATTAGCGGAAATTTTGAAAGAACCGACTCCACCGGAAAATCCAACAGGCTTTTTGGGAAGCGGATCCACCTGAATGTCTATTGCTGGAGCGACAATATTACGCTTTACCTCAACATATCCGGAACCGCCATTGAAAAAAGCCTCGAAAGGATCTACCGCACGATTCTGCTGCACAACAATACCTTTAAATGTTATGCTTGGTATTTGCAATTTTCCTGTCATCTGCGGATACATGACGTATTGACTCCATGTGACACAACGATAATTTATGCCATTTACCTTCTCTATGTGATAACTTTTCTGAAGAGGCAGTTTAATCTCTTGCGTATGAAAACCGGTCAAATCTGGCATTTTCCCGTCTAATTGTGTCAAATCAACCAACGTATAAACTTTGTAGGTCAACAATATCGGTTCCTGTTCGTATACGCGCCTTTTATTTGCGCTTACCTTTACAAACAGATCCTTTCCGCTTATATGCGACCCGGATGGTCTCATCGGTTCACTTTCATCATGCATACGCGGTGCTCCGTTGGTGTTTGCGGATGTGCCACTGACTGTTATTTTTACAGCCTTTGACGAAATGCTCTTTCCATCAACTTTTGCATGAGCCGATGGTATAGTATAAGTACCTTTCTTCTCTGCATATAAAGTATAAGTGAATGTAATGGATGAAGAGCTGCTTGTACGTCCGTTTATCATCTGGATACTTCTTTGTACAGACTGATACGGTCCTGCAATAACCTCTATTCCCGCAGGAATATTTCCTGCCCTGAAATCATCGACATCCTGCGTGTTTACTGTGTATGCGATTCGGAAATTCTCCCCCACAGCTACCTGTGACGGGGCAGAAACAGATATTCCCTGTGAATATGACCTGCATACACACAGCAACATTATACATAATACTAAATGTAATTTCGTGATCCTCATAATAACATGAATGTCATTAAATGAAAATGTCTTACCAATTTTTTTCGAGTTTTCTTGACCGCGAATGGTGTGACTCGTTTTGCATTCGTTTTTTTGTTTCTTTTTCAGCCTGCATAGCAGCATTAAGCAATTGTTCTGCGTTATCCTTGCTCATCTGCTCCTGCTTCTGCTGAGTATCTTGTTTTTGCTGAGTTTTTTGTTTTTGCTGTTTTTCCTTATTATTCTTGTTTTGCTTATCGTCCTTATTGTTTTGTTGAGGTTTATTCTGACTGTTTTTTTTCTGTCTCTTACATAACGCCAGATTATAACGAGTCTCATTATCATCCGGATTATTTCTAAGACTTTCCTTGTATGCAGATATTGCTTCTGCAAACATTTTACGATTCTGGCAAATGACCCCTATATTGTGGAAAATTTTGGCTTTACGCATGGCGTTCTTCTCCACCCTTGCAGCCTTCTGATATTCTTCTACGGCAGCGGAGTCCTTTTGCTGCATCATTAAAGCACATCCAAGATTATACAACGCCTGCGGATTGTCAGGATTCACGGCAACAGCCTTTCTGTATTCCGCTTCCGCCTTTGAATATTCCTGCATCCTGTACAGTTTGTTACCTGAGCGTATGGACTGCCGGTCTGCCTGTGCCGACACATCAGTCAGACAGGTAAATGTAATAAATAATAATATTATATACCTGTTCATCACTTTTTCCTCCTGAATAAGCGTATGTTCTTAAGAATAGGATTCTTTGCCTCGAGAATGCATACTTCAGTAATGATAAGAATCAGCACAAGAATGCCAAAAGCCTGAAACTGTTCGTCATATTCACTATAGATAACATTCTGTGTCGTACCTTTCTGCAATTTAGAAATCTCCGAATTCAATTTTTCTTGTGCGTCACTTGTATTATCAACGTGAATATACGTGCCGTTTCCTGCTTGGGCAACCTCCTGACACATCCGCTCATTAAGAGCAGTCATTACTGTTTTACCACTTGCATCTGTTAAGTATCCGTTCCCAACAGGTATGGGTGCTCCATTCCCATTTCCGACACCGAGGATAAACACATTTATACCTTTCTTCCTGGCTTCTTTTGCTGCGTCAAGAGCGCCACCCTCATGGTCTTCTCCGTCAGTGATGACTATTATAGCACGCCCTATTTTCTCCTGTTGGCTAAAACTGTTCATCGCCAGTCTTATTGCGCGCGCAATATCGGTTCCCTGAGTAGAGATAAGAGACGGATCCATATTCTGCAGAAACATTTTTGCAGAAACATAGTCGTTGGTTATAGGTAACTGTACGAAAGCTTCACCGGCAAATACAATGAGTCCGATTCTGTCTTCCGTAAAATTATCAATCAGATTCTCCACCAGCAACTTGCTTTTGTCAAGTCTTGACGGTGCCACATCTCTCGCGAGCATGGAATTGCTTATGTCGACAGCTATAATCGTTTCAATGCCATTACGGCTCTCATTCGATATTTTGGTTCCACTCTGCGGACGTGCAAGCATGAAAGCGACAAGAGCCAATGCAGCCAGAATAAGCATGAACTTTACCGTGGGTCTGTATTTTGAGACATCCGGCATCAACTCTGTAACAAGCGACATGTCACCGAATTTCTTCAGTTTTGCCATTCTACGCTTGTATGTAATGAACCGTAGCAACAGCAATACCGGCACAAGCAGTAGAAGCCAAAGATATATTGGATCCTCGAATCTAAACATCTCTCTTAAATTTTATGGTATTCTTCTTAATACCGTCGTTCTTAGTAAAATGTCTGACAGCAGTACAATGAACAATGCAAACGCGAACGGCTGGAACGCCTCATACCTTTTTGAGAATTTCTTTACGTTCATCTTTGTCTTCTCAAGTTTGTCAATATCGTTATATATCTGCTGTAGTTCACGGTTGTTGGTAGCCCTGTATGAATTTCCGTCTGTCGTTGACGCAATGTCCGTCAAAGTCTTGAAATCTATTTCAACAGGTATTTTTATATATTGTATACCCCCAGCGACGGGCATCGGATAAGGAGCTACCTTGTTGGTACCTACTCCGATGGTGTATACTCTTATACCGAATTTCTTCGCTATCTGCGCGCTTGTCATTGGAGATATGTCCCCCATGTTGTTGCTTCCATCAGTGAGTAGAATTATAACCTTACTTTTTGCTTTAGAATCTTTCAGTCTGGAAACAGCGTTTGCCAATCCCATACCAATTGCTGTTCCGTCAGCTATAATCCCTCTTGATGCAATATCAGTACGTACAGACTGCAACATGTTAAGCAATGATGCATGATCCGTCGTCATAGGACACTGCGTGAATGATTCACCCGCAAATATTGTAAGTCCTATATTGTCATCCGGACGCCCGGAGATAAATTCTGCCGCAACATTCTTGGCTGCCTCTATACGGTTAGGCTTCAAGTCTTCTGCCAACATTGATGTGGATACATCCATTGCAAGCATTATATCAATGCCTTCTACAGATTTACTCCCCCATGAGTTATGTGTTTGCGGACGTGCCAGAACAATAACAAGCAGCACGAAAGCTATACATCTAAGCAACATTGGCATATGGACAATTCTCACACGCCAGCTGCCTCCGACGAAACGATAAGCCTCGGTATCACTCATCCTCAGGGTTGGCTCGCTTTTTTTCTTATAAAGGAAATACCATAACACATATGGTATCAGCAATATAAGCAGCAGGAAATATTCTTTATTTGCAAATTCCATTTTTCTTTATTCCTTATACCATCAACAGATATACCCTATATACCACGAAACAGATCATTGCCACAACAAGAACAGATGCTATAGCGATAAGCGTCTTTATAACAATCCGGTTCTGACGGGTCTTTATGTCATTCTCCGACAGTTTCGGTACAATTTTCTCCTCTGTAGGAAGATTCTCAATCTTTGTCTGATCTATGAAATTTATAGCATTCACCAGATTCATGTCATTCTCGTTGAGCAGTGTAGAATACTTGGCGAACTTGACCAAATCTGCCGTATAAAACAGTTCTTTCAATTCATCCAGCATACTCTGGTCGCCATTCTCACGAAGTCTGTCTAGTATCTCCGTACTGGTCATCTCCATAGCATTAAAGCCGAAACGCTCTTTGATATACTGTCTTAATGCATCCGTGAGCTGGGTATAATATTCTTTCTGATTCTCTGAAGAATTCATTTTCTCCTTGCGTAGACGTTCTATAACAGTCATAGCTTTCTGGTGCGGCAACACTTTCTTTATCACGCGTATGCGCACCATGACCGGCTTGTTCTGTTTCAGACACACCGCAAGATAACAACACAGCATGCATAGTAGCAATACCACTACACTCATCCAGAACACTCCACTCCATTCAGACCAATCGAAAGGATTATCCTGCACATCTTTGGGAGGGAAGAATTTGTCAAGGTGCAACGTGTCTACCTCCACCGAAAGAACTTTCAATGCCAACTGGTTGGCAGCATACACCTTACCGTCCACACTCACTTTCATACCCGGTATGGCATACAGCTTTTCGTCAAAACTCGTAAGAGTAAAAGTTTTTGAAACGGTCATCATGCCATTGTCTATCAACGATGTATCTGCATCTGACGTTCTGAGAACTTCCACTCCCGGTGTGATAAATTGCGCACGCTCGAATGTCGGATAAGCAATCTTTGCACCGCGGTCTGCCGTAACATCTACGGTCAAATTGACCTGCTGCCCTATGAAAATCGCAATTGAGTCTATTGCTGCCTTTACATACACTCGTCCTGTTTTGGCATGCGACACGACGGGCAACATTAAGATTATTATTATAAGAAATTTCTTCAATGTCTTCACTTAATTTCAACTATCATCTGTTTCGTTTGGCAAATAGTGCCATCATAGACCTTACATAATCCTCATCAGTGGCGACAGACATCCAGTCGACATTACTTTTTGCAAAAGTCTCCCCCAACACAGCCTGCCTGTCAAGCCAATATCTCGTATGTGCAGTCCTAAGTCTGGAAGAACTGGTATCTATGTACATTTCATGCCCGCTCTCAGCATCACGCACTTTCATGAGACCTATATCAGGCAATGCTTTCGCCCTCTTATCGTAGACCTGTATTGCCATGATGTCATGTTTGCGGTTTGCTATTTCAAGCTCCTGCAACATGTCTTTACGGTCATAGAAATCACTAAGCAAAAAAGCCGTACATCTCCTTTTTATAACACGTGTTAGATAGGCAACCGCCATACCCACATCGGTCTTCTTACTTTGAGGATGGAAATCAAGCATCTCCCGTATTATATATAGTATATGCTTACGTCCTTTCTGTGGTGGAATATATTTTTCTATTCTATCTGAAAAAAATATAACTCCTATCTTATCATTATTCTGCATGGCACTGAAAGCAAGAGTAGCCGCAATCTCCGTAACCATGTCACATTTCATCTGACGGGAGGTTCCGAAATCCAAAGAACCGGAAACATCAATGAGCAGCATTACCGTCAGTTCGCGCTCCTCCTCATACACCTTGACGAAAGGTTTACGGAAGCGGGCGGTCACATTCCAGTCTATATCGCGCACGTCATCACCGAACTGATATTCGCGCACTTCGGCAAAAGCCATACCACGCCCCTTAAACGCAGAATGATACTGACCGGCAAATATATTCTGGCTCAGTCCACGCGTTTTTATTTCTATCTTACGAACCTTCTTTAATAAATCAGACGTCTCCACCCCAAATAATGTTTTGTTGAATCACATTACAAATGAAGTTTTATGGAACTTCAACTTTGTTTATAATCTTAGAAACAATTTCTTCTGCTGAAGTATTGCTTGCCTCTGCCTCATAAGAAAGACCTATGCGGTGGCGCATCACATCATGGGCGACAGCGCGCACGTCTTCAGGCACGACATATCCCCGATGTTTTATGAAGGCGTAGGCACGCGACGCTTTCGCAAGATTTATGCTGGCACGTGGCGAGCCTCCGAATGTTATCATATTCTTCAGCTCCGGCAGTCCGTAACGGTCAGGATATCTTGAAGCAAAAACAATGTCTGCAATATATTGTTCGATTTTTTCATCAAGATACACTTCATTTACAATTTTTCTTGCCTTTAGTATCTCTTCCGCTGTTGTCACAGGACGCACGGCAGGCTGTTCTCCGCTGATGTTTGAACGTATTATCAGTTTTTCCTCTTCAAGCGTAGGATAGCCTATTATTACCTTCAACATGAATCGGTCGACTTGGGCTTCCGGAAGCTGATAAGTACCTTCCTGCTCAATCGGGTTCTGGGTCGCCATAACAAGGAACGGATTTGGCAATGCAAAAGTCTCTTCACCTATCGTCACCTGATGCTCCTGCATGGCTTCAAGAAGTGCGCTTTGTACTTTTGCCGGGGCGCGGTTAATCTCATCAGCCAGCACGAAGTTTGCGAAGACAGGTCCTTTTTTCACATGGAATTTTTCATCTTTCTGAGAATATATCAACGTACCAATCACGTCTGCCGGCAACAGGTCCGGAGTAAACTGTATTCTGCTGTAATCAGCATCTATAAGCTGAGAAAGCGTCTTTATAGCCAATGTCTTGGCAAGACCAGGAACACCTTCCAGCAATATATGTCCGTCACTGAGAAGTGATATAAGCAACGAATCAATGAGATGCTTCTGTCCTACTATCACACGGTTCATTCCTGTAACAAGATTGGTTACAAAACCGCTCTGCTGTTCTATCCGGATATTAAGTTCACGAATATCAATAGATTCTGCCATATTTTATATATATTAATTTTGTCGCAAAATTACAATATTAATCAGAGAGAGGCGAATGATGCGCTCTAAATTATATTAAAAAAGGGGCTGGAAACACGTCTTCACATATAAACAATATAAATATTGAGTACATCTGCAATCACTTGATTTATCACGAATAGGCAGTCAGACTACATCATTCTTTCATGCTCATGTATGGTCTGTCGGTTTCATGTTTTGTAAAAGATATAGAGTGCTACAACGGGCAAAAGCATGAAGCAAAATCGCAGTAGCAGTGCGGATGAAGGATGAAGAGTATACTACCAAGTAATAATCTTGCGTTGGAGGTATAACAACCTATTTGTATTTATGTATATGATTTAAGGTGGATGATTCAAAAATCTTATTGAGTCTTTTATTAATATCACAATTCATTAGCGTTTTAACCACATTCTCATCAAAACACTAATATAACATTTACACTAAACTGTAAGGTCTTCATCCGTATTTCTTACAACCACCATACAAATCTGTTTCCGTTTATGTCTCAGACGCAGCGTGCCGCACCGGGAGAATGTCGGAAACAACATTCCATCAGCTGTACGAAAGAAAGTCGAAGAACTTACAACTTAGTGTAAATGCGTTCCAGAAGGTCTTACGACCTGTCATGTTGAAAAACGAGAAAAGAGAATGCTCAATTTCCGTTCATCACATTATCCCGTCCTCGCGAAGTTTTTTCTGCCATCTCCAGGCTGAAGCCAGTACATCCTCCAACGGGGTTTCCGCTTTCCATCCAAGCACATTGTTGGCTTTATCAACATTTCCCCAGACCTTCTCTATATCACCTTCGCGTCGTGGCGCATAGCTCCAGTTTACCTTTACACCGGTGGCTTTTTCAAAGCCTTCTACAACCTCAAGTGTAGAAACACCCTTACCTGTTCCGACATTAAACACCTCAACTGCGTCTGTATCCTGATCAAGCACACGTGCCATTGCCGCAACATGAGCCTTGGCGAGGTCAACAACATAAATATAGTCACGAATGCATGTTCCGTCCGGTGTATTATAATCATTTCCGAAAATTTTCAGTTCCTTTCGTACACCTATCGCTGTCTGTGTGACAAATGGAATAAGATTCATCGGCACGCCATTGGGAAGTTCGCCGATATATGCAGACGGATGGGCGCCTATCGGATTGAAATAGCGTAATATTATTGATTTTATCGGTGCTCCGCTATGAATATAATCACAGATTATCTCTTCGTTTATCTGCTTTGTATTGCCATAAGGAGAAAGTGCTTTCTGTATAGGAGCCTCCTCTGTTACAGGCAGATTGTCTTCTGACGGCTGACCATAGACGGTACAGCTTGACGAGAATATTATGCCTTTCACATTATATTTTGGCATTAGTTCGAGGAGGTTTATCAGCGACACGATATTGTTGCGATAATACAGCAAAGGCTTCTCCACGCTTTCACCGACTGCCTTTGATGCCGCAAAGTGAATAATGCCTTCTATCTGAGGATACTTTTCGAAAACAGCCTCAACAGCATTTTTTTCACGAAGATCCACGTTTTCAAATGCGGGACGCATTCCTGTAATCTTCTCTATGCCGTCAAGAACCTCAATCTTTGAATTCGACAGATTATCGACTATTACCACATTGTAACCTGCCTGTTGCAGTTCTACCGTTGTGTGTGAACCGATGAAACCGGTTCCTCCTGTAACTAAAATCGTTTGTTTCATAAATTTAGTTTGTTTTATTAAGACTTATATTTTCCTTCATTCTAATCCGAACAGAGACCTAAGACCATTGTCTACTCCGCTGAATCCCATAAACGCCAATGCAAGAATGCCTGCCGTAACAAGCACAGCCGCCATTCCGCGCATACCCTTTGGAATGTTCACCATGGACAATTGCTCACGCAGACCGGCAAAAACAATCAGCGCGAGGGCGAATCCTACTGCTGTGGAGAATGCGTAAACGATGCTTTCCGCAAGATTGAAATCCTTCTGTATCACCAATATCGCAACTCCCAAAACGCAACAGTTAGTTGTAATCAACGGCAGAAATATGCCTAATGCCTGATACATCACAGGTGACGCTTTCTTCAGAATTATCTCCACCATCTGCACCAAAGAGGCTATTATGAGGATGAATGCTATAGTCTGCATGTACTGAAGACCTGCCGGATCGAGCACAAACTTCTGAACCAGATATGTCACGACTGTGGATAAAGTAAGCACAAAAGCGACGGCGAGACCCATACCCAAAGCTGTCTCGACCTTCTTTGACACTCCGAGGAATGGGCATATCCCAAGAAATTGGGACAGGACGATGTTATTTACAAATATAGCGGATATGAATATCAATATATATTCCATAGTTATGACTTCTTGAATTTATTGACCAGTGCTATCAGATAGCCTAATGTAAGGAAAGCTCCGGGAGGCAATATGAACAACAGCATATTTGTCGAATCCGGAAGCAATACCATTCCAAACAGAGAACCTGAGCCAAGCAGCTCGCGCAACATACCGAGCACGGTAAGCGCGATGGTGAACCCGATGCCGATTCCAACACCGTCGAAGAAACTCGGAACAGCTCCGTTCTTACATGCAAAAGCCTCGGCGCGTCCCAGTATTATACAATTCACCACTATCAAAGGTATGTATATTCCCAATGACTTGTTTATTGAAGGAAGGTATGCCTGCAGACACATCTGCAATATTGTAACAAAAGATGCTATTATAACAACAAACACAGGAATCCGGACACTGTCCGGTGTGAGGTTCTTGACGAGCGATATGACAACGTTGGAACATATTAATACAAACATCGTAGCCAATCCCATAGACATTCCGTTGACGGCAGACGTGGTAGTTGCCAGTGTGGGACACATTCCGAGCAGAAGAACAAATGTAGGATTCTCCTGCACAATGCCGTTTATTACTATTCTAAGATAATTCATTGTTCCCATTATTATATTCAGTATTCCTCAAAATGCGCTCTCAGTCACCGCTTTTCCGGCTTTCCTCATAAACCTCATATGCCTGATTTACAGCCTTAAGAAAAGCTCTTGTCGTTATTGTTGATGCAGTGATGGCGTCGACAGTACCTCCGTCTTTAGTTACTGCCAGAGGTTTACCGTCTGACATGTCATGACCTGTTATGTCACCCTTGCCTCCTTCATCAAACCATTTGTCCGCCTTTGTACCAAGTCCGGGAGTCTCTGAAGACTGCAATATTGTATAACCGAGTATTCTTGAGTTTTCATCAAAACCTACCAGAATTTTCATTTGTCCTCCAAATCCCATCACACTGCTTTCTATTGCCTTTCCCACATCACCGGCACCGTCACCGGTTATACGATAAACAACAAACAGTTCCTGTCTGCCGTCATTATCAATTACAATACTGTCCGCAGAGTCTACAACGATATTGTTGTTGCGCATGACTGTTTTTATTCCGTCAGAAAGAACTTTGTCTGCCTGCACTTTTATCGGTTCTTCCGTAACATGATTCACAACAGCCAGCAAGGCACCGGTAATTACGGTGACAGAAATCAAGACCAATGACATATTGCGGAATGTGGATTTCAATTTTTCCATATCTTTGACTTTTATTTCCTATTCTCTCCGAAACGCTTCGGTCTTACATACATATTAATCAAGGGTGTAAACGCATTCATGACGAGAATCGCGAAAGACATTCCCTCCGGATATGCTCCCCAGTTGCGTATGACTATCGTCAGGACAGCTATGGATACACCATATATTATCTGACCTTTATGTGTCATTGGCGATGTGACATAGTCTGTGGCCATGAATATGGCTCCCAACATCACGCCGCCGGAAAACAATACCGTCATCGGGTCGGCATAGGAGGAGTCCACAATATGAAGTATGCCTGAAAAGGCAAAAATCGTCAACAAAATGCTTATGGGTATATGCCATGTAATTATATTACGCCAAAGCATATAGGCGAGACCTGCCAATAATGCAAGAGCACACACCTCGCCAATTGAGCCGCCCCCAAACGCCGCACCGTTATTTCCCAAAATCATACTGAGAGAGTCCGGCAGTTTTTCCAACACAGTCGCATCACCGGTTTTGGCTGCCTCTTTCATAATGCTTAAAGGGGTAGCCTCGGTCACGGCATCCATGTAGTGCCATTGCTGTCCGGCGACAGGCCATGACGTCATCTGTGCAGGGAACGAGACCAAAAGAAAACATCTACCCACCAAAGCCGGATTAAACGGATTGCAGCCCAATCCTCCAAATGTCATTTTTCCTATGCCGATGGCAACCAATGAACCTATAACGACAATCCATACCGGAATGTTTGACGGCAAGTTGAAGCCGAGAAGCAGACCTGTTATCACAGCAGAGCCGTCAAGAACAGACAGATTCCGGTTGCGGAGAAGATAGCGGTTTATAGCCCATTCAAAGAACACGCACGAAACGACACTCGTGATGCAGACAACTGCCGCACCTACTCCAAAATAATAGAACGAGACCAGCAATGCCGGCAACAGTGCGATGACGACACCGTACATATTACGTTTTATACTGTCATTTCCATGTATATGTGGTGATAAAGATACAATCAGGTTTGACATAATTATTAACTTTTTTGTTTACGCGCCCTTATGATGGTCATCACTTTTGATTTTCCAAAACGTATATTGTCAAGCATCGGTCTGTTGGCAGGACATGTGTACTGACATGACCCGCATTCTATGCATGATGTGATGAAATGTTCTTCTGCCATCTCCCAATTATGAGCAGCGGAGGATGTGGCAAGAATATACGGCTCAAGTCCCATCGGGCAGACACACACGCATTTGGCACATCTGATGCAGGGACCTATCGCACCGCCACGCACGGCTTCTTTTCCAGACAGGACTGTTATGCTGTTTGTGCCCTTGCACACCGGGACACCTGTCGTCATAAGCGCCTTGCCCATCATAGGTCCGCCTGCTATAATCTTGTTGTCTCCGTCCGGAAGTCCGCCACATGCGTCAATGAGCTGACTTATCGGAGTCCCCATCCTTACAAGAAAATTCTTCGGCTGGCTGATGTGCTTACCGGAGACACTTGTGTATCTTTCGAACAACGGTTTGTTCTTCATTACCGCCTGATATACGGCGAAGGCAGTCCCGACATTCACGACAACCGTTCCGACATTGGCTGGTATTGCTGGCGGGTCGGGAACCTGACGTCTTGTCACAGCGTCAATAAGCTGCTTCTCGCCACCCTGAGGATATTTCTGTTCCAAGGGGACAATCTTTATGCTTCTTTCACCGATGGTCTTCTCCTGAAAAAGTCTAATTGCCGCAGGCTTGTTCCGCTCAATACCGATGTAAGCTACGGGAGCGGAAACAGCCATAAGAACCAATTTCACACCTACAAGAATTTCATCCGCATGCTCCATCATAAGCCTGTAATCAGACGTTATATACGGTTCACACTCTACTGCATTTATGATGACACAGTCTATTTTTGACGTAGATGGCGGGGTAAGCTTAACGTATGTAGGGAATCCGGCGCCTCCCATTCCGGTTATGCCTGCGTCCCTTATGCGTGTGATAATATATTCCGGTGTAAGTCCGTCGTGTCCGTCAAGTGTCTCAAGAGCATCACTTCTGTCAATGGATTCCTCCCACTCATCGCCCTCTGTCTTTATTATAATTACCGGCTTGTTATAACCGGTAGCGTCAATTATAGTCCCTATTTTTGTGACAGTGCCCGAAACGGAAGAATGAACCGGTGCTGAGACCGGTCCGCCAGCCTCTGCTATTTTTGTGCCGACCTTGACCTTGTCTCCCCTTTTAACTATAGGCACAGCCGGCGCACCTATATGCTGCGACAGAGGAAAGAAAGCCTGTTGGGGCAGTTCAGCCACACACGTCTCGATTTCCGCCGTAATCTTGTTTTCTTCCGGATGAATTCCTCCTATTCTGAACGTCTTGAACATCATATGATGAAGTCTTTATAGAACACAAATATGTAAACACGCAATTAAGACAGCATAAACATGTACGTAATCAGCTGCCGCATACAAGCATCCTGACAGCGTTTCTCGGACACACCTCGACACACTTTCCGCATGATTCGCACCGCTCCATGTCGATACGGGCAAGTCCATTCTCTATCGTAATGGCACCCGTAGGACATTCCTTTGCGCATTTTCCGCAACCGATGCAAGACACGCCACAAGCCTTGGATGCCACCGCCCCACTGTCACAGTTCATACACCTTATATATACTGAAGGTTTTGTATCTTGCCTCTCACGTAATTCTATAATATTGCGGGGACACTCCTTTACGCACGCACCACATCCCACACACTTTGACGTGTCAACTTCAGCAATGCCGCTTTGAGTACCGATGGATAAAGCTCCGAACATGCATGCGTTCACGCAATCGCCACACCCGAGGCAGCCATAGCCACAGGCTGATTCTCCCGCGCTGCACATATGTACTGCAAAACAGGTTCGAAGTCCTGAATATTGTGAGACAGAAGGACGGATGTCGCGTGTCCCCCCACATCTTACGACAGCCACTTTAGGTGCTGTATCTCCCGCATCCACATTCAGCAGTGTGCCGATACGACTCATCGTCTCATTGCCTCCTACAGGACAGAAGAGCCCTTCAATGGATCCGGAATCAGCCGCACTGACAACCGCAGAAGCAAAACCGGAGCATCCTGGATAGCCGCATCCGCCACAGTTGGCATGAGGCAGAAGTTCCGCAACACTTCCTACACGGCTGTCTTCCTTGACATAAAACTTTCTGGAACAGACATAAAGAACCAGCGATGCGACAAACGCTATCGAGCCAAGTACCAACACTGCAATCAACAGATAATCCATGCTAACTCAAATCTTTTTTATATCCATTATCTCAAAAGAGAATCTCTTATCCAACCTATCCCGCAACAGATACAAGATGAAGTAATAGACGGCAACCATTCCCAAAGATGTCAAGGATATGATTAAATCATTCTCACAAAAGGTCTCAGCTATAAAAAAGGATACAAGCATGATAGCAAGAGGAAGTCCGAAGCCATATGTCACCGCCATACGAGCCATGCTGTCACGGACTGCGACAACAACACTGTCTCCTTCTTTTAATCCTGAAACATGCGCGCCACGGACTGTCACATCCATCTCACGGCTTTCTGTCTTATTGCACAAACCGGAAACTTTGCATGAAACGCACGCTGAAGTCCGGACAATCCGCACACTGACGCTATCTCCATTAACGGCAACAACAACTCCGTCATGTGCGATTCTGTTACAGGATTGGCTCATACATATTTCTAATATATATGTGCAAAAGTAACATTATAATTTCTAAATAGCAAATAAAACTATAATATTTTCGTCCGTTTTTAGCTCACTATTCCCGAAAAATAGTATATTTGCATCATATTATTACAAAGACTGATATGAAAACATCCGAACAGACAACGCAGCAGATTGAGCGTTTCGTAAAGAAAATCATCCAGAAGTTCCCGCCGAACGAGGAAACGTCGCTTCTTACTGATATTCATATAAGAGTGTCACAAGACAGCGGTGAAATGATTTCATTCGATGATGACGACAGGGAAATAACCCGATGTGTTGTAGAACAATGGATAAACAACAATGACGAACGTTTCTATAAGGACGTAACTGCGGTGTTGCAAGACACACTACAGAGATTGCACGACGCAATAGACAATATGGGAATTATGAAACCATACAGTTTTGTCCTCGAAAATGAAGAAAGGGAAAACATCTCCGAATTGTACGTTTCCGACGACGATACGGTAATCATTGGCGGAAACCTGATGGAAAACCTCAACGACGACCTTAACTCTTTCCTGTCGGAACTGCTTGGTAAAGAAAAATAAAGAACTGCTCCGACAGGTGTGCATATTGTCCACTGCACACGTGACATCATAACAGCCGATGGGAAGGACATATGATTGTAAACCATCGGTGTCCGTAAAGACTTTTACGCAAAAGTGCAAAAGTATGACAAGCACGGAGATTGATTTAATTCAGATATATCATTTGGAGTAGACCTGTCTTAAATCTTATGGAAGTTATGTGCATACCGGAAGCCATGATTATTTGCCTGACACGAATGAATATTTATCCGGAACGCGCAGTAAAAAATCTTTACATTATTTTTTCGCAAAACAGAAACGTTGAGGGCATGCTGTCTCTCTCATTCATGCGTCTGAAGCTCTCCGGATTATACCCTCCCCCACATTTCTCCCTACAACATACCCTGCAAATTCCCCGCACACATGCTTTTTCCACCGTTCCATCTCATATCAGGCATCCCGTCTGCAAACGGATTACACTCCGGAAAAGCCCATTTCGTCACACAGAAAAGCCTTTTCCACGTGCCCATATAGGCTTTCCCGTGTGACGAGAAAGCCTTTTTCGCATGTCATGAAAAACTTCTGGAGAACATCAATTTCACAAAGTTCTGATATACAACAAATTATACTGACACGTAAAAACCAGCCTATACAGAGACAGGATGTATTCCGGTTGTCTCTGCGTAATTCTCAGAGACTTTACATTATATGAATATTCGTCATCTTTCAACTATATTACATGAATATACGTATCCGGATTTTCCGAAAAGAAACAGCCCTCCGTCAATAGGAATCCTATAGAAACTGACGGTCAATGAGAATCATGATATAACATGTGTCCGACGCATTACAGATATATTTTTCAGAAAGATTCTTATCCGGTACAGCCGTTCGAGCTTGAATTTCCGACAAGCAGCCTTATCAGACATAACGTAAAGGTGTTAAAACCGGCAAGAAAATATATTTGAAAACTGAAAAATTGAGGAAATCAGATGATTCTCTCCATACGAACAGCTATTGACATATGCATATCCGGATTTTCTGATCAGTCTACTTCCTCAACAACAGTCTTCACTCCTTTTATCTTCTCTCCGTCTGCCATACGCAACACCTGGCGTAGTTTGGAGCGTTCAACCGCGACATATGAATAGCGTTCTTTTATGTCAATCCTGCCAATGTCACCAGCCTTGAGTCCTGCCTTCTTGCATAGGAAACCTACAATATCTCCCTTGCTTATCTTGCTCTGTTTCCCCTTACCTATATATACTGTAGCGTTTACAGGCTGTGGCACAGGCGGCAACTCGGAAGGCAGTTCGAAACCGTCAACATCTTTCCTCACATAGTCGGGAAGCTTTTCAGAAGGATTCAACAAAAAGAAGGCTCTGCCGGAAGCGTCCCACCGGGCTGTACGCCCAATGCGGTGAATGTAATTATCTTCTGTTTCCGGAAGATGATAGTGTATGATATTCTCGACAAACGGTATGTCAAGCCCTCGCGAAGCAAGGTCTGTACTGACAAGCACATTGGACGAACCGTTTGAAAACTTGTAAACGGCAGCCTCCCGTTCGCGCTGTTCCATTCCTCCATGGTATGCGCTCGTGACAAATCCGAGGCTACGCAGATGGGCGTTTACACGCTCGACGCTTTCGCGATAGTTCACAAACACAATACTGCTTTGGTTCCCGAAAGTCCTCAATAAAGATGACAATGTCTCAAGCTTGTCTTTTACAGGAACAGAAACCTTATATATACCGATTCTACGCGAGGATGAGTCAGCACTGTCAAGAAAGTCAAGACGCACCGTACGCCCCATCTTCACGAAATGAGGAATTGCCTCCGCATCAGTAGCCGACAAGAGCACACGCATTCTCAAATAAGGCAACTTGTACATTATCTCACTCATTTCGTCTGCGAATCCCATCTCCAGACATTTGTCAAACTCATCTATGACAAGATACCTGATGCCGTCGGCAGGGATGTTATGCTTATCAAGATGATCGTTAAGACGTCCAGGAGTGGCAAACACAACATGTGGACACACCTGACGCAAGGTTCGGTGTTCCTCCATAGCCATACGGCCGCCATAACACGCGCAGCAGCGTAATCCCGTCTTCATATCGTTGAACACATTGGCAGACTGCAACGCAAGTTCGCGCCCGGGCACAATTACAACACACTGTACGCGGTTGTCCGTCTTGTCTATCAACTGTATTATAGGTAGAAGATAAGCCAGAGTCTTTCCGGAACCGGTAGGCGACAACAGTACAACATCATTGTCAGCCCGAGATATAGCCTCACAGGCTGCATGCTGCATATCGCTCAGAGAGTCTATCCCGAGCTTTTTCAAACAATCATTTATTATCATCCGTCTTTAATAACGTGTCAATTTCTTCAAATTCCTTTCCCATGTTAAGGTTAAGGTAAATAGTGTATAGCGGCATCCCCCACTTGCCTTTCTGGTCTGGAGCGAGGGCTCTGTAACGCTCAAGATACGGCATCGCGCTTTTATAAAGATTCCTTAACCGCGATTTCTGCTTACGCGACATAAGCGTATTCGAATCTATTCTCAACGCCTGGTTGAAATATGCCAGTCCGGCATTAAGGTAGGCGTCTGCCAGTGTGTCGTTGCGTGCAATCAGGCCGTCACTTATGTTTATACACTCATCATAACGTCCGATGTTGAGCAGGACGGTACTCTTTGCATACAGAAAAACAGCATTTGCACTGTCTGTCTCCAATGCGCGGTCACAAAGGATGAGGGCGTTCCTCATATCGTCATGCTTGTAATACAGGTCAAAAAGACGCGGGAAAAAATACATGGACCTTGGATATCTGTCGAAACCCGCAAGCAACAACGATTTATATTTTGCCGTGTCAGACTGCTGCTTATATGTCTCGGCAAGATACTGATATAAGAACTTACGCCTTGCAGTATCTGCCATCGCCAGTTCGGAATGCTTCAATGTCTTCCCGGCATCATTCTGTTTGAATCCGCAATACACTGCCATGTAAGCGGCACGAGACAAGAGACTGTCACGTGTTCCGTAATCGTATTCAGAAAAAATAGGCTGATTCTTACAGTCAATGTATGTATCAAAAAAATCAAAAGCCTGCTTGAAATCACCTTTTCTTGCAAAGAACAATCCTCCGTTATACATGTTCGGGCGATATGTATTAAGAAAAGCGGAGTGCTTTTTCCTATATTTAAGAACAATACGTCCGTGCTTGTCCGGCTCTGCGTCTATCGAATCAAAACTCTCAAGAACCAGAAACATCCTGCGTGTGGCATTGAACATAACTGCCGTATCATACTGTTTCTTCAAATACAACTGCTCATTGCCGACATCGTATTGCTTCTTTATCGCGTCGAAAAGCACCAGCCAAATCTTATCATTCTTACGGTTCGCGGAATCCTTAAGTAAATTACGCATTGATTCTTCCGCCTTAGCCAATTCGTTTCCTGCCTTAACCCAAGCCTTTGCCTGTGATATTTCCTTTCTCTGGGAAAACATGCTGACCGGAACAAAAAAGAAGAATGCGAATAATACAAATTTATTTACAGAAACCATATACATATACTTTAGTACGATACCGCGCAAACAAGAAAACAAAAATCCGGACATCACATCCGGTGAATAAATTTATTTTATCCTCCACAAAATGTGCTGTGGAGGATAAAATAAAGATTCATCATTTAATCAGAGCTTCCATCTCCTTGGTACGACTGTCGTCCGCACCGTAAAGACTGTAATAGCATTGATACAGCGGATAGCTCCAATTGGCATCCTTACGGTTCGGATCCAAAGAGCGGGCTTTCTCAAGATATCCCAAAGACTCCATCAAAAGAGGCTTTTGCTCATTGGCTGTCGCCAGCGTTCCTGCCTTAGAATTCAACGAATATCCTAAATATGTGAATACGATTGCCTGTTTGTCATCAAGTTCTATGGACTTTTTCAATGACGCTATAGCATCGTCCCACTTTTCAGCATTCATCTCGTTCTGACCCTTCATTGCCCAGATGTTAGCGTTGTTTGGGTCCACAGCAATACGCTCACTGATTAAAGCAAGCTGCTTCTGATCCATTCCCAGACCTCCATACAGAGTGACAAGCGCATTGAAAACCTGCTCATCCTTGTTGGTTGTAGCATAAAGAGCCTCAACCTCTTTCATACTTTTCAATGAGTCTTCTTTTGTTTTAAGTCCCTGCTGCATGAGATATACTTTCAGACCGAGAGCCTCACGGTATGACGCAGTGTCTTTAAGTGCTATATCACAATATTTGTTTGCATTTTCAAGATTGTTGGCTTGGAATGAATACACTGCAGCAACACGTGCGACCTCTCCGAGCCAGAGATCCGGTTCTTTAGTCTTGTCTACATCCGCGAAAAGTGGAGACGAAGCGCTCTCAACATACAGAGCATAATTGTTCAGTGCCGAGGCCTGGTCGCCTTTTTCTGCGGCATACTGTCCGCCATTGATCAGATGAGTGCGCAATCTGTAAAGCTTCTCCTGATTAGACTTATGGAACTTCGGAGACACCTTGCCCTTTGCGTTAGGCATGTTGTCGTATTTGTCACACTCCATTCCATTCTTCATTGCGGCATAAGCCGCATTATAAAGTCCAAGTGTGTCATAGGGTTCAGGATTTCCCTGCTGCATCTGAACGACCAGCTGGTTGGTATTCAAAGTACTTTCCTCCTTAGACACCTTTTCCATTGCCAGTTCCACAAGCTTATTGTAAGCCTTAGCCTTCTGTTGCGCATCCAAAGACGAGAGGTTGGCATTAAGAAGTTTTTCTGCCTCCGCATAATCCTTAGATTTCAGTATGCTTTTTAAAGCATCTCCCTGAGCAAAAGCTGAAGTGGCAGCTACTGCCAATACAGCCGAAATTATTAGCTTCTTCATAATTGCATTATTTTAAAGTGGTTATATAATCCTCACTCCTTGCTTTCTTCACTTTCTGATACTGTTCCGGATACTATATCTTCTGCAATATCCTCCTGTTTCTGTGTCCATTGAGCACGGCTTTCTTCCTCTACGGTCACTTCAAGCTCGCTGCTCATCACCTTACATACACTTGCAATGACGTCATTCTTCTTTGAAAGATTAATCAGTCTCACTCCCTGGGTCGCACGTCCCATGACACGGCACTCCGCTACTGAGAGGCGTATGGCAATACCGCTCTTATTGATTATCATCAAATCATTGCTGTCTGTTACATTCTTGATTGCAACCAGACGTCCGGTCTTATCCGTTATGCTAAGAGTCTTGACACCCTTACCGCCACGGTTTGTTATACGATAGTCATTAACCTGTGAACGCTTTCCGTATCCGTTCTCGCTTACAACCATAACGGTCTCTGTCTCCGGATTATTCACAACAATCATTCCGACGACTTCATCGTCTCCGTCATCCAGACGCATACCTCTAACACCTGTAGCAACACGTCCCATGGTGCGTATGGAATTCTCATCGAATCTTACGGCACGACCGTTACGGTTTGCCATAATAAGTTCGTTTCTACCATTGGTCAGGCGTACATCCACCACCTCGTCATCTTCCGCTATATTTATTGCGATAACTCCGTTTGTGCGAGGACGTGAGTATGCTTCCAGACAAGTTTTCTTTACAGTGCCGTGCTTTGTAGCAAATACGACGTAATGAGAATTAACGAATGCCTCATCATCAAGGCCGCTCAAACGCAGCATGGCGTTTACAGAGTCGTCGCTTTCTATATTAAGCATGTTCTGAATTGCCCGTCCCTTAAAGTTCTTGTCTCCTTCAGGAATCTCATAGCACTTAAGCCAATAGCAGCGTCCTTTGCGTGTGAAGAACAACATGGTCTGATGCATGGTGGCAGGATATATATACTCTGTGAAATCCTGCTCTCTCGTGCGTGCGCCTTTCGAACCGACGCCTCCGCGTGCCTGCTCCCTGAACTCGCTTAAAGGAGTGCGCTTGATGTATCCAAGATGACTTACGGTAATTACAACAGGATCATTCGGGTAGAAATCCTCGGCATTGAACTCATGCTCGTAAGGCTTTATCTCTGTACGTCTCGGGTCATTATATTTGTCCTTCACCTCAAGAAGCTCGTCTTTCATGACTTTCTTGCACAATTCGGGGTCGTCCAATATGGACTGCAGATATGATATCTGGCGCAACAACTCATCGTATTCAGCGTGCAACTGATCCATACGCAGTCCGGTAAGCTGCGCAAGACGCATATCAACAATTGCCTTTGACTGCAGTTCATCCAGTTCAAATCTACGTTCAAGATTGCGCTGGGCGTCTGACGGAGTCTTGCTTGCACGTATTATACGCACAACTTCCTCCACGTTGTCACATGCTATAATCAAACCTTTTATTATATGCGCACGCTCCTCAGCCTTTGCAAGATCAAAACGGGTACGACGTATCGTCACATCATGACGATGTTCCACAAAATATCTTACACAGTCTTTCAGCGACAGCAAACGCGGACGTCCTTTTACCAAGGCAATGCAATTTACAGAGAACGAACTTTGCATTGCTGTCATCTTATACAGTTTGTTTAATATGACATTGGCATTTGCATCTCTCTTAACATCCACTACAACGCGCATTCCCTGTCTTCCGGATTCATCATTCACATTAGAAATGCCGTCAATCTTGCCTTCCTTTACGAGTTCTGCAATATTCTCTACCAACTGCGCCTTATTGACTCCGTAAGGCAGTTCAGTAACAACTATCTTGTCGTGTGAGTCATCGCTCTCTATCTCCGACTTGGCTCTGAGAACAATTCTTCCACGCCCGGTCTCATATGCGTCCTTCACACCCTGCAAACCATATATGTATGCTCCGGTAGGGAAATCAGGTGCCTTTATATATTGCATGAGACCTTCCGTATCTATATCAGGATTGTCTATGTATGCACAGCATCCGTCTACGACCTCACCAAGATTGTGTGTCGGTATATTTGTTGCCATACCCACGGCTATTCCGTTACCTCCATTGACCAACAGATTCGGTATTTTAGTCGGCATGACCGTCGGTTCCTGCAAAGTGTCATCAAAATTGTTGGTCATGTCAACCGTATCTTTCTCCAAATCGTCCATGACATGCTCGCCCATTTTTGACAGTCTGCACTCAGTGTAACGCATAGCGGCTGCGGAGTCACCGTCTATAGAACCGAAGTTTCCCTGTCCGTCAACAAGAGTATATCGCATGTTCCAGTCCTCTCCCATACGGACAATTGCGCCATAAACAGAAATGTCTCCATGAGGATGATATTTTCCCAACACCTCACCTACAACACGTGCGCATTTCTTATAAGGGTTGTTGCTTGTATTACCGATACCAAGCATTCCGTATAATATACGTCTGTGGACAGGCTTAAAACCATCACGAACATCAGGAAGGGCACGAGCCACTATGACCGACATACTATAGTCGATATACGAAGACTTCATCTCTTCCTCAATGTTTATCTTCAAAATCCGATCTTGATCAATTGTCTGATTCTCATCCATTTTTTATGTTTCTTGTTTTTTTTACTCAATACTCTCATTTCTGAAGAAAATCCCCGCTAAGGGCATTATTTTTCGTTCTCACGGGTTTTTAATATTTTTTCAAATGTAAAATTACAAAAAAAACATGACCCGAAAAAACTTTTAAAAGGCAAACAGAGCAAAATTAAATATAATTAGCTTATAGTATAATTATCCGCGACAAACGCAAGCGTATACTATTAATTCAACGCAACATCCGCCATGTGTATAGTTTTACTTATGATAAAACCTGCAAGTCTCCCTCATTGTATGAGCGAAGACTTGCAGGTTTCACTAATATATTATTATATAACTGAGCGTCAGGCATAAAACTTAATGTTGATGAACAACTACAATCTTTATAGAGTTCAGTATATACCCGATGCTCTAAAAATAAGTTTTACTGTACAATCATCACGATGTAATTATCTTAATATAAACTTAGCGTATCCTATCCGCAGCCCTGACAAGCTTCTCGTCATCAAGGATGCCTTTCCTTGCCATAAGTATCAATATTATGGATATGAGCGGGAAACAGGCTGCGATTGACGGGCGAAAACTGTAAGCATCGGAACCAATCAATTTCACACAAATTCCGTATACCACATACCACAATACCAATATAAGAATATTGAACACACATAAACGGCTTTGAAACATTCTGTTTCTGAATGAGCCTATTGCTTTCAGACATATCGGACATGTAATCAGTAATATGAAAAACAACCATGCAACAGAATATTCATGGCGGCCGTCATCAAGCAACCACAGATTAAACATTTGCTTATCCGTCCCCATTGTGTCCTTCAGCTCAAACGTTCCAACAGGAAGGCACAGGCATGCTATTGTCAACAGGAATGACAGAAAGAGGAATACTGTCTGCTTACGCTGTAACATACTTATCAATTCTGGTTGTCCTTTGAAGGATCACGATAATAAATATTGCCCTCGACAAATTCCTGTGTAGCCAACAGAGTAGGCTTCGGCAGCTTTTCATAATAACGAGAAATCTCAATCTGCTCGCGGTTCTCAAAGGCCTCTTCCAAAGAGTCGTTGTACGAAGCGAACTCTGCCAGTTTTTTATTAAGGTCCTGCTTTATCTCCACAGCTATCTGGTTTGCTCTCTTAGAGATAATAGCTACACTTTCATAAATATTGCCAGTCTCATCACACAAATCCATTATATTACGTGTAACAGTGTTGACCGGTGCTTTTGACTTCTTGTAATCCATATTTATATTTTAATTATTGTTCTTTTGTATATTCCTTACATTTGTTTATAAACTTCTCTGCGAGATTCTTGTCCTTGGAATCAGGAAACTCATTCAAGAAACCATAACATTCATCTTCAGCATCCTGAAACCTTTCAAGCTTTTTCTCCTCAACGCTCTGCTCTGCAAGCTCGAACTTGCTTTTCATAATAAGAAGCGCGAAATCCTCACGCATAGAAGTATAAGGATAATCTTTCAAAGCATTCTGTGCGGTAATGATACATGCCTCATAGTTATTTCCTCCATATGTGCAATTACCGAAATACTGCCCCATATCATAATAAAGCTGTGCTGAATAAAATTCCTTCAGCACAAGTTTATCCTGAAGTTCGAACAGCCGTTCTTGGGCAAGCGATTTATATTTTGCATCAGGGAAAAGATCAAGATATTCCTGAAATGCAGCTATTGCCGCAACAGTCTGCGACTGGTCAAGCCTTGGCTCGGGAGTACTCATGTACAGACTCTGACCTACATAAAACTCAGCCATCTCAGCATATATACCTTTCGGATAACTTGAAAAATATTTTTTGAATGTGGCAGCCGCGCCCTCATAGTCCTTACTCAGATATTCTGCCATAGCCAGCATGTAAAGACTTTCCTGGGCATTGTCCGTGCCTTTCTGCATTGTCACAAGTTCCTGCAACAGTGTCGAAGCCCTTGTGTACTTACCATTAACAAAACATTCTTTTGCATATTCATATTTGAAAGAGTTATCATATGTCTTATATACATTATTAAACTCATTGGAGCAACTTGATAAGATTGCCGAAATCAATATGATAACACCAAAAGTTATTCTTTTCATATTACATGTTTTGAAGTGCAAAAATACACATATTTCATCTACCAACAAAGCAACAGCCTTCTTTTTTAGCAAAAAATCACGATTTCACATTATAATTGTGAGTTTTTTATTATTTTTGTTACCTCTCTTCAAACTGTTTAATATGAATTTCAAACTGACATCAAATTATTCTCCAACAGGAGACCAGCCCGAAGCGATAAAACAACTTACAGACGGCATTATAAGAGGTGAGCATGCGCAGGTATTACTGGGTGTCACCGGCTCCGGCAAGACATTCACTATGGCAAACGTGATTGCCAACATCAACAGACCAACATTGATTCTCAGCCACAACAAAACATTGGCAGCTCAACTCTACGAGGAGATGAAAGGTTTTTTCCCTGAAAACGCCGTCGAATATTATGTTTCATACTACGACTATTACCAGCCTGAAGCATACATCCCGTCAACAGACACATATATCGAGAAAGACCTTGCGATAAACGAAGACATAGACAAGCTTCGGCTTTCAGCAGTAAGTGCTTTGCTTTCAGGAAGAAATGACGTCGTGGTGGTTTCTTCCGTATCATGCATTTACGGCATGGGCGGACCGGCGGCAATGGCAAACAGTGTCATAAAGGTAAAAAAGGGACAAAGAATTGACAGAAACGAATTCCTGCGCAAACTTGTAGACGCCCTGTATCTTCGTAATGACATCGAACTGAAAAGAGGTAATTTCCGCGTAAAAGGTGATACTCTGGACATCTTCATGGCATATAGCGACAATATCCTACGCATAATATGGTGGGACGATGAGATTGACTCAATAGAAGAACTTGACAGTCTCACCTTTCAGACTCTGGCAACATTTGATGAGTATCAGATATATCCGGCAAACCTTTTTGTCACTTCTAAAGAACAGACAAACCAAGCCATAAGGATGATACAGGACGATCTGACAAAGCAAATAGATTACTTTAACGAATTGGGAGATTCAATTAAGGCTCAGCGCATTAAGGAGCGAGTGGAATACGATATGGAAATGATAAAAGAGCTCGGTCATTGCAGCGGCATCGAAAACTATTCCCGATATTTCGACGGACGCCAGCCAGGTGACAGACCATACTGTCTGCTTGACTTTTTTCCTAAAGATTACATTCTTATAATTGACGAAAGTCATGTCAGTGTACCGCAGATAAACGCCATGTACGGTGGAGACCGCGCAAGGAAACAGAATCTGGTAGAATACGGTTTCCGACTTCCTGCGGCATTCGACAACAGACCTCTCAAATTCGAAGAGTTCATGAACATGATAAACCAAGTCATTTATGTGTCAGCCACTCCGGCAGATTTTGAACTCAACGAGTCTGAGGGTGTGATTGTGGAGCAGATAATACGTCCTACAGGATTGCTGGATCCGATAATAGAGGTGAGACCGAGCGAAAACCAGATAGACGATCTTGTCAATGAAATTATCGAACGAAACGAACGGGACGAGCGCACTCTTGTGACCACACTTACAAAAAGAATGGCAGAAGAACTGACAGAATATCTGCTCAACCACGGCATAAGAGCCAACTATATACACAGCGACGTTGCGACACTCGACCGCGTGAAGATAATGAACGACCTTCGCAACGGACTCTTTGATGTCCTTGTCGGCGTGAATCTTCTGCGTGAAGGGCTTGACCTTCCGGAAGTATCTCTTGTCGCCATTCTTGATGCGGACAAGGAAGGATTTCTCCGAAGCAGACGTTCACTCACCCAGACAGCAGGTCGCGCAGCACGTAATGTGAACGGCAAGGTGATAATGTATGCGGACACAATAACCGAGAGCATGCAGAAGACAATAGACGAGACCAACAGACGCAGAGCAATACAGCTGCAATACAACAAAGAGCACGACATCACTCCACGCCAAATCAGAAAAAGCATCAAAGGCATTCTCACCCCGACCGGAGGCGAAAGTGAAATGCAGCCAGAATCAAAACCTGTTGAAAAGAATATCAAGTACCGTCCTTATATCGAGCCTGAAAAGGACGCTATAGCAGCCGACCCGATAATAAAACGAATGAGCCGGAAACAGCTTGAAAAGAGCATTGCCGACACTACGGCACTCATGAAACAAGCCGCAAAGAATCTTGACTTCCTTCAGGCTGCACAATACCGTGACGAAATTGTACGGCTTCAGTCTCTGCTTGAAAAGCATACAGACAAGAAATGAAGTGTAAGTTATGAATAAGGAAATGAAATAACGTTAAATTGTCATCAACGAACAAAGTTACAGAACAAAATTATTAACTTTGCAAAACTTAAAAATTTAAACACAAATAACATTAGAACAATATGAAGAAACTGTTGATTATGATATTTCTGTCCATCCCGCTGGCAAGCATGGCGCAAAACGGATGGGAACGCGTTCTTACTGAAAAGGAAAAGCAAGAACAGATAGAAAAGGCGGAAGCAGCCGCAAAAAAAGCCAGAAAAGATGCGGAAAAGCAAGCTAAGAAAAGCAAAAAAACAAATAAAAACGGAAAAGACTCCGCTTCGGATAACGATATTGCAGAGATATCTACATCAACAGACAGTAAAGATAACGGTAAGAGATACAAATACAGCAAATATATCCAGCCCGGTGCCGTTCCGGAAGTTGACGGCAAGGTAATATTCACCCTTGACCTTGATGTTCCTGGAAAGAATGCCCAGCAGATATACGACAGGATGTACAACACGCTTGACGGACTGGCAAAAAAAGAGAATCAGATAAACAGTGGCATATTGCTTGTGAACAAGGAAGAACACATAATTGCCGCCAAATACAGCGAATGGCTCGAATTCACAAGGAACTTTTTCGTTCTGGACCGCACTGAATTCAATTACACTATAATTGCCACATGTAAGGACAATCACCTTACAATGACCCTCGAACGTATAACATACAACTATGAGGAAGGGCGTGAGACAGGCTTTATGCTTCCGGCAGAAAAACTCATAACAGACGAATACGCGTTAAATAAGAAAAAAACGAAACTGAAGCCTACATTCTCCAAATTCCGCAGAAATACGATAGACAGGAAGGATGAAATCTTTCAGGAAGTAAAAGACAGGCTTCTATAATACCAATAAAAAATATGGATGACGGTACAAACATACAGTTTTCAAGACACAGAAGGTCCGGACAGGATAATACGGATAAGTTTCTGAAAATAAGAAACATATTAAATATAATATTCATGATAGGCGCAATAGCCGGAGTGATATTCTATATCACTTCCAGCCAAACCACAGGCATTATTATAATAATGTCGTCAATGGTGTTCAAGATAGCAGAATGTTGCCTTCGATTTTTCCGTTAATGAAAAAGTTTTTTATAATATTGACAGTTGCCTCCGTGATGTCTGTAAACGTCATGGCGCAGACCGGTGCCACATATAATCAGATAAACGAAGACGGCAGCATAAACAGACGATCATCCCAAAACACAGATTCGCTGGGAAGCGACAAAGAAATACCGAAAGGAATAAAGGCGTGGACAGTCAGCCGTAAATTCGGTGACAGGACACCAGTACAGGTCGACACACTGTCACACATGTTCATGAACACAATATTCACCACAGGTCTACGGGGTGAATACAACACCACCGGCAACCTTGGCGCGCCACGCATCAACCGCATTTTCATAGACCGTCCGGAGACAGAACAGTTCATTTTCACCCAGCCATACGACTTCTTCATCACACCGGTTGAGAAGTTCCAATTCACCAACACACTGTCTCCATTCACAAATCTTACATACAACACAGCCGGAGACCGTACCAATGGCGAGGATCATTTCACTGCAAAGTTCGGCGTGAACGCAGGGAAACGCATTGGCGTAGGCTTCAAATTCGACTATATCTACGGACGCGGATATTATCAGAACCAAAGCACGTCACACTTTAATTATACGATGTACGGTTCGTATTTAGGCGACCATTATCAGGCTCACCTGCTCTTCTCCACCAATCATCAGAAAGTGACGGAGAACGGAGGTATAACAAACGACGCATACATAACCCATCCTGAAAGTTTCGACGACAGCTATACCACAAGTGAGATACCTACTGTGCTTGAGCAGAACTGGAACCGCAACGACAACCTGCACATATTCCTCACCCACCGATACAACATTGGCTTCAACCGGAAGGTGAAGATGAGTGAGGAGGAGATAAAGGCACGCAAGTTTGCCATTGAGTCAATGAAGGAGAACGAGGCTCTTCTTGAGAAGGAACGGGCAAGCAGAAAAGCCCGCCGTGAGGGAAGAGAGTTCGATGAAGAACAGTTTGATAACAAACAGACATTCAGCGGACGTCCCGACGATGCAAAAATCGCAGGTGACGAACCTGCCGACAGTCTGTCTGCCAACACATCAGACCGAATTGCCATCACCGACGCAAAGGCAGACAGCATACTGACAGCCGAAAAGAAAACCGGTGCAAATGCCGATACCGCATGGATGAAGAATGAATATGTGCCCGTCACAAGCTTCATACACACCATGAGCTTCGACAATTACAAGAGAATATATCAGGCATACATGGCGCCTGAGAATTATTATGCAGATAATTTCTACGACCCATCAATACTGAGAGGTGACTCCATATATGACAAGACAAGTCATTTCCGTCTGCAGAACACATTTGCCATATCACTGCTCGAAGGGTTCAACAAATGGGCGAAAGCCGGACTGAAAGTCTTCGCGTCCTCAGACCTTCGCCATTTTGTATTGCCTGACACCAAAGGAGGCACAATAACATACAACGAACACAGCCTAAGCATAGGAGGACAGCTTCAGAAAACGCAGGGACATACGCTCCACTACGACGTTGTGGCGGAGACATGGCTCACCGGAGAGGATGCAGGACAATTAAAGATTGACGGCTCCGTTGATGTAAACTTTCCTCTTTTCGGAGATACTGTCACCTTATGCGCCAAAGGATTTTTCCATCATCTTAATCCCACCTTCTACTATCGCCACTATCACTCGCGCCATTTCTGGTGGGACAACGACGACCTGAGCAAAACAATACACTCGCGCATAGAAGGACTTTTCGCTTACCGCAAGACGCGCACATCACTGCGTGTAGCTGTAGACGAAATAAAAGACTACACATATATGGCTATGAGCTATGACATCGACAGCGAGTTCAACCGCACAGGAAACAAGGTGACTGTCGAACAAAAAGGCGGTGCCATAAGTCTTTTCACAATATCACTGGCACAAGACTTCAAACTCGGACCGCTTCATTGGGACAACGTCATCACCTATCAGAAGTCATCTGACAACGACGTCATTCCTCTTCCGGATATAAACATATACTCCAATCTTTATCTAAGATTCAAGATTGCACGTGTGTTGAAATGTGATATTGGAGCAGATGTGCGGTATTTCACAAAATACTATGCGCCGGACTACAGCCCTGCATTAGGACAATATGCGATACAGGCAGGAACGTCACGCGTAAAGACCGGCAACTATCCGATAGTCAACGCATACGCCAACTTCCACCTCAAACGCACACGCTTCTTCGTAATGATGAGCCACATAAACGGAGGAAGCGGCAGCAAGGAGTATTTCCTGACACCGCACTATCCGCTTAACGGACGCATCTTCCGTTTCGGACTGAGCTGGAACTTCTACAACTGAGCAAGACTTGCGTTTTACGGTTAAGAACGGATTGAATTCGGACCATATAAGTCCGGGCATTGCCATTTCACGCATTCTTCTGGCTGCTCATGCGTTCCAGCCGCCATCCTGCCCTCGCATCCAATCACGGAGAAGCCGGCAACATTGTCGACAAAGGCGTAAACCAACATGCCAGCAGCGGCACAAAATAAGGATAAAGCATAACGGCGGATTCCGGAGATAAGCAAAGGAGGGCGTCAGAAAGTCACGCAATTATCAGCCCGACTGACTGCAACAGTCCGTATACAAACATATTGCGCGCTGTCTTACCGAGCACACGATTTAGTTCCGAACCCTTTCTTATTCTAATCATCTCACGGTAAGTGGAGATATGCATCGCAAGATAGACCAACGGCAGGAACGCCGCCCACATGCTTCTGTCATAAAACAGTACGAAGCCGGAAATGCATGCGGTAAGTCCGAGTCCAAGGTACAGTTTCTCAGACGCCCGCGCTCCGATTCTCACAACAAGTGTTTTCTTTCCGGAGCGTCTGTCGTTGTCTATGTCGCGGTAGTTGTTCACCACGAGCAGGGTGTCTATCACAAGCCCGCATGCCAATGACGTCCACACCACCTCCTGGCTGAAAAGCGGGGCACCTGACGGCATGTCAAGATAGTATGTGAGACAAACCGGCACAAAACCGAAAAACAACAGGACCAGCACATCGCCCAGTCCCATATAAGACAAGCACGTTGTGTAAAGGAAACAGAAAACCACACACGCCGCTCCTATCACAATCATATGCCATCCCCCGTAAACAACAAGAGGCAGACCAACCATACATGAAAGCACCGTGGTCAATGCCATGCCGCGCCGCATCGCCTTCTCTGTTATCCAGCCTTGCGCGCATGCCCTCTTCGGACCAAGACGATTCTCATCATCAGTACCCTTGACATAGTCGAAATAATCGTTTACGAAATTGGCGTCTATCTGCATAAGGAAAGCAAAAAGAAAGCACAATACGGCAGGCACTATCCTTATGTCGAACGAAGCGTCGCGCATGGCAAGAGCAGTACCAATCATCACCGGGACTGCCGCACCGGAAAGAGTTTTAGGACGTGATGCCAATATCCATGCCTTAAACGAATTAACTTTCACATCAACCTCATTCATATCAGTTTTTTCTGTTTACTTCTTGCAAAATTAACCATAAAAGACTATATTTGCAAATAAATACAACCGCTTTATTATGCTTGCATCAAACGTTAGTCTTGACCTTATGGAATTTGTCGAAAAAAACATTCTTCCAAGATACGCCGCTTTCGACAAAGCCCACAATCTGACACACATCAACAGAGTAATAAGCCGCTCACTGGAACTGGCATCAAAAATAGGAGCCGACGCGGACATGGCGTATGCCATAGCCGCCTATCACGACCTCGGACTTGAAGGACCGAGAGCCGTACATCATCTGACAAGCGGCAAGATTCTTGCAGCTGACCAGAGGCTGCAGAAATGGTTCACTAATGAACAGTTGAAAATAATGAAGGAAGCCGTAGAAGACCACCGCGCCTCCACGTCACACACACCTCGCAGCCTGTATGGGAAGATTGTCGCCGAAGCCGACCGAGACCTCGAGCCATCCATAGTGTTCCGAAGGACAATAGAATATGGTATAGACCACTATCCTGAAAAAAACAAGGAAGAACAATGGCAGAGATTCCTTTCACACATGGAAAACAAGTATTCGTCACACGGCTATATACGCCTCTGGCTGCCGAACTCGCCGAATGAGCAGAATCTGAAAAGGATACGCGAGCTTATAAGTGCCCCGCAGCTTCTAAGAGAAGAGTTCGACAGGATATACGCGCTCGTCACCAGCGGTCAGTGAGTCATCCCACTGACCAAGAGCAATCCGTCCTCACATCACTGTCCCGGCACATGTCAACTGACATGGAAATACAACAGAATGCCCAATAGACATGCAGATGAATGCATATTTATGCATCATTGAAAGTAAATTATTTTGACAATAAAAATTGTCAAAATAGAAACAGGAAATCCATTTTTAAGAGACCAAAAAGGAATATTTCAAATTCAAACCAGCATTACAGTACAGTTTTATGCGTATTCTCGCCACCCGAATCCGCTCAAACACATCATTCCGACACTTCAAAAAGCCATTATGAACCACCCGAAAAGCCTTTCCTGATGTCCCAAAAAGGCTTTTCGGTAAAACAAAACAAACCGTTTCTTGATTCATAAACATCTTACACACTGATAATAAACGAGTTAACCAATCAGCACAATAATCGGATATTTGTCAGTAAAACCTCTTTTCTATACTTTGGCAGCAATCTCATCGACTTGACAGAAAATAAATATGCGGAACCGCACATACGTTCCGCATATTTATACACATACATTCATTTTTCATCAATCAGTATCCGGCTGCCGTTCTTCGTCCGTGTTTCGTGCTAATGTCAGGCTGACCGCACTACGCATTTATTCCAAGGTGGTGGGCTACTCCTGATTAAACGGCAAACAAGATGAGCCAGCAGCACATAAGAAGAACGGCAAACCGGTAATCATATACATATATAATGTATTGCAGTATGATGCATACTCTGGTTTAAAGAAACTGGAAACAAGTATTCCAATACAGAATACAGAAAAACTTTAATCCTTCAGATAATCATCCGGAAACGAGAATTCATTAATCGTCTTTCCGTCATTCATGCGTATCCAACTTCTGAAACCACGTCTGCCCTCCTCCATTTCAATAACCCGCGCACCGTTACCTCCGGGGATGTCAGAATAAGTATTTTTGCTTCCTGTGAACCGTCCGTAACAGAGCATCACTCCCTTCCACTCCACGGCATAGTCGTTCACATGATCATGTCCTACAAAAACTCCCATCACATCCCCGCATTCAAGCATTGCCGTGAACAGTCCGCTGTTGACAACAGGAGCGCACGCCTTTTCTCTACGTGTCCCTATCAACTTCGCTTCTTCATCCCTTGCAGCCTCATTATATTCGGGCAACGGAATATGGAAAAAAGCCAATGAAGGCAGTGCGCTGCCGCCATTAGCGGCTTTGAACGCCTTGCTTCTTTCTGCATACCAGTTTATCTGATCTCTCTTTATCCAATCATAACTGTCCAAAGACTTCAGCGGAGAATACGAATTACTGTCAAATATGTACAGAACAGCGGCATCTTTGTCCCCATCATGCGATTTCAGAGTAAGCGTGTAATTGGTAACTCCGGATATTCCTGGGGTTGTTTCCGTAAGGTTACCCTTATATTTCCGTATAAGTTCAAACAGTTCCTCACGCGACAGTCCCTGTTCGTCATCGTGATTGCCGAAGGTCATTGCAAACGGAATGCCACGCGACACCGTTGGCTGGAGCACCTCTTCAAGTCCTTTTGCCGCAGGTTTTCCGGTAACAAAGTCACCTGAAAAAACAACAAGGTCGGGTTTTTCCTCATCAAGGACACGATTCATACACTTTTCCGACACAACAGAATGCTCACTGCCGGAAACCCAATGAACGTCAGTGAACTGTACAATCTTGAACTTCCTGTCAGAACCGAATTTCAGCGTTTGGGCATTAAGTACGCAGTACATTGCAACGCCTAAGACCGATAAAACAAACCTTAATAAACTCATAATGCTTTATTATTTAAAAATAAAATATGATATATAATAAACTGATTAAATCCGGATGCGCCACTCATAGACGGTCAGTACTAATATCAGGCATACATACATTAAGCCAGCCGGCTCACGGTCTGCCGAGCCGAAGCTTATCTTATACAAAGATAGGGAAAATAAACGACACTACAAGTGGCATCCTCCTGCTTTTATTTTACAAATCTGTTACGACACCTTCACACTGATAAATGACTAACTCCATATAAATCCCGAGCCACATTTCCATCGATGATTTCTCACATTATAAAGGGGAATGACAGAACATCTTCCATATCTTAACGTACTGATATGACTGGTAACATATGGAGAGGAAGCAAAAGAAAGACATGAAACAATATACAGAACACAGCCCTCACGCCATATATAAAAAGCCATTACGACACAAATGAAATATATAAGGGCGATGAAACAAAAGAAAAACATGCGGACAGAATTTGCCGATACATAAATGCACCTACAGGTCCATCCTGTCTTCACACAATATCATTATACTTATTAATTCATAAAAAATTTGTGATATACCCTAATTTGTACTATATTTGCATATATTGTTTCTTTTCACTAAGATATAAAAAAACAGAAGATGTCTTATTGGTTCGTATTTTGCAATGGAAACATTTTGCTGAGAAAAACAGGCAGCAGCACATACACGATTCCGTGTCAGGAACATGCTCCAACGGAAACAGACGAAAAGACTAATATCATCAACGTTCCGTCATCAATTGAAGGGACCGGCATAAAAACATATGAAATAAAAGACCATTCGCTGATAGACAATCCGGAGTTTGAGTGGTGTGGTCTCAGACAGTCTTATTACAAACTGTCCTATAATCTGTATTTGAAAGCCGGGAAGTGTGAGGAGCTGGTGTATTGGGACGCAAACACCCAGTTTTGTGGTGCATGTGGAGCACGCATGAAAAAACATACGGAGATATCCAAGGTGTGTACGAACTGCGGCAAGGAAGTATGGCCGCAATTGTCCATTGCAATTATTGTACTTGTGAGTCGCGGTGATGAGCTGCTGTTAGTCCATGCACATAATTTCAAATATGATTTTTACGGTCTTGTGGCAGGCTTTGTAGAAACCGGCGAGACTCTTGAGGAGGCTGTGAGACGAGAGGTTAAGGAAGAAACAGGACTGAAGATAAAGAACATAAGATACTACGCATCACAGCCATGGCCCTATCCTTCCGGACTGATGGCTGGTTTCTATGCCGAGTATGAAAGCGGTGAAGTCACGCTGCAATATTCTGAATTGAAAAGCGGAGGATGGTTTAACAAGAACAATCTGCCGCGCATTCCGGAAAAGCTGAGCATAGCACGGCAACTAATAGACAATTGGCTGAAACAACATTAGATACGAGTTTCAAGAAATGAGAAATGTAAACTGGGGATTCATAGGTTGCGGTGAGGTGACCGAAAAAAAATCAGGACCGGCTTTTAACGAAGTGCCGGGCTCACGTGTAGTTGCCGTAATGAGCCGCAACACTGAAAAAGCACGCTCATACGCGGAAAGACACGGTATTCCGAAATGGTACACAGACCCGTTGTCACTTATAGACGACAGTGATGTGAATGCTGTTTATATAGCCACCCCTCCATCAAGTCACGCGACATTTGCCATTATGGCGATGAGGGCGGGCAAGCCTGTATACATAGAAAAGCCTCTGGCTGCAAGCTATGAAGACTGTGCACGTATAAACCGCGTGAGCCAGCAGACAGGAGTTCCGTGCTTCGTTGCATACTACAGACGTTATCTGCCCTATTTCAAAAAAGTGAAGAAAATAATTGAAGAAGGAACGATAGGCGTCATTTCAAACGTGCAGATAAGATTTTCTGTTCCGCCGCGCGACCTTGACTATCAGAGCAACCAGAACCTCCCATGGCGCCTGCAGCCAGACATTTCGGGAGGAGGTTACTTTTATGACCTCGCACCTCACCAGCTTGATATACTTCAGGAGATTTTCGGTGTCATAACGCACGCCCATGGATATTGCGCCAACCGTGCCAATCTGTATAACGCGGAAGACAATATAAGCGCATGTTTCATGTTCGAGAACGGTGTCCCGGGAAGCGGCTCATGGTGTTTTGTAGGACACCAGAGCGCAAAAGAAGACAAAGTGGAGGTTATTGGAGATAAAGGCATGCTGTCATTTTCAATATATAATTATGACCCGATATATCTTGTCACAAGCGAAGGAGTGACTAATATCGTCGTGCCTAATCCTCCATATGTGCAGCTTCCGATAATAAAAGCTGTGATAGAAGACCTGCAAGGCACAGGTGTATGCAACTGTACAAGCGTGAGCGCGACTCCGGTGAACTGGGTACTTGACCGCATATTAGGAAAACTGTAATATGAAGGCGGTATTTATATTGTTGGCTTTTATATTTCTGTCGCCAGACTGCCATGCGTCCAATGACAGTATCCCGGAGAAACGTTCTTTCTGGGGTAAGATTGCTGACGGGCTGTATGGATTTGTAAAGAATTTCAGCAGAGTAGACACCAACTATATAGAACCGCAACATTATAACTACACCCTGATGCTGCAAAACACAAACACATACGAAATATACCGCATATCGACGCCTAACGGAAATGTGTTCACATTCGCCCCGCAACCATCAATAAAATTAGGACCTTATGCCGGATGGAGGTGGGTGTTTCTCGGATATACGATTGACCTTACACATCTTAACGACAGAAACACAAAAAAAGAGTTCGATCTAAGTCTGTACAGTTCACAGATAGGCATTGACCTTTTCTATCGCAAGACAGGCAATGACTATAAGATGCGCTATGTCTATCTTGGAGAAAACGTGGACACATCTCCCATGAAAGACATAAGTTATGACGGTCTTACTGCAAGTATCAAGGGTTTTAACATATATTACATTTTCAACCACAACCGTTTTTCTTATCCGGCGGCATTCAGCCAGAGCACCGTACAACGCCGCAGTTGCGGCTCGCCAATGGTGGGAATCGGGTATACAAAACATACTCTCAGCGTTGACTGGAAAAAACTTAATTCTGTAATATCTGAGGTTCTTGGCAGTGAGATAGCGGACAGGTACGTGGACAAGAACGTTATTTCCGGAAAGATAAAATATACAGATGTATCTGTATCAGGAGGATACGGATATAACTGGGTGTTTGCAAAGAACTGGCTTTTCGCATCATCTCTGTCTCTGGCATTGGGATATAAGCACACAACAAGCGATGTGGATCATACGAACTTTTCGTTCAGGGATTTCTCCATAAAGAACATGAACATAGACGGCGTAGGGCGTTTTGGCATTGTATGGAACAATACCAAATGGTATTTTGGGGCAAGCACCATACTGCATTCATACAATTACAGTAAAAAACAATTCTCCACCAACAATTTCTTTGGAAGCCTCAACATTTACATTGGCTTTAATTTTGATAAAAAATGACGTAAATGAAATATCTGCTATCATTGATAATCATATTATGCCGGTGTTTGCCAGCCTATACACAGGACGAAGTGAAATACTTGCAAAAAGACAGTATCGTGGCAACAGAGCTCTTAAAGTCGTGCATGACTGAATGTAAGACAAAAGACAACTGTCTTATGTATTTTGCAAGAAAACTCAAATCCATACCTTATGTGGCAAGAACGCTGGAGGGCGGAGAATGCGAGCGACTGGTTGTAAACCTTCGCCAACTGGACTGCACAACATATGTTGAGAATGTGATTGCACTATATCTGTGCATAAAAAACGGAAAAACGACCTTCCGTAACTTCTGCAATTATCTGAGAAATATAAGGTATGAGAATGGCATTGTGACATACCCCACCCGTCTGCACTATTTCTCATATTGGATTGAACAGAACACGCTAACCGGCATTGTAAGAGAGATTGTACCGCAAGATTCGTCCGTCACAGAGGATTCAGAATATGACATATATTATATGAGCAGTAATCCGGAAAAGTATCCCGCACTTAGAAAAGATACTTCTTTGATTGATGACATAGCCGAAATGGAGAAATATTTTGATGGAAAAACTTATAGATATATACCCAAAGCAAAACTGAAAAATCCGGAATCGCTACAAGCATACATTAAAGACGGAGACATTATCGCTATCGTTACAAATAAAAAAGGACTTGACATCTCTCATATAGGTTTTGCTGCATGGCACAAAGGAAACTTGCATTTGCTTAACGCATCATCCATACATAAGAAGGTTGTGGAAGAGCCAATGTCGCTTTACAAATATATGATGCGTCACCCGTCTCAAACTGGTATAAGAATCATACGTGTTCTATAAACGACGTAACCATACATTAGAATACATTTGTTTATGTATGATTACGCCCAGGATTGGCTGTAAGGCATAATCCGTCCGACGCGCTGACGCCAGACTGACTGTTTTCCGCTTTTATAGAAGATGTGTCCTGACCGCTTCCGTGAAAAGAGGAAAACAATATGAATGAGGTGATATGAAAGAGGAATAAAGAGCTTATAATCAAGTGAAAAGGCAACTTTGAACGTCTGACAGGATTCGGGATAAATATTAATATACACAATGATTTTTTGCCGAAATAATATTAAGGCAAAAAATCATCTCCCAGAAATATGTCATCTGACCTGATTCAACCTCCCGATAATACGTATGGGTAAATTACTCAGGCACGCAACTTGCACGTCTGCGTATCCTCGTACATCAATTGATATTGTCTCACTCGCAAAAGTACTCTACGCTAATGCATTTTTGATTACTTTAGCGAAAAACGTTTATGTCTTTGTTCAATTAACTATAGCTTATAACTTTTGCGGTTAAGTAATATCAGCATGCCTTATTTCACTCGTCTACTCCTCTGCAAACTGCCTTATTCTTTGCTCTTCAGACAATTTACATATAAGCAGCATTCCGTCTTTCTCAGCTACGATGAAATTATCCAACCCCTGTATGACAACTTTCTTCTCCTGTGTAGTATGTATTATACAATTATGAGAATCATACAGATTTATATTATCACCCAACAATGCGTTGCCATAAAGATCCCTGCGCGACTGCATTAATAACGCGCTCCATGACCCAAGATCGCTCCATCCGAAATCAGCCGGACACACGAATATGTCTTCTACCTTTTCCATAATAGCGTAATCTACAGAAATGTTCTCGCATTCCGGATAGATTTTATCTATCATAGTTCTTTCTTCGGGTGTTCCGTAAACGTTGATAAGGTTCTCGAAAACTTTGCCTATCTGAGGACAATACACTCTATAGGCATTCACTATCGTACTGACATTCCAGATGAAAATCCCGGCATTCCAGAAATAATTCTTTTGAGCTATATATTTCTTTGCCGTCTCCAAATCAGGTTTCTCCTTGAATGAGTCTATCCTGAATATCTCCTTGTTTCGAAGAGAGCATGAGCTCAAATCTGCCTGTATATAGCCGTATCCGGTTTCCGGACAAGTGGGTGTGATGCCAAGTGTCACAATAGCATCTGTCCCGCTGGTAAAATCAAGACACGATTTTATGATTCGATAAAATTCCTTTTGATTTGTAACGATATGATCGCTTGGCGTAACAACAACGTTTGCCTTCGGATTTATCGATTTTATACGCCAGCTTACATATGCAATGCATGGAGCCGTATTGCGTCGGCAAGGTTCCAGAAGAATATTTTCAACAGGAACTTCCGGCAGCTGCTCATGTACAATATCAAAATATTTTATGTTTGTCACAACCCAGACATTTTCCGGAGGACATATTCCTTTAAAGCGATCATAGGTGAGTTGTATTAATGACTGTCCGGTTCCAAGAACGTCAATAAACTGTTTTGGCTTGTCCGAAGAGCTCATAGGCCAGAAGCGACTTCCTATTCCTCCTGCCATTATAACCAGATGATTGTTAACCGTATCCATAAAAATATCTGTTATATTGTATATCCTTAACAAAAATACATAAAATATTTCTAATTGAAAAATAATATGACCAATAAATTAATAAATCATTCTAACATTTTAAACATGATATTTTAAATACCGTGTCATTTATCAGAATAAAGATAATGATTTATCTTCAGAGCATGACGAACTATCATTTTCATTCAGGGATTCTTCGTCACAGTCAATGAAATGCAACATTAACTGCTGTGTACTACATGAATTTTTATTAAGTCGATACTTCCCTCTATGTTCCGTCCTTTCTATTAGAGAATCCGAATTTCGGGAATTCCGTATTAGAAAATTTGTCACATACGCATGTACATCGTCATAAGACTTCCTGTCAAAGAAAGAATTACAAGCGTTATGTACATGAATGGATATTTTTCTAACAGACAATCCTTCATCTCCGACATAAGCCAAAACACGAAATATTTCCTTATCTAAAGACATGTATTATAAAAAGAGAGCTGCAATTAAAATTACAGCTCTCTCTTGATATTGTTTTAAAATTAAGCCAATGTGATGAGACAATCTTCATCTTTAACTTTTCCTTCTTTAAAGAGCCAGCCTATGCCTAAGAATGCTTCTTCCTTGCTTATTTTGGCAGCTTTTGCGATATCTGCCACGCTAAGCGGCTTTTCTGCGGCTGCCAATGCCTGATAGACATCTCCTGCACGGAATCCAACATTTTCAGCATTAATAACTACCTCATTCTTTTTTGCGGCTGACTTCTTTGATGTTGCAGCCTTGCTTGTAACAACCTTTTTAGTTGCAGCTTTCTTTTCTGTCATAATTTAGTATAAATAAAAACTCCAAGAATAAATCTAATCATGGATTTAATCGTGCTACAAAATTACGATTATTTTTTTATTTACTGCTTTTGTTAATGAAGAAAAAGAGACTTTTTACTTATTGTCGGAAGCCTTCAACTATTTTCTTGATTTAAGTCAACCTTTATCTTCAATTCCTCAAGCTGTTTCTTATCCAATTCTGAAGGAGCATCAAGCATGACATCCCTTCCACTGTTGTTCTTGGGGAATGCGATACAGTCACGAATCGAATCCAACCCTGCCATTATAGACACAAAGCGATCAAGACCAAATGCGAGACCAGCATGAGGTGGCGCACCGTATTTAAATGCATTGATAAGGAACCCGAACTGTGCCATAGCTCTCTCATGTGTAAATCCAAGAATATCGAACATTTTCTCTTGGAGCTTGCAGTCATGTATACGGATGCTGCCGCCACCTACCTCTATGCCATTGCATACGAAATCGTAAGCCATCGCTCTCACGCGCTCCGGATGCTTGTCAAGCAGCGGAATATCATCGGGATTTGGCATAGTGAACGGATGGTGTGTAGCCATCAAACGCTGCTCCTCATCACTCCACTCAAACAAAGGAAAATCTACAATCCACAAACATTCAAATTTATCTTTGTCACGCAGCCCTAAACGCTCACCCATCTCAAGACGCAAAGCACACAACTGAACACGTGTCTTGTTTGGCTTATCACCGCTCAATATAAGAAGAAGGTCACCGTCATTTGCTCCGACCTTTTTCTTTAATGCCATCATTGTTTCAGGGCTGTAAAACTTGTCAATGCTGCTTTTTATTGTACCGTCTTCGTTAAACTTAACATAGACAAGTCCTTTGGCACCGATCTGCGGTTTCTTTACAAAGTCAGTAATCTGATCGAGTTGTTTTCTTGTATATCCTGCACATCCCGGAACACAAATACCTCCTATATATTCCGCATCATTGAACACCTGAAAAGATCCGCTTCCCTTCAATACGTCCATCAACTCTACAAATTCCATTCCGAATCTGAGGTCTGGCTTATCGCTGCCATAGCGCCGCATTGCCTCATTCCATGTCATCTGCTGCAACTTAGCAGGCAGTTCTACGCCACGTACCTCCTTGAACAGATGACGTGCCATATCTTCAAACAGACATATAACATCTTCCTGATCAACAAACGACATTTCACAGTCTATCTGCGTAAATTCCGGCTGACGGTCTGCGCGCAAATCCTCATCACGGAAGCATTTGGCAATCTGAAAGTACCTGTCAAAACCGCTAACCATAAGCAACTGTTTCAAAGTCTGAGGGCTTTGAGGCAAAGCGTAGAACTGTCCCGGATTCATACGGGAAGGGACGACAAAATCCCTCGCACCTTCCGGAGTACTTCCAATAAGAATCGGAGTCTCGACTTCGATAAAGTCCTTCGAGTCAAGGAAATTCCTTATAAGAATAGTCATACGGTGGCGCAATTCCAGATTCTTTCGTACAACCGGACGTCTAAGATCAAGATAACGATATTTCATTCTGATATCATCACCGCCGTCGGTCTTATCTTCTATCGTAAACGGGGGTGTCATACTCTCGGAAAGAATGTTCAGAGTATTGACAATTATCTCTACGTCTCCTGTCGGAAGATTCGGATTCTTACTCTGACGTTCGCTCACAACTCCTGTCACCTGCACACAGTACTCACGTCCAAGCTTCCCTGCCCTGTCACACAGTTCGATGCTGTCAGCTTCGTTGAACACAAGCTGAGTTATACCATATCTATCGCGCAAATCGACAAATGTCATTCCGCCCATTTTTCTTACGCGTTGAACCCATCCTGCCAACGTAACGGTTTTGCCGGAATCAGAAAGCCTTAGCTCTCCACACGTATTACTTCTATACATATTTTATTATAAACATTTTTACTTTCTGCAAAAGTACAACAATTCTTTGAAAAGCAGAAAAAACACGACATATATATTCTCGCTTAATGCAAACCACAAGCAATCAACGCCTATTACGGTTTAAGATTTGCAGTGATATATTAATTATTGTGAAAATAAAGACATGGTCTCCTACATCACTATATCTTTTTTATTACTTTTGCAATGAAATAAAACAACACATTATGAAGTTTTTGATTATTGGAAAGATAAAAGTATTGATAAACATGGTACTTGTTATACTGGTGATAATATTGATTTTCATAATACAATTCCAATAGTTAAAGATTGGGGAGAACCAGAATGTTATGCGTGTGGATGTTCTGCAATAGATTACTCTCACATGGAAGATGGTGAAAGATATGATGAAGCTTTAAAAGAAGATGATGGTTTAAAGTACATATACTCAAGAAAAAATGTAAAACATAATTTGCAGCTTGCACATATTAGACCAAAAGCTTTGCAGGGTGAAGATATTCCGTCAAATTTTATGTTGCTGTGTCCAAGATGTCATAGAGATGCACCTGATATTTTGAATAGAAAATTATTTTTACAGTGGATATATAAAAGAAGAAAAGAGGGCAGTGTATATATAAGATGTTTTGAAAAAGCAAAACAAATACTTAACGAGTTATATAATATTAATACTAAATGGACATTAATCAATATAGATAGTGCTTTGGATCGTACTAAAGTTAATGTACATGGGTCAATATTATGTGAAGATACAATCACATATGGATTTGTACAAGAGGCACTTTTAAACAAAACCGAATTGAAAGAAGAATATGAAAGAATGTTTAAATTTACGATAGAGGAACAGATTAAAAAAATTAAATCAAAATACAATATCAATACAAAAATAGAACAATATTCGGAAGTAGATAAAGCAATTTTAGACACACTTGAAGGTGTTTTAACACAATATGATACATTCAAAACATTAGAAATGGCAGGATAAACAAATCAATATAGTAGGAGAAAATAAATGATTTTTGGATATAGAGTAGAAGATCAAGTAGAGAAACATGGACTATGGCGAAACTTTGATGGAACTTGGAATCCTGTATTCGACCAACTATCAGAAGGATTAAGCAGAAACTTACCAATGGAAGATAGTGAATTATACAGAGAAGGTGGAAAACAGTGGTTCTCAGCAGCCCCATCAAAGGAAACATTAAAACACTGGTTCAGCCTTACTGATGTTCTTGAACTTCAGAAACTTGGGTATAAGATTTATGAGTTTCAGCTTGTTGATACAAAACAGATTTCAGATTTTGAGATCGTTTTTACCAGAGACAATATCGTTGAACAGCGAGAAATAAATTATAAGGAGATTTGGAATGATTAAATTATGTGGCATTAAAATGGAAATTTCTCATTTTCCAGATCATACACAATGTATTCGTATTCC
>OLPC01000190.1_pt1 | contig 65049 bp, 51 predicted proteins | sample 1672341 | NCBI WGS metagenome assembly OLPC01 (sample SAMEA3136673, study PRJEB25190) | human gut metagenome | reverse complement strand
AGTCACAGTTGTGCTGGATTGTCTCCGGTGTCATCATCTGACGCATATCTGTTCTACCAGACGGATCCCCGATCATAGCAGTACCGCCCCCGATCAAAGCAATCGGCTTATTGCCAGCCTCCTGCAGTCTCTTCATCAGGCACAATGCCATAAAATGTCCAACATGCAGACTATCCGCCGTCGGATCAAACCCAATATAAAACGTAGCCTTCCCGTTATTCACCAGATCCCGGATAAGCGGCTCATCCGTAACCTGCGCAATCAATCCTCTGGCCTTAAGCTCTTCATAAATACCCATTTTTCTACTTTCCTTTCTTTTTCAAAACCTATATCTTACTCACAGCCAATCTTCTCCGCCAGGAGAAGGAGGCGTCCCGTCTGGAACTCTTTGAAGTCTTCAAGGATGTCAGCCATCCGGAAACCATTTCTATTTGACTGCATGTGCTGGCGGATGCTCATACTTCTTAGGTTTTGGGAATTTGTGTTATGATTGAAAATCCATCTGTCTGAGCGAAGCGAGTTATGGATTTTCAATCATGCCCTTAACAAATTTACAAAACCTTAGAAGTATCAGCCGCCGAACCCGCAGACAAATAGAAATAGATTCCGGATAGCGTCCGTCCTGAACCCCTTCAATTTTTCCAATAAAAAAACCTCGTCCTCCGGCCAATCAGCCTTTAAGGACGAGGTATATTCTCTCGTGGTACCACCTTAATTCACATCCGGCTCGCACCGAATGCCTCAGTCAGTAACTAACATTACCGTAGCAGGTATAACGTCCGCCACTCCGTCACAGCTTACTTGCGCTTCCGCGCGTTCGGTGTGAAACTCCAAGATGTATTCACATCTGACTCTTCGTGCACCTCTCATCAACCGGTTACTTTCTGTCTGAGCCTTGTCATCTGCTACTTGTTCTCTTCATAGCCTGTAATTTTCTCTTCTTTTGTCATACTACCGTATCCTTCAAAATTTGTCAAGCCGGATTTCACGCCAAATTATCACAAAACAACTTTTGTCAAATCCAATTCACAGCCTTCCATCATTTTCCGAACCACTCTCGCAGATTCCCTAATTCCAGAAATCCGTCTTCTGCTCCAGCTCAATATCTGCACTTTTAAACACCGGATTAACTCCCCGCTTCAACTGATCCTCATAATCCCGGATTGCCTTAAATGCCGTCCCGGACAAAATCAGGATCACCGGAATATTGATCAGTGCCATCACACCCATCAGTACATCGGAAAGATCCCACAAAAGCGACATTTCCATACCTGCCCCTAGAAATACAACAAATGCAGATACCAGGCGGAATCCGCGCATAAATTTTTTTCCCGGTTCCTTTTTATGGATATAGGTCAGAAGATTGTCGCAATAGAAACAGTTTCCAAGCAATGTTGTAAACGCAAAAAATACCATAGCCACCGTTATAAATACCGGACCAAATGCTCCCAGGGATTCCTGAAGAGATGCCTGAACCCACGGTGCCCCCTGCATCTCCCTGGTTGGATCAATGCCAGACGACATACACATCATCGCCGTTGCCGTGCAAAGAAGAAGTGTGTCGATAAAGACAGACAGCATCTGAACCAGTCCCTGTTTGACCGGATGGCTGACATTTGCAGAAGCAGATGCATTCGGTGCCGAACCGATTCCGGCTTCGTTGGAATAAAGCCCACGGCGGATACCCTGCATCATAGCAGAACCCGCAAACGCTCCGAAAATCGCCTTGAAATCAAACGCTTCCTCAAAAATACGCAGGAACATTTCCGGCACATTGCGGATATTGATGATAACCACAATCAGCGCCATACCGATATATGCAAGTCCCATCACCGGCACAAGCGTCGATGTCACCTTTACAATACGGCTTCCACCGCCAAGCAGACACCATCCGGTCAGAACTGCCAGAATCCCACCAATGATCCATGGGCTTACCTTCGGATCATAAAAAGAAAATCCGGAAAATGTAGACTGCAGATTGTAGGATGCCAGCATATTGAATCCAAATGCATAAGTCAGGATCATGGCAATACAAAACACGATCGCCAGTGGTCTGCAATGCAGCGCCGCCTCGATATAATAAGCCGGACCACCATAGCATTTCCCATCCTCTCCCTTTTTCTTGTAAATCTGTGCCAGCGTACTTTCAATCAGTGCAGACGCACTTCCAATGATCGCAATCACCCACATCCAGAATACAGAACCAAATCCCCCAATACAAATTGCCGATGACACCCCGACAATATTTCCCGTTCCTACTCTCGATGCCGTTGAAACCATAAGCGCCTGGAATGATGAGATTGCCTCTTTGTCGTCCGGCTTCTCCATCACGGACTCACAAGCTCTCTCAAATAAACGCACCTGTGGAAATCTTGTCCGGATTGTAAAATATAAACCTGCACCGATCAGAATAATCACCAGAAGTTTGCTGTACATAAATGAACTGACCGCCCCAATAATCGTCTGAAACATACCTTCTTTCCTTTCTCAATGTTTTCTACCATTTTCGCTATATCTTAACGGAAACTCTCAAAATTTGCAAGCTTTTTCTATTTAAAAGCGGACAAGCAACGCCTGTCCGCCAAATTTATACTATATTTTTCTATCCCTTTACAGCTCCGGCAGCAACACCCTTGATGATGTACTTCTGTCCTGCCAGATATACAATGATGATTGGGATTACTGTAAGCATAATGCTTGCCATCATCGGTCCCATTTCAACTCTTCCGTAACTTCCGCGGAAATACTGGATCAGCATTGGGATTGTTTTATACTTCTTAATATCAAGTACAAGAGTTGGAAGCAGGTAATCATTCCATACCCACATTGCTTCCAGAATACCTACGGATATCATGGTAGGCTTCAGGATATGGATATCGATCAAAAAGAAGGTCTGCAGCGGATTACATCCGTCGATCATGGCAGCTTCTTCGATTTCTACAGGAATCGATTTTACAAATCCGCAGAACATAAATACCGCAAGACCTGCGCCAAATCCGAGATAGATCACCCAGATATTCCATGGCATATTCAGATGTAAGGTATCTGCTGTCTGTGACAAGGTGAACATAACCATCTGGAAAGGAACAACCATGGAAAATACAAACAGATAATATAAAATCTTTGAAATCGGACTATTTACACGGGTTATATACCATGCACACATGGAGCAACATACAAGAATAGCAACTACAGAAGTAATCGTAATAAATGTACTGTATCCAAGACTGCTCAAAAATCCTTTTGAAGCAACGGCATCTACATAGTTTGCGATTCCTGCAAATGCATCTGCAGTCGGAAGTTTAAATGCAGTTCCTGTACTGATCGCTGATTCTTTTTTCAAAGAGTTCATCAGGATCATAATGATCGGATAAATCCAGGCGAGTGCCGCAATTGTTAATATAACTATCCATATTGTATTTGCAATACTTTTCTTCTTTTTCATTACTGCTGCACCTCCTTAGATCTTGTTGCTTTCAGCTGTACCAGTGAAATAATGATAACCAGAACACAGAAGATCACTGCTTTTGCCTGTCCATAACCTTTCCACTGCATTCCGGCACGTGCGTAGAATGTCTGGTAAATATTCAGTGCCAGCATTTCTGTCGCATGGTTCGGATCTCCACCTGTAAGAGCCAGGTTCTGGTCAAACAATTTAAATGAATTGGTAAGTGTCAGGAAGACGCAGATCGTGATGGAAGACATTACCATCGGAACTCTGATTTTCCAGAGGATATCCCACTTTGCTGCTCCGTCAATCTCTGCTGCTTCGATCAGATCATCCGGTACATTCTGAAGACCTGCGATGTAAATGATCATCATATATCCGATCTGCTGCCAGCACATCAAAATGATAAGTCCCCAGTAACCGGCTGAAGAATTCAGTGCCAGAAGCGGCTGTCCGATGATCGTAAGCAGACAGTTGATCAGGATCTGCCAGATATATCCAAGTACGATTCCACCGATCAGGTTCGGCATAAAGAAAATAGTTCTGAAAATATTGGTTCCCTTTAACTTCTGTGTCAGAAGCAGTGCCAGACCAAATGCCAGTACGTTGATCAGTAAGATCGATACAATCGCAAATAATACTGTAAATTTAAATGAACTTGTAAATGATGTATCCTTGATTGCTGCGGTATAATTTGATATTCCAACAAATGTTGCATTTCCTACTGTTGTAAACTTACAAAAAGAAAGATAAAATCCCTGTGCAAACGGAATAATAAATCCGATCACAAATGCAAGAAATGTTGGGAGAACAAATATTGGTGCATGTTTTTTCAGTGCCTTCTCCATAGAAATCCTCCTCTTTTCCTTTTGCCCGGAAGGATCTTCCTACCAGGTGGCTCTCATTTCACTTTTTATTTTTATATGGAAAAACGTAGGTTCCCATATCCAGAAAACCCGCTTCGTACAGGCTCTCCTCTCACTTAAAAGGGGCAGGCAAGCCGCCTGCCCCCTAGGTTAGTTTTTTTTATGCAACTTATTTATTCATTTGCAAGCTTGTATTCAGATGCCCATCCATCTACGAATGCACTTACTACTGCATCCCAGTTAGCATCTGTCTGATCTGCCGCATAAGCTGTCAGTGCAGATCCAACACCATTTTTCCACTCTTCTGAAGGCATTGTTGAGAAGTTCCATGCTACCGGAGTCTTTCCATCTTCGGTCATCTGTTTGTCTTCTTTGATAAAGAGATTCTGAGATTCCTGAGCTTTCTTAAACGGAATGTTGAATCCCATATCGTCTGCCGTACATTTTGTTCCTTCATCTGAAGTTACACACCAGTCCATAAAATCTAATGTAGCCTGAATATCAGCTTCGTCTGCGTCTTTATTTACGCACCAGTAATTTTCTGTACCTGTGCAGAGTCCCTGGTTTGCTTCATCGCCTACACCAAAGTAAATCGGAAGCATGGTCATGTCATCATCTGTCAGACCACCATCGATCAGCTGTGTATATTCCCATGTACCATTCTGATAGAATACAGCTTTTTTATTCAGGAATTCATTTCTTGCATCGTCACCTGTCTTTGCAGCAAGATCCTTTGGATCGCATGTGCTGTTGTTGATGTACAGATCCCACATATCGCGATAATTGTCAAGATATGTGCCTTTGATTGCATCTGTTGTGTTAATTCCTTCATCCTGATATTCAAAGTAGATCGGAAGGTTTGCAAGGTGTGTCTTGAATCTCCAGTCAGAAGATCCGTCCATACCTGCTGAAGTAAATGCAGAAAATCCAAGTTCAGAAGTTCTATTTGTAATGTCTTCTGCTACTTTTTTCAGATCTGCAAAAGATTTGATGTCATCCGGTGTATATCCTGCTTCTTTTAATAATGTCTTATTTGTGATAATTCCGTATGTTTCAATAACATATCCGATACCCGCTACAGAATCTCCGTCTTTCAGTGCATAATCATCACTTGTGAGTTCTTTGTAAATATCAGAATCTGATAAGTCGTAGCAATAATCTTTCCAGTTTGCAAGTCCTACAGGTCCGTTTACCTGGAATAATGTTGGTGCTCCGCTCTTTCCCATTTCACTCATCAGAGTGGTTTCATAGTTTCCGGAAGCTGCTGTAACAACCGTTACATCTACACCCGTCTCTTTTGTGTAATCCTTTGCCAGCTGCTGCCACTGTTCATCCTGCTCCGGTTTGAAGTTCAGATAATATACAGATCCTTTGCTGCTGTCCCCTTTACCGTCTGCACTCTTGCCATCGCTCTTGCTTCCACATCCTGCAAAGCATCCAAGTGTCATGATTCCTACCAGCCCCAGTGCCAGCCATCTTTTTTTGTTTTTCATAATTTCCGTTCCTCCTCGTCTGGATTTCTTTTCTATGCTTAAATAATAGCAAGAATCCAATCAAAGGCTGTAGCAAATCGCAAACCTCCTTTAACAAAAAATATACTTTTCGAAATGTAAAAAATTTGTTATTGATAAAATGGCACCAACAGCCTTCTCCTCCCATCATCTCTCTTTCTCATACTCCCGGATACTTTCATCGGCAGTCTCCACCATCTGCGCAGGCATCATTTTCCCGGCGGCAAGCTGTGGCAGGCACTCCCCGATCGTCTCTTCCTGAAGGATGGAGTTCCATTTCACCTGATAGTTCGGAACGATCTGCGGATTGTTATTGTAGGCATTTACATAATCCTGAAGGAGCTGGCTGATTTCAGTGCGTCCGTTCTTGTCCATCAGCTCTTTCTTCTCTTCCAGATTGAATTTCGTGCGAAATTTCAAAAATTCAACCGCTCCTTCTTTGACCTCCTCGCTGTAAGTGGAAACCACCGCCCAGCCAAAGGTTTCCGGTGAGGCGATCAGTTTATTTCCCGGAAATGCGGAAAACCTTACCTTTTCTTTCCATTCTTCCGGCAACTGGTCGATCATCCAGTATCCGTTCGGAATCATTGCCACCTTTCCTGTGACAAAATTATTGTATGCCACATCGTAGTCAGCATGAATTGCATCTTCTGTTGTATACCGAAACAATTTCTGCAAGGTTTCTGCAATTTCAAGACCGGTATCATTGGAATAGCTTTCTGGGAAAAGCTCTTTCATAAATGCATAGCCTTCTTCCGTGTGTGCTGCCTCTGCTGTTGCAATCAGCATCGGCGCCCAGCCGGTTCCTTCAGTGTGAAGTCCAAGCGGTGTGATTCCGTTTGCCTGCAGCCGGTCACAGCAGTCCCAGAATTCTTCCCATGTCTCCGGGAATTTCTCAATCCCTGCTTCCGCAAAAAGCTCCGGATTCCAAAACATGCCGGCGCACGCAAATGCCGCCGTACTGATCGGTCCAAGATAGATATTGCCCTCCTCATCCGTACAGCCTTCCATCACCGCCGGTTCGATCATATTCCTCCAATCTTCATCCTCTTCCAGATACGGACTCAGATTCTCGATCCGTCCATCCGCAACCATCATCTGATAAAAGGACGGCAGGGTACGCACATCATAGATCACAGCCGGAAGCTCGTCTGTGACATTTAACCGTTTCAGATTTTTTCGGTATTCCTCTTCCGTCTCCATGATCCATTCCACTTGCATATGATACGTACCGGCATATTCTTCATTAAATGCATCAACGACATCCTGTTCCGTTTTCTTGCCGGAAGTCGGATCTACCGTCAGAATGATCGGAATATTAATCTCCTTTTTTTCTGTGCTCCGGCTTGTCTGCCCCGTATTTTTACCACATCCGGTCAGCACTGTCAGAACCAGTGCGATACAAAACACCAATTGCAAATATTTTCTATAAATCACGTTTCTCCTTTCCGTCATCCGGAATTTGGATTGTACACCGGGTTCCATTTTCTTCTGCCTCATAGTAAAACAGCACATCCTCTCCATATTTCAGCCGCAGTCTAGTCAGTACATTCACCACTCCATATCCGTGTTCCTTATCCGGGAAGCATTTTTTCGCCTCCAGAATCGGATGCCCGTTTAAGGCATTGATCTTTTCTATCATTTCCTGGTCAATCGGCTTCCCATTATTGGATACCACGATTTTCAGCTGGCTATCCTCCCTCGCAATCTCAATCCGGATCAGACCATTCTCATAAATTTCGCAGAATCCGTACTTGATCGCATTCTCGACAAGTGGCTGCAAGATCAGCTTCAGCATCCACGTACTCTTCTCTTCCACCTTACACTCAATCTCATACCGGAACAGATTTGCATTCCGGATCTGTTGGATTTCCATATAACTCTTTACATTTTCCAGTTCGTCCTCCACCGTCACGATATCACTGCCCTTGCTGAGTGACAGACGCAGATATTTGGAAAGTGCCTGAATCATCTTCATGGTTGTCTCTTCTCCGTTTATCCGCGCAAGCATGTAAATTGTATCCAGCGTATTATAAAGGAAATGTGGGTTGATCTGTGCCAGAAGCATGTTCAACTCCGTCCGTCTGAGCACCCCTTCCTGTTCTTTGATCTCTGCCAGAAGATTCTCAATATTTTTTAGCATCTTATTGTAGGAATGTCCGATCTGATCCAGTTCTGTATTGGTATTCAGTTCAATCAGACGACTGAAATCATTTCCGTCAAACTGTGTCATCTCTTCACTGATCTCCCGGATCGGACTGGTGAACCGCTTGGAAAAATAGATACTGAGCACAACCGCTACCACTGCCACAAACAGATAAATCCCGATCAGCACCGTAAGTACCCTCATCGTTCCCTGCGTCATTACACTCGACGGAACGACTGTGAACACCGTCATTTCAGAGCTGCTTTCTTTGTAAATGGAGCAGACACCACCGCTCACTCTCCGGCTTTTTGCAAGGATACCGCTTGTTTCCTGTGCGCTGATCTTATAGACTTCCTGTTTTACCGCATCCGCAATCTTCGTCCCTTTCGGACACCAGGCAGCGCATAAATTTCCCTCCTTATCCAGAATTCCGATCTGCACGTCATCTGTCATACTCCGATCCTTTCCAAGTATCGTTTCCAGAAAGCTGTCATTCATCTTGATAAGCAACAGCCCTGGTTTGCTGGCGTATTCCATACTGTGCACATACCTTCCGATAAACAATGCTTCTTTCTCCGTCCCAAACAGAGTATCCTTCGCCCAGAACCACTGTGTTTTCGCATAAGAATCTCCCATGTAATCTTCCAGATGGCTGTCTGAAAAATCTTCATAATCAATATGAGAGTAGGATCTGGCATAAACATTATTTTTATTGTCCACATAGCAGTATTCTGCCACATGATCCAGATTCATATAGGCAAAATATTTCTGAAGGGAGTTCTTTTCCACATCTGCAAGTGAAGTTTTTTTCAGACTTTCCTGAACCTGATCGTGAGTAATACATTCTGCTGTCCCTTCATCCGCCTCTTTTGACAGTGTATCCAGAGCCAGCCCCATCTTCTCATTTAAAAATTCATATTTATCTGTAACCTCTGTGGTCAAACTCTGCCTTACATAAATCCAAACACCGATGCTTGACAGCAAAATTGCCAGCAACAACAGCCCCATTATATATCGAAGGTATTTTCTCTGTATTCCGGATTTAATCACCCATTTCTTCATTCTTCGTAATCCTTTTTGTATTCACTCGGTAATTTTCCTGTATATTCTTTAAATAAATGTGAAAAATAGGATGCATTGCTGATTCCCACCTGCTCACATACCGTTCCTATACTCTCACATCCATCCTGGATCAGCCTCTTTGCTTTCTCCATTCTCTGCTGTAAGAGATACTTTTTAAAGGTCATATGAAATGTATTTTTAAATACACGCCCGAAATATACCGGATTCAGATAAATCTGCGTTGCCACCTGAACAATAGAAAGTTCTTCCTCCTGCAAATGCTCACCGATATAAGAAAGTGCCACTGTCATATATTCCTTTGCACATTTATTTTCTCCGCTTTCTGTGTATTTTTCCCGTTCCTCAATTGCTTCTCCGAGGATCCTATAACTGACATCTACCGCCTGTGCTGCTGTCAGACTCTCCATATTCGAATAATAATTTCGGAACTGTTTCTGCAGTTTTTCCGTCATTCCGTAAGTATCGTTCAGCATCATCTCCGCTTGCAGCATAACCTTATGTATATAACGGATCTGTAACTCTTCCTCATGTGGAAGTGCGTAGATCAACGTAATAAAAGCCTGTTTTAACTCTTTAAACGCATTCTTCCGAACAGCATTGACGATCGTAAGTCCTGCCTCTTCACAATCACTTTTTGCCGCTTTTTCTTCCTTTTTCACAGGTATGGAAAAAGTATTCTCATTTGTGGCACTGCTGCAGATTGGCTCGAAAAGTCCCTGCGCCTCTTCGTAACTTCGGCGGATTCCATCCAGTCCTTTATACGGTTTGGAAATCGATGCAGTAACCGGACTTTTCTGTTCCCTTTTAACCTGTTCCAGAATCTGCGCAATCTCGCGCACTGTCGCATTTTCCTTTGTCTTGATCAGAAATACATGACAACCTTCTGCCTTTTCAAAATGCCAGAAAAAATACCGCTCTGAAAACATTTCTTCCAGAGATTGTATCAATTCCAGCCTGGCTGCTTCGTAATTCAGTGCATCCGTAATCTTATATGTAAGATCAAGATCCACACACATTGCAATAAAACGGTCACCCTCTTCGATCACATCTTTCAAGATCGCAAATACTTCCTGCATTTTTTCATAGGAAATTTTATTCTGTAAATATTTCTGTACAACAACCTGGAGAAAACTGGTGGAATCTTTTCGGATCATATTTTCCCAGCTTTCATAACGCTCTTCGCTCTCCAGTTTCTCCATACAGGTCTGGTATGCGCCCTGCATGGTCTCCTGCAGTTTATCTTCCTCGATTGGTTTCAGCAGATATGCATATGCACCAAGATCACACGCCTGCTGTGCATAATTAAAATCACGGTATGCACTGAGCACAATAAAAACCGGATCCAGCTCTGTCTTCTGGATCTCTTCCATCACCATCAGACCGGAAACCTGTTTCATCCGGATATCCGTCAGTACGACATGGGGCTTCACTTTTTTGATCACTTCGATTGCCTGCTCCCCACTCTGTGCCTGACCGGCAACTTCAAATCCCATCTCATTCCAGTTGTACGTCTTAACCAGTCCCTGCAGAAGGATTGGTTCGTCATCTACAATCACAAGTTTTAATAATTTCATACCATTTTCCCCATTCCTGATAATCTTCCTACCTCTTATTTTAGATAAGACATGATAAAGAATTTATCAAAAACTATACTTCTGATGCAAAAAATCATACTTTTACCAAAAATTATACATTTCAGAAAAATAAATAGCAAGAAATTAAAAAAAGCCGTTACATAATCGATATGATATGATCAGATCCGGTTGCAAGTGATGATAAAATCGTGGTATCAGAAAGCGGTGAACAATGATCACCAAAGCATCCTCCACCCATTACAGCTGCTATTGTAGCATATGCGACCGGTGTTAAAGCTTCACCAGATATATTCAGAGCCATCTGTACACAGATTGGTGTAACAATCGCATAGGTTCCCCATGAAGTTCCTGTAAAGAATGCAATAAAAGCAGATACAACAAAAGTCAATGTCATAAGGATCGTCGGTGTCATCCAGCTTTCTGTAATAGAAATTACATAATCTGCAGTTCCTTCGGAATCTCCTATAAAAAAAAGCTGGCAGACAAATGTATTTTTTCTCATCTGTCTGTCAGCTTTCTGATTCTTATTCTAATTTGATTCTTTTTTACAAATTATCGTGTAGTCTTATTTTCTTTTTCTGCGTTTCCAGGCAAAGCCGCCCATACCTGCTCCGAGCGAAGAAACTGCAAGTCCAAGCCAGCCAAGTACACTTGCCGGATCTCCTGTTTTTACAGAATCGCTTCCGCTTGTCTTGGATCCATTGGTTGTACCATCTGTCTTCTTTACAGATGAGCTGCCTTTCTTTACAAGTGCTTTGATCGCTTTGTTCAGGCTATTTGTTGCATTATCTACTGCTTCCTGGCTTTCTTTCGCTTCCAGTGCTTTCCGGGCATCTGAAAGTGCGCTCTGCAGTGCTTTCCAGCTTTCTGCTGTGTAATCTGCTTCTTTAAGCGCTTTTGCATCTGCAATTGCTTTTTCAAGAGAAGCAGTATTGATTGCAACCGGTTCTTCTTCAGCTTTAACCAGTGCATTTTTTGCTGCATTTAAAGCATCAAGTGCCTGATCAACTGCATCCTGACTTTCCTTTGCTTCCAGTGCAGTACGTGCGCTCTGCAGTGCTGCCTGGTATACACTCCAGCTTTCTGCTGTGTAGTCTGCTTCTTTAAGGTTATCAGCTTCTGCAATTGCAGCTTCCAGTGCTGTTGTATCAACCTCTGCCGGTGCCGGAGTCTCTGCTATCTTGTAAGTAAATGTAAGAGGAGTTGTATAACCTGTTGAAGCTACTGTAATCTGGAATTCCGTTCCAGCTACCGCATCCTTAAACGGATCTGCATCTGTCTTGATCGTACCATCCTTATTGATAATAACTACGGAGCCTCTTCCACTTGCTGCATAATCTTTACCATTTACATTTACAGAAGTAATATTTCCAAGATAAGCTTTAAGCGCATCTGTGTCAAATCCTTCTGCCTCTACAAGTTTCTTGTTCTCTGCATCATATGCTGCAGGCATATCTTTTGTTGTCAATGTAAATGTTGTAACAACATCTGCATATTTCTTGTTCTTATCTTTAATTGTGAGGGTATATTTTCCAGGTTTTACAGAAGCTGCTGCTCTGCTCTCTGTCGCTGCTTTAAAAGTCAGTTCATCACCTTCTACCGACACATCCAGTCCATCCACACTGTATTCCGGATCAAATCCATCCGGAAGCTGTACATTGATTGTAGTCTTGCCTGCTGTAATGTCTGCATCTGCAACTTCTGCTTTTGTAGTTTCTGATTTTACAGGAACATAGATATCTGCGATATCCATTGTATATACCCCATTTGTTGTATAATACTCAATGCTGTCAATGGTCTTACCCATCATAGATTTGTAATGTTCAGATGATGTCGGACAACCATGTACTTCACTTGTAAATCCGGTACTCCATGCGATTTCATTACCTCTCCAGATATTTTCCAGATGACGCATACCATAAGCGGTTCCGTCTGTTGTCTTTACTACAACTGCATTTACATTATCTGATGTGATTTCTTCTGGAAGTCCATCAAGATCAAGCTCGTAATCTCCATAAGATGATTCGGTTGAAAGTTTTGCTGTAACTCCTTCTACTTTCGTTGCTTCATTACCTTTTACTTCGCTGAATACAAGATTTCCATCTTTATCAAGTGATGCTTCTTTATAGTTTACAGGTGTATCTTTAAGCTGATAATACGCATAAGTATCATTTTCAAACAAAGTGTCTTTTCCAGTCAGTGTTGTGGTAGTTGTCTGTCCTCTGTTTGTAACTGTAATGCTTACAGAATCGTCATCGCTTACTTTTTTGTATTTTGAAAGATCTACAGAAGAAGTTACCTTTACTGCATAGGTGATACCATCAATCTTGGATCCGTCTGCGTTTTCATGGTATGATCCACCTGCAAGGCCTTTGGTTCTGGTCTTGTTCTTTGTCGCAGAAGTAAATGCATCTACCGCAATATTATTACCTGTTGTTTCAGCTTTGTAGAATTCTGCGTATGGGATGTTCATGAGAACATATTGCACTTTTTCCAGAGCCTTAATCGCTGCATTCAGATTACTTACTGCGTCCTGCAATTCTTCCTTTGTTGAGTTCGCATTGTCAAGAACCTGCTTCGCTTTTTCATATTCAGTCCGCATTGCAGTCCAGCTGTCAGTTATATAATCTGCTTCTTTGAGTTTGTCTGCTTTTGCAATTACATTATTTAATACTTTTGTCGGTGTTGCAATGTTTTCTTCCGTTGCCTGGAATTCATAGGTATAATCTTCATATCCAAGTGCTCTCACTGTCAATTTCCAGTAACCGGTTCCATCATATCCCGCTGGCAGCTGGCATCTGATTGAATCTGTCAGCCCAAGCTGGATTCCCATAGATTTATGCATCCAGTTATCTGCTGCAAATTTTGTTCCATAAGTTATAACCGGTGTGCTATATGTGCTGTCATTCCCATAATATGTCCATGTTACTGCCTGCATATTTGCACCAAGATCTCCATATGAGCCTCCGATGTCTACTCGAAGGAATTCTCCATAAGAACCATTGGCTTCCTGTACTTTCGGCTCTACACCCGTTGCGGTCTTTAATGCCTGATCTTTAATTCCGGAATCTGTTCCTTCATTCTTTCTTGCTGTAAATGTAAATCCATCTCCCGATTTTACTGCTTCTTTCAGTCCATATGTGTTTGCTGTTACATTTGCAGTTACTGAATATGAATTCAGATTTACTTCTCCATATCCGCCCTGTAATGTTCCACCATTTTCTACTACTGCATATTTTTCTTTTAATGCAGAAAGGTCTGCTGTTTTCACTTTTACAGGGATATATTTAAGACCTGTCACTTTGTAATCTACAATCTTCGCTTTGATAGTATCAATCGCTACTTCTTCTCCGGTTGTTGTTACAAAAGTGGTCTTATCTTTCCAGTATGCAAGGTTATATGACTTTCCATCTGATGTTTCAATTACTGCATTACACTGAAAACTTCCTCTGTGAAGTCCATGATTGGTTGTAGCTCTTGTTACTGCATCGAATGCTCCTCTGTCATACTCAACATTCGCATCTTTTCTATCAGATGATGCAGCATTTCCTGCTTCAGAAACATTTTCATTTGCCCAGTATTCTGCCCAGCTCATTCCCACATATACATAGGAATATTCGCTTTCTGCGACCTCTGCCGTCATGGTAGTTGTAAAATCCTGATAATTGTCACTTACAATCGTTAAAGTATACTCTGTTCCTTCTGTCGGTGCCTTTTCCAGATTAACTGTCAGACTTTCCAGATTTCCTTCTGCAAATGTAACCATACCACGGCCCTGACGATAGCTTAATGTATATACTGGATTTTCAAGTGCGCTTAATTCCGTATCATTCAGACTGATATTTAATTCTGTTCCTTTTAATGTTGCTGATGCTTCAATAGAAGAATAAGTTGCTTTTACTTTTTCCTTCAATTCACCAATAAGTTCTTCTGCATCTGCTGATAAAGCTTCTTTATTTTCAATCATGTCTTTTGCTTCCTGGACATGTTCTTTCAGATCTGCATTTTCTTCATATCCAGTTGCCTTTTCCGCTTTATCAATCCATTTCTGTAATTCCGTTTTTTCATCCGCTGTAATCGGTGTAGATGTTGTACGTGTAATATCCGGATAGTTACTGCTGCTGATTGTAATTGTATATTTTGTTCCTGCTGTCGGTGCCTTTTTCAGCTCAACTTTTCCATTTTTTACTTCCTGATCTGTAGCAAGTCCTCCTGATACTGAAATCTTCACATCTTTTAAATCAGATGGAATTCCGCTGATACTTAATTCTTTCGAATCATTTTCCAATGCATAGCTTAATTTACTCAGATCACCTTCGTAATATTTGCTCAACTGTACATCACACGGAACATCGATTGTACCAAGATCTGTAATCAGAGTTACACTCGTCAGTTTTGCTCCATTCATATCAGTGAACTGATAGAAAGGATCACCGCTTCCATGTGCTCTCTTCAGTCCCTTACCTTCTTTGATAGACCATGCAATTTCTACATTCGGAGTTTTTGTTCCAACCCAGATATTTTCAAGACTGGTTGTTCCATAGCTCTTTCCTGTATCTGTATTTAAAATTGCACCATAAAGAGTATACGCTTTTGTTTCGCTCTCTCCAACTTTCAGACCATCTTTTGTTCCTAGTCCATCAATCGTAATCTGATAATCGCCATAAGAACCATTTAATTCCAAATCTTTTATCGAAAGATATTTATTGGACACCTTTGCATCTGAAATCTTTGAAAAACTGTATGTTCCATCTGCTTTAACAGTCAATTTACTGTATGCTTCCGGCGTCTGATCTAATGTTGTAAAATAGTAATTATTTTCAGCAGTCAAAGAAGAATTTAATTTTGCATAATCCTCTGCGCTAACCTCAACCGGAATGGTAACACCCATAATATATTTGCCGTTATTATAAGTACCTTTTGCAAGTCCTGTTGTTCCTTTGAATTTATTTGTAGTTGCAGTTGAAACAGCATCTACTCCATCTTCTACTTCCCATACTGCTTTATCCGTCAGATTATAAGCTGCATAAAAATCATTGTACGGGACATTCATCATGATGTATTTGGTTGTTGCTACTTCTGCTTTTACAAGTGCTGTAACCGCTTCATTTAATGCATCTTTTGCTGAATTTACTGCTTCCTGAGATTCTTTTGCTGTAAGAGCTGCTTTTGCTGCCGTCAGTTTTTCCTGCATTGCTGTCCAGCTTGCTTCTGTGTATGCATCCTTATTTAATCCTTCTGCTTTTTTGATTGCAGCTTCAAGAGCAGATGTATCTACCGTTACAGTTGAAGCTACCGGTGCAGACTGAATTGCCTCAAGTGCAGCTGCTTTAATTGCAGTTGCTGTACGTGTAGCACCACTTACTGCATCTGTACCTTCTGCACTATTTGTTTTCCAACTATTCACTACATCTTCTGTTGCAGCTTTTCCTTCAAGTAATGTCTTGATTCCTTTTGATTTATTATAAGCTTTATTAAAGTAAGTATTATTTCCAGAATTATACCCTTCTCCTGGTGTTACAGCAATATCCGTAAATTTTCCATCTTTTACTGTAAGGCTTACCTCTACATCATATTCATCCCATTCTTCTTCGTTTGCATCATCCTCATTTGTTCTTGTTACACGAGCCGATTTCCTATAAGTCCCATCTACCGCAACTTCACTTCCCGATGTCGCAAACACCGTCGACGGACAAAGTCCCGCTACCATCGACATTGCCACAGCCATCGTCATAGCCTTTGTCTTAATCGTTCCCTTTCCCATAATTACCTCCTTGTTGTTGATAATATTTATTATTAAGTTAGTTTTTGCTAACCTATAATCAAAAAAATTTAAACCATCTGTGCTGCTCTCTCCGATTCTCTTTTTACAATCGGAAGCAGCTTTTTACTTATCATTCCCATCACGAATCCGGTCACTGTACCGGCGATCAGAAGTGCCGGAAGATAATAGATCAGTTTCAGATTCTCTACCACAACTGATGCCACAATGATCTGACCGATATTGTGTGACACGCCTCCGGCGATACTGACTCCGGCTACGGAAAATCCTTTCAGCCTCTTCATCAGCGCCATGACCAGAAAGCTTAAGATTCCTCCTGCCAGGCTGTAAACGATCGACATTCCATTTCCAAATAAAAAGCCGGTCAGCAGGATTCGCATAACTACCACCAGAAATACTTCCGGAAGTTCCAGAAAGTACAACCCGGTCACTGTCACCAGATTGGCAACTCCGAGCTTCATTCCCGGTATCCCGAAATTGATCGGTATTAAGCTTTCCACATAACTGAATATCATCGCCAGCGCAACCAGCATTGCCATATTGGCAAGTTTTTTGTTTTTATTCATCTGTTTTTCCTTTATCATTTTGCGATCGTATCCGGAGCTACATCTTCCGGATCTGAAGTTCCAAAACTCTGGTCATTCTCATTTTCCAGAACCTCTACTACAAGCTTATGTGGCAGACAGACGATCGTCTGTGTATGCCCGCTGATCTTTCCCTGCTCTTCACAGTATCCATCCGGACAGTTTGCCTCTTCCATATACGCCTTTCTGTCTTCGATCCGGATACGGTTATAAAAATCGCCATCCTTTACTTCGATGGTCTGATCCTTCGATAAGGAATACGTTCCATAGATTTTCCCATTCAGCGTAACCTGAATCTGATTTCCTTCTTCCCCTCTCGTCAGCTGCATCACAAGCAGCATCGCAAGCGCAATCACAATAATTCCTGCTCCAAGTATCAGATCTTTCTTCTTCATCTTCTATACACCCAGCCAGAGCAGAAGAATCAGTAAGATTACTGCCCGCAAAATCGTAAACCAGAATTCATTTCCACGAAGTCCTTTTACTCCGGTATGAATATTTCCTTTCGGGCAGGTATCGATACATTTCTGACACTGGAAACAGTCTCCTTCTACCTTCGGAGATCCATCTTCCAGAAGTCCGATGTTAGAAGGACATTTCTTTGTACATGCCTTGCATCCTTTGATGCAGTTTTCCCGGTCTCTGTGAAGTGCGAAAAACGGAAACACCGGAAGCAGGGAAAACACAGCTCCCATCGGGCAGAAATTTCTGCAGAAAAACCGTTCTTCAAAACACATTCCCACAAGGATCAGAACCAGAAGAACGATTCCCACCAGATATCCGCCAAGCTTAAAGTTGCCGGCATGGAGCATGGAAAATACATCCCACGGGCTGGTTCCTTTTGCCTTGCTGTAGACGCCGGCAAAGCACAGGATTGAAATCAGTGCCAGTACAATATATTTCAGATAACAGAGCTTTTCTGTCCATGCATCCGCAATCTGAAGAGGTTTCTTTTTCATCTTTTTACAGATCCACACATAGAGTGCATGCACACCATCTCCCAGTGTACCGAACGCACAAGCGAATCCGCAAAAGAATCTTCCGAACAGAATGGTGTAAATGCAGATCACAACCAGTACTGTCACAAAAGAGGTCATGGCAACCTTTTCGCCTGCACCGATCTGTGTAAAGATGTATTTCACTCCGGCAAATGCCGCTGTATACACAGATGGGATAAACAGGAAATACAGTACCTGGATCAATGCTCTCAGCCATATATGTAATTTTTTTATATCTTTCGCCGTTAAATTATGAATATCCATCTTTTTCACGTTACTTTACCGCCTTTTCCAGAGCCTGTTCCGATGCATTTTTGATTCCGGTCGAGCTGAATGTCGCACCACTGATCGTATCTATATCTGCGCTCTGTGCATCGATGATTTTGGGAATAATATCCTTTGCCATGGAAAGGTATGCTCCGTCTTCTTTCTCTGCCGATATCACATTGATCTCTGCAATCTTGCTTTTCTCAATCTTCACTTCTACCTGGATCGTTCCGCCAAATCCATCAGCTTCCCCGGTATAGGTTCCGTCCTTGTAGTTTGCGGAACCTCCATTTCCGCTGTCTGATTGTCCGTTTCCGGCAACCTGTGCGGAAAGCCGGGCGATCTCATCTTCTTTCGCACGCACATCCAGCACTGAATTGTATCCCAGCAGAACTCCCACGATCGCGAGCATACTTACCAGTCTTACCCAGAATTCTCTCATTGTTATTCAGCCTCCATATCTGTCGGTCTTTCTGCTGCTTCCAGTACTTTTTTGCATCCTTCCAGGATTGCATTGGAAGAGCAGGTTGCACGGGAAACAGTATCAATATCCTCCGGCATTCCTTTATCTATGATCTGGGATACCACACCCTTTATATTTGAAGTACCATTTGCAGCTTTCGTGATATATCTGTCATTACCGCTGTCCCCATCGCCCGTGATATCCGTGATTGCCATAATCTTGTCGTCGCGGATTGTCACCGTCATCGTCAGATTATATTCTTCAAAATCTTCGTCATCATCCGGCTTACAAGGAACGGTCACCTCATAGATTCCACTGATATACTTTGTATTTTCCTCATCTTTTCCGTCTTTCGACTCAAGCTGTGCGATTGCTGTTTTCAGCTTTTCCACCGCTTTATCAACCGCAGTCTGTTTCGTTTCCTCAAGTGCATCTTTTGCGTCCGCAAGTCTGGTCTGCAGAACTGCCCAGCTTGTTTCTGTGTATTTATCTTCTTCCAGCTTCTCAGCTTTCTCGATCAGTTCTTTTAATTCTGTCAAATCCGGCTTCTCATCAATGGATTCTCCATTTGTCACTTTCTCTGCCTGTTTCAGTGCATTCTTGATCGCATTTAACAGTCCTTTGGAACTGTAGGTTGCTCCTGACACCGTATCTACATCGTCTGTCTTCTGTGTCCTTATCACCTTTTTCACAACATCCATTGCACGATTAAAGAATGCTTCATCATCTGAGCTTTCTGTAATCAGGATTGCTTTGATCGTCTTTTCCTGGATCACGACCGCAACGGATACATCTCCGCTGTAACCCTCTGCTGTTCCGTAATAGATTCCTTCCTTGTACGGAACAGTTCCGGTTACGGTAGAATTATTGTCGTCTGATGAACTATTGTTATTACTGTTGTTGCTGTTGTTATTGTTATTCTGCGAAGTATCTGATGTACCATTTACCGCAGCCTGACTCAGTGCATCCCGGACTGCCTGGATAATTCCGACAGAGCTGTAGGTTGCCCCTGACACCGTATCCACATTGGTACTCTGTGTCGTAATAATAGAATCGATCAGAGAAGCTGCTTTGGAAATATAATCGCTTCCGTCACTGTTCTCCACAATCTGGATGGATGCGATCTTCCCTCCGCTGATTTCTACCATAACCTTCAGCGGACCGCCAAATCCGGTTCCCGAACCGTAATAAGTTCCGTCCTTATACGCTGCCGCATCTTCTACCTGTGCCACACTAGTTGAGCTTCCTGCCGCCCCTGTCTGACCGGACTGCGCCTGTCCTGTCTCGCTGGTATCCTTTTCCCCGGTCAGCGCATTTTTTACGGCGCTGATGATTCCTCTGGAACTGAACGTTGCTCCCGATACAGTATCCACATCCAGCGTCTGTCCTTCGATGATCTTGTCGATCACCGCTTTCGCACGCGTGAAAAACGCCGCATCATCGGAAGAGCTCAGAATATCAATCGAAACGATCTGCTTGTCCTTGATCAGTACCGATACGGTGATGTCTCCTGCATACCCGGTTCCGGTTCCCTTATACACACCATCCTCCAAGTCAAATGTTCCTTTGGCTGCTGTCTTTTTTTCTTCTTTCTTCTCTTTTGTCTCTTCTTTTTTTACCGGTGTTTCTTCCTGTGTCGCTGCATAGACCGGAGCCTCATATCCACTTAAAGAGCCTGCCACGCACGCCGTAACCAGTGCAACTGAAAGAACGGGTGCAAACGGTTTTAATTTTTTACCGGTTTCTTTGATGTCCATCTCTCATTATCCTCTCATTTCACGCAAATTATTTCGTAATGACCTTCATGTCAAGATCCGTTGTAAAGCTGTCTTTCAGACCTTCTGTCACATAAATCGTCCCATCATCTGTCGCAAAGATCGCCTCAAACTCATTACTGTGCGCCTTCCAGAACTCTGCCGCTTTTTCTTCTCCCATGATAAAAAGGGAGGTGGAAAGCCCATCTGCAAGGGTTCCGTCCGAGCTTACGATCGTGACAGATACCAGTCCGTTCTCTGCCGGATATCCGGTCTTTGGATCAATAATGTGATGATAGGTCACACCATCCTGTTCAAAATAGCGTTCATATCCACCAGATGTGATCACCGCTTTATCCCGAATGGATAAAACTCCCAGATAATCCTCTGTATCGTCCGGACTCTGTACCGCAACCCGCCAGTTGCTTCCGTCTGTCTTGGTTCCGAGTGCCTGTACATTTCCACCCAGATTTACCAGACCACTTGTAATCCCGTTTTCTTTGAAAATATCCATAATCCGCGAAGAAGTATAGCCTTTTGCAATTCCTCCAAGGTCGATTTTCATCTGGTCATCTTCAAAAGAGATTTCTCTCGTATCCTTATCGTATGAGATCTTCGTTGCATCCACATGCTTCAGAAGCCCTGTCAGTTCGTCAGCTGATGGGACACGGAAATTCTGTATCGGAAATCCCCACGCCTCCATAACCGGATAAATTGCGATATCAAATGCCCCATCCGTTTCCTTATTCAGTTCCAGTGCGCGCTTCACAAGATATCCGCCATCTTCTGAAAGTGTTGCACTTTTCTGTTCATTCAGTTTTACAATCTCACTGTCTGCATTTCCCGTTGATAAAAGTGTATCTAATCTTTCAATCTCTGCTTCAGCGGCATCCACCGCATCCTGTGCTTTTTCTCCATATGCTGTCACTGTCATATAGGTATCCATTGCAAAAATGTCTTTTGATGCCTCATTATCCTGAGAGGTTCGTTCTGTACTTTCCTTCGAACTGGCTGTTCTTTCACTATTTTTACTCTTTGTTGTATTCTGACCACCTTGACCGCATCCACCCGCGAATACAGATGCGCACAGACAGACCACAATGATTTTATTTTTGAATTTCATTCTGTTTCCTCTTATTTGTGTTCTCTAACTTAGAATAGTTTATATTACCGCGAGTTAGTATGTCAACATTGAAGTTGTTAGTTAAGAAACTTTCTCATTTTACAATTCATACTTGTATTCAAAAAGAGCTTATGGGAAATGTGCCATTACATTTTCCATAAGCTCTTTCGTTTCTTTCTAAGATTCTAATGTTTTACTCATAACATATCTTCGTTTCCCGCCATACTTCTTTGTCTCGAGAACTGTCTTCATTCCAAGCTTTTCCATATTGCGAAAACTGTATATATTATCCGGATGGACTGTTGCCATCAGATACCTCATCTGCTTATTTTTTACGATTGCTTCTGACTGACAGAAAAGCTCATATTGCAGTCCGTATCCCTGATACTCCGGTACTACAACAGCAATCTCCAGATGCGCAACCCGCTTCATTTCTTCCCTGGAAATCTTCAGATATTCTCCCAGGTTGTCCTCTGCCAGTCCGGGAATACGGACAATCATGATTGCTGCAGTCTGTCCATTTTTCTTTGCCAAAAGGGTAAATCCTTCCTCACGGATATGCTTTGCAAGAAATTCTTCATCCTCTGCCTCAAACCATTCTTTCACGGGAACACTTTCTCCGGCAAGCTTTACTATACGACAAATTTCAGGAAGATCCTCCTCATTCGCCCTGCGGAACTGAAACGCATTTCTCTTCGTCATACTCTCCATTTACAGCATCTCAACAAACGCAGCAAGTCTGGTGTTCAGCTGTCCGATGTCTGCCTGAGAGTAATCGGTTTCAACACTGATATACGGAATTCCCTTTTCACCTGTCACAAACTTGCGGATGGTATTGGTCTCCACATTGTAGGTATGACAGGCCTGAAGGATCATATCTACCACACCGTCTACCTGATATTCGTCGATCAGTCTTCCAAGAAGCTCCAGACGATTCGGGTTCGGCGTCATAACAGAACATCCAATGCTGAGGTATCTTCTTGCGATTGCATCGTAGATATCTTCTGCGTCCTCGTCTACCAGCTTGTCAATGGATTTTGCACCGCTGCAATTTTCAAAAGTTACAACAATACCACCGTTGTCTTCTACGGCACGGATTACTTTTTCAGTTGCTCCTCCGATTGGACATCCTGTGATCAGGATACGTGGTTTCTTCTCTTCTCTCTTGCCCTCTGCATATTCTTTTTCAATCTTCGCAGTAAGAGCATCCACTTCACCCGGGATCAGGGAACGGTCAAATTTGAAGGTGCTTCCGTACAGAACTTTGAACAGATCCTGTCCTTTGATCGGAGCCGGATCATATTTCATTACTTCATAAAGTTTCTTTAAGGATCGACGTGCCTGATTCTCTGTCTTTACAGCTTCACGGATCTGCTCTTCCGTGATCGTCACGCCAAATTTCTGTTCCAGATATTCCTTGAAACGGATGATCTCGCCTTTCCAGAGTTGAAGTCCCGGTTCTCTCTGGCTATTCGGAAGTTCCATGATAAATACATCTTTGAATTCTGACATATATTCATACATCTTCTTCTTACCATCACAGGTTGTTTCCCCAACTACTACATCTGAGAAATAGAAGAACGGACATTTATCTGTCTTTGCAAATCCATAGCTTGATTTGATCAGCGGACAGAGGTTCTTCGGAAGATCTTTCTCTGCTTCCGGAATTGTCTCATCAGAAGTTGAGCAAAGGCTTACGCATCCTGCCCCCATCGCCATTGCAATCTCTTTCGGGAAATATGTACAGTACGATCCAACAACCGGAACCCCTTTCTCTTTTAACTCCTTGACAGCCAGAAACGATTTCTGTCTCTGCTCTGCGAATTCCTCAAATACCTCTGGTAAATCTTTAATCAGTTCCATTTTCATTATCTCCTTTTATCCTTCTTTTCTCTGGCAAGAAGTGCTGCCCCGTATGCCCCCGCAAAACGGCCAAACTCTTCTGATTCCACTTTCTGATCCAGCTTGTCTGACAGGATTCCTGTGAAATAAATGCTGTGACTGAGTCCTCCGGTCAGGATCACTCTGTCTCCAAGTTCCTTTTTCTGCGCAAGCTGCACTACTTTATTGGCAACAGAATCTACAACTCCGGCCGCAATATCTTCACGCTTTTTTCCTTCTCCGATATAGTTAATCACCTCAGATTCGGCAAATACCGTACAAAGTGAGCTGATCGGAATAACTTCTCCTGCTGCCGCCATATCAAATAATTCATTGATCGTAACACCCAGACGGTTCGCCATGATCTCCAGAAACTTTCCTGTTCCCGCCGAACATTTATCATTCATCTGGAAATCAGATACCATTCCATTCTGTACAATGATCACCTTCGTATCCTGTCCTCCCACATCAATGATCGAACAGTCCCCCCCTGCAAGTTCACGACCACCTCTGGCATGGCAGGTAATCTCTGTAATTACATGATCTGCAAAATCAACTGCGATTCTTCCATATCCTGTAGCAACTACCTTTGTATCATCTGAGGTAACATCTACCCCCATCTCAAGCAGCTTATTCTTGATCTTTTCGCAAGTCTCTTTGCTGCTCCATCCTGTCGGCAGTACGAAATGTTCTTTCTTATCTCCTTCAACAACAACCTTGGATGCGGTTGATCCGATATCAATTCCTACATAATTCATATTTCTTCCCTTTTCTCTCTTTAATGACATCCTGTTTCTATGCTGTTTTTCCAAAATGCCTCTGATTATTAGGATAACATTTTCATAATATTTCTTCAATAAAACTGCCTGTTTTACTTATTGTTTATCCGGATAGTCCGACTTCTCTATAGAGTTTTTCTATTGTAAAATTTCTCCGATATGTAATACCTTCTATTCGGAATCTCCTGTTAAAAAATGAGCCTGCCTAAAAAGCAGACTCATGCACTATTCTTCATTCTGATAGCGGATTTCCATCAGGCAGAGTCCCTGCGGCGGTGCCGTGACCGCTTCCCTGGTTCTTTCTCCGCCTTCCAAAAGTTCCTTTACCTTTTCCGGTTCGTAAAATCCTCTTCCGACACGCACCAGTACCCCGGCTATGATGCGCACCATGTTATACAAAAATCCATTTCCCGTGATCCGGATCGTAATATGCTCTCCGCTTTGCAGAATCTGCAAATCCGTGATTGTCCGCACCGTTGTCTTTGCATTAGTACGGATACAGCAAAATGGTGCAAAATCGTGTTCTCCTGCCAGATAAGCCGCTCCGCGTCTCATCTGCCCCACGTCCAGGTCAAAACTTACAAAGTAATTATAAAGCCTCTCTGTCGGAATCGGCACTTTCGTATTGATGATATGATATTCATAGGTTTTCAGAGTATCCTGATAACGTGGATGCCAGTTAAGATCCACCTCATCTGATTTTACAACTACAATATCTTTCGGAAGACGCTGATTCAGGGCATAAGAAAAACGTTCTGCCGGTATCCTGCTTTCCGTGTCAAACACAGCAATATTTCCTCTTGCATGAACCCCGGAATCCGTCCGGCTCGCCCCTATCACCTGAATCTCTTCTCCGGTGAGCTTACAGATTGCCTTATTCAGCACTTCCTCGATCGTAATTCCATTTGGCTGGATCTGCCAGCCACAATAATTTGTTCCATCATAAGCCACTGTTAATCTGATTCTTCTCATCTTATGACTCCTTAAAAGATCCACAGCTTGAATGGAACATATCTTCCAACAACAAATGCGATCACAACATACAGGATCGTAATCAGGTATGCCATGTGGTCAGCACTCTTATAAATCAGAGGTTTCATCTTGGTTCTGCCATTACCACCGCGATAACATCTTGCTTCCATTGCCATTGCAAGATCATTGGCACGGCGAAATGCGGATACAAAGAGCGGAACCAGGATCGGAATCATTGCCTTTGCCTTCTGGATCAGATTTCCACTTTCCATATCCGCACCTCTGGCAATCTGTGCCTTCATGATCTTATCCGTTTCCTCCAGAAGGATCGGAATAAAACGAAGTGCGATCGACATCATCATCGAAATCTCATGTACCGGTACATGGAGCTTATTCAATGGGTGAAGAAGCTTCTCCAGACCATCTGTCAGTGAATTCGGTGTAGTTGTCAGTGTCATAAGTGAGGATCCCATAATCAGATAGATCAGCCGGACCGCCATATAAACCGCTGTGCTTAAGCCGTACTCCGTGATCTTGATAAAGCCCACATGGACCAGTGTCTTTCCGCCCGGTGTCAGAAATAAGTTGAAACATACTGTGATCAGAAGCAGAATGATAATTGGCTTCAGTCCTCTGACAATGAATTTAAACGGTACCTTCGCCAGCTTAATGCATCCAAACAGGAACACAGTCGCAAGTACATATCCCAAAATACTTTTAAATGTAAAAAGAGAAATCAGATACAGCAGTGTGCATACAATCTTCACACGCGGATCCAGCTTATGGATACGGCTGTCAGCCGGATAATATTGTCCAATCGTTATGTCTCGAATCATTTGGCTGCCCTCTCCTTCTTCAGTGCTTTCATAATGCCATCCGCTGCTTCTTCTATCGTGGTTGCATCTGTCGGAACATCCATTCCCTTTTCCTTCAGCGCATGCATGATGTACGTTACCTGTGGTGCCGCAAGTCCCACACTCTCCAGTTCTTTGTAGTGTGCAAACACTTTCTTTGGCACATCATTAAACATGACGCTGCCTTTATTCATCACAATAATACGATCCACATATTTTGCAATATCTTCCATACTATGGGAAACTAGAATGACAGTCATGTCTGCTTTTTCGTGCAGATAGGCAATCTGATCCAAGATCTCATCTCTTCCCTTCGGATCCAGTCCTGCAGTCGGTTCATCCAGAACCAGTACCTTCGGACGCATTGCCAGTACACCTGCGATCGCTGCACGTCTTTTCTGCCCGCCTGACAGATCAAACGGGGAATGATCGAAATATTTTTCTTTGAGACCAACAAGCTGCAACGCTTCTCTTGCCCGCTTTTCACATTCTTCCGGTGAAAGACCCTGATTCTTCGGTCCAAAGCAGACATCCTGAAGTACATTGACCTCAAAAAGCTGATGCTCCGGATACTGAAAGACCAGCCCGACCTGATTTCGCAGCTCACGTAAGTTATAGTTTTCTCCGTAAATATTCTCTCCGTTGTAATAAAGTGCTCCGCTTGTCGCCTTGATCAGTCCGTTCAGATGCTGGATCAGTGTCGATTTACCGGAGCCGGTGTGACCAATGATCCCGACAAATTCACCGTGTGGGATTTCCAGGGATACATCCTTCAGCGCATGCTTTTCATATGCAGTTCCTTCACTATATACATAATTGATATGTTCTAATTTAATCGACATAATATCTCCACCAATTCTTCCTTCTTCAAAACTCCCGCCGGAATATCAAGTCCTCTTTTTCTCAGTTCATCAGCAAGGATCGTCACCTGCGGCACATCCAGTCTGTAGTGCTTTAAAGTATCCACCTGCGAAAAGATTTCTCTCGGTGTTCCCTGCATTACCACATGACCATGATCCATTACGAATACGTGGTCTGCATCTACAACCTCTTCCATATAATGGGTGATCAGAATCACTGTAATGTGTTCTCTTTTTCTCAGCTCCATCACACTTCGAAGTACTTCTTTTCTTCCATTCGGATCCAACATCGCAGTTGGCTCATCCAGTACAATACACTTTGGACGCATTGCCATGACACCGGCGATCGCAACCCTCTGCTTTTGCCCCCCGGACAATTTATTCGGTGAATGGTGACGGTATTCAATCATCCCAACCGCTTTCAGACTATCTTCCACTCTCTGCCAGATCTCCTCTGTCGGCACGCCCAGGTTCTCCGGACCAAATCCCACGTCTTCCTCAACGACCGTTCCTATGATCTGATTATCCGGATTCTGGAATACCATTCCGGCGCTCTGACGTACATCCCACAGATGTTCATCTTCCTTCGTGTCCATTCCGTCTACCCACATGGTTCCGTCAGACGGAACCAGCAGGGCATTCATATGCTTTGCAAGTGTAGACTTCCCAGAGCCATTATGCCCCAGGATCGCAATAAACTGTCCCGGCTCGATATCCAGCGATACCTCATCAATAGCGCGGCTTTTCCCTATAATATTACCTTCTTCGTCACGCTTTGCATATTCAAATACAAGTTTATCTGTCTTGATCATTTTCATGGTATTTCCTCATATCCATTCTGTAATTTATCTGTCCATACTGTACTAGATTATAACCTAACTGGAATGCCTATGCAATTGATTTCCTGATTGTATCAAAAAAAGAATGCGCCTTCGCACATTCTTTCCCTGTGTTTCTACTACATTTTTTCAATCTTATCCCTGAGTTTCAGCATTTTTGCATCCAGCTCAGAAATTTCATCTGCATAGGTTTTTAATTCCTTTGCAACCTCTTCATTCTCTGTCTTCTTATAAAATAACTGGTACTCAAGCACAGACCAGTAATCCATTGCCACCGTACGGAGTTGGATCTCCACCTTTTCCTTCAGTGGTCCTTTGGATGAATAAATTGGGACCTCCACGATCATGTGAAGACTCTTGTATCCGTTCTTTTTGGGATTCTTAATATAATCTTTCTCACGGATGATCTGTACATCTCCCTGCGCTTTCAGACGGTCTGCGACCTCGTACACTTCATCTTCAAATGGACAGACCACGCGGATTCCGATCAAATCCTTCAGTTCTGCTCTTGCCGTGTCAAAATCCGGCTCCAGGCCTTTCCGGATCAGTTTTGTATAAATACTCTCTGCCGTCTTCACTCTGCTGCTGATCTGGTTGATCACAACATGGCGTTTCTTGCGCGAAAGATCTGCATTTATCATATTCAACTTTGCTGTAAGAAGATCGATTGCAGCTCTGCATCTGAGCTGATACTTCTGATCCTGAAGCGAACGGTCTATCTCTGCAATCTCTTTTGCAGCCTCTGTCCGGATCAGCTTTTCAGGGCACTTATTTTTCTGCTTTATCTTTGCCTTCTGTTTCTTTGGCATAGGCATCTCCCTTTTTGTCTTTTTTTTCACACAATATATATTGTATCATCTTTTGCCCTGAAAATCATCAATTCTTGTTCAAGGAAACGTTAAATTTTTTCTTCCAGATTCAAAAAGCGCAGTAAAAGCTCGATATTCTTTTCATCTTTCAGGAGTACACTGTAAGCCGAGAGCATATGAGTAAGCTCTTCTTCCGGAATATCCAGCCATGCAAGTGCACCAAGCTGAGAATACTCCCATGCAAAAAGGCTTGGATAAATCATTTTCCCCATATTCAGTGCTTTCTGGCATTTCTCTATGCTCTGACGGATACGTCCAAGAGAAGCGGCATCCAGTGAATAACCAAATTCCAGTGCCGTCTCCGGACAGTTCTTCAGAACTCTTCTCCGGAATTCTTCCAGAAGTGCAAGGATATGACCTTTCTCCCAGTCTTCTTCTCTGTCTTCCAAAAAAAGAATTCCCACATTTTCTCCGATCATTGCGATTCTGGCATATTTGATCAGACTGCTTTTCCTGTAAGCCTCAAGGATCTCTTTTCTCCGGTTTGGAAGTTCTTCCTGATTGTCCGCGCGCCGGAACAATACATACCTGTATTTTGTACTCATGGAAATTCCCTGTACATTCGCCTGAAACATCATCTTCTGTGTATCATCTTCCGTTGCACTCAAAGTATATGCCGGGTATACGGCATTGACGGCTCCCAGAAATCCTCTGTTTCAAGTCCGAATCCTTTCGCTATCTTCTGAAAATTCATCGAACTGTAATACGCCTCTTCTTCTACAAAATCATATAAAAATGCCGGGAAACCCATCTCAGCCTCCATCGCTTGCAGGATCCGCTTGATCTTCTGCTCTTTATATGAAAAATTCGACATCTGAAATGTCATATGACTGGTATTGATCCGCAGCCTGCGTATGGTCCGGTTCAGCACAGCAGTATTAATCTGGCTCATCACTTCCATCCATGGTGCTGAAAATGGCATGGAGATAAGGGGCACCTCATACTGATCAAAAAGCTCCAGTATCTCCTCCGGTATTTTTTCCAGATATCGTTCTCTTTTGATCATCATTCCCGCTGATTTCTGGACACTTCCCTCCCGGAACGCTTTTTCAATACAATCTGGTTCCTTTGCAATAACGTACCCTGATGAAAGTACCAGTTCCTTCCCTTTTGTCCAGTGAAATGCATCCGGTGCCTCCATAACTGTGATTCCCTGGATCTCACGGTGCAGTCCCTTTGCCCCCGCCAGAACGTAAAAATCCCGGAAGCCTTACGGCTCCGGGACCTTTTTTCTTTACTTTTTCTTGTTCTTATTCACCCTCATACATCGGTGCATATGGTTCTCTGTCCTGCACATCGAATTCGTCCTGAATTTCTTTTCTCAGTTCCGGCTGTGTATACAGGTCATATGCTGTTGCTGCAATGACTTTTGCTGCGTAAAATACACCTTTCTGTCCGAAGAAGCAGTAAGCGGTGCTTTTTCCCAGGCATTTCTGGAAACAACACCATCTGCTAATGCCTTTTCTTTTGCTTCATACATTCTCTGATCTCTGTCTTTGATAGCCGGATCAACGGTAGCCTGCAACTGTCTTGCAAATTCCATTTCCTCTTCCGTTTTTCTATAAGCCTTTCAAAACTTCCACTTCGCCAAATGCTTTCAGAAATTGTTTTTTTCCATATCCCGGAAATTCCAGTTCGATCATCATTTCGTCCTCAGAAATAATCTTCCCTTCCCCGTACTTCGGATGTCTGCCTTTTCGCTCTGGCTTCCGTGTTTCTTTCTGTTCTTCTTCCTCCTGCTTTTTCTCCCTGATCAGCTCCCGCGTATCTTTCCGCAGTTTCTGCAGATTCGCTTTCCGCGACTCACTTCCCGGCTTTTCTTCCCAGTCGAGCAGCTCCTCCGGCAGCATCCGCAGATAATTGCTTGGTGTTTCATATGTCCCCGGGATCGTCGGATTTGTATAATAGGAAAGTTCCAGATTCTTCCTTGCACGGGTCAGTCCTACGAAGAACAGACGGCGCTCCTCTTCTTCCTGTTCTATGCTTTTGCAGCGAAGCGGGATCAGTCCCTGATTCATTCCGATGATGAATACATAGTCAAATTCCAGACCTTTTGAGGCGTGCAGTGTCATAAGATGAACTGCGTCTTCTTCCTCCGTCTGTCGTTCTGTATCTGCCGCTTTTTCCATCGTATGTTCGCCTGAAACCGCATTCAGCTTCCCTTCCGCAACATACTCCCGGATCATATGAGGTCTTTCCGGAACCGGATCCTCATCCTCCTTCTGTTTTGCCGGAAGAACATAAGAAAGTTCCGCTCTTTCAAATACTTTTTCCAGAATCTCTGCCTGCTTCTGCACCCGGTAGAAAACCGCAATCTCCCGGTAAGGAAGTCCCTGCTCATGAAGCTCACGGATCCGCTCTGTCAGATACTCTGCCTCGATAAATGGATCATAATGATTCCTTACCAGAATCTTCTCCCCTCTTTCGCCACTTCCCTCAATCTTTCCTCCAAACTGAAGAAAACGGTTCGCCGCTTCCAGGATCACTTCATCGGACCGGTAGTTAACCGGCAGAGTCAGTTCTTTTGCGCCAAATCTGTGCTTGATCAGGAAGAACATATTCGGTCCGGTTCCTCTCCAGCTGTAGATCACCTGATTCGGATCCCCCACCGCAAAAAAGTGGGTCTGTGTGCCTTTTAACGCCTCCAGAAATTTCAGCTGTTTTTCGTCACTGTCCTGTACCTCATCGACAATGATCCACTTAAGATCCAGCACCTCTTCCTGCTCTTTTGCCACCTGCGTTCCTTCTTCCAGAAGATCTGCAAAGGACATTTTATTCTGCTGTCTTTTTGCCTTCTCAAGAAGCGGAAAGACCCGAAACAGATCATCTTTGTATTTTCCCTGTGTTCTTCCTTTCCGATATGCCGCGTAATCCTCTTCCATCCGCTTTTTCAGACGGTTCTGGTATTTGATCTTATAACCGCCTTCTTTTGCGATGGCAAGCACCATTTCCATTTCATCTTCCGGTGTGATAACAGTAAATTCCCGGTTCCATTCTTCCAATTTTGTTCCGTCTTCTGCCTTTTCCGGAAGAAATCTTCGCAGAATCCTTAAGGCAACACTGTGAAAGGTTCCAAATCCCCACAGTTCTTCTTCCGTAAGCTCTGCTTCTTTTCTGGATAGACGTTCTGCGATCTCATCTGCCGCCTTATTGGTAAAGGTAAGCACTGCCATTTTCTCATACGAAACCTGCTTTTTCTCATGCAGATGCCGCACTTTCTCGATCAGCACTGTTGTCTTTCCGCTCCCTACATTTGCATTTACCAGACATGCCGGGCTTTCATCCAGCACCGCCTCCTGCTGGTAAGAATTTAAAGTTTTTATTTCTTCTATATTATTCATTTCCAAGCTGTTCATCATATCGCCTTTGCAAACGGTCTCTCTTCTTCTGTCGTTCTTTTTTCTCCTGCTCATCCATTTTTGCTTCATACCGTACCCGGATCTGCATATCCGCCGGACAGATCACATGATACCGCAAGGTATTGGTCAGACTTTGGAGGTTATCCGGCTCCATCAGCCATTTTGCATAAAATTCATTTTCCATCGTCAGGATCAGCTTGTGTCCTTCTGTACTGACTTTTTTAATAGTCTTCAGGAACTGCCCGCCTGCTTCGCCATTTTTGACCACGGCATAACAGACCTTCTCCCACTCATCCGGCAGATTGAAGAAAGAAAATTCTTTCCGGATCACAGGCTGTGGCTCTTTGATATTTTTCTTCAGATAAACCGGCGGTTCACTCTCTTCCAGAAGATTATCAAGTCCCCACAGAACCGTCTTCTTATCCAGATTGTAGTCACCTACGCATGCCGGACAGCCATCCTCACAAGGACAGCCACTGACCATTTTAATCGCACTTTCCAGAATTTCCGGAATCAGATCATAGATCTTCTCCGAATAACCAAGTCCGCCCTCATATTTGTCATAAATGAAGAGGGACACCTTTTCCTCCCGGAACTCATCCGGAATGGTCGCATTGTTGGACATGGTCACATCGATATCATCCCGTTCCGTCATCGTCACCATCATTACCGCATTCTTGATCGCATACTGCATTCCGTCAAAATGATTGTTCAGCACCAGCTCTCCCATCCGATTTGGCAAAAGAAGACTCCGGTAGACTCTGACAACATTCTCCGGTATCGTAAGCCAGGTGCTTTCCGTGCCATAATCCTTCTGAAGCGGCTGTGTCAGCGTCACATAGCCCAGATTCTGATGGTTATGGAACTGCAGTTTCTTGTACATGGCAATGATTTCGTTTACATTGATATCTCCAAAACGGATTTCCGTCCTCTGATACGCGTCCTCCTGAAATACATGCAGGATACGCGTCTCTTCCTGTCCTGCCGGTACCGTATAATAATCCCCTGTAAACGGAATGGCGTAAGCTGTCCGGCTGACCAGATCCATCTTCGTGATCTCATAGGATGCACCATCATGCATATATACAGCACCCGGATGGATCTCATGGTATGCCTGGGATTCGTCCATCTCCGTGATCTCATGTCCGTCCTCCTGCGCAAGCAGCTTGAACCTGGTCTTGTCCATATTACGCAGGCTGTAATCCCCTGCTGGAAATGCAGGTCCCGCCCAGGCAAATCTTCCGGCAAGGCTTTTTACTTCTCCGGCGCTTAAAAGTACCGGGATCATTTCTCCAAGATCCGGAAAAAGCGCAATATCATCCAGTGAAAGTGGCATCTCAGCAGCCGCTGCGCGCAGATGTGCAAGCTCGATCAGAAGATTGTCCGGATCCACGATCGCATTTTCACTTTCTCTTGAGAACAGCCATTCCGGATCGATGGCAATGTACTGGTCAAACGGTTCATTTTCCAGGATCAGATAATTGACACAGGCACTGCCGCTTCGTCCGGCACGTCCACTCTGTTGCCAGAAGGACGCCCTTGTCCCCGGATAACCGACGATCACAGTTGTATCCAGCTTTCCGATGTCGATCCCAAGCTCCAGTGCATTCGTCGATACCAGCCCGGCCAGTTCTCCCTCCGTCATCTTCCGCTCAATCTCTTTTCGCTCCAGCGGGGTATAACCGCCACGGTATCCTGCGATCAGATCTGCCGGATTCTTGCCGTCCACCCGCGCCATCCCAAGAAATCCGGCAGCATCTAATTTATCCTTTGCTTCTTTTAGAATAACTTCTACATTTCTTCTGGATCGTCCAAAGGTGATAAAATGATGATCCTCTTCCACCAGCTCCGGTATCAGTCCGGCTGCCACGGTTGACGCCGCAATCCTTCCGTATACTTTGTCATTATTCCCCTTGATCTCCGGCGGCTGGATAATACAGTATTCCTTCTCCGGTGCCGGCGATCCATCCCGATCAATCAGCGTAAATCCGCTTCCACAGATCTTTTCGGCAAGTTCTACCGGATTGGCGATCGTCGCGGAGCTGCACAGAAAATGCGGATTCGAATGGTAATACCGGCAAATCCGGTGCATTCTCCGGAAAATATTTGCCAGATGTGCTCCGAAAGCACCGCGGTAAGAATGAAGCTCATCGATCACTACATATCGTAAATTTGCAAAAATCGCGTCAAACCCGTAATTGCTGTGATTCGGAAGGAATGCCGAGTTCAGCATCTCCGGATTGGTCAGGATAATATTTGCACTCTTGCGGATCCTTGTCCGCTCGGCAGGTTTGGTATCTCCATCGTACACGCCTGCTGAAACTCTTCCCTCTCCGAAAAATTTCAAAATCGACTGCATCGCGCGGTACTGGTCACTTGCCAGTGCCTTGGTCGGGTAAATAAAAATCGCACGTGTCAGCGGGTCTTCCAGAATTTCCTGCAATACCGGGAGCAGAAAGGCAAGCGTCTTTCCACTTGCCGTCGAAGTCGTAATAACCACATTTTCTCCGGCTCTGACCTTCTCAAACATCTCAACCTGATGTGCATAGAGTCTGGAAATATGGTTGCTTTCCAGATATCCCCGGATTTCTTCCCGGAACTCCTCCGGGTAGTCCCGGTACAACGGCTCCCTTTTCTTCATTTTTCTTGTATAAATGATCAGCTTTTTAATTTCTTCCGTCATGAATTCCTCCATAATTTAAAAAATGTGAACCTATGGCACGCAATACCTTTTATTTCACAGGAAGTTCCCGTAGAATAAAAACCAAACACATATTCGTATGTACAGTATAGCATGACTTTCCCATTCCTTCCATAGATATTTAGTGTATAGATATATTCTATATAATTCATTCAAATTATCTATAAAAAATGTTGTCCATGCAACATACATTTTATTAAAAGAATGTTAAATTTATATTTTAGATATGTAAATTTTATTCAGGGAGGAATACATACAATGAAAAAGAGATTTTTATCAATCGCTCTTACACTTGCTATGGTATCATCTATGGCAGTAGGATGCGGAAGCAGCAAGTCAGATTCTGCTGACAGCAAAAAAGAAGAGGGTGCAAAGACAGAAGCTTCTGCCGATACAGAAAGTAACCAGATCTTATTTAACGGATCTTCTACTTTAGCACCGGTTATCACTTCTATGGCTACTACTTTCTTTGATACTTATGGAACATGGGATGCATATGATTCATCTCTTCCAAAAGAAGATATCGCAATCTACGTTTCAGCAGGCGGATCCGGACAGGGAACCAAAGCCGTTATCGATGGAACTGCAACATTTGGTATGGTTGCAAGAAGCGTAAAGGATGAAGAAAAAGAAGCAATCAAAGATGAAAAAGAATACCAGGTTGGTATCGATGCTCTGACGATCGCAGTAAACCCGGCTAATCCGGTAAATGATGTTCTTGATAACCTTACAACGGAACAGATCGTAGGACTTTTCTCCGGCGAATATGCTACATGGAAAGATCTTGACTCATCTCTTCCTGACGAAGAAGTTGTTGTTATTACACGTGATATCAACGGTGGAGCTCACGAAGTATTCCAGAAGAATATCATGGGTGACACAGAAGTAAAAGCGGATGCGATCCAGGCTTCTTCTATGGGTGAACTTGTTCAGGATATCATTGATAACCAGTACGCAATCGGATATGCTTCATTTGGTGTTGCTAACCAGAATGAAGGAAAAGTAACTCCACTGAAAGTAAACGGTGTTGCTGCAACAAAAGAAAACATTCTTGATGGATCTTACATCATCCAGAGACCACTTCTTCTTGTAGGTTCTGGTGATCCGACAGATGTACAGCAGGCTTTCCTTGATTACGTTCTTGGTGATGAAGGACAGAAAACTGTAGAAGATATGGGATTCATTCCTATGAAATAATCTTCCGATATTGAAGGGGTGTGCAAAGACACACCCCTTTTTCTTGCTATATGTCGCTGGTTAATCCCAGGGGTCAATTTTGATTTGTATCCGGACAGCGCTGTCTGTCCTGCATCATACCTAGAAAGGATTTACTATGTTTAAGAAACTTTCAGATAAATTCAGCAAAGGAATCATTTATCTAGCTGCCTTTCTCGTAACGGCACTGATGGCAGTCATGATGATCCATATTGTGAAGGAAAGTATTCCTGCCATTTCACAGCTTGGAATCAAAATGTTCCTGCCTACCACTGAATGGCGCCCTGTCAGTCAGAAACCGCAGTACGGACTTTTACCTGCGATTGCCGGTACCCTTTATGTCTCAGCGATCGCAGTTGTCCTCGCACTCATCTTCGGCGTTGCCTGTGCCTGCTTTCTGGACTATTACCTTCCGAAAAAGGTGGCATCCTTATTCCTTGCGTTCATCGATCTGGTTGCAGGAATCCCGTCCGTCATCTTCGGATTTATCGGACTTACGGTTCTTGTAAAAGCCTTTGCCACCCACCTCCATATGGCAGCCGGTCAATGTATCCTGGCAGCCGGGATCGTGCTGGGGATCATGCTTTTACCATTCATTATTTCCACCTGTCATGAATCTTTACAGACTGCACGAAAGACTTACGAGTTCAGTGCGATCACACTTGGATTCTCCAGAGAATTTACCCTGCTGCATTTTATTCTTCCGGCAATCCGGCCGGGAATCATTGCAGGTGCAATGATGGCATTCGGCCGCGCACTTGGCGAGACAATGGCCGTCATGATGGTAATCGGTAATTCCCCGATTTATCCCAAACTCCTTGGACGTGGTCAGACACTTCCTGCCCTCACCGCACTGGAAATGGGAAGTATTGAATACGGAAGCCTTCACCTCTCCGTACTTTACGTTGCAAATGCTGTGCTGCTTGTGATTCTTTTCATCGTACTCGGTATCAGCTATCTTCTGAAAAGGAGGCTTGCCACCCATGAGAACTAAACTGCAGAAATTTTTCACACGCCTGATTCTCAGTATACTCGGACTTTGCGTGATCGTTGTTACACTCTTCCTTTTCCTTTATGTCTTCTGGAAAGGGAAAAAAGTATTTAGCCTGTCCTTCCTTCTGGACAAGCCTGCCGGTGTTCCACTTGGAACTGCAGGCGGTATCTATCCTGCACTGATGGGTTCCATTTACCTTGGCGCACTTTCTGCACTGATCGGCGGTATCCTTGGTATCGGCGCTGCCATTTATCTTGTATTTTACAGCACCGGAAAACGATTTTCCGTCCTTGTAAATATGGCGATCACCGGACTTTCCGGAATCCCTTCGATCCTGTTCGGGCTGGTTGGATATACGCTTCTGATCTACCGTTTTGGACTTAACCGCAGCCTTCTGTGTTCGGCACTGTGTGTTGCAGCAATGATCATTCCTTTTGTTGCAATCCGAGCAGAAAAGATTCTGGAAGAGAAGGGGCGTGAATATATGAAGAACTCCCTAAGTCTCGGACTTTCCCGTGAGTATGCCCTCCGGAAACTGATCCTTCCGGTCTGCTCTGTAGAGCTTCTCGGAACCGTTGCGCTTGGAATGGCATACGGCATGGGTGCCGTTGCACCAATTTTATACACCGGAGCTGTCATGCAGGCAGATGTTCCGCATTCTCTCTCCGATCCGTTCATGTCACTTCCATATCACCTGTATATCCTTGTGAACAACGGATTTTCTCTGGATTATGCTTATGGAACCGCATTTGTACTGATGCTCTTCCTACTCATCATCCAGTTAATATGTAAATTTATCACCTATCTACGAAAGGACAACTGATATGCTGAATATAGAAAATCTAAAATGTGGATTTGGAAAACATGAAATTCTTCACGGAATCAGCCTGACGATCCCGAAAGGACAGATTACAGCCATCGTTGGTCAGTCCGGCTGCGGAAAAACAACTTTTCTGAAAACCCTGAACCGGATGGTAGAAGAAGAAGGCGGCTATCTCTCAGGAACAATTACTTTAGAAGGAACCGACATCAAATCTCTTCCGAAAGAAAAACTCAGAAGGCGTGTTGGCATGGTTTTCCAACAGCCGATCGCTTTCCCGCACAGTATCGAAAAGAATCTGTCTTATGTACTGAAATACCACGGTGTCCGTAATAAGAAAGAGATTGCTGAGAAAATTACAGAGTCTCTGCAGAAAGCAAAACTCTATGATGAGGTCAAAGATCAACTGAAAAAATCCGCCCTCAAATTATCCGGCGGTCAAAAGCAGCGTCTTGCTATCGCACGAAGCCTCTGTGCCGGTCCGGAGATCCTGCTCCTTGACGAGCCGTGCTCCGCACTGGATATGAAGAATACAATTGCAATCGAAGAAACACTTTTGGAGTTGAAAGACCAGTATACTTTCGTCATCGTCACACATAATCTGGCTCAGGCAAAGCGAATTGCCGATCAGGTGATCTTCATGGATCATGGAAAAGTACTGGAAGTGACGGAAAAAGAGAAATTCTTTGAAAATCCGGCATCGGAACCGGCGAAAGAGCAGATACAGTATATGTAATAAAAAACGTCCGATTATCACTTTTTACTCCGTGATAACCGGACGTTTTTTTATTTCTATTTTTCTATTTCAGCATCTCTCTGAGCAGTTCATTAACCATACCCGGATTTGCTTTTCCTTTCATTGCCTTCATGATCTGTCCAACCAGTGCGCCAAGTGCTTTTTCTTTTCCACCCTTGAAATCTTCCACTGCCTTTGGATTCTTTGCAATCACTTCTTCCGCAAGTGTGCGGAGTGCACCTTCATCGTTGACGGTCTTCAGTCCGTGATCCTCTACATATTTTTCCGGATCCACATCCTCTGCAAATACCCTTTCAAATACCTCTTTTGCTACAGAACTGTTGATGGTTCCCGCGTCTGCAAGTTCGATCAGTTTTGCAAGGTTCTCCGGTGAAAATTTAATATCTGCCGGCTCCTGTCCGTTTTCATTTAACAGACGCATGGTTTCTACCATCAGCCAGTTGGACACCTTTTTCGGCTTGTTGCAGATTGCACAGGTCGCCTCAAAGAGATCTGCCATCTTCTTCGTTCCGGTAATGAGCTCCGCATCATAACGTGGAATATCATAATCTTTCTCATAACGTGCAAGTTTTTCACTTCTCAGCTCCGGCTGTTGATCTTTGATCTTCTGGATCCATTCATCACTGATCACGATCGGCACCAGATCCGGTTCCGGGAAATAGCGATAGTCCTGCGCATCCTCTTTGGAACGCATTGCATAAGAATATTCTTTATTATCATCCCATCTTCTGGTTTCCTGAATGACTTTCTTTCCTTCTTCGATGAGTTCGATCTGTCTCTGTCTCTCTCCCTCGATCGCATGTGTAATCGCTTTAAAGGAGTTCAGGTTCTTCATCTCAGTACGTGTTCCAAACTCAGAAGCACCTACTTCACGAACCGAAAGATTGACGTCTGCTCGCATGGATCCTTCCTGAAGCTTACAGTCCGATGCTCCCAGATACTGGCAGATCATACGCAATTTTTCCAGATAAGCAATGACTTCATCTGCCGAACGCATATCCGGCTCCGATACAATCTCGATCAGCGGAACCCCACTTCGGTTATAATCTACTAAAGAGCAGTCCTCCCACTCATCATGGATCAGCTTTCCGGCATCCTCTTCCATATGCATCTCATGGATCCGGACTTTTTTCTTCTGCTCTCCGACTTCAATCTCTACATAGCCGTCTCTCGCAATTGGCAGATAGAGCTGTGAAATCTGATAGTTCTGCGGGTTATCCGGATAGAAATAATTCTTACGATCGAATTTGCACACCTGTGTGATCTTACAGTTTGTCGCAAGTCCTACTGCCATCGCATATTCTACTACTTTTTTATTTAATACCGGAAGGGAGCCCGGCATACCGGTACATACCGGGCAGGTATGTGTATTCGGTGCGCCCCCGAATGCGGTACTGCATCCACAGAAAATTTTTGTCTTTGTTGCAAGTTCTACGTGAACCTCCAGACCGATTACGGTTTCATACTGCTTTGACATCTATGCTTCCTCCTTTCCGGCTGCTTCTGTTTTGTCGTACATAGATACCCATTTTTTCTCTGTCAGGCACTCATAGGTATAAGCTGCCTGAAAAAGCTTCTTCTCCTGGAAGCAGTCTCCGATGAGCTGCATTCCAACCGGAAGTCCTTTCGCATCCTGTCCAACCGGAATACTGATCCCCGGAAGTCCTGCCAGGTTGACGGAAATCGTATAAATGTCGCCCAGATACATTTTGATCGGATCACTTAAGGAAGCTCCAAGCTTCGGTGCTGTCGTCGGTGCTGCCGGCGCCAGGATCATATCATATTTTGCAAATGCACTGTCAAATGCCTTTTTAATCAGTGCTTTTGTACGGAGTGCTTTCAGATAATAAGCATCATAATATCCGGAACTGAGTACGAAAGACCCCAGCATGATACGGCGCTTTACTTCCGGTCCGAAGCCCTCGGAGCGGGTCTTTTTGTACATCTGGTGAAGCTCTTCATAATCCTTTGTGCGATATCCGTATTTCACACCGTCAAATCGGGACAGGTTGGAGCTTGCCTCTGCTGATGCGATGACATAATAAGCCGGAATCGCATATTTTACAAGTCCAAGATCAAATTCTTCAATCTCAGCTCCTGCATTTTTCAGAATCTCTGCGGCTTCCAGAATCGGTTTTTTCACTTCTTCGTCCAGACCTTCTCCAAAATAATCTTTTGGAATACCGATCTTCATCCCTTTTACATCGTTTACCAACGCACTCGTAAAATCCGTGTCCTGGCGTTCTACCGAAGTGCTGTCTTTTACATCATAGGATGCGATGGTCTCAAGAACCGTCGCACAGTCGGTTACGTCCCTTGCAACCGGTCCGATCTGGTCAAGAGATGATCCGTAAGCGATCAGTCCATAACGGGATACCGTTCCGTAGGTTGGCTTGATTCCAACGATTCCGCAGTAAGAACTTGGCTGACGGATCGATCCGCCGGTGTCAGATCCAAGAGCATATGGTACTTCCAGAGCCGCAACTGCCGCACAGGAGCCACCGGAAGATCCACCCGGTACATGCTCCAGATTCCACGGATTCTTTGTCTCTCCATAATAAGAAGTCTCAGTCGTGCTTCCCATCGCGAATTCATCCATATTAGTCTTTCCGATCACAACTGCACCTGCTTTTTCCAGATTCAGAACTGCTTCTGCTGAAAATGTCGGTACAAAATTACTCAGAATTTTTGAACTGCAGGTGGTCGTCACACCTTCCGTACACATGTTATCCTTGATTGCAACCGGTACTCCTGCAAGCGGTCCGGTCAGTGTTCCGTCATCGATCAGCTTCTGCACTTCTTCCGCTCTTTTTAAGGCAGCTTCTTTTTGAAGTGATACAAAACTGTTGACTTCTTTTTCTACTTTATCAATCTGTGCGAAGCAGGCTTCCACTGCTTCTTTTACTGTAACTTCTTTTGCCTGAATCTTTTTTCCAAGTTCAACGGCAGTAAGACCTTTCAAATCCATCTTTCGATTTCCTCCTATGCGAATGTTCTAGGTACTTTGTAGCTCTGTTCTTTCTGCTGCGGCGCATTTGCCAGCATTGCTTCGTGATTGTCTCCATTTGTCACTACATCCTCACGGAATACATTATTTACCGGAAATACATGTGACATCGGTTCAATTCCTTCTGTATCCAGTTCATTCAGGGTATCAATATAATCAAGCATGGTTTCCATATCTTTCTTTGCCTGCTCTTTTTCTTCGTCAGAAAGCTCCAGCTTTGCCAGGATTCCAACGTATTCGATTGTTTCATCCGAAATCTTGTTTGCCATTGTACTCGTCCTTTCTAATAATAATTATCGTAAAAGCTTTCGTACTCCTCCGATTCAATCCACTCACTCGGTGTAAGTTCTACTGTAAGTCCTTCCAGATCAACTTCTGTTCCATCGATCAGGACGATATTTTTCAGCTCCTGTGGAAATCCCGACTCTTCATTACCGATCAGCATTCCCATATAGTTTTCGTATCCGGCGCTTACTGTCACGTCATAATCAAAAATCCCAAAACCTTCCACACATTTCACATCATAGACACCTGCAGGTACGTCTTTTCCTACTGTAAATTTATCCGATACGGTTTTCGATTCTGTAAGCGGATTTGCAATTGCTGTCAGATTCATCTGTGCATTCTCTGCTGTCATGTGAAGCTCCAGTGTATCCTCTACTATCACATAACATCCCGGAAATACTTCAAAGTCACTGACTTCTTCTTCCGTATTATCGTAGTCATCACCAAAATTGTACTGCACCCAGATATTATTTTTGCTGTCTGTCAGCTCTACCTGACCACTTCCACTTTTGCAAGTCAGTGTATAGATTCCCTGCGGAAGATGTACACCGCCTTTATAAATTCCGGCTGTCAGGTCTGCTTCATAAAGTTCTCCTTCTTCCGGCATCACTTCCTGCAAATCACTGTATGGATCTTCCTCGGTGTAGCTGTCACTGTCATCATAAGTATAGTCATCAAAATAATGCTGAACTTCATCGCTGATCGTTCCGCCAAGCTCACCTGCAAATGCTGCAATGATCACAAAGCCGATCAGAAACTTTCCAAGCTTCCTTTTCTTTTTTACCGGTCTGCTGCGTTGTTGCATTGAAGATGATGTATAACTGTAACTCTGGTTTCCTGTCTGGCTGTAGCTTGTGCCTGCGGTATTGTAGCTCGCATTTGCTGCAGAATATCCATTCCCCGCCGGATTTACTTTTCCTGCTGCCGCATTCTTTGACGCCTTTTTTGCAGCTGCTTTCTTTGCATTTTTATCTGCATTCTTCGCCTTACGCACATTTTCCCGAGTCATGGTCTTTCCTTCATACGGCTTTTCCGCTTCCGTATGTATATGTGTCAGCGATTCTTCATGACCGGAATTTCCAAGTGTCACATACTGATCGTCATTCTTTGAATTGTCAAGCCCACACTCTGTGCAGATATTTCCGTTTAATTTTCCTCCACATAAGGAACATCTTCGTCTCATTTTGACCTCCCACGCTGCCTCTTGTCAGCTTCCTTTTTTACCTGCCAGCCAGGGAGCTTCGTCTCTACGGAGTAAGTCTGCTTAAATCTCTCGGGAAGAGGGTTGTCTCACGGACGTTATCTTCACCAAGAAGCTGCATTGTCAGACGTTCCATTCCGATTCCAAGACCTCCATGTGGCGGCATACCATGTTTGAATGTATCCAGATAGGTCTCCAGTCCTTCTTCCGTCATTCCCCGCTTTGCAAGCTTTTCCATCAGCATGTCGTAGTCATGGATTCTCTGTCCTCCAGTCGTGATCTCAAGTCCACGGAACAAAAGGTCAAAGCTGAGTGTGAATTTCTCATCCTGTGGATCGTCCATTGCATAGAACGGACGCTTCTTTGACGGATAGTAGGTTACAAATACAAAATCAGAATCCCATTCCTCTTTTGCGTACTGTCCAATCAGATGCTCTTCCTCGGGTTCCAGATCAAATGGATTGCGGATCTTACGTCCGTACTTTTCTGAAACCTTCTGCTTTGCCTCATCAAAACGGATTGCCGGAATTTTAGAGACATCCGGAAGTGTCACGTCCAGGATTTTAAGTTCCTTCGCATAATCCTTTTTCAGAAGCTCCATCGTATACTGAAGGAAGCCCGTTTCCATCGCCATGATATCTTCAAAGCTGTCGATATAACCCATTTCAAAATCCAGACTGGTATATTCGTTCAGATGACGCTTGGTGTTGTGTTTTTCTGCTCTGAATACCGGTCCTGTCTCAAATACTCTGTCAAAAACACCAACCATCATCTGTTTGTACAGCTGTGGACTCTGTTCCAGCACTGCCGGACGATGGAAATAATCCAGTCGGAAGAGGTTAGATCCTCCTTCTGCTCCTTTTGCTCCGATCTTCGGGGTATGAATTTCTGTAAAACCTTCTTTATACAGGAACTCTCTGAATCCTCTTACGATTCCTTCCTGAATTTTAAACTTCGCTCTTTCCCTTACGTTCCGAAGAGAAATGGAACGATAGTTCAGCTTCGCTTCCAGGGAAGTGTTCAGTTTCCACTTTGAAACAGCAAGTGGAAGGCTGTCTTTTGGCATACTGAGTACTTTTATCTCACTCAGACGGATTTCAATTCCGTTCGGTGCCTTCTCTGATTCGGTCAGTTTTCCTGTTACTTCTACTGTAGCGGCTTCTCTTAAATCTTTCAAGTTAAATTTTGTAACGCCTTCTTCGTATACACACTGGACCAGACCTTCCCGTTTTCTCAGAATCACGAAAGCGACTGTTCCCATGTCACGAATTGTATGAACGGCTCCATTTACCTTCACTTCTTCTCCAAGTCTTCCCTCTTCCAGTAATTCACTAAGTTCCAGCGTTTCTTTTTCTTTTACACCTGTCATAAATTCCATGTCACAATCCTCCTAAAATATGTTTTGCTTTTGTCAACTTCGTATTCCGGATTGTTTTTTGATGTACATGGCAATAAAAAAGCCCCGGAATACTTTTTCGTATTCCGGGACGGATAATCTGATGATCCGCGGTACCACCCGCATTGAATCCTTTGGGATTCCTCTCTTACATACGTAACGTGCATGAACCGTATTACCCTACTAAAGCACCTGTGCTTTCCATTCAGATAATCTGCTCCAGAGTGTTCCCTTCGCCTCATTCCTCAAACAGCGCTCTCAGTCGGTGACGCCGTATTCCTGTCAAGTTCCAGAAGCAAGAGTCTCTTTCATCGCTTTGCTTTACTAAATTATTTTTAGATACTAGCACACGTTCTTTACTTTTTCAAGTATTTTCTTCTATTTTTTAATTTTTTCTCGTTAATTGTCAGCTTTTTTGCTTTAAAATCATCAATTCACTTTGTTTCTTTTTGTTTTTTGATTATTTCGTATGTTTATCCACGTATTTATTCTCTGTTTTGGAATAAACAATTTTCTGTTCCTTATATAAGCTGTAATATCCGGAAAGCAGATAGCTTACCGCAACCACAATACAGTAAAACGGCATCCCGTTAAATCCAAACAACTCTGCTGCAATCAAAAGAGATGTGATCGGACTGTTTGTAACTGCACAAAAGACACCAACCATTCCACATGCCGCACAGATATCTGTCGGTGCTGCAAGGATCGTAGACATAAAAGAACCAAGTGTCGCCCCGATAAACAGTGACGGTACGATCTCCCCACCCTTGAATCCGGCGCAGAGCGTCAGTGCCGTAAATAGCATTTTCAGAAGGAACATCTGTGGTCCTGCCGTCTCTTTAAAGCTTGCCTGGATCACACCTGTTCCAAGCCCCAGATAGGCATCCGTTCTGAGTGCAAAATACAAAATGATCACTCCTGCTGCCCCTGCAACCACACGCACATACGGATTCGGAAACCATTTCTTCAGATAATGTTCCCCATTATGCAGCACAATACAGAACAGTGCTCCGACAAGCGCACACGCAATTGCCAGAATGATCGCTTTGATCGAATCCACACTGTAAAAATTCGGAACCGATTCTACCAAATACGGCGGAGTAACGGTCCTCACTTTCAGAAGCAGCGCAATCCCCTGTGCGGCAAATGCAGAAAATACACATGGCACCAGCGCGGCATAATACATCACACCAACACTGATCACTTCCATTGGAAATACAACCGCCGCCATCGGTGTCCCGAAAAGTGCTGAAAATGCGGCACTCATACTTGCCAGAATGATGATCTTCTTGTCACTCTCATTCAAATGCAGATATTTCGCACATACATTTCCTACACTTGCTCCAAACTGAAGCGCTGCACCCTCTCGTCCGGAAGATCCTCCAAACAGATGTGTGATCGCTGTCGATATCAGGATCAGTGGTGTCACCCATCCCGGAACCTCTTCCTCATCCGACCGGACTACTGTCAGAACCAGGTTCGTTCCAGAGTTCTTCTCCTGCCCGGTAATTTTGTACAGCCAGACGATCAAAAGACCTCCTAACGGTAACCCAAGAATGATCATCGAATTTGCCTGTCTAAACGAAGTCGCCCATACAATCGCATAGGAAAATCCGCTGGCGATCAATCCGATAAGACTTCCGATCACCCCGGACAAAACGATCCATTTGAACAATGAACCATACAGATTTTTCCATGCTTCTCTCATTTCTTTTAATTTTTCATTCATCCTTTGTTCCTCGTACTCTTATTTTCTTAAAAAAGAATATGCCCTGGCACATTCTCGCGCCGAGTGCGTTGCTGAGCGCCAGTGACGCTCGTTAAGCAACGACCGAAGCGGAGCGTAGACCGCTTGCGACATCCTTCATCTTCGCGCGAGTGCGCATCTCCGGCACACGGTGCCTTTTATTTAACAGGAAGTTCCTTCAGAATTTCCTGTTAAATAAAAAATGCTGTATACACATCCTTATTCCACTTTTTATTATAGAAAATTTTTCTTTTTTTGACAATTCCAACTGACAAAGATTATTTCTCTTTTTCTAGCTGCATATGATAATCCCGGATCATATCTGCAAGCGTAACTGTCTTCAGGCTGTCCGACAGGCGCAATCAATAAAAATAATATCCGGACGAAAGCCAAATGAGATTTTCTTATAATCCTCAACAGACATTTCCTTCTCGCTGTCGATTGAAATTTTTATACGAAACTGGTATTCTATAAGAAAAGAAAATCGATCATTTTCATGATCGAAGGAGGTTAAGATATGTCTGAAATTTTAGCTTTCTCAGAATCTGCCGATTCTGATCCAAAGCTTTCTACAGAACCAGTTTCCGAATCCGGAGACATCCATACAGCCACTGATGTACCACCCAAAGAAGCTCCAGCTCCGGAACCAGATTCCCCTGAAGCAGAAACCATTTCATCTGAGGAAAAAAAGAATACTTACACGGATTTTTCATCGGAAAATTTCAAATCTTCTGACGATTCCGAAAAAGATCCGTTTACCGGAGAAAAGAAAAGTTTCCACCACCACATTTTCCATACAGCAAAAGAACTGAACTATCTGCGTGAAAAATATATCCTGGAAAAAATTCCGGATGACCAGCTTCTTGAGTATCTGAAGCTTGAAGAAAAGCGTCATGAGCTCCAGGTGCAGGAACGCAACATCCGCGAAAAACGGATTATGAATGCCTTTATGCTGACAGTAATCCTTGCTGCAATTGTGGCTGTAGTATACAGTCTGCATGAGAATCCGACGGTACTCATCAGTATCCTGTATATTGGTGGAATCCTTGCAGGCATCCATGTCTGGAATAAGAAAAAATAAATATTATAACATGCACATAAGAACCTCTGCCGGACAAGATGTCAAGCAGAGGTTCTTCTCTTCTGTCTTACAACAGATTCCTTTTTTATACATTCTGGATAAAGTTCTTGATTTCTTCTCTGGTCGGCATAACCCGAAGTGCCCCTTTTCTTGTTGTGATCAGGGATGCTGCCGCATTTGCAAATGTGAGAAGCTCTTTTAAATTTTCTTCGGTCAGCTCTTCCATTCCATGCTCCAGAATATAATTCAGGGAATTGGCACAGAACGTATCTCCGGCGCCGGTCGTCTCGATCGTATGCTCCTGGACAAAGCCCGGAACTTCTACCCGGAGATCTTTATAATATGCACGGCTTCCGTCTTTTCCGAGGGTAATGAGTACCAGCGGAATCTGATATTTTTCACGGATCAGTCTTGCTCCCTCATCATAATCCGTGGTTCCGAACAAAAATTCCACTTCATTATCTGAAATTTTCAGGATGTCACATTTGGAAAGTCCGTATTCGATCTCGGCTTTCGCCTCATCCAGTGATTTCCAGAGTGGCGGGCGGAGGTTCGGGTCAAAGCTTACGATACATCCTGCTTCTTTTGCCACATCAATCGCATATCTGGTTGCTTCTCGCACACCTTCATGGGTAGAGGAAAGTGTTCCGAAATGGAAAATCTTTGCCCCGCGGATCAGATCTTCGTCCACTTCTTCTTTTTTCAGCATCATATCTGCTCCCGGATTCCGGTAGAAAGAGAAATCTCTGTCACCGTCCGGATAAGTATGTACGAACGCAAGTGTGGTATGTACTTCTTCATCCATTACCAGATTCCGTGTATCAATTCCAACTTCTTCGACTGCAGTTTTCAGCTGTTCTCCGAACATATCTTTTCCGACTTTTCCGATAAATGCGGTCTTTTTCCCAAGCTTTTCAAGCATGGCGAGTACATTGCATGGTGCGCCTCCCGGATTGGCTTCCAGAAGCGGATTGCCCTGTGCACTTATTCCATTTTCTGTAAAATCAATTAGCAGTTCGCCTAAGGCGGTTACGTCATAGATCTTTTCCATATTCGATTCCTCTCTTTATAATCCTCTTGGATGCGAAGTTATAGGCTGTGAAGACGAATTACACAAAAGAACTGTTTCAAATTCAGTTGTGCAAACCATTCCGATGAACCTCTTAGGACGAAAATCGTGTTCAGCAGAGGCTTCCACAATTTTTAAGTTTCATCTCCATTGCACAAAATTAGAATTTGAAACAGTTCTTTTGCGTAATTCGTCCATCAAGGTTATCGATAATAATCTTCGATCCCATACTCTTATAAGCAAATTATACCTTGTCCCTCCAGTACATGCAATAAGATTATGTAATCGATATCATGTTTTTTCAGTTTTCTTTCGCTTAAATCAGGTTCAATTTTTTCAGAACGTTGTAGATGGTTCCTTCTTTGAATGGGTCGCTTAAGTTTCCGATTCTGAGGAGTTCGTGGTAACCTTTGCTTCCGCCCTGGCTGCAGAGGGCGTAGTAATCTTTCCATGCGCCTTCCAGGTCTTCCTGCATTTTTCCGTAGTATTCGAGGGCTCCTACACGGGATACGGCGTAATCAATATAATAGAACGGGCACATGAATAGGTGCTGTTTCTGCATCCAGAATCCGCCCTGTCCCAGGAATTCATTGCCATCATAATCTCTCCATGGGAGATAGATTTTTTCCAGTTCGTGCCATACTTTTCTTCTTTCCATTGCATCGGTCAGATTTTCAGCGTATACACGGTGCTGGAATTCATCTACGCATGCCATGTATGGCATTGCTTCCAGCGAATCCCACAGGTATGCTTTTTTCTGTTTTTCTGCATTTTCTCCGAAGAACAGATGCATCCACGGCAGTGTGAAATATTCCATCGCCATTGAATGGATCTCACTGATCTCTGCGGTACTGAATGTCTGCGATAATACCGGAATATTGCGTGACGCTGTGTATGCTTCAAAGGCATGTCCTGCTTCATGGGTAAGGACATTGACATCTGCATTGGTTCCATTAAAGTTTGCAAAAATGAACGGTGCCTTATATTCTTCCATAAAGTCACAGTAGCCACCCTGCTGTTTTCCCTGCCTTCCTTCCAGATCAAACAGACAGTATTCCATCATAAAATCAAAGAATTCTCCTGTCTCTTTGGAAAGTTCATGATACATGGTTCTCGCCTTTTCCAGAAGTTCTTCTTCCGTTCCCTCCGGAACTGCATTTCCATCCGGATAGGTAAGACTTTCGTCATAATATTTTAATTCTTCGATACCGAGTCTTTCTTTCTGTTCCTCATAAAGTTTCTGACAAAGCGGTACGATATGCTCCCTGATCTGCTTACGGAATATTGCTACATCTTCCGGCGTGTATTCAAATCTTTCCATCTTCTGATACATCATCTCGGCATATCCATTAAATCCAAGGTTCTTTGCCATCTGCTGACGGATTCCGATTAGTTCCGTATAAAGGGAATCCAGTTCATCCGAAATCGCTTTATACAGCTCTGCCCACTTTTCAAAAGCTTCTTTACGGATGCTTCTGTCAGTATCTTCCATCATCTTTAACAGACCATAGAATCCTAGCTGTTCTCCGTGGAAATCTGTAACCGGTGCTGCTGCGACCTGGAAATACTTCTGGATCAGTTTGTTCTCCTGGATCTGCAGATCGGCATTACACGGATCGGTAAGCCGGACTTTGTTCTCTGCCTGTCTGGAATAAACTTCTCCAAACTCTTTTTCAAGCTCTGTTCTGTAAGAAGACTTCAGATAACTCTCATAGAACTTTTTCATTTCGACATCAATCTGTGGCTCGATCTCGAAAATATATTCCATCTCTTTTCGATAGAATTCATCATTGGTATCCTGGCTGTTGCGAATACTTGCCATGACGCGTGTCGTATTAAAGTGGCTGTTTGCATTCAGGATTGCGACAAATGCCTGATGCGCGCCTTCAAAATCTGCAGCCTCGTTAAAGTTCTTTGTTTCTTTCTGGATGGTCCGGATATACGCTTCCCCATCTGGACGTACATATTTCATCTCTGAAAATTTTTCCATCATCTTTTCCTTCTTTCCAATCTTTTTTCTCTGCCTGTCAGAATCATATTCTTTTCCCCAAAAGCAGTTCTATCCCGATTTTATCACAACTCATCCTGTGATTCCATCACCTTTTCGTACAATGTTACGAAAGAATAAAAATCTCTTCTGACACAGCCGGATTCTTCAATCCACATCTGCATCAAAAGAGATTCTTATCTTCAGACATACAAAAATCGGAGTGACAGGATTTGAACCTGCGGCCTCTACGTCCCGAACGTAGCGCTCTACCAAACTGAGCCACACTCCGATAATAAATATATTGGATATTCCAAACGGAATATCCAACTTAAATTCTTATTCAATTAAAAACTACGGATAGAGGACTCGAACCTCTACTAACAGAGTCAGAGTCTGCTGTGCTGCCATTACACCAATCCGCATCAATCATCTGTTAATCTCTGTCCATCGAAATGAACAAAACATTATAAATTTTCAGAAAACCAAATCGGAGTGACAGGATTTGAACCTGCGACCTCTACGTCCCGAACGTAGCGCTCTACCAAACTGAGCCACACTCCGATAAAATAGGGAACTTGCCGAAGCAAATTCCCAGCTACGGAAAAGGGACTTGAACCCCTACTAACAGAGTCAGAGTCTGCTGTGCTGCCAATTACACCATTCCGCATTACTTGAGTTTTGTTTGTTGCTTGTTTCAAACAACATGGTTATTATATCAAAGCTACAGAAAAATGCAACCCCTTTTTTGATATTTTTGCGTTAGACTTTTTAAAGAAATTGTCTTAAATGTCAGAAAATTAAGATAATTCATTTCGCCAAACGAAAAAGGGTATCGACGGTAGCGAAAAAAGCATCAATGGCAGAAAAAAGGGCATCGACAGTTACTAAAATCTATAAGATCACTCTACAAGAAAAGCTCTGCAATAAATACAACTGCGCAGCAAAGAACTGCGACCGGCAGCAGGCCGGCACCACACCATGCGGCTACAACTCCAACAACGAGAGCGAGAACTCCGGAGATTGGAGACTGTGTGGCATGAAGGATCGCCGGGAATGTCATCACTGCTAGTGTGACATAAGGTACATAGTATAGAAAGGACTGAAGAAACTGGTTCTTCAAAGGTTTTCGAATCAAGGTCATCGGCAGTACGCGGATTAAATAAGAGATACCGCCCATGATAAGAATATAAATATAAATATTGTGTGTCATAATTTTTATTCCTTCTGAGTAATTGAACAGTTACGTTTTTATTATTGCTTAGTTGAAGCTGAAGTTTCATCTTCTGTCGGTATAGGGAAGAAGAATGCTGCTCCGGCTGAAAGTACGACGGTCAGTATAATTGTTCTGGTACCATCCGACAGAGTGGAGATCCAAGGCAGGCAAGTTGCTGCGAAGCTTGAGATAAATGCAAGAGTAACCAGTCCCGCAACGACTTTATTCTGCTTCGAAGGAGGAATGATGATAGCGATAAACATTCCAAAGAGGGCAACACTAAATGCACTGACCATACGCGGTGACATGATATTTCCGGCAATGACACCGAGCATAGTTCCAAAAGCCCAGCCCGGAAGCGGAGTTACCATCGCGCCATAGGTATAATAAGGATTTAAAGTACCTGGTCTGCTGATCGCAATTCCAAAAAGTTCGTCTGTGATATCATAACTCATCAGCAGACGGTGTCCTAACGAAAGGTCGGGACTTAAACGCTGACTCATGGCACAGCTCATCAGAAGATAACGTGCATTCGTGATCAATGTGACAATTGCGACCTCAATATAAGGAGAGTTTGCAGCAATTACAGTCAGTCCGGCATACTCTCCGGCAGATGCATTATTTAACAGACTCATAAGGAATCCCTGAAATGCATTCAGGCCGATATTTCTTGCGGCAATACCGATTGAAAAGGAGACCGCAAGATATCCAAGTCCGATCGGAATTCCATCGCGAAAACCACGACGAAATGCCTGGCTATTAGATTCTTTCATAATAATAAACCACCTTAGTTACAAATTTTGTCTCTGAGGGATATTGTATCATTTTTGCTGAGGAAATCAAAGTCGGAAATGAGGCCAAATCCTCCAATTTATAACATTTCTTGACGCATTTGTGTAAGTGTGATAGAATGACCCCGTTGTAACATATAATTTAATACAGATGCGTGAGGTGTCAGTCAGATGGATGATGGCGTCCTGATTATGAATGATCAGAGGAACGACGTGGAAAATCTGGACTGGTGAAAAGGGAAACAGGTGAGAATCCTGTACGAACTCGTCACCGTATTTCGTGAGCTTGTGTTTTGAGGCCACTGGGAGACCGGGAAGGTGAAGCAGAAGCATTTGAACGATCAGCCGGGAGACCTGCCTTTCGCAGTACAGGAATGAAGAATTCATGCCACGAGGAATTGGCCGTACGAAAGAAAATGATTTAGACTGCAGTAATTATTTACAGATAGATTGTAAATGATCACCGGTTTTTCTTTGCGTACCCTCGTTTGATTCGAGGGTGTTTTCATTTCTGAGAATAAGAAATCAGGAGGATGACAATGAAAAAGAAAGTATTAATGGTTTTACTGGCAGCAACACTTAGTGTATCCATGATTGCAGGATGTGGATCAAAGGGCGACAACAACACTGACACAACAAAGACAGAGTCTAAACAGGACAGTGATCAGGAAGCAGCAGATAAAGTTGCGAAGCTGATCGATGACATTTATGTTCAGGAAAGAACAGACAAGACAGATGAGCAGTGTACAGCAGCGAAAGAAGCATGGGATGCACTGACAGATGCACAGAAAGAACTTGTTGAGGGAGAGAATGCGGATCCGGATTATTTCGGAAGAGATACAGGAGATGCATCCAAGGATGATCCGCTCAATGCTGATGAGATCGGTGAAAATGAAATCCTTGTAGTAAGTTTTGGAACATCCTTCAATGACAGCCGTGCAACAGATATCGGTGGTATTGAGAAAGCAATCCAGGCAGCAAATCCGGACTGGTCTGTAAGAAGAGCATTTACAGCACAGATCATTATCAATCATGTACAGGCTCGTGATGGTGAGAAGATCGACAATGTGGATCAGGCATTGCAGAGAGCGGTTGACAATGGCGTAAAGAACCTCGTTGTACAGCCAACACATCTGATGCATGGTGCAGAGTATGATGAACTTACAGCAGCAGTAGAGGAATATAAAGATAAGTTTGAATCTGTTAAGATTGCAGAGCCACTTCTTGGAGAAGTAGGAGCTGATGCAACTGTTATCAATGCAGACAAGGCAGCAGTAGCAGAAGCAATCACAGCAGAGGCAGTGAAAGATGCAGGATTTGACAGTTTAGATGCAGTGAAAGAAGACGGAACAGCATTTGTATTCATGGGACATGGTACATCTCATACTGCAAAGGTTAGCTATTCTCAGATGCAGACACAGATGGAACAGCTTGGATATGACAATGTATTTATCGGAACTGTAGAGGGTGAGCCGGAAGATACATCCTGCGAGGCAGTGATCGAGAAACTGAAAGAAGCAGGATATAAGAAAGTAATCCTTCGTCCGCTGATGGTTGTTGCAGGAGACCATGCGAACAACGATATGGCCGGAGATGACGACGATTCCTGGAAGAGCCAGTTTGAGGCATCAGGAGCATTTGACAGCATTGATACTCAGATTGCAGGTTTAGGAGAGATCCAGGCAATCCAGCAGCTGTATGTAGCACATACACAGGCTGCAATTGATGCAGAGTAATTTGTAAGAAGATATTGAGAAGGTCATGCTTATTCAGAGAAAAGGGAATTGCATGACCTTTTTTGAATTAATGAAAGGAAGGATTTAGATGAAAAAGAAGTTATTAATGGTATTAATTTCTGTTTCTATGATCGCATCTGTATTTACAGGATGTGGAAATAGCACAGAGGCTAAAGACAGTGGAAAAGCACAAACAGAACAGGCGGATACAAAAGAGGATTCTGCAGATAAGGCAGATGAGGAGCAGGCAGCACTAGAAGACGGAACATATACAGCAGAATTTCAGACGGACAGTTCTATGTTCCATGTGAATGAAGCAATGGATGGAAAAGGAACACTGACAGTAGAGGATGGGAAAATGACAATTCATATCAGTCTGGTGTCTAAAAATATTGTCAATCTGTTCGAAGGAACTGCCGAGGACGCACAGAAGGACGGCGCAGAATTGCTTCAGCCTACAACAGATACTATTAATTACAGCGATGGAACATCTGATGAGGTCTATGGATTCGACGTTCCGGTTCCGGCACTGGACAAAGAATTTGATCTTGCATTGATCGGAAAAAAGGGAACATGGTATGATCACAAGGTCAGTGTGACAAATCCGGTGAAAGTAGAAGAATAAAATGCATTTGTAACCTTTACAAACCGGCAAAGAAGGGATAAGATACTTTTATAAAACAATTTATAAAAGGAGCCTTGGATATGGCTGGAGCGGAAAAGAGAAATATTACAAAATCAAAAATAGTAAATTATATTATAAATCACGAAGCAACGTCTAAAGTGGAATTGTCGAAGGATCTCAATCTTAGTATGCCGACTGTATTGTCGAATGTGAATGAGCTCTTGGCTAATGGAATTGCGGTTGAAACCGGAGAATATGAATCTACAGGCGGGCGAAAAGCAAAACGAATCAGTATTAATCCAGCGTACCGTTATGCGGTTGGGATAAGGATTACTGCGAAGCATGCAGGATTTGTACTTGTGAATTTGAGCTATGAGATAGAGAAATATGAAAGGATCCGCTTAGAATTTTCAACAGAGGCCGCTTACTACTTACAATTGAGCGAAGCATTGGAAAGATTTCTTTCAGATGTAGAAAACAGAGAACGAATCTTGGGAATCGGAATTTCAATTCCGGGAATTGTTAATTCGAAAGAACGAATGCTGATCAAATCTCATGCACTTCAATTGGAGAATTATAGTTTAAGCTTTTTGGAACAGATCTTTTCACTTCCGGTTTATTTTGAAAATGATGCCAATGCGGCAATGATGGCAGAGGATTTAAATAACTATAGAAATGCATTGTATCTTTCATTGAATAACACACTCGGAGGAGCATTTTGCATTGACGGGAAATTGATTCCGGGAGCGAATCAGAAAGCCGGAGAATTTGGACATATGATCCTTGTTCCGGGTGGAAAGAAATGTTATTGCGGAAAACAAGGCTGTGCGGATGCTTACTGTGCGGCGAGCGTGCTGACAGATGATACCAAAGAGACACTGGAACAGTTTATGAAGAAGGTGGAAGAGCAGGACGGACAGGCTGTGAAGGTTTGGAAAGAGTATCTTAATAATCTGGCAATCCTTATTTCAAATCTGAGAATGGCATATGATATGGATATTATTCTTGGAGGAGAAGTAGGGGGATATCTTGCAGATCATATGATAACCTTAGGGAAAAAAGTAATGGAATATAATGGATTTGAGCATGATGCGAGATACCTGAAAGTTTGTTCATATAAGAGAGAAGCCTCGGCAGTTGGTGTGGCAAAATATCATTTACAGGCCTTTATTAAAACATTATAACGATCAGAGTGATGGAAAGTTAGAAAATCCAGAGAAGAAACATTTTTAATACATGTTTCTTCCCTGGACTTTTTTTGCGCAAAGTGCATAAAAATTATAGAGAAATCTTGTGCAATAGGCAGAACTGAACAATAACATATTGACAAAATACATTTCCTGAACAATAATGTAATTACTTTAATAAAACATTTAATAAAAGATATTCAATAAAGGAGGAAAACATTATGTTACAGCAGGTAATGACAAATCCGGGAGAAATTATTTTCAGAGAGGTACCGGTTCCGGAAGTGAAAGATGATCAGGTACTAGTTAAGATTATGAATATTGGAATCTGTGGATCTGATATTCATGTATATCATGGAAAACATCCATTTACAAAATACCCGGTGACTCAGGGACATGAGGTATCCGGTGAGATTGCCAAGGTCGGAAAAGATGTTACAGAATTTCATGAAGGACAGAAAGTTACGATCGAGCCACAGGTTTACTGCGGACAGTGTTATCCGTGCCGCCATGGAAAATATAACCTTTGTGAGGAACTTAAGGTTATGGGATTCCAGACAACAGGAACAGCTTCAGAATATTTTGCAGTAGATGCCTCTAAAGTAACACCGATTCCGGAAGATATGTCTTATGAAGAAGGTGCCATGATCGAGCCTCTGGCAGTTGCAGTGCATGGAGTGAAGCAGGTAGGAGATGTAAAGGGATTGAATATTGCAGTTCTTGGTGCAGGACCGATCGGTAACCTGGTTGCACAGGCAGCAAAAGGAATGGGTGCCGCAAAGGTAATGATCACAGATGTCAGCGACCTTCGTCTGGATAAGGCAAAAGAATGTGGTATTGATGTATGCGTTAATACTATGGAGAAGGACTTTGGAGAGGCAATGGTTGAAGCTTTTGGTCCTGACAAGGCAGATGTGATCTATGATTGCGCAGGAAATAATATCACAATGGGACAGGCAATTAAATACGCAAGAAAAGGAAGTATCATCGTTCTTGTTGCCGTATTTGCGGGAATGGCAACAGTAGACCTTGCAGTTGCAAATGATCACGAACTGGATATCAAGAGCACAATGATGTATCGTCATGATGATTATGTAGATGGTATAGAACTTGTAAATGAAGGAAAAGTTCATTTAAGACCATTGATTTCTAAGACATTTGCATTCAAAGATTATCTGAAAGCATATCAGTATATTGATGATAACCGCGAGACAACGATGAAAGTAATCATCAATGTGCAGGAGAAATAGGTGATCGAATCAAGAGAGGACAGAGTTTTATCAGAAACTCTGACTAGGAGGTAATTAATGGAAAACGAGAGTAATAATGGAAAAGTGCCTCTGATCAGCAAGATTGCATATGGTTTCGGAGATGTCGGATGTAACTTTAGCTGGATGTTTGTCAGTAACTTTTTAATGATTTTCTATACAGATGTATTTGGAATCAGTATGGCGGCAGTATCAGCATTAATGCTTTTTTCAAGATTCTGGGATGCGATCAATGATCCGATCGTAGGTGGATTAACAGATAAAACAAACACAAGATGGGGAAGATACCGTCCATGGCTGTTGGTGGCAGCACCGATCACATCAGTGCTTTTGATCCTTTCTTTCTGGGCACACCCAGATTGGTCAAATACATCGAAAATAGTTTACATGGTAATTACATACTGTCTTCTCGTCTTAGGATACACCTGTGTAAACATTCCATATGGAACACTTTGCGGTGCTATGACACAGGATATTGATGAGCGTGCCAAGATCAATACATCTCGTTCCGTAGCAGCAATGATCGCAATCGGAATCATCAATATCGTAACAGTGCCACTGATCAGCAGGCTTGGAAGCAACAGTGTAAAGAACGGTTATCTGTTTGTTGCAATTATTTACGGATGCATCTTTGATGCATGTCATTTCTTCTGTTTTGCAAAGACAAAAGAGCAGGTGACAATTCCGGAGAAAGAAAAAATCTCCATTAAAGTACAACTGAAGGCCGTTATGCAGAATAGACCATATCTGCTTGCATTAGTTGGACAGGTGCTGTTTGGTTTCACATTATATGGAAGAAATGCAGATATTTTATATTATTTCACTTATGTAGAAGGAGATGCTTCCTATTATACAACATATTCCATGTGTATTATTATTCCTTCAATTATCGGTGCAGCTTGCTTCCAGCCGGTATTCCGCAAGTTGAATAATAAAGGAAGAACAGCATCTGTTTTTGCATTACTTACAGGAATCGCTATGCTTGTAATGTTCTTCTTTAATGTAAAAGAATCTCCAATTGTATTCTATGCATTGGCAGGTATTACACAGTTCTTCTTTTCAGGATTTAACACTGCAATCTATGCGATCATTCCGGATTGTGTGGAATACGGCGAGTGGAAAACAGGACTTAGAAATGATGGATTCCAGTATGCATTTGTTTCTCTTGGAAATAAAATCGGAATGGCTATAGGAACTGCACTCCTTGCAGCTCTGCTTGGTAAATACGGATATGTGGCAAATCAGGTACAGAATCCGGAAGTAATTGCAGTTATGAAACATTCATTTTCAACAATTCCGGGAATTTTGTGGATTGTCACAGCAGTTGTTCTGTTCTTCTATCGTTTGAATAAAAAACGTTACAATGAAATCGTGGAAGATCTGAAAAATGGAAAAAGAGGTTAAGAAAATATAATAACAAAAACGTGGCCCGGTGCACTGCACCGGGCCATTATCTATATAAACTATTCGTAATTTTTGGTCGAAGTCCGGCAATCATAAAAGATCTGTCGCTAATACAATCACCGTCTTCTTTTCTATGTATGATACTTTTGTAATTCATTTGTATCAACTTGATGATGTTATTATACGGAAGAATTGTGAACACCTCGTGTCACGAAAGCTAAAGAAAAGTAAAATTTATTAAGAGTATATAATCTAAAACGGAAGAATTGTTTAATCCAGATTATAGACGAAATGTCGATAATTTTGTTAAGGGAAGACTGGAAATTTTTCACGATACATGATATGATGATGTAAATGTCAAAAAGTATAAATTGCGTTTGTGCTCGCACAAATAAGCAATTTATACTTTTTGACACGCCGAACACCGAAAACGGAATAAAATGGTGTGAACACACCATTTTATGGGAGTTTGAGGTGTTCGAGGATTGCGGGAATTGCATAGCAATGGAGCAATCCGGTTACATCAGTGAGTGGCAAAATTTATTTTTGACACTCACATCATCTGATGACAGAAAAGTACATAAGAAGGATTCTCTGTGTAAAACAAAAGAAATGAAGAGGTGTATATATGAACAGTCATGTAGTGATTCCGGTATTGATTGCATTTGTTATAAGCCTTGTGCTTGGACCGGTGGTCATTCCTTTCCTGAGAAGGTTAAAGATGGGCCAGACGGAGCGTGTGGAGGGTGTACAGTCTCATTTGAAGAAGGCAGGAACACCGACAATGGGAGGTATTATCATTCTGGCAGCTGTTGTGATTACGTCCCTGTTTTATGTGAAGGACTATCCAAAGATCATCCCGGTACTTTTCCTTACAGTAGGATTTGGACTGATTGGATTTCTGGATGATTATCTTAAAGTTGTCATGAAACGTTCAGACGGACTTTTTCCAATGCAGAAGATGGCACTCCAGATTGTAGTAACAGCAATTTTTGCGTTTTACATCGTAAAAGTAGCGAAGATTCCGCTTACAATGATCGTTCCATTCTCCGGCGGTTATGAATTGAATCTTGGATGGCTTGCGATTCCGGTTCTTTTCTTTGCAGTAATCGGTACAGTTAATGGAACAAACTTTACGGACGGACTGGATGGTCTTGCATCAAGCGTAACTGTTCTGGTGGCAACATTTTTCACGGTTGTAGCAATTGGAACGAAAAGTGGGATTGAGCCGATCACTTGCGCAGTTGTCGGTGCATTGATGGGATTCCTTCTTTTTAATGTGTATCCGGCCAGTGTGTTCATGGGAGATACAGGTTCTCTTGCACTGGGTGGTTTTGTTGCAGGAACAGCGTATATGATGCAGATGCCGCTGTATATCATTATTGTCGGATTTATTTATCTTGTAGAAGTTATTTCAGTTATTCTGCAGGTAACATATTTCAAAAAGACAGGAGGAAAGCGTCTCTTTAAGATGGCACCGATCCATCATCATTTCGAGCTTTGCGGATGGTCAGAGACACGGGTAGTGGCAGTATTTTCTATTGTGACGGCAATTCTTTGCCTGATCGCTCTTATGGGGGTATAAAAGAATGGTTGTAAAAGATAAAAATGTATTAGTGTTTGGCTCTGGAATCAGTGGAGAGGCAGCGTGTGAGCTCCTTTTGAAAGAAGAAGCAAAGGTCGTATTGTATGATGGTAACGATAAGCTGAATCCGGAAGAGATCCGTGCAAAGATTGAAGGCGGGGACAGTGAGTCACTGGAAATCGTCCTTGGAACACTTGAGGGAGACAGGAAAGAAGAACTTCTTGATAAACTTTCTCTTGTTGTAATGAGTCCGGGTGTTCCGACAGATCTTCCAATCGTGAATGAGATGCGTGAGAAAGGACTTCCAATCTGGGGCGAGATTGAGCTTGCGTATGTCTTTGGAAAAGGTGATGTTCTAGCAATTACTGGAACAAACGGAAAGACAACGACCACTTCTCTGCTTGGAGAAATTATGAAAAACTATGCGCAGAGCAGTTTTGTGGTAGGAAATATCGGTAATCCATATACGAGTATTGCACTCCAGACAAGAGAGGATTCTGTAATTGTTGCTGAGATGAGCAGCTTTCAGCTAGAAACAATTCAGACATTCCGTCCGAGAGTCAGCGCGATCCTGAATATTACTCCGGATCATCTGAATCGCCATCATACGATGGAAGCATACATAGAGGCAAAGGAAAATATTGCGAAGAATCAGACAGAGAAAGATACTTGTGTTCTGAATTACGAAGATGATGTAACAAGGGCATTTGGAGAAAATGTAAAGTCAAAGGTTCTATATTTCAGCAGTCAGCGTATATTAGAAGAAGGAATCTATCTGGAAAACGGTCAGATCGTTCTTGCAATGAACGGAGAGAAGACACCGGTATGCCATGTAGATGAATTGAATATTCTTGGAACGCACAATCATGAGAATGCGATGGCAGCAGCCGGAATGGCAGCAGCATATGGGGTTCCGGTAGATGTGATCAGCAGAACGCTGAAAGAGTTCCAGGGAGTCGAACATCGTATTGAATATGTGGCAGAAAAGAATGGAGTTGTATATTACAATGATTCCAAGGGAACAAACCCAGATGCAGCAATTAAGGGGATTCAGGCGATGAATCGTCCGACAGTTCTGATCGGTGGAGGTTATGATAAGGATTCTGCTTATGATGAATGGATCGATGCCTTTGATGGAAAAGTAAAAAAATTAGTACTTCTTGGTGCGACACGTGACAAGATTGCAGAGACAGCCAGAGCACATGGATTTGAAGATATTGAGATGGCGGATACATTTGAGGAAGCATTTGCAAAATGTGTAGAGAATGCAAAACCGGGAGATGCAGTACTCCTTTCTCCTGCATGTGCAAGTTGGGGGATGTTTAAGAATTATGAAGAACGTGGAGATAAGTTTAAAGAGCTTGTAAATAATCTGTAAAGGGTGAACTGTATTGAAACGTCCTGCAAAGAAGCACACGTATGATGATACACTGCTTGTGACGGTGCTGATTCTCGTACTGGTTGGTCTGATCCTTCTGACCAGTACAAGTGCATATAACGGCAGGGTGAAGTTTCATGATTCTTATTATTATCTGAAAAAGCAGGGACTGGCTACAGTTCTTGGAATGGCAGGAATGCTATGGATCGCGAGAATTGATTATCACAGATGGATTCCACTTGCTGTGCCAGGATATCTGGTTGCAATCGGTTTATCCATTGCTGTCATGGCATTCGGAAAAGAATATAACGGATCCAAAAGATGGTTGTCTTTGGGTCCGTTTTCTTTTCAGCCTTCAGAATTTGCTAAAGTAGCAGTGATCTTGTTTCTGGCCTGGCTGATCAACCGAAATGTGAAAAAAATATCAAAACTTCGGATAATGTCCGGAATGATGCTTTCAATCCTTCCGGTTGTCGGTCTGGTAGGAGCAAGTAATCTGAGTACAGCAATCATTATCCTTGGAATCGCAGTTACATTGATTTTTGTTGCAAGTCCAAGATATGCACAGTTTATATGGATGGCTGTATCAGGAGTTGGATTTCTGGGAATTTTTCTCGCCTTGGAAAGCTATCGGCTGGAGCGACTTGCAATCTGGCGCAATCCGGAGAAGTATGAAAAAGGATATCAGACATTGCAAGGACTTTATGCAATTGGAAGTGGAGGACTGTTTGGCCGGGGATTGGGAAACAGTGTACAAAAACTGGGATTCCTGCCGGAAGCACAGAATGATATGATTTTTTCTATTGTCTGTGAAGAATTAGGGCTTGTTGGTGCGGGGACTATCATTGTACTGTTTCTGATTTTAATCTGGAGATTTTTTGTGATTGCAACACACGCACCGGATCTTTTTGGTGCGTTGATTGCAGCGGGAGCCATGGCACATATGATGATTCAGGTAATATTGAATATTGCTGTCGTCACAAATTCTATACCGAATACAGGAATTACACTTCCGTTTATCAGTTATGGTGGAACGTCAGTTGTTTTTCTGCTTTTGGAAATGGGGCTTGTCCTTAGCATATCACGTTTGGTACAATAGAGTTGCCTGTATTTCATACAGATGGAGTCCGGGTATGGAAAACATGAACAGAGGAAGGAATCTGATCAATGAAAAAAAAGAAGAAAAAGAAGAGAGGGATGTTCCGCTTTATTGTAGTATTACTGTTGATTGTAGTATTTGTTCTACTCTTTCAGACACGCAGTATAAAGGTGAAGGGAAATGAATATTACGGAGAGAATTCAATCATCAGCTGGCTCGAGAAAGATAAACTCTCCATGAATACGGTGTATTTATTCTGGAAATATAATTATACAGATGCAGAAGTTCCGTCAGTTGTGGAAGAAATGAAATTGACATTTGAAAATCCATGGACGCTTGTTGCGCATGTGAAAGAGAAAGGAAAATCCGGTTATGTTTCTTTCAATGATACAAATTTATATTTTGACCGGAAGGGGACAGCACTTTTTGAAAGCAAGAAAACTTTTACAGGAGTACCTTATGTGGAAGGACTTTCTTTCGATGCATCGAAAGTAGAGATCGGAAAAAAGATTCCGGTGGAAGATGACAGTGCATTCACTTTGATCGCAGAGGCTTCAAAGTATCTGGTGAAATATTCACTTACACCGGATAAACTGGTATATGCCAATGAACAGAGTGTGGTATTATATTTTGGATCAGTAGAAGTTTTAATTGGGAATAAAGAATATGAGATCAGAATTGCACAGATCAAACCGATTCTTGAGAAGCTGAAGGAACAGTATCCGGATCAGGCGGGGGTACTTCATCTTGAGAATTATGAAGCAGATTCAGCATCAATTAACTTTACACCGCAGTCTTGAAGCTGAATTGTTGGAAAAAAACCAAAAATAAGAAAAAATCTATTGATTATTTACGGAAAAGACTTTATTATATACTTATTGAATTGTATCGTTCAATTAAAATAAGGGATGTATATAAGAATTAATAAGACGACAAAGGAGGAACTACTCTTGTTAGAAATTAAAACCAACGAATCTGAAGCGGCTGCAAGAATTATTGTTGTCGGAGTCGGCGGAGGCGGTAACAATGCCGTGAACCGAATGATCGACGAACAGATTGCAGGCGTAGAATTCATAGCTGTGAATACAGATAAACAGGCATTACAGCTGTGTAAAGCACCGACACTTATGCAGATCGGTGAAAAACTGACAAAAGGACTTGGTGCTGGTGCACAGCCTGAGATGGGAGAGAAGGCAGCAGAAGAAAGCGCTGAGGAGATCCAGGCTGCATTAAAAGGTGCAGATATGGTATTTGTTACCTGCGGTATGGGAGGCGGAACTGGAACAGGTGCTGCTCCGGTTATCGCAAGAATTGCGAAAGAGCAGGGCGCTCTGACAGTAGGAGTTGTCACAAAGCCTTTCCGTTTCGAATCCAAGACAAGAATGCAGAATGCAATCAATGGTATTGATAAATTGAAGGAGAACGTTGATACAATCATCGTTATCCCGAATGACAAACTGCTTGAAGTTGTAGACAGACGTACTACTATGCCGGAAGCTTTGAAAAAGGCTGATGAGGTTCTTCAGCAGGGTATTCAGGGTATCACAGACCTGATCAATGTACCATCTCTGATCAACCTTGACTTTGCTGATATCCAGACAGTTATGAAGGATAAAGGTATTGCACATATCGGTATCGGTGCAGGACGCGGAGATGACAAGGCACTCGAAGCAGTTAAGCAGGCTGTTGCCAGTCCACTGCTTGAGACAACAATCACAGGTGCATCTAATGTTATCGTTAATGTATCTGGAGACATTACACTTATGGATGCTTCTGATGCAGCTGATTATGTACAGGAGCTTGCAGGAGAAAGTGCAAGTATCATCTTCGGTGCTATGTATGATGATACAAAGTCTGATGAATGTACAATCACAGTTATTGCTACAGGCTTACATAATGTAGGCGGAAGTGCATCCAAGCTGAAAGCAAGACTGGAAGGACAGCAGAAGACAAGTTCTATTCTTCCGAATGGTGTAGAAAGTCATGCAAGACCATCTTATGACTATACAGCACAAAGAACAGCTCAGACATCAACAGCAAGACCGCAGGGTGGAACAATGCCAACACTGCAGCCAAGATCAACAACTGGTGGAGTAAGAGAGCAGTCTATTAAGATTCCGGATTTCTTTAAGAAATAATTGAATTGAAAAATGATGAAACGGTCTGAAGTATCAGGCCGTTTTTCTTTTATGTCGAAGGATGTCAGAAATTCTTCTATTTTCTTTCTGTTGGCTTCAGTGTAGCCCGGATCCATGGCTAAAAATACCACTTCAAATGGGAATTTGTTGTGTCGTTTTATTTCCTGAAAGCATTTTGCAAGGAGAAATGAGTCCTTACCGCCTGATATACATACGGCAACCTTATCTCCCTCTTTAAGCATTTCATATTCATTAAGAGCCTTTGCGAATTTGGAAAATATCTTCTTGTGAAATTTCTTTCTTAAGCTTAACTCTATTTCATCGATTGT
>OLPC01000185.1_pt1 | contig 65846 bp, 54 predicted proteins | sample 1672341 | NCBI WGS metagenome assembly OLPC01 (sample SAMEA3136673, study PRJEB25190) | human gut metagenome | reverse complement strand
TTTCCTGGCTTGGGCCTTCATTGCCTCTTGACAATGTTCTACTCATATTAAACAAATTGGACAACAAATGAATAAAGAAAAGGTCGCCAACCTTATGTCGGCGACCTTGGTTCAGTCGATTATAGAAAATGAACGAGCGAAGAATAGGCTGTTCTTGTTGCGATTAATGGGAGCCTTGCTTGTTCTTCAGCTGCCCGCAGGCGCCGGCGATATCGGAGCCGCGCGACGAGCGAAGCGTTGCCTCGATGTGATGTTTTTCGAGCGAATCGAGCCAGCGTTTGACCGTCTTCTGGGGTGTTGCCGCGAAATAGCTGCCCTCGATATCGTTCATAGGAAGGAGATTCACGTGGCAAAGCAGGCCTCTGCAATATTTGATGAGGGCGTCGAGATCTTCCTGAGTGTCGTTGACATCCTGGATGAGAAGATATTCAAAGGTCACGCGACGATTTGTTTTCTCGATATAGCGCTCGAGAGAGGAGCGCAGGCTTTTCAGGGATTGACGTGCAACATGCGGCATGATCTCGTTGCGAATCGGCTGAATCGCAGAATGAAGCGAAACAGCCAACGTGAATTGCTCAGGCTCGTTTGAGAACTGCTTAATGCCGTCGAGCATGCCGCACGTCGATACTGCAATGCGGCGTGCACCGATGTTCAGGCCCTTCTTGTCGTTCATGATGCGCAGCGCGGCAAGCACGTTGTCGTAGTTGAGGAAAGGTTCCCCTTGGCCCATGCCTACGACGTTTGATACGCGCCGTCCGAAGTCTTCTTCTACAAAATAGACTTGATCGACAATTTCGCCGATGGTGAGGTTGCGGGTGAACCCTTCGTGGCCCGTAGCGCAGAAGACGCACTCCATAGGGCAGCCGACTTGCGTCGAGAAGCACACGGTGAGCCGCTCGCGTGAGGCATCGGCGGGAATTCCGACTGTCTCGACAAGAGCACCGTCGGAGAGCTCGAGAACGTACTTTCGCGTTCCGTCGGATGATTCCTGCTTGTCGATGAGCTTGGGTATTGTCAAGGAGAATTTGCTCGCGAGCTCTTCCCTCAAAGCGAGCGAGAGGTTCGTCATCTTATCAAACGAGTCAACATGCTTGTACCAGAGCCACTCGTAGATTTGCTTTGCGCGGAATGCAGGTTGACCCAGCTCTTTCATAGCTTGCTGCAGACCCCGCATATCGTATGTTTTGATGTCTGTATTCATAAGTGGCATTATAAGTCATTGCTATACTGAAGCGAGAGATTAACGCGCGATGAAGGGGAGATATCATGCCGAGCGCTTTCAATACGTCAACATGCCGCGTTGCATTGCTTTCTGGCGGCACGAGCGGAGAACGGGAAATTTCGCTTGCGTCGGGAAAAGGTGCCCTTGCTGCATTGCAAGAGGCAGGTTTTCCCGTCCAATGCTTCGATCCTGCAAAGAAAGAGGATTTGATTGCCCTGATTGATGGCAACTTCGACGTAGCGTTCCTATGCCTTCATGGTCGCAAAGGGGAAGACGGCGTGATACAGGGTTTCCTGGAGACGATCGGCCTTCCTTATATCGGGCCGGGCGTATGGTCGAGCGCAACGGCTATCAACAAGGCTCGCTCTAAAGAATTTTATCGTCTCGCGGGAGTTCCTACGGCTCCGTCGATGACGATTTCGTCCAGCGATTCGCTCGATGTCGACTCCATCGTCGCGCAAATCGGTACCCATGTGGTGGTCAAGCCTGCAACCGAGGGCAGCTCAATCGGGATTTCTATTGTTGATACGCGCGAAGCTTTAGAGGAGGCTATCTCTGAAGCATTCGAACATGACAGCGAAATTGTGGTTGAGAAGTTCGTGCGGGGACGTGAATTCACCGTTGCAGTCATCGGCAACGATAAGCCTCGCGCACTGCCTATCATCGAGATCATTGCCCAAAAGGGTGAATTTTACGATTTCGAATCAAAGTATGCCGCTGGTGGTTCGAGGCATATCTGCCCCGCGGAACTTTCGGAAGAGGATGCTGAGACGATTAAGAGGGAAGCCGTAGCCGCGCATAAGGCACTTTCGTGCGAAGGGGTTTCCCGCACTGATTTCATTCTCGATGATGAGGGTAAGCCGTGGGCGCTCGAGACCAACACGATTCCTGGCATGACGGAAACCTCGCTTCTTCCCGATGCGGCCGCCGCGGCGGGTATTCCCTTCCCTCAGCTGTGCACGATGTTAGTCGAGTATGCACTTGAGCGGAGCGGCCGATAAAGCCTTTGCTGGGCATTAGGAATATCGTTGACCGAGTATGAGGCAGCGCAGCGCGATTTCGTTCGTGCTGCGCTGTTTGCGGTGTGGGGCTAGAGGAACAGTGTTTTGGCGGCGAAGATAATTACCGCGATGACAACGATGATAAAGGCAATGCTTACAATGTAGCAGCCGATGCTTCCTGCGCGTCCTTTTTCAATGAGCGATTCGCTCATTTTTCGCTGGCTTTTCATGATGACGGTGCCGCTCTCGCTTTTCGGTCTGCTGCTGCGCATATCCGGCTTCCAGGTGCCGTTCGATTCGATAACCTTCGAAATGGCTTGTTCGCCAAGGTTGATTTCAGGGCGGATTCCCTCGGCGAGCATTGATGAGATGTTCTTGGAGAATTTCGTGATTGAGGACTCATATTGGGGTTCGAGGCAGAGCACAGCCATTTCGGCCCAATAGGTGCCTGGTTTTGGCTCTTGTGTGAACGCGACGAGGGAGAGCAGCGCGATGAATTTCCACCCGCGAGCGTTCAAGACGCGAAGCTGTCGGGAGAAATCGATGGTAAAATGGCCTACCCGTGCACCAAAGCGATTCTTGGCCCAGGCCAAGTCGCCGTCGAAAATGATTTCGTAGGAATCGCCAATGATATTGTCGGCGCTGAGAAGGAGTGCGCCCTCTTTCTTTGATGAAGGCTCGATCTTCTGGTAAGAGCCGAAATAACGTTCCATGTGCGCTTCCTTCGCTGAGTGATGTTTCACGTGAAACATTATCTTATAATTGACGGGTGTTTCACGTGAAACAATTGAGAGGAATAACGAGAGAAGTTTCATGAATAGCAATCTCGATGCATATATCAGCGACGGAACTCCTGAGCGAGTGCGTGAGCGTTACCGCCGCTTATCAGATCTGGCCAAAGAAGCGGATTTTGGTGCTCTTGACGAGAACATTGTGGTGATCGACACCGAAACCACGGGTTTCTCCTTTAATCATGATGAGCTTACTCAGATCGCTGCGGCGCGTATGGAACACGGCGAAGTGGTCGATTGGTATGTGACGTTCGTCAATCCGGGAAAACCGATTCCCGATGATGTTGCTCATTTGACGAATATTCATGACGAGGATGTGGCGGATGCTCCCACCCCGGATGAGGCACTCGCGGGGCTTGTCAAGTTCGCGCGCGATGCGAAGATGGTTGCCCACAATGCTGAGTTCGACCGCACGTTCACGACTCGCCATCCGAGCGGTTATCCGCTTTTGGATAACATTTGGATCGACTCGCTCGATCTGGCTCGCATAGCCCTTCCTCGTATGAGGTCGCATCGCCTTATCGATTTGGTGAAGGCTTTTGGAGCGCCGACGTCAACGCACCGCGCGGATGATGACGTTGCAGCGACGTGCGCGCTGTTTCGAATCTTGCTTGCGGCGGTGCATGAGATGCCGCCGGCCTTGGTGAAATGCATCGCGCTTCTCGCACCGGTGGAGCAATGGAACACAGCAGTGGTGTTCCAGCATTTTGCCCAGCCGGAGGCAAAGCCGTTTTCCCTTAAGGAACTCCGCCATGAAAGCATGACCTCGTATGAGCGGAGACCTCGTATCGATGCGAAGATGATTCAAACGATGGAATATCCGACTGCGGAGGATATTGCTCAAGCATTTTCTCCGACGGGGATTGTGGGAAAGCTTTATGTTGATTTCGATCCCCGTGAAGAGCAGCTCACGATGGCTCAAGAAGTTCGCGCGGCCCTCGAAGCTTCCGAGAATCTCATAGTCGAGGCAGGCACCGGCGTCGGAAAGTCGATGGCGTATTTGGTCCCTGCGGTTCTCATGGCGAAGAAGAACAACATCGCCATTGGCGTTGCGACGAAGACGAATGCCCTGCTCGACCAGCTGGTCTATCATGAGCTTCCCGCACTTGCCCAGTCGCTTGGCGACGTCACGTATGCCCCGCTAAAGGGCTTTTCCCATTACCCATGCCTGAGAAAGGTCAACCGCTTCGTAAAAGAAGGCGTCAAGATGGTTGATGTTCAGGGCACGGAGTATTCCCAGGCTCCTTCTCTGGGTGCGCTGCTGTCGTTTATCGATCAGACCGATTATGACGATATGGACAGTTTGAAAATGGATTATCGCGTGGTGCCTCGCCGAGCAGTGACGACCACGAGCCATGACTGTCTTCGCCGTAAATGTCCCTTCTATGGAACAACGTGTTTCGTGCATGGCGCTCGTCGCTTTGCCGAAACGGCAGATGTTGTGGTCACAAATCATACGCTGCTGTTCTGTGATGCGGCCGCTGATAACGGTCTGCTCCCGCCCGTTCGCCATTGGATCCTCGATGAGGCTCACGGCGCCGAGGCGGAAGCTCGCCGTGCCTTCTCGCTGGAGATTGCAGCGGAAGATGTCACTCGACTTGCGCAAAAAGTTGCCAGCGGCGAAAGTCGCAATGTCTATGCCCGTGCTGAAAGGAAGTTGAGCTCCTCTCTCAAAAACGATGGAGCGACGCTGTTCGAGGGGTTGATTGGCAAGGCGAAGTCTGCAGGCGACATGTTTGCTGCGGCAGCCCATGAATTCGCCCCTCACATCAAGGATTTGCTGTACTTCGACCCGAATAAACGCAGTCGAAGCTATGACCGCACGGAGTTGTGGCTCAACGATGATATTCGAGCTTCAGAGACGTTCTGTTCGTTGAGAACGCTTGCAAAGGCTATGCAGGCAAGCGCGGAAAAGGCGATCACTTGCAGTCAGGAGCTCGTCGGCTATCTTGAGAACATCGAGGGTGCGGCGGAGCCCCAGCGCGAAATCGCCTCTGTCGCAATGGATTTGAAAGACCTCGTGGGAGCAGTCGAGGTGATTTTCGGCGAGAAGTCTGATAGCTACGCTTATGCTGCGGAGCTGTGCCGAAAGAAGGACAAGCAGACGGATAAGCTGGAGGCGCTCGTCGTCAATGTGGGCGAGGCTCTTGAAGACAAGCTGTACTCTCAGACGAAATCGGTCGTGTTCGCTTCTGCAACGCTGTCCATCGACGGGGATTTCACTTCTTTCGAAAACGCGATGGGGCTGAACGCAGGCGAGGATACGCGTGCGCGCACCTGTCAGCTTGATTCGAGCTACGACTTCGACAAGAATATGACGGTATATGTGGCAAACGACATTCCAGAGCCTTCCGACCCGCATTATCTCGAGGCCCTCGAACGGCTTTTGGTGGGTACGCACATCGCGCAGCAGGGGTCGATGTTGACGCTTTTCACCAACCGGCGCGAAATGGAGAAGTGCTTCGACGTCGTTCAACCTGTCCTCAAGGAAGAGGATTTGCGCCTCGTTTGCCAGAAATGGGGAGTTTCCGTTAAAGGTCTTCGTGATGATTTCATCAAAGACAGGCATCTTTCACTCTTTGCGTTGAAAAGCTTTTGGGAAGGCTTTGACGCGCCGGGCTCGACCCTTCGCGGCGTGATCATTCCCAAGCTGCCGTTTTCAAAGCCGACCGACCCGCTCTCGTGTGAAAGAGCCACGCGCGACGACCACGCATGGAGCCATTACTCGCTGCCCCAGGCAGTGCTCGAGACGAAACAAGCAGCGGGAAGGCTTATCAGGAAGGCTTCCGATAAGGGTGTTCTCATCCTTGCCGACAGGCGGTTGATAACGAAGGGCTACGGGAAGGTGTTTCTCCGCTCGCTTCCGAGCAAAACAATAGAAGTGTGCACCATCGACGAGATCATCGCTCGACTTGCGGCAGCAAACGAGTAGATGTTTCACGTGAAACATTGCCATGGCTAAGCGAATCGACAAAGTCGCGAAAGCGGCGCACATCAAGAGAAACACGGAGGGAACCTCGAACGAGATTTCCTTCAGTGTTCTCGATGCGGCTAAAAATTCGCTCGATGGTGAAGGGGGCTCGAGCCCCTTCGGAACAATTTCCCTTTTCACGCTTCCTGGTAAGAAGAAACACATATCCACGCCGTCGAAAGACGAGGGGCTTGCGCTGGCACAGCGGGAAGCGTCGCGTTCAGCAGCGCGTGCGCAAAGTCGATCCGAGCGCAGACAACGTCGTCTCGAGCAGAAAAGAGCGAGTGGGGTAGCTCATGGATCGCACAGCGCGCGTGAACCTCGATCATTCGATGCTGAAGTTGCATCGCGCAAGCGTGCACGCAAACGCGGGCGGTTGATCGTATCGTCCGTGCTCACCGTGGTACTGCTCTCGGTGGCTGGAGGGTTGACGTGGTGGGGTTTCGGCACCTATCAAGATCAGCAGACGTACAAAGGGGTCTTGAGCAGCGCCGTCTCTGAGCTGTCCGGGACCGACGACCTGTTGGCGGAAATAGATGCCGTCGTCGATTTAGCGAACAATGACGTCACCTTCCTTTCAGTAGACGATATGCTTGATGTTCAGAAAAAGGTGCAGGATGGGAAGTCGACCTGTATCGATGAGTTTGATGCGGCAGAGGAAGCGGTAGGTCAAGTAGCGATAAATAGCAGCTCCGAGGCGAGCAATGCCCCCGATTTAAAGGTGGTCGATACGATAACGGCTCGTCGTCAGATGATGACAAGCGGCGCTGCCATAATTGACGACACGGTGAGTGCTCTCCAAGCGAGGCAAGAGGTAACGAAAGGGTGGCAGTTGGTTCTCGCTGCCGACGGGCTTGCCCGCGAGGCGGCAGATATCGCTTCCTCGGCAACGTCAGCCGATATGCAGGCGTCGACAGAAAAGTCCCAGCAGGCGATAGAGTCCTTTTCGAAGGCGAAGACTGCGCTGCAGAATGCCGAGCAGCTCTTTCCGCAGTTGGATTTGAGCGCATATATGAGCTACATAGATAAGCGACTTGAGGCGCAAGGCTACGCCATCGAATCGAACGATGCGCTTATCAATCGCGACACGCAAGCGGCGACCGAGCACAACGACGCATACAACAACGCGGAGAAACAGGCGGGCGAACTCGCGGAGAAGCTTTCGGAGGATCCAGACGAGCTCATAGTGGAAGCGTTTGATAGCAAAACGGCGTCGAGTCGAGAAATGTATGAAAATGCCCGTTCACAAGCGCAGAGCGCAGATGCTTTTATCCGTGATTATTTGGGCACCTTCAATAAATAGCGTATAGTATGCAGCATATATGCCTTCATACAAAAGGAAAGTGAAAGGGCATCCTATGCCGGATATCATCGACCATGTGTCATATCTCTCCGAGGAAATCGGGCCGCGACCTGGCGGTACCGAAGAGGAGCAGCAGGCGGCGCTCTATATCGCCGACTATCTTCAGAAGGAAGCGGGCCTCGCAGCAGAAATCGAGGACTTCGCCATAGCCTCCAACACGGAGACGCCGTCGCTCATTTGTGCAGGCATCTTGCTCGTTGCAGTGGTTTTGGGTCTTGCGGTTCCCGCTATTGGAATTCTCGCATTCTTCCTTGCTCTGGTAAGCGGAGGTCTTATGCTCGCCGAATCGCTTGGCAAGCCGGTTCTCTCTCGCATGCTCGGTAAAGGCGTGAGTCAGAACGTGGTGGCGAAATACGAGCCCGCTGCCGCCGACATGAAGTCTTCCCATCGAAAGATCGTGATCGTTTCCCATTACGACAGCGGTAAGGTTCAGGCTGAGCTGAACGAGCCTCTTCTGGGAATTCTTCCGATAATCAAGCTTTGTGCACCTGTTGCAGCTGCGGTTACCGCAATTTTGCTTCTCATTCGCGGGTTTGCTCTCGGCAATGCGTCGGGTGCTCCCGTCGTCGTTGTCTCGATCATCACGGTGATTGCCGCGATTATTGCGATTGCTCCGGGAATCTTCGCGCTCGCGCACCGTACAGCTGGATATAGCGCTGGCGCCAATTGCAATGCTTCAGGAGTCGCTGTGCTCATGGAGACCGCTGCTCGTGTTGGCAGCCCCACGTCTGCTGTTGAGAACTATGAAGAGGCTCCGGTAATCCACGGAGAGGAAGCGGCTCGCGTTGCTGGTGTGGTTCCCAATGGGGCCTCTGTGGTCTACGAAACGGCTCAGGCCCCTGCGGGTTCGGCAGAGGCGCGCCTTGCTCAGGCGAAGGCGGCAATCGCGGCGATTTCCGGAAAGCCCGTGCCGGGAGCCGCCCCTGTGTTCGACATTTCCGAAAATCTCGTACAGGTGAAAGACGAGCCGATCGGCAAACCGAGTGCGGAGGATATGCAGGCGCTTCGCGAGGGCACCTCGGCCGCCTTTGCACCGAAACCCGCCGAAGCTGCCGCTGCTCTTCAGGAGCAGATTGCGGCGCAAGCTGACGCCGCCGAGGCAGCGCTGGCGGCGTCGCGCCCTCAACCTGCTGCTCAGGGTTCTCCCATCGAGGGGTATCTCGACAAGGAAATGTCGCAGCTCGGTTCCCCGTATGAGGCCGCATATGCCGATGCCTCACAGCAGAATGCTCCTGCAGCCGCCGAGATGGTGGTTGAAGATGACGGATCAAGCGTTCCCGCATGGTTTGCGCGCGCCCAAGAAAAGGCCAAGCGTCCCAAGAACGACGACAAGCCAGTCCACCGCTCCCGCTATGCCGATGCGCTCGATGCCGCGGTGAGCGCGAGCAGCGCTCATTTCCAGGAAGCGAACGAGGCGGTTGTATCCGAGACCGAGCAGCGATTGGCTGCTATGCGCGATTCCATAATGGAAGTGAAGGCGCCGGGCTTTGAGGGTGAAGGCGGGGATACTACCTTCGCGGTGATCGAACAGGAGCGCGTGTCCATCGCGGGGGAGAGAGACCAGGCAATCCCCGATTGGTCTATGCCCGAATGGACGAAACCTGTCGATACCTCGGCGGCGTCGCTCACCGTCGAGCCGGTTTCCGCAGAGGCAACCCCGATTGCTAACAATGAAGCACCGTCGCAGTCTGTTGATGCGCTTGCTGGCGAGCAGCGTGTTTCCGCAACGGCGATTCCTCCTGTTGATCCCGTACAGGACGCAGCGTCGATGCCGAACGCTCAGGCTGGAGCTGCAGGCTCGCCCGCGCCCGCTTCGACTGAGGAATACGCTACGTGCGCGATGACGCCGATCGATGTGACCGGCCTGCGCGAAGAGGCAGCTGCCCAGGCGGCGGCGGAAGCCCCTGCTCCGTTCGTGGCTCCTTTGGCCGCAGAGGCAAACCGTACCGCACAGGCCCCGACGCTCGAGGCGATAACGGCAGAAGATTTGAAGCCGGTCGCTGAACTGAAGAAGCAGCGCGCGCCTCTTGCAGACGCCTCGAAGGGAAAGAAATCGCCTGCCGAGAGACTTCGTGCTCAAATTCCGTCCATTGAGAGCGTTTCTCAGGGCCAAACGGAGGCCGCTCCGACTCATCCTTCGTCTATGTCGATATCGAGCCTGAGAGGCTCTCTCCCGTCGCTTTCCGGTTCAATCACGCTTGAAAAGCCGGTGGAGGCATCTCAAGAGAACGAAACTGCCGAGGAAACGTCCGCTGACGCGACGGTCGCGATCAACCAGATTGGATCTTTTGCACCTGCAAGCGCGACAGGCTCTTTCGCCCCTGTCGATGAGGAGCTTTTCGAGAACGTCGCCGACGAAGACATCTATGTCGATGACGCGGATGATTCGGCGTACGACGGCACTGTCACCGAGACAGGGGCATTCGCGGGCCCTGGATATGTGGAGATGCCGAAGTCTCGCGTTCGAAAGTTCTTCGACCGCTTCAGCCGCAAGAAGAAGCAGGAAGACGCTCCTATGACGCCGCAGGAATGGCTCGACGTCGACGACTCCTTCGATGCTCGCACCGTGGGGGCTGACCGAGGCAGTTGGGAGAGCTTCCGCGACGATTCTGCGTCTTACGAGGCCGATGCTAATGCCCAGGCCGGCTACGGGGAATATTCGCAGGACGAGTACGACGACGATTACTACGACGAGGACGACGGCTTCTACGAGGACAAGACGACCGCTTTTGAGCCGGCGTCTGATGATGGCACGCGCCGTGGCGGCCGCAGCCGTTGGAACGGAGGAGCCTTCTCGCGCATCTCGATGGGCAATGCAAACGTTCGCTCCGAAGAGGAAATTGTGACGCCGGACATGATGCCGGAGCCAGTGGAGTCCGAAGAAGACGAGGAGCGCATCTATCATTTCCATAACCCCGAGATTACGACGGAAGTCTGGTTCGTTGCGCTTGGTTGCGAGCTTTCCGGCCATAATGGCATGAAGGCGTTTCTCTCCGATCACGCCGATGAGCTGCGTGGTGCGATCATCGTGGACCTCGAGGCGATGGGTGCAGGGTCGCTGTCGCTTATCGAGAGCGAGGGCACGCTGCGCAAGGTATCCGTCTCTTCCCGTATGAAGCGTTATGTGAAGAAGGCGGCTCAGGCAACGGGTGCTCATGTGGGCAGTGCGACTATCCCGTGGGGCGAGGGGTCTGGAGCATACGCTGCGCAGCAAGGATTCCAGGCAATGCATCTTGCTGGCATGGATGGTACCAAGCCTGCATTCTTTGCTCAAAAGGACGACACAATTGACGTGGTGAAACCAGACAACCTTTCCAAGAATGTCGAGTTCGTTGTGGAAATGCTAAAGAATATCTAAGGGGAGTAGGATTTCTTAGAGGTAGATTGTCTGCTTCCTGTATAATTTCGAACGTTTGAGGTGAAACGGGCTTTTGGTTCCACCCATATCGATTCGATAGAGAGGTTTATAGGAATGGCCATCGAAGCATATTGCGTCAAGTGCAAGGCGAAGAAGGAAATGCAGAACCCGGTTGAGGGTGTTACCAAAAACGGTAAGCCCATCATGAAGGGAACCTGCCCTGACTGCGGTGGCAAGATCTGCCGCATTGGCGCTGTTAAATAACCTGAACGCGCTCAGCTTGCGAGAGGCGATGTTTCACGTGAAACATCGCCTTTTTTAGTGTTTATAGGGATGGACGAACGGATTGTTCCTCATAACGTTCTCGAGCATCGAAATGTAATCCTCGAGAAGCGGGCTGCGTTTCATCTGGCTGTGGATGATATAGCCGACTTGCATCGTCCCGTTGCTGCCGGGAAGACCTCGGGTGTCGAGCGGAATAGACACAATGCCCGTGTGCATCTCAGAGGAGAGGACGCCGGTAGACAAGGTGTAGCCGATATGGTTGGTAAGGAGGTTCGTCAACGTTCCGCGGTCGGAGAAGCGGATTTCCTTCTTATGGGGAATCTGATTGAAGGGCTCTTCGGCGTAATAGAAAGAATTTTCTGTGCCCTGTTCGAAGGAGTAGCGCGGATAATCCTCGAGGTCATCCAGCGTGAGAATCTTCGCCTTCGCAAGCGGGTGATGTTCGCCGACGAACACGTGGACCTGCGCATCGAAAAGGGGAGTGAACACAACGTTTGCATCAGCAAAGGCTTTGTCGAGCACACGTGAGTTGAAGCTATCGCGGAAGAGGATTCCGATTTCGCTGCGGAAGGTTCGCACGTCGTCGATAATCTCGCCAGTTCGGCATTCTCTCAAGGTGAACTCGTACTCGTCTCCTGTGTACATTTCGGCGACCTCGACAAAGGCTTGCACGCTGAAGGCATAGTGCTGCGTCGAAACTGTCAGGCGCGCATGGCTCGAAGATCCTTTCGCATAGCGTTCGGAGAGCATGTCGGCCTGTTGGATAACCTGACGTGCGTAGCCGAGCAGCTCGGTTCCGTCATTGGTGAGGGTGACGCCACGATTGCTGCGGGTGAATATGGTGATTCCAAGTTCAGCCTCGAGCTCCTTGATCGCCGTGGAGAGGTTGGACTGCGAGGCATAGAGATTTTGAGCAGCAGCATTGATGGAGCCGAATTTGGCAATTGCTATAAGGTAGCGAAGTTGTTGTAAAGTCATGGAGCACCTTTCTTAAAGCAAATCGCCTCGAGTAAATGGCGGTATTGCAAATGCATTATATGCAACTATCGATTATAAAGATAACGAGTACTCAAAAGAAAGTCCAATCCAAATGCTTGCCTCAAGCAGGTTCGAGTGGTTTTATTATCAGGCATCCACGAATAGCAACGAGGAGTATTTGCATGGCGAAGAAGAACATACCCTACGATCAGAAATACTACGACCCCGAAATAGAATGCATGCCGCGTCCTGAGTTGGAGAAGCTCCAGCTCGAGCGTCTGCAGGCAATGGTGAAGTACGCATACGAGAACACGGTGTACTACAAGCGCTCCTTCGATGAGGCGGGTGTGAAGCCCGAGGACATCACGTCGCTCGCCGACATCGAGAAATTCCCCTTCATCGACAAGAAGACGGAGCGCGAGACGCAGCATGTCGGAAGCTTCTTCGGCGAGATGTGCTCCGTTCCCGAGGAAGACGTCGTGTTTATGGCGACCTCTTCCGGTTCGACCGGCGTTCCCACGGTGAGCCCCTTCACGCAGGAGGACTTCGACCTGTGGCAATCGACCGAAGCGCGCCTCTTCTGGCAAGCGGGTATGCGCCCGAACGACCGCTATGTGCACGGGCTGAACTTCGCGCTCTACGTCGGCGGCCCCGACGTTATGGGCGCGCAGGAACTCGGCGCGCTCGCCATCTGGGTTGGCGCGGTGCCTTCCGATCGCCTGCTGTTCGTGCTGAAGCAGTATCAGCCGACCGTTATCTGGACGTCCCCTTCCTACGCTTGGGCGCTTGGCGAGAAAGCGAAGGAGAAGGGGTTCGACCCGCGCGAAGATTTCAGCATCCACACCATCATCGTCGCAGGCGAGCCTGGCGGTTCTATCTCGTCGACGCGTGAGGCGATTGAGGATTTGTGGGGCGCTAAGGTCGTCGATTTCTTCGGCCTGTCCGACATCTACGGCGCTTGCGCAGCGATGTGCGAGGCGAAAGACGGCCTGCATATCGTCGAGGACCAGATTCTCGTGGAAACTGTCGACCCGACGACCGGTGAGGTGCTAGAGCCAGGCAGCGTCGGTGAGCTTACCTACACGACGCTCATGAAGAAGGCACGCCCGATGATCCGCTTCCGCTCGGGCGACATCGGATATGTGAGCACCGACAAGTGCGAATGCGGGCGCACCCTTGCCCGCATCCACGTGACCGGTCGCAAGGACGAGATGTTCATCGTCGGCGCCGTGAACGTGTTCCCCTCCGACGTGGAGTACGTCGTCCGTGCGTCGAAAGGCCTTACCGGCGAGTACTCCATTCGCGTGTACGACGAGAACTACACGACCCGTTACGAGGTCTCGGTCGAGCGTGCGCTTGGCAGTGAAGAGCCGTATGCTGAGGTTGCGAAGCGTGTCGAGGCAGCGTTGAAGGCCCATTGCGGCGTGCGACCTGCTAAGGTAATCGTGTATGATGCGGGCAAGCTCGGTACGTCATCCGCACACAAAGCGAGCCGCTTCGTTGATGAGCGTACGCAGAAGTAAGGAGAAGGCTATGTCGAAAACGTTTTCGGTTTCAGGTCAGCACTATCTCTTCGATGTGCAGACGTTCGCGCACACCGTGCTTGCGGCAGGTGGCGATGAATATTCCTACGCGCTGCGCGACCGCACGACGCAGGGCGTTATCGACGACGTCGCGCGAGGAATGAGCGAACTGGGCATCCTGCTCAAGACGTCCGCTTCGGATGCCGCTCTCGACGAGGCGTTCAAAGCAGCGGGCGTTCGATACACCGAGCTCGTGCAGTCGGCGCCGCGCGTGGCCCTGCCTTCGAGCCACCCGATGTCGAATGCGAAGTCGCTTACGTTGGACGATCTTGCTGATTGGCCGTATATCTATTTTGACCAGGGTAAAGACGCTCCTGCTGAATTCGCGGAAGAAGCGGTGTGCGACCCTGCATGCGCAAAGAAGATAGCAACGACCGACCGTGCCTCGCTCTCCGAGCTCTGCGTCGCCCTCAATGGTTATACGGTGACGAGCGGCATCCTTGTGGGCATCGCCGACGGTCCGGCGCTGACGACCGTCCCGCTTGAGACGGACGTGACCATCCATCTCGGGTATATCACGAAGGATGATGCCGAGCTTTCCGCTTTGGGCGAAAGCTTCCTCGGTCGACTGAAGAAGAATCTCGAGCGCTATGTCGCATCCCTCTAAGGGAAAACGGCGCGCATAACATCGAAGGCCTCAGGCGGAATGATCCGTCTGAGGCCTTTTTCTTGGAGATGGCGTTCGATTGCTGCAGCGAGTGCATTTCACGAAAGGGGTGTTTCTCCCCCCTGCTCGCTGGGCACGCGGCGTGGTGCGGCGCCGTTATCTCGCTAGATGCGCTGCGCTATCTTCCGGTTAACACGCGCTCGTCGCCCGAGCGGCGGGTGATGCCCTTGTCGTCGAAATACTCCAACAAGGGAATGGCGTATTTGCGCGTGGTGCCCATAGCGTCCCTCAGTTCTGCGGCGCTCGCAGAGGCCCCGTCGGCGAGACGAGTGCGAACGGCCTGTTCAAATTGGGCAAGTGCCTCAGTGGAGAAGGCGAGTTCTTTCGTGATGCGCACCGCTTCGCCTGCCTTCTCGAGGGAAGCTATGGCGCGTCGGCCGAGAGAAGGCTCGATTTTGCAGCTCGAAAAGATCTCATCGAGTGTCGCGGGGGAGCCATCAGCCTCGCGAAGTGCGGCAAGCAGGGCTTCCGCGGCCTGCTTCTCCAACGCCTGAGCTCCAGCGCCTGCTTGGGGATGGCAAACCTCACCGCCGTTGACAACAGCGTGCTTAGTCGCTTGTGCATCAGCGAGGAGGGCATCGAAGCAGTCGGGTGAAAGGCGTGCAGCCGCTTTCTGGCGGAGTGCCTCCTTCGACATGCCGGTCGACGTCGGATTCTCGTTATGGAAGGCGAGCAGAGCGTTCTCGATCGTTGAGCGCATCTTCTGCACATAGCGCGGTGTGGTGAAGTAAACGCTTGAACCGGCCTGGTCGGATTTGAGACGGACGGCCTTGCGCGATTTCTCGAGCGACTCAAGGGCTCGCTTCGCCGCAGCTTGGCTGCATCCTGCTGCATGAACGATGCCCTCGCACGTTACCGGCGCCTTCTCAAGGCTGAACGCGCATTCCGCTGCGCGGTCGCCATCTCCGTCGCGCAAAGCATCGAGGAGCGCAATCTTCTCGGGGGTCGCCGTGGTCGAGCACTTGGGGTGCGCGCGGAGCACGAGGCCGCCGCCGATGACGTGCACGGGGGAATACGACCGCACGATGAAGCGGTCTTGCCAGGATACGGGAAGCTCCTCGTCGAGGCGGATTTGGGCATAGGCTCTCTCGCCCGGCTTGAAACCCTGCTCGTCCCCGATGCGAAGGATTCGCCCTGTGACCTCGCGCGTTCCGTGCGAAACATGGACGCGCGCCCCGCTTTCGAGGGGCTTGTCGGACGAGGGTATGCCAAGATAGGTGAAGTCAGCATCGAAACGGTCGGTCGCGGTGACAGTGTGGGGCGCTGCGAGAAAATCGCCCGGGCGCACCTCTTCGGTGGAAAGCGCGTTCAGGTTGAGCGCGACGCGATGGCCGGCCTCGGCGCGATCGACGCTCTCTCCGTGGATTTGGATGCTCCTTACACGGGACATGCGTCCGCTTGGGAGCACTTCAAGTTCGTCACCTATCGAAATGGTGCCGCTCCAGAGCGTTCCCGTGATGACCGTGCCTGCGCCTTTGATTGTGAAAACGCGGTCGATCGGCAGGCGAGCACTGTCGGAAGCTTTTTGGCGCTTCGTTGCTTTCGCTGCCCTGCCAAGCTCCGCCTTCAGGTCGTCGAGCCCCTCTCCCGTGCGGCTTGATACGGCAATGATCTCGGCATTCTCGTAAGGTCCACCCGCAAGGCGACCTTTCACCTCATCGATCATGAATTCGACCCATTCGTCGTCAACGAGGTCGGTCTTCGTGAGCGCGACGACGAGCGTGGGGATGCGCAGAAGCTCCAGCACGGCCAAGTGCTCGGTTGTTTGGGGCATGACGCCATCGTCAGCTGCGATGCACAGGAGTGCCATGTCTATGCCGGTCGAGCCCGAGATCATCTGGCGGACAAACTTCTCATGACCGGGAACGTCGACCACGCCTAAGGTGGTGCCGTCGTCGAGAGAAAGGCGCGCGAAGCCGAGCTCGATGGTGATACCGCGCTGCTTCTCTTCCGAGAGACGATCGGGATCGGTTCCAGTCAACGCGAGGATAAGCGAGGACTTACCGTGGTCGATGTGTCCTGCGGTTCCCAGGACGAGGTCGTGGTTCTTCATCGGTCGATCCCTTCGAAATACTCGGTGCATGCGCGCACGATTTCCTGCATTTCTCCCTCGTCGAGCACAGTGCGCCCATCGAAGAGCAGCATGTCTTTCTTCAGGCGTCCCACAACGGGGACGAGTCGCTCCGAAACGAGGTGGCGATCGCATGAGAGCGCGTCGCCTTGCAAGAACTTGACCTGCACGCAATAGGTGGGGATATCGCACATGGGCAGCGCCCCGCCGCCAGCACGGGAAATCTCCTCGACGATGGAAACCTCGCAGGCATCTGCGGGAAGCGCTTTCTTCAGCATGCTCGCAAGATTCTTGGTGCGGGCGCGGACCTCATCGGCGGTTTCGGTGAGCATGCGCAGGGTGGGGATTTCGCGGCGCGCGTTCTCGGGGTTCAGGTAGAGGCGCAATGTGGCCTCGAGCGCGGCGAGCGTCATCTTGTCGAGGCGCAGCGCGCGGGCGAGTGGATTTTTCTTCAGGCGCGCGATCAGCGGCTTCGTACCGACGATGATGCCCGCCTGGGGGCCGCCGAGCAGCTTATCGCCTGAGAACGACACGAGATCGGCTCCGGCTTGCAACGATTCGGAGACGGTGGGCTCGGCGTAGTCGCCGAAGCATGTCAGGCGCATGAATGCACCCGACCCCTGGTCCTCGTAGACAAGGAGCTTGTCACTGCTCGTTTCGCCTGCCTGCTCACGCGCGGCGTTCTCGTCGTCGGCAAGTGAACGCAGCTCGGAGATAGCTACCGATTCCGTGAAACCGATCAGGCGGTAGTTCGAGGGATGCACCTTCAAGACCATGGCCGTGTCGGGCGTGACCGCTCGCACGTAGTCGGAAAGGTGCGTCTTGTTCGTGGCGCCGACTTCCACCATAGTGGCGTGCGATTGCGCCATGATGTCGGGGATGCGGAACGACCCGCCGATCTCGACGAGCTCGCCGCGCGAGACGATAGCTTCGTGACCTGCGGCGAATTCGGAGAGCACCATCATGACTGCTGCGGCGTTGTTGTTCACAGCAATTGCGGCCTCGGCGCCGGTGAGCGTGCAGATGAGCTGCTCGCAGTGGGAATGGCGCGAGCCGCGAGCCATCGCGTCGGTGTCGTATTCCAGCGTCGAGTACCCGCTTGCGACCTCGTTCACGGCCTGCACGGCGGCGGGCGCGAGAACGCTTCGTCCGAGGTTGGTGTGGATGATGACGCCGCTTGCGTTCACGACGCGCCGCAGGGAAGGACGGTTCAGCGCGAGAAGCCTCATGCGGGTCGCGCGCACGATGCTCGGGATGGATGTGTCGGCGTCGCTCCCCGCGAGAATGGCTTGCCGCGCTTCGTCGATGCTCGTGCGCACAGCGTCGCATACCAAGTCTCGGGGAACGCTTTCGGTGAGGGTCTCGAGCGAGGCATCGTGGAGGACTTCCTCAACCTGAGGAAGCGAGCGGAGCTTATCGTGCGGGGACTGCGAAGCCATGAATGCGCCTTTCGTGCGAGAAATGGTGACTCAAATTGTAGCAGTGAGCGGCTTTTCCGTCGCCCTCGGACGCGATTGCGGCCGTCGCGGCCGTCAGATGGATACCTCGCGCGTTTCTGCGTTATACTCATCCCTTGACAGAGCGATTTTTCGCCGTGCGATTCTGCCGCCGCGCGACATTCTGCATTTTCGCCTGCTTAAAAGCTTGTTTCACGTGAAACAAGCGCAATTCACCGTGCCCGCACGCGCGGGCCTCAGCAAGGAAGGATCCCCCATGAAAATCCTCGACGGTTTCGGCAAGCAGTGCCCTATGCCTCTCGTCATGGCGAAAAAGGAGCTCGACGCAGGCGTGACGGAGCTCGCTATCCAGGTTGACAACGAGACGGCCGTGAAGAACCTCACGCGTCTTGGCAAGAAGAAGAACATGGCCACGTCGGTTGACAAGATCGAGGGCGGCTGGCTCATCACCTTCGGCGAGGGCGACGGCACCGAGGCCGAGGCTCCTGCTGCTATCCTCGAGGCTGGGAGCGCATGCTCGACCACGGGCGGTTGCGGGTACTCCGTGTTCGTCGGCAAGGATTTCGTGGGCGATGGCGATCTTGAGCTTGGCCGCAACCTTATGAAAATGGCCCTCTACACGCTTTCCGAAGCGGGCGATCCGCCGACGTCGCTTCTGTTCATGAACGCTGGCGTGAAGCTGGTCGCACCGGGCGAGGAGCAGGTCATCGAGGCGGTGAAGAAGCTCGAAGAGCAGGGCACCGAGGTGCTCGTGTGCGGCACGTGCCTGAACTTCTTCGGCATTGCCGATAAGCTATCCGTCGGAGAGGTTTCCAACATGTACGACATCCTCGAGCGTATGCGCGAGTCCGCAAAGACCATCACGTTGTAATGGGGGAAACTCAGGTGGCGAACGCGCAGCCGTTCGTGCTCGCCTTCGACTCGACGCATGCCGCGATGGCGGCGCAAGCAGCCTTCAAGGCGGCGGGCGCCTCTTTTGCGCTCATCCCGACTCCGCGCGAGATTAGCGCGGGGTGTGGCATGTCGCTTAAGTTCAAGGCGGAAGGTGCGGCAGAGGCGCAAGCCTTCGTCGCTGATACCGTAACGGGCGATGCCGCGAAATGCGCAACGCTCTACGAGGCGACAGGGTACACGAAGCTCTCGTAGTCGAACAACAAGAAGGGGCCGAAATCGTTCGGCCCCTTCTTTGCATGCTGAGGCGGAAAACCTCAGCAGTCCTCGGTTCTTCCCACTATGCCCTTTGGGCGATCTCCTCGTTCATCTTCGTGACGTCGGAGTCCTTGATCTTGAACAGCAGCAGGAACGGTATAAGTGACACAACGAGCAGCCCGATCGGCAGCAGGAAGTACATCTGCTCGATGCCTGCGATAGCGGCAGCGTCGAAGACGGTTGCTGTGGCGTCATAGGCGACAAGCGAGAGGAACGCCGGCAGGATAATCGCGCGCAGGGTGACGCCGAGCTTCACCGACACGGTCATGATCGACATCGTGGTGCCGAGCGTGTTCTCGCCAGTTTTCCAGTGACTCCAGGTCGCGCACATGGAGTACAGGTTTGCGGACAGGCCATAGGAAAGGCCGAAGAACACCTGCGAAAGCACGAGCAGCACGTTCAGAAGCACATACCCCGGTTGCAGGACGTAGGCGATAACCCAGATCACGAGCCAGCCTGCGACGCCCACGATGGTGGTGTTCTTGGTGCCGAGCTTCTTAGCGACGCGCGCGGCGATAAACGAGCCCACGAAACAGCCCAGATAGAACATCATGAGGATGGTTCCCGAAGCGGACGCATCACCCAGGACGACTTTCGCATAGTACGCTGTGCCTGCAGCGACCGTGTAGTAGGCGATGAGGCGCAGGATGTCGTGGAGTACGACGCCGATGAGATTCGGGTTGGTGACGATGTTTTTGCCCATCGCCTTGAAAGAAATCTTCTTGCCTTCCGATTTGGTTTCGGTGTCGTATCCCTTCGTCGCGAAGAAGCAGATTGCCATCGCGATGATGTAGATGATTGACACAACAGCGGCGCAAATGGAGTAGGCAAGTACGCCGCTGACGAGCGCGGCGAGGGAGGTCGTGATCAGCGGCACGAGCTTCGACGCAATCACGCGGCCGAGTGCGGCGCCGGCGCCCAGGCGGCCCGACAGGAACGCGCGTTCGGAGGGCTCGTCGGTGAGCACATTGGTCATGCTTCGAATGCCCGCGTACGTGATATTCCAGCAGAAGTGGCTCACGACATAACCGATGCTGATGACGATGCCTGCCACAACGTCGCCGCCCACCTTGGTGAAGCACATGATGAAGAACACCATGGCGATGATCGGAGCGATGATGAGCCAGGGGCGGTACTTACCCTTCTTGAAGTGGAACTTGTCGATGAACACGCCCGCCAAAAGGGCAGATACGGTGTCGACGGCCGACGCACTTGCGGCGATGACGCCCGAGATGGCAAGCGGAAGTTGTGCCACGTCGGTCAGAAAGAATAGGAAGAAGGCGGTCTCGAGAGTCGCGGCTATCGAGAAGCCTATCTCGGACACCCCCCAGACGGAACGTATGGCAGTGTTGATTCTTGGCATAGTTTCTCCTCCTTAGATTGGGCGCTATCCCCTTATGCGCCCGTTTTCAGCTTTGTATGTCAACCGCCTTTGCAGACGGGGTAAGCTTTTTGGAGGGGCGGGTTTTGGGATAAAGAGCACCCGCCCCAGCGATGCTGCCCCTTCGTTGAAATTCGAGGGAAGAAGGGGCTTTTAGGGAGCGGAGGGGATGGTCTCTCGCTCGGACTTAGCTTATAGGCCTCGCGCACATGAGTCAGTGGGCATGGGGCATATGAAAGAAAGGGAAACCGTTGTGCTTCTTGCAAGACGTGCACGATGGGAGTGAAATACTATTGTGCATTTTGCATAATATGATTGTCGAAAAGCGTGGCTTTCGACTAAAGTAATCAAACAAGAGATAGGCCATTATGGGATACGGCGCAATGGCTTTATCTGAGGGAGGTAGGTCATGGGTGTTTCGCTGAACATCATGAAGCGCGAACTTGAGGCTATGGGGAACGTCTCAATCTCGTCTGACGGGAGTCTTAATTTTGAGAATGCCCGTCTTTATCTGGGGGAATCGTCGATTGCGGGGGACGATATCCTCTACGTTTGCTCGACGAGCGAAGACTGCGAAAGCGTCCGAGGCTACGGCCGCCACGCAGCTTTCGTGGACCATCACGCGACCAAGCCCGACCAGACCGCCGTGCTTTCCGTCACGGGGGGAGAGGGAACGCTCCAGGTATTCAACGCGTTGCTCGAAATCTTCTATCGATTCGGGATGTGGGAGCGCGATATGGACGCGGTGCTCGGCCGCGGCGGCGGGCTTCAAGAGCTTATGGATGTGAGCGAGAAGATGCTGCGCAACAACGTCGTCGTAGTGGATCCGGCTCTCAAGCTTTTGGCCTACACCAAGGGGACTCCCTGTGACGATCCGATTACGATGGAGCTGATCGGACACGGCTACCATACCGAGGAGAACATCCGGAAATTCCAGCTGCACAAGCGCTTCAAGCCATGGGCGAAAGAGGACGGCTTCATCGTCAACGATACGCTCTCCATCTGCAAATACGTCACGGTCGTGAGGTCGTTCAAAACCAAGACGAGCTTCAGCCTCATCGTCGTCATGATGTGCAACAAGCTTTCTCCCTGCGACTATCTCTACGACACGTTCGACCTTTTCCTCTCGAGGGTCAAACGCATTGCCGAGCGCGAATACCCGGAAGACAAACCCTCGGGTAACGCGGTCGACACGTTCCTTCATGATCTGCTTTTGGGCCGCGAGGGCAACGAGGCTATCATTCGCGAGCGATGTAAGCTCGTGGGTATTCCACCAGAAGCGCGGTTTTGCCTGTTCGCGATTCCCGTTACCGAGGATATGTCTCCCTCGCGTCTTCTTTCCGACCTGGCCACGATGGTGGCACCAGCGAAAGTTGTTCTTTTCGACGGCTGCGTCACGGTGCTGTGCTTCAACTGCCTCTCTCCGCAGTGCGCGCTGCATTGCGAGGTCGGTTCGTGCCCAAGGGGGCATAAATCCATCTCATCGCGCATCAACGAGCTCATGGAGAAAATGGACCTTATCTGCGGACGCAGCTCCAAATTCACGAATCTCGCTAAGGCTTCCATTGCCTATCGACAGGCGCGCGAGGCTGCACGGCTTGGGGCGAAGGCCAAGCCGGGCGCTCATAAGCTGCCGATTTCGTTCAACTGGAGCCGTATCTTCTCGTTCGATCGAGCCCAAATCGCCTTTATCGCCGACAAAATGGGAGATGACCTGCCACTTTTGAATTCAACCTACGCGAGCGTCGTCGTTCGTTCTATCGCGAAAGACGACGCCGAGCGGGGCACTGACAACTATCAGTTCCTCTACGAGTACCTCATGTGCGAACGCCGCGCGAACATCGTTGCCGAGAAGCTTCATATGCATCGCAACAACGTGAAGTACCGCATCGACCGTATCGAGGGTGCGTACGGTATCGACACGTCCGATCCAGCTCTTCGCTTCGCGCTGCTCTTTGCGTACCGTTTCGACGACATCGAGATTATGCAAAATGCACAATAGAATTTATCGAAGACGGTGATTCCAGCCCCATGATTTACGCTGCGGCGCGGCGTACTCTTCTCGATGTCAGCACGGCACGGGAGAGAGTGCCGCAGAACAGGGGAAAGGATAGTCATCATGGCCATCAAAAAACATGAGGAAATTCGTCTCAACGTGAAGCCGATTTTCTTGACGCTGTATCATGAGTACGTGTTCGAGGGACCGTGCCGCTTCGGTGAGGGCATCCAGCTTGAGAAGGAATTCGACCTCCACATGGCCGCCGAGAAGTTCAAGGGTTGGTATGCTCAGCTCCAGGCTGCTATGCCGGAGAACGTCGTCAACCTGCTCGAGCCCGTCAAAGTCGAGCGCGACGAGAACTTCCTCACCAAAGACGAGATGATCGACAAGCTCGCCGAGGGAAGCGAAGAAGTCGACCTGTACTTTATCGGGTATGCGAGCCGCCCCTACGATTTGGCTCTCGAGTTTGCTCAGCGCGTCGGCAAGCCCTGCGCCATCACCCAGGCATGCTGCGCCTCCGCTATCACGTCCGCCGAGTTCCTTGCCCGCGGCCTTGAGTTCTACTCCTTCGAGGATTGGGAGGATGCCACCGAGTACATGACCGTCCTGCGTGCTCGCAAGGTCATGAAGGACTCGAAGATCCTCGCCGCGACCCGCATGACGAGCACCGTCTCGGTGAGCGCGCCCGACTCGATCATCGACCCCGAGAAGATCACCGAGCGCTTCGGCACCCGCATCCGTTACGTCTCCGCTCATGAGCTGCTTGACCAGATTTCCTACGACGACCCGATGGAGAACTACTGCACGCCGGGTCGCAAGGGCTTAAACCTCACCGCCGAGGACGAGAAGATCATCGACAAGGAAACCGACGAGCTCATCGCAGGCGCCGAAGAGTGCGAGATGACGCGCGAGATGGTCAAGAAGTCCGTCGAAGCCAACTACGGCATCCAGAAGTTCCTCGACGCCTACGAGTGCAACTGCTTCACTGCTCCGTGCCCCGATTTGTGCGCGACGCGCCGCCTGAACCAGAAGCAGTTCACGATGTGCCTGAACCACTCGCTCAACAACGAGCAGGGCATCCCGTCCGCATGCGAGTACGATCTGGGCGCCGTCGTCTCCAAGCTGATGCTGCAGGCCATCGGCCGCCGTCCGTCCTACATGGGCAATTGCTTCACGAGCCCGGTGCGTCATGGCGTCCGCGCTCAGCTGCCCAAGGCACTGTTCTTCACGCCCGAGCATGTTGACCAGAAGATGGAAGAGCTCGGCGACATCCCCAACGTCGTTTTGACCTTCCACTCGGTGCCGAACCGCCGTTGGGAATCCTTCGACGAGGACTTCCGCCCCTACGCGATTCGCTCCTTCGCCCGCTCCGGCTTCGGCGCGACGCTGCGCTACAAGTTCGAAGAGGACGCCGGCCAGACGATCACGATGTGCCGTGTCGACCCGAACGTCGAGAAGCTCTTCGTCGCGAAGGGCAAGATCATCACCTCCATGGGCTACGATCAGACCAACTGCTCCATGGGCGTGTTCTTCCAGGTGAAGGACTCCAAGGACTTCTTCAAGAAGCAGGCCGCCATCGGCAACCACATGCCGCTTATCTACGGTGACTTCGAAGATCAGGTCATCGAGCTCGGCGAGCTGCTCGGTCTGGAAATCGTCCAGGCGTAAATCGAGCCGACGAGAAGGCGTATCACGCGCCGAACGCCAAGCCCGCGGCGCCGCAATCGACGCCGCGGGCTTGTTCTTTCCCGAGTTTGGGGCTCGGGTCGGCGAGAAAGGGGATGGGGAACGTGAAGGCTCCTGATGAGATTCAGCAGGAATTCATCGACGGTTTCGTCGCCGCTGGTGACACGTTCGAGCAGTTCGACTACCTTTTGCAGCTATCGGCGCAGCTCGAGGAACTACCCGAGGAACGCAAAGTGAAAGAAGTGCTCGTCGAGGGGTGCCAGTCTCAGGTGTGGCTCTATCCCTCATGGGCGGGCGTGGCGCCGGGCGAGGGCTTCGAGCTTGAAGGTGACAGCGACACGCTCATGGTGCGCGGTGTGATCTACCTGTTCCAGCAAATGTTCTCGGGACAAGATGCACGGGCGATTATCGAGTGCTCCGTGCGTTTCGTGGAAGAGACCGAGCTCGTCTATATTTTCGACGCGAAGCGGCAGGCGGGCGTTTCCGCAATCGCGTCGACTATCAAGGATTTTGCGCGCAAGGCGCTTTCCAATAAGGAGGAACCTCATCATGGCTAGCACGATGACGCTGAAAGATCGCCTCGATATCGCGGCGAAGGATGCTGAAGCTGCGCAGGAGAAGATCACGTCGGGCACGCTTGGCCGCGAGGCGTTTCGCCAGGAGGTGCGCAACTATACGCTCGCCAAGTTCTTCCTGACCGAAGACGAGGTGCGGGCTTTGGGCACGGAGGACATCTTGAAGCTTGCCGACGAGAGCGTCGAGAAGCTTCTGCGCCAAAACGATAAGAGCGTGAAGCTTGCGGAAGGCTCGACCACGTGTACCAACCAAAGCTCGACCGACATCAAGAAGGTGCTTTTGTCCTTGACGCTCCAGCGCGCGCTGAACGTTCGCTTCACGCCCGAGCAGTCTGCCAACCTTGAGACAATTACGCAGCTCGCAGACGCGCTTTTCGATGCGAAAGATGACCCGTCCATGCGCCGAGATGCCTGATGGACTAGAATGTTCGGCATGCGAGGGACCGTCAGAGCGAAAGGGATGGCGAACATGGATGTGAAACGCATACGTGAGGATTTCCCGATTTTGGGACAGCAGGTTCACGGCCATCCTCTCGTGTATTTGGACAACTCGGCGACGACGCAAGTTCCCGAGCAGGTGCTCTCCACTGTTGCCGAGCACTATCGGACAAGCAACGCGAACGTGCATCGTGGGATGCATTATCTGGCGCATGCCTCGACCGACGCGCTTGAGCATGCCCGGGAGACGGTTGCCCGCTTTGTCGGCGCGGCCGATTCGTCGTGCGTGGTATTCACGCGAGGCACGACCGACGGCTTGAACATGGTGGCCCGCGGCTTGGCGCACGTGCTCGGGCCAGACGATGCTGTTGTGGTGAGCCTTATGGAGCACCACTCCAACTATGTTCCCTGGCAGCAGGCGTGTTTTGCCAAAGGCGCCGACTTCCGCGTCGCTGGGCTCACCGCCGAGGGCGACCTCGATGAGGCCCATTACGCGGAGCTGCTCGCCGATGGAAAGGTGAAGATTGTCGCGATGACGGGGTGCTCGAACGTGCTCGGCACCGTGACCCCCGTGAAGAGGCTTGCCAAGATGGCCCATGATGCGGGCGCTTTGTTCGTGCTCGACGGCGCGCAGATCATGCGCCATGGAGTGGTCGATATCGCGGATCTCGGTGTCGACTTCCTGTCCTTTTCGGGCCACAAGATGATGGCTGGCACAGGCATCGGCGCGCTTTGCGGCACGCGCGACGCGCTCGAGATGCTTGCCCCCCGCGATTTCGGCGGCGAGATGGTGGGGAAGGTGACGCAAGCGCTGACCACTTGGGAAGAGCTTCCCCTGCGCCTAGAGGCTGGCACGCCGAATTACGTCGGTGCGATAGCGCTCGGCGCGGCATGTGACTACTTGTGCGCTTTGGGTCGCGAGGAGATTGCAGCGTATGAGTCCGAGCTGGTCAACCATGCGGTCGGCGTGCTTGGGAAAATCGAGGGGCTCCACATCGCAGGCTCGCCAAGTGAGCGTGCGGGCCTTGTGTCGTTCACGATCGACGATGTGCATCCGCTCGACTTGTGTACGCTCGTCGATGCGCGCGGCGTCGCCCTGCGCAGCGGCCACAACTGCGCGCAGCCCGTGCTCGATTGGCTCGGGACGAGCAGCGTGGCACGGCTGTCTCCGGCGTTCTACAACACATCCGCCGAGATTGACTACGCTGCGCAGCAGATAGACCGTGCCGCGCAGATGCTCCGGGCGGCACGGCCTCGCAAGTAAAGCTACTGCGCCCCGTCGACAAACGAAATCGTACCCGCCTTGTCATCAACGATGCGGCCGATCTTCCACGGCGCGCGCTCCGCCCGCCGCTCGAATTCCCGCTCGAACACCTCTGCCTGGTCAGGAGGGATGGCCGCCAAGATGCCGCCCGAGGTCTGTGGATCGCAGATAACCCCCATGCGGTTGTCGAACTCGTCGTCGTCGAGCGTGCCCTGCCGCACGTATTCCTCCGCGAGGTCCATGATGGAAAATGCCCGGTTGGGGCGACAATACGCGCACGAGAGCTCCCATACGCGCTCGAAGGTGGGGATGGCGCCGAAGTCCAGCTCGGCCGCTACGTTCGACGCTTCGAGCATCTCGTGAAGGTGTCCTGCCAGGCCGAACCCCGTCACGTCGGTCGCCGCATGGACGCTCGCTGCGACCATCGCCTCGCCGCCTGCTATGTTGAGCTCCATCATCGATTCGACGGCAGGTCGAAACTCCTGCTGGGTGACGAGCTCGTTTTTCACGGCAGCGCTCATGATCCCTGTGCCGATTCGCTTGGTGAGGTAGAGCACATCGCCTGCAACCGCGCCCTCGTTGCGCACGATTTTGCCCGGGTCGACGGTGCCGAACACGCACAGACCATATTTCGGTTCCTCATCGTCGATCGTGTGGCCGCCTGCCACGAACGCCCCCGCCGCATGCGCGGTGTCGGCGCCGCCGCGCAGAATCTCCCCTGCGACTTCGGCGCCGAGCTCGCTGTCGAGCGCGAGCAGGTTTAAGGCCACGTGGGGATGGGCCCCCATCGCGAACACGTCCGAAAGCGCGTTCGCCGCCGCAACGCGTCCGAACTCGTAGGGGTCGTCGACGACAGGCGTGAAGAAATCGACCGTGAGCACGGCCGCCGTCGTCTTGTTGATTTCCCACACCGCCGCATCGTCGCTCGTTTCGAACCCGAGGAGGAGCTTGTCCTTGTCAGGCAAATCGATTGCCGGCGAGAGGCAGTGCAGCGCATCTTCGAGGTCGCCCGGACCCCACTTTGCCGCTCAACCGCCCTTGCTGGTGAGCTTCGTCAGCGCAACTTTCTCCTTGTCGCTCATGGACAGTCTCCTTTCGAGTCGAATTCAGTATAGCAGCGCCATACGGGGAGAACGGCTCTCTCCCTCCTCGCCTGCCACCGCGCGCACGACCGCACGTCTTTTTCGGGCACCGTTTTTGCGGATGGGAGTCATTGCCGAAATGGACTCGTGCGCGTCAATCCGCAAGGTTGATTCGAAAGTGAAAATCAACCCATTTTGAGCCGGTTTCAACCTGTCCATATAGTGGGCTACTTCAACATCGAGGGCGATGAGGGCCATCGCATCGGTACGTGCGACGAGTGCGGCAGCTACATCCGCACGCGCTTTGCGGGAGAGGGTGACAACGCGCCATATTCTCCTGAGGTCGAAGACGTCGTGATGGCTCGTCTCGACGCTGTGGCGATGGACCCCTCTTTTGCGGGCGGGTCGGCCAAGCGCACGGGCGAATAGGCAAGCAAACAGGCGAATAGTCGAGCGAACCGCGGGTGATGTGAGCTTTCTTCTCGCTGACGTGGGGTCTCATTCAAGGGCGTCGACGTTGTCGGCGCCCTTGCTTTTTTGCCTTGTGAGGGGACCAGTCGGCCTCAAAGAGAATTCGTGGAGCCACAATCCGTCTCGATTCTGCCTTGCTTGTATTGAATCGTCGAAACCACGTAGGCGCGGCCTGGTTCGCCTATACTGATGCCCATCTCACAAACTAACAAGAAGGCGAGTTTTACATGATCGAAGTGCTTTGGCACGGTCGCGGCGGGCAGGGGGCCTTCACAGCGGCACGGCTTTTGGGCGCGGCGTCCTCGTTCGCTGATGGTTCCTATGCGCTGGCGTTCCCCTCGTTCGGTCCTGAACGCCGTGGTGCCCCTATGCGCGCGTTCACTAAGATGTCGCGCGAGCCGATTGGCGATCGCAGTGCAGTGAGCAGGGCGAACTACGTTATCTACCTCGACGATACGCTGTTTGGCGAAGGTTGGGAGGACGAGCTGCTTCCTGATGGGAAAGTCATCGTGAACTCGGTGCGCTCGTTCGGCGATCCACGCATCGTTGCCATCGATGCGAATGGCATCTCTCAAGAGATTCTTGGCCGGCCGATTCCCAACACGGCGCTTCTCGGTGCGCTGTGCTCGGTGTGCGATTACGTGAGCGCTGACGACGTGAAGCGAGCCATCGAGGGCTATATGCCCGCGAAGCTGCACGAGAAGAACAAGCGCGTAGTCGATGCGGCGCTTGAGGCGGTGGGGAAAACTCGCGCAGCGGGAGTGGTCGTAAAAATCGATGAGTCCCTCGAATCCCAGGTCATCGGCTCTGTTTCACGTGAAACGGTCGAGGGGGGGTCTGCTCTTGCGCCCGCTTCCCGCGGTGAGGCGCTCATTCCCACGCTGCAAACCGCCGCGCTCGATCCCGCCGACTTCGCCCATACGACATGCTACGACGGCGGTTACCTCGTGGCGAAGAACGCAGGCTGGCGCAATATGCGTCCGGTGCTCGATGCCGGGAAATGCACGGGCTGTCTGCAGTGCTACCTGTACTGTCCCGATGGCTGCATCTTCCGTCCTGCGCGGCAGACGGCCGATGCGGCGGGCACGGCAGCCATGGCTATCGATTACGATTTCTGCAAGGGGTGCGGCGTGTGCGTCGAGGTGTGCCGCTTCGGTGCGCTTGCCATGGTCCCCGAAAGCGAGGGTGATGAGCGATGAAGCGTTTCCTTTCAGGCGACGAAGCCTTCGCCGAAGGTGTTCGTCTCGCGAAACCGCAGGTGATTTCCGCTTACCCCATCACTCCGCAGACCGTTGTGGTCGAGCGTCTTTCCGAGATGGTGGAAGAGGGCTCGCTCAAGGCGGAATACGTGCATGTGGAATCCGAGCACTCTGCTCTTTCCTGTGCGATGGGCGCATCGGCTACGGGCGCGCGCACGTTCACGGCGACCTCGAGCCAGGGCCTTCTCTACATGGCCGAGGTGCTCACCTATGCGGCGGGCGGTCGTTTTCCCATCGTGATGATGAACGCGAACCGCGCAACGGCGCTTCCGTGGAACATCTACGGCGATCAGCGCGATTCGCTGGCGCTGCTCGACCATGGGTGGATCCAAGCGTATGCGGAAAACAACCAGGAGGCGCTTGACCTGGCGCTTATGGCATATGCGGTGGCTGAAGACCCCGCGGTGCTCACTCCGTTCATGGTGAACCTCGACGGGTTCGCGCTCACGCATACCTACGAGACGGTTGATGTGCCCGCCGAGGAAGACGCCGATGCGTTCTTGCCGCCGTATCAGGCGACGAACTGCTTCGACTTCGAGCATCCGAAGAACATCGGATATTCCGCCGGCCCCGACTACAACCGCTACTTCAAATACTACGAGCACAGAGATATGCTCGGCGCGTTCGAAGCGATCGATCGCGTGGAAGCGCGTTTTGCGGAATGCTTCGGTCGAGCGTATACGGGTCCTGTTGAAGCGGTGAGCTGCGATGATGCTGAAGTCGTGCTCGTGACGCTGGGCTCGATTGCGGGGCTTGCGCGCGAGTCAGTCGCAAGGCTGCGCGAGCAGGGCAAGCGCGTGGGCCTTCTGCGCATCCGCTACATGCGCCCCTTCCCGGCGAAGCTTATCGCCGAGGCGCTTGCGGGCGCGGCGGCGGTCGGCGTGCTGGAGAAGGACATCTCCTTCGGGGCCGAGGGCACGGTGTTCACGAACGTGAATTCCGCGCTCCAGCAAGCGGGGTGCATGGTGCCGACGTTCAACTTTGTCGGCGGCCTCGGTGGCGACGACATCACGAGTGCCCAGATGGACGCTATGTTCGACGCGCTGCTCGATAGCGTGGGCGAGCGAGGGCGCGATGATGCTGCCGCCGGGCGGAGCTGCGACGATGCCTCTACCGGCCAGGGAGCTGGGCTCGGCCGTGTGAGCTTCCTCGGGATAGACTTTCCCGTTGCAAGCCAGTCTGCATGCGGCGACGATTGCGAAGAAGGTGCGCGATAATGGCGATGAATGCGAAGAACATGCCTGCTGACGAGCTGTTTTTCGGGCATAAAGCATGTGCTGGCTGTGGCGGTTCGCTTGCGGTCCGCGCGGCGCTGAAGGTGCTCGGTCCGAACGCGGTAGCTGCGCTGCCCGCAGGCTGCATGAGCGCCGTCGGCTTCAACTTCCCCCAGCTGTGCTTTGCGAACAACGCGATGATCACGCCTTTTGCGGCCACGGCGGCCGTGCTCACGGGCATCGAGGCCGGTTTGCGAGCGCAGGGGAAGAAGCCCGACGATTGTACGGTCGTCGGCTTTGCGGGCGACGGCGGCACGGCAGATATCGGCATCCAGGCGCTTTCGGGCGCAATCGATCGCAACGACGATGTCCTCTATATCTGCTACGACAACGAGGCGTACATGAACACGGGCATCCAGAAAAGCTCGCTCACCCCCTTCGGCGCTAAGACCACAACGACGCCCGTAGGGAAGAACTCCCACGGATGCCTCACGCAGAAGAAGAACGTGTTCGAGATTATCGCAGCTCACGGGCTTCCCTATGCCGCAACGGCGAGCGTCGGGTATATGAACGACTTCCTGAAAAAACTTGAGCGCGCGAAGGGTATCCACGGTACGCGGTTCATCCACGTGATCGCGCCGTGCCCGACGGGGTGGGGTGCTCCCGAGTCGAAGATGGTCGATCTCGCTCGCGATGTGGTCGATTGCGGACTGTGGTATCTCGCCGAATACGAGGGCGAGCAGGAGAGCGGCGTCCCTGGTGGGAAGTTCACGCTCAACCGCAAGCCCCGCGAGTTCACAAGCGTGCGCGATTACCTGAAGAGCCAAGGCCGCTTCCGTGCTCTTAGCGATGAGGAGATTTCCCTGGTCGAGCGCTCGCGCGACGCAAAGTGGGAAATGATCGAGCGCGATTGGGCTTAACGCTAACCGTCCACCCCGAGTTGGGCTTCGTGGCGCTCGCCCTTGTCGATGATGTCGACCGACTCGATGCTTGAGACATCGCCGCCTTCGACCCGGTACTCGGTGAGGCGCAAGTCCATGGTCTCGATTTCGCTCGTCGGCTTTTTCAGCTTCACAACGAGGGTCGATCCTTCTTGGGTGATTGACTCGATTTCTTTTCCGGGAATCGACCCTCCCGAAAGCTGTAGTTGAATCCAGCCGTCTTGCGGTTTCCAGCCACTGCTCGGCATGGCCACGATGGCGCCGCCGGAAACCTGCATGCACAATACGGGCAGGTCGTCGTCTTGCGTCCATGTCCATGCGGCTTTGGCGTCATCCGAGGCGCTGCAGCCGAGTGCCGTTGCGGCAACGGCTGTGCATGCTGTCGTCACAAATGCCCTTCTTGTCATATGCTTTGCCATTGTCGCCTCCGTTCCGAGCGGCTTTCATTGGTTGCCATTGTCCCATATTTGGCACTGGGCCGTCGAGCGAGCCTTGCCGCAAAGGTGGTTTTGAAACAAATTGTCACCCCACCCATATTCTTTTACGTCGAACTGAAGAAATGGGTATGGTGAATCACCTCGTCGCCTTACTAAAAATTGGTACGTGAATCTATGAAACAGCAGGTGGTGATAAATGGCGAACAATATATTGAGGTAACTATTTACGATATTGTCATCCTGCAAATACCCAAAAAGTGCTAGTATGCTGAATTCGGAAAACCGCATCTGGAAGTGTCCCTCTATAACAGAGGGCTTGCCCATGACGAGGGGCAAGTATAACCAGCTGAAATTGCGGAGATAGTGAGGCCGTAAGCTTCATCTGGAGCCTGGGCTGACGGGGTGAGGAACATGAATAATACGATAAAGCACATGAGAGAGGCTAAGAGCTCGGCCAATTGCACATCATGGAGCAACAAGGTTGTCTCTGTCGTGCTGTCTGCCATCTTGCTGGGGTTCGGCTGGCCTGCCGTGAATCCTGCCGAGGTGTATGCGGAAGATGGCGCTGCCAATGGCGGGGGGGGGGGGCTCCCAGCTTTCTGGCGACGCTGCAAACCTTGCGGCGACGCTGGGTGGGGGAGACGATGCTCCCACTCGCCCGAGCGGCGAATCCGTGGGAATCTCTTCTCCTGCGCTTGCGGGCGTGGAATCCGATATTGCGGGCGATAGCGGCGACTCCAACACCCCTTCAGCCACTAACAATGAATCCGGCAAGGCTGCTGATTCTTCCGCCGCCGCGGACTCCGCGATTGCACAGTCCCTCTCTATCACCGGTGCCGCCGCCGTCGAGCAGTTCTCTACGATGCAGCTGGCGGCGACGACGAGCCCCTCAAATGCTGAGGGGACCTACATTTGGTCCTCGAACAACGACAACATCCTCACGGTCGACCAAAGCGGAACGGTGACGGGCGTCCGCCAAGGCACCGCAACAGTCACGTTGAGCTATACGAGCCCGGACGGCAACACCACGCTTGCGGCGACGCACGACGTGACGGTCACCTCCCCAACGGCTGCAACTGAATACGCCCTCTTCTATTACCTCAACAACCCCAACGGGTCGCTCGATTCCATCAGCACGACCCAATGGGCCAGCCTTGGTGGCGGCAGCGTGAACCTCACCGGCCTCGACAGCAGCAATTTCCCAAAAGACAACGGGAAGACCGCCATCTTCGATCGTGTTTCTGATCGCGTAATCACCTGGCCCGACGGCTCCACGGGGGACGAGTACCAGGTTCTTCGCGGAAGCAGCAACTGGAACAATATTTTCAAGGCGTACAAATCGGAAATCGAAGGGAAGCTGCCAGGCGTCACGGTGACCGATGATGACGTGGAATCCATCAGCATCAAGCCGTACAAGCTGACGAACAACGACGATGGCTACCATGTCGACTGCTCCGTGTCCATCACGTGCCGCAACCTCTTCAATGCCCGTTATTACGTTGACGACCCGACGACGCCGGGCGAGGGATTCCAGCTTGTCGCCTCGAAACTGACGTACCGCGAGGGTGATACCACCGACATCACCGACTTTCCTGACGTGAGCCTTCCGCTTTCCAAGAAGGTTGGCGGCATCGAATATACCTTCAATGGGTGGTATACCGACCAAGCGTTAACTCAGCAGGTGGAGCTCCCCTATACGATAGACGGGAATGTGAACTTCTACGCCAAGTACCTTTCGGGGCGCCAGGTCATCTACGATTTGGCGGGTGGAAGCTGGAACAACAGCGATGCTCTTGTGCATGCTGCTCAAGAGGGTTCGACGCAGACGGTGAAAGCCGAGCCTACCCGCGTAGGGTACGAGTTCGCCGGCTGGACTGTTTCGGGGCTTGACGGCGTGACAACGCTTGAAAGCGGCGCGAGCTTTACCATGCCCGACAACAACGTCACGTTCACGGCGACGTGGAGCAAATTGCTCGCTTGCAAGGTGAAGTACCTGGAGCAGGGCACCGGCAAGGAGCTTTCCCCTGCCGACACGCTCTATGGGCACGCCGGCGATGTCGTGACGGCAAACGCGAAGAGCGACATCGAAGGCTATCACCTGGTCGATTCGACGCAGGCGTCTGGGAAAGCGACGCTCGTCGAAGGCGAGACGCCCGAAATCGTCTTCTACTACGAGAAGGACGCTGCCAACTACCAGGTGAATTATTTCCTCAACGGCACCGAGCAGAAAGTTGCCGACTCTGAGACGCAGAGCGCCCCGTGGGGGAGCGAGGTTGCAGCCTCCAACCTCGCGAAGGCCATCGACGGATATACCGTAGTGCCTGGCCAGACGGAAACTGCAACTGTCGAGCGCGATGGCAGCACCGTCATCAACATCTACTACTACCAGAATGTGACGCTTACGGCGAATTCTGCAGCGAGGGAATACACGGGCGAGCAGCAGCGCGTCGAAGGCTACACTTGCGATGTCGCGGACGCCGCGTTTGCGAGCGTTACGCTTCTGGGCGGCAAGGGAACCGATGCGGGCGACTATCCGTATACCTTCGCTTCCGGAACCGCTGGCACGGTGAGCACTGATGGCAAGTACATCGTTGCGAAAACGAATGACGGCAAACTCGTGATCAACTCGAACTCCCAGCAGGTCGTCGTCAAAATCAAGGGCAATACGGGCGGCGGGAAGTACGACGGCGAGGAGCACAGCGTCGAGGGCTACGCCGTCTCCTACGTGGTCGGCGGCGCCGCGAGCGCCGGCGCCCCCGCCGGCTTCGACGCGGGCGACATCTCGTTCGCGGGCACGGCGAAGGTGACGGGCACCGATGCGGGCAGCTACCCCATGGGCCTCGACGCGGGCGACTTCCGCTACGCCGGCAGGAACTTCTCGAACGTCAGCTTCGAGGTGGAGGACGGCCAGCTCGCGATCTCGAAGCGCGAGGTGGTCGTCAAGCCCAAGGACGCCTCCAGGGTCTTCAACGGGGAGGCGCTCGAGGCGAGCGAGTGGGAGGTCGCCGAGGGCTCGCCCGACCAGTTCCTCGCAGGCCAGGGCATCTCCGACCCCGTGTTCTCCGGCTCGCAGACCGCGCCGGGGGCGAGCGAGAGCTCCATCGTCTCGTGGGGGTACCCTGAGAACACCAAGGCCGGCAACTACGAGGTCCGCACCGAGAAGGGCACGCTGAACGTGACCTCGCGCGGGGCGGCCGAGACCATCACGGTCGAGGCGAACTCGACGTCGGCGACCTACGACGGCGGGACCCACTCCGCCGCGGGCCTCAAGACAACGGAGTTCGTGGTCGGCGGGAAGGCGTACACGGTCTCCGGCCTCTCCACCGAGGACCCGAGCGCGGCCGACGCCGGCACCTACACCAACAACGTCACCGGCACCGCCAAGGTGTCCGATGCGGCGGGCAACGACGTGACGAGCGAGTTCGCCGTCGAAATCAAGGACGGCTCGCTCGTCATCGGCCCCGCCGAGGCGACCATCCGCCCCAAGGACGCGAGCAAGCCCTACGACGGCACGCCTCTCGTGGCGAGCGAGTTCGAGGCCGCCGGCTTCGTCGGGGGCGACGGCGTCGCGGGCGTGACCTACGGCGGGTCGCAGACCGACGCCGGCGAGAGCGGGAGCACCATCGCAGCCTACGAGGCGGCGGGCTCCACCAAGCTCGCAAACTACAGGATCGCCTTGGGCGAGGGCAGGCTCGAGGTGACCGCGAACGCCGAGAAGGTCGTCGTGGCCATCAGGGAGAACAGCGCGACGTTCCCCTACGACGGCGAGGCCAAGACCGCCGAGGGCTACGAGGTCGCGGGGATCTCCTCCGCCCTCTACAAGGAGGGCGACTTCGCCTTCGTGGGCGACGCCGCGCACAAGGTCGCCACCGGCACCGACGCCGGCGACTACGACATGGGCCTGCTCCCCGGCGACTTCGAGAACAGGAGCGCCAACTTCTCGAACGTGGTCTTCGCGATCGAGGACGGGCAGCTCACGATCCTGCCTGCGACTCTCACTGTCACTACGCACGGCGCGTCGAAGCCCTATGACGGCACGGCGCTCACGGCTTCGGGGGAGATCTCGGGCTTCGTGAACGGCGAGACCGCCAGCTTCGCCACCACCGGCAGCCAGACGCTTGTGGGCACGAGCGCCAACTCCTATGCCATCACATGGGACGGCACTGCTAAGGAGTCGAACTACAACGTCGTGGAAGGCGCTATCGGTACCCTCGAGGTCACCCCGAGCCAGGTGGCGATCAATGTCACGCCGCACGGCGGCAGCAAGGTCTACGACGGCAAGCCGCTGACCAGCGCCGGCATCGACGTCGACGGTCTTCCCGCGGGCTTCACGCTCGAGGCTGCGACCAAGGGCTCCATTACGGACGCTGGCGAGCTTTTGGCCGAGGTCGACGCTTCCACCATCGTGATAAGGAACGCCGCTGGTGAGGATGTCACCGCCCAGTTCGCCAACGTGGCGTGTGGGAAGGCCCCGCTCGTGGTGACCAAGCGCCCGGTGACGGTCGCCTCCGCGACGGATTCCAAGGTGTATGACGGCACCGCGCTCACCAAGCACGAGGCAATGGTGACGGCTGGGTCGCTCGTCGAAGGCGAGAGCTTCGGCTACGACTTTACGGGAGCGCAGACGGCGGTCGGCACCTCCGACAACACCTTCACCGTTAAGGCCGGCGCGAACACGAGCCTCGACAACTATGAGATTACCCAGGTGAACGGCACGCTTACGGTTATCGCGTACACGCCGCCGGCACCTGGCCCTGGCACGGACGAGCCGACGCCCGGCCCTGGTAAGAATCCGTCGACGCCGAGCGATACGAGCTCCGACTCCGCGGCTGCCGATCCGAAGGCGACCACTGCGCCGAAGAGCGCCGACAAGGCGACTTCTGAAAACGGCGCCGCTCAGTCGGAAGGAAAGCAGAGCTCCGAGAACGCACCGGCCGCTGAGCAGCCGACGAGCTGCTGGGTGCATTGGCTCATGCTTCTCGGCACCATTGCAACGCTGGTTTACGGCGCGGTCGTCTTGCTGCGCCGACGCCGCATGACCGCCGATCTCGACAAGGAGATGGATGAGGTCTTGTCGGGCGCCAAGGAAGGAAGTGACAAATAATGAAGAAGAGCAACTGGATTGGCCTCGCCATTGCCGTGCTGGTCGACGTATTCCTTCTGTGGCTGTGGTTCTTCCTGGGCTTCAATCAGGTTGACAGTCCGCTTGACCTGGTAATTTTCATTATCTGGCTGGTGGTTATCGTCGCGGTTATCGTGGGAGTCAATCACCTTGAGCGCCAGCGCGAGAAACGGCTGCGCACCATCTACGTGTCGTCGACGGCGGTCTTCAACAAGGAACGCGGCCTCGTGTCGCTCGGGTCTGCGGCGGCGGCGCCGAGCGTCATGGAGCGCATCCTGAGGGATATGGAATACGGCTTCGATCTGAAGGAGATGCCGAAGCCGGAGGAGTTCAACTGTCGCTACGTCGTGCAAACCGACGAGTACAAGGCGACTGGCGGGGAAGGCGGCGAGCCGACCTGGAAGGGGACCGTTGTCGCGATCAATCATGCGGCGGGCAACAGGGAGATGCCGTTCTCCTCGCGCGACGAGTTGGCGGCCGCCCTCGCATAAGAGGCGCCGCCTTGCCCGCTCGCCTTGCCGCCTTTAGCGTGGTCCCCTTCTTGCAGTTCCCGTAGAAAGCGAATAGTTCCTGCGCGTTTGGGATGCAAAAGCGCTACCATGTGGCGTTGATTTCGAGAAAAACACGAAGGGGAACCATGTTATCCGAACGAGTGCTCACTAACCTGGTCAAAGGCATTGCCAAGCAACACCTTGATCTGCATCCGACCGACGAGAAGTTCTTCCCCGGCCCGAAGCCCGGCGAGAAGTACATGCTGTACATGCACGTGCCGTTTTGCCAGGTGCTTTGCCCATACTGCAGCTTCAATCGCTATCCGTTCCGCGAGTCCGTTGCGCGTCCGTATTTCGAGAACATGCGCAAGGAAATGATGATGCTCAAGGATTTGGGATACGATTTTGAAAGCCTCTACATCGGCGGCGGCACGCCGACCATCATGCTCGACGAGCTGTGCAAGACGATCGACCTTGCGCGCGACAACTTCAACATCAAGGAAGTGTCGTCGGAGACCAACCCCAACCACCTCGTGCAGCCGTGGCTCAATGAGTTGAAGGGACGCGTCCAACGTCTGTCCGTCGGCGTGCAGAGCTTCAACAACGACCTGCTCAAGCAGATGGACCGCTACCACAAGTACGGTTCGGGCGAGGAAATCTTCGAGCGCATCGGCGAAGCGGTTCCGTATTTTGACTCGCTCAACGTGGACATGATCTTCAACTTCCCCTCGCAAACTGAGGACATCCTCTTCAGCGACCTGGAGAAAATCGTCGAATGCGGCGCGCGACAGACCACGTTCTCGCCGCTCTATATCTCGTCTGCGACCACGCGCAAGATGGTCGAGACGCTCGGGCGCATGGATTACAACCGCGAGTACCGCTACTACCAGATTCTCGACGGCGTGCTTGCCGGCGGCGACCACCCGTTCTTCGAGCGCGACACTATCTGGACGTTCACGCGCCTGAATGACCAGGGGGAAAAGGACGTCGAGCTGCCGTTCGAGGAGCTGCAGGTGTCCTACAACGAGTACCCGGCAATCGGTTCGGGCTCGATCACGCACCTGAATGGCTGCCTGTATGTGAACTCGTTCAGCTTGCAGGAATACAACGATGCCATCCAGGCGGGCCATATGTCCATCATGGGCAAGTCGGTCATGGCGAAGCGCGACCTGGAGCGCTACTACTTCCTTCTGCATCTCTACCAGCTGCACCTCGACAAGCATGCGTTCGAGCGCGAATTCGGCGAGCCGCTTGAGCTGGCGCTGCCGATCGAGCTGGCGTTCATGCGCGCGAACAGGTCGTTCGCGATTGACAACGACGACGAGCTCACGCTGACGACGAAGGGCCGCTACCTGACTCTCGTCATGTACCGCCAGTTCCTTTCGGGCATGAATAACCTGCGCGATCAGGCGCGCGCGGCGCTTTCTGGTCCCGAGCGCGAGCTACTCTTCGGGGATGGAGAGCCGGAAATCCAGATGGCGTGCTAGGGGGAGGGCTTTCCTTTCTAGCGGAACAACCTTATAGCTGGAAGCGAAGCGGGCGATCGGGATGGTCGCCCGCTTTTGGTTTCGGGCTTGATTCGATCTCTGCCGCCGATGCGGAGGCTCGGCCTTGCGGCGCTTACATCGTTTCAAGTCCAGCCCGTAGCGGGTGAGCCCACTATCGCCTTCTAGCGGTTTTGCAGGTAGCGCATGAGAATGGTCGCCGCTTCAGCGCGCGTCGCGTTGTCGATCGGGTTGAGCCATGCTTTGTTGCTCGCGTCGATCTTGCCAGAGATGATTCCCTTGTCGACAGTCCAGCTCAGAGCCGTTTTCGCCCACGAGTCGACCGCGTTGGCGTCGGGGAACTGCCCAAGCTTCACGCCGTCGCTCGTTGGATTCTTCCCGTCCATCCGCTTGGCGAAGTTTGCCAGCATGACGGCGATTTCCTCGCGCGTGATGGACGCGTCGGGGCAGAAGTCGTTGCTGTCGCCGTATCCCTTCACTATCTCGGTTGCGCGCGCCCATCGGATGGCGTCCCCGTAATAGCTGTCGTAGTCGACGTCGGCGAACGCGGTCGTGGACATGTCCGCCTGCGGGGAACCCTGAAGGCGCCACAGCATAGTGATGAGCTGCCCGCGCGAAAGCGTGCCGTTGGGTCCGAACGTGCCGTTGTCGTAGCCTTTCATGATGCCGCGGCTCGACACGTACTCGACTGCCTGCAGATACCAGGCGCCGTCTTCCAGATCGCTGAACGATTTGTTGGGCTCGGGCGTCGGGGTGGTGGAGCCGCCGGGCGTCGGTGTCGGATTGCTGGGATCGGGCTTGCTGTCGAGGTAGGCGAGGCAATCGGCGAGCTCGTTTCGGTAGCGATTCTGGTAGCTGGACACGTACTGGCTGGTCACATAAGGGAGATCCGCCACGTGGTCGACGATGTAGTTGCACAGCGTGGTGACGAACTCGCGGTCGCTCATCGTGCCGGAGAGTCCCGCGCCATCGTAGTGCTTCCCGTAGAGCGTGCCGCCGACAAAGAACTGCATGCCGCCTGAGCCGAACAGGTTGCAAATGCCGCTGACCAGGCCTTTCACGCAATCGCTTCGGCTGTCCATGTTGAAGTTGTGAGCGCTGTTGTTGCACAGGCGCAGCGCGTACTCGACGTATTCCTGGTAGAACCAGCCGTCCTGCAGGCGCGAGAATTCCTCGGGATTCGCCTGGTACGCGGCGGACCACGAATTGTTCAGCCTCTTCCCCGTGTCGGTTAAGGCCTTCTTGCTCGAGTCGTAGAGCTTCACGTTCGAGATATCCACGCTTGCGTTCTTCAGCCATGCGAACATGGAATAGCGCGTCGGGCTGTAGTTGTAGCAGGCGACGAGGAAATCCTGCAGGCCGTAGCGGTTGTCGAACTGGTAGCAGCCCATGGCGTGGTAATTGTCGCCTGCGGAGAGGAGCATGTCATAGCCCTCGCCGCTCGTGAGCCTGTTGCCGCTCTCGTATTTCGTGAAGTAGAGGAATTCGTCGGAGAACGCGTCGTGCGGTGCGACGGTCGCGTTGAGGTTGACGCTTTGCAGGGTGATGCCCTCATCTTCTGCCTGGGCAAATGCCTGCCTGTCGATGGGGATGCGGGTGGGCGCGGGGGACGGGGCGTCCTCGCTTGCGGCCAGGGTCGAGCCGGCGGCTTCGTCGCAAAGGGAATTCGCTTGTTGCTTAGGGGAAGGCGAGGCGTCCTCGCTTTCTTCCTGCGCAAACGCCACAGCGGGCATACACCCGGCAACAAGTGCGAGCGCGCACGCGATGGAGATGATTTTCGCCCGTAGGTCGGTCATGGGGTCCTCGTTTCGTTTTGGCTGCGTTTGTGGTTAACGTGACGTGACCGCGTTTTCCCTGATTGTAACGTAGGCTCTCTCCATGTGCGCTCTTATCGCCGTCATTTTTCGAAATAATGGGCAAAACGCAAGCATTATTGCCATATATTGCGGATCGCCATATATGGCGAAGGGGGAATGTGAAGAAAAGACGACAGCCTTCCATGTGGGGATTTCACCCGGAAAGCTGCTTTTAGGTATTCGATTATGCGGTCGGCAGGGTTGCTGTGAAGGTGGTGCCCTCTTCGTCGCTGCTCTTCGCGGTTATCGTGCCGCCATGCTCTTCTGCGACTTCTTTCGCGATGGAAAGTCCCAGCCCGAAGCCGCCTGCGCCGCTTGTGCGTGCCTTGTCGGCGCGGTAGAAGCGGTCGAACACGTGCTGTAGGTCCTCCGCCGGGATGAGCGACCCCGTATTGTGCACGATGAATCGCGCGCTGCCATTCTGCGCATGCAGCTCGACGCGCGCTTTCCCGTTGTCGCCGGCGTACTTGCACGCGTTGTCGAGAAGTGTCGTGATCAGGCGGCGCAGGCGCTCGATCGATCCCAACACGGCGATGCCCTCGTCCACGTTGCTTTCCAGCTCGATGGCGCGCTCGAATGCCACTGACTCGAACTGCAAAAGCTCGCCTTCCACCAGGTTCGACAGGTCAATGCGCTCCTTCGGCTTCGATTTCACGATGTCGGTCTCCTCGGCGTCGAGGCGCGCCAGGAGAAGAAGGTCGGCCACGAGCCCCTGCATACGCTCGCCTTCTGCCTGCGTGCTTTCGACCCACTGGCTTTGGCTTGCGATGGTGCGCTCGGGGTGTGACATGAGAATCGACGTGTTCGCGAGGATGACGGTGAGTGGGGTCTTCAGCTCATGTGAGGCGTCGGCCACGAACTGTCGCTGCTGCTCCCACGCGCGCTTCACCGGGCGCAGGGCCCAGCGGGAGAAGAATACGCTGATCACGAAGAAGATGGCGAGCGCGACCACGCCGACGCCTGCTAGGGTGAGCGCGAGGGCTTGCCATCCGTTTGCGGAGCTGACATCGGCAAACGCGACGCGCGCGATGCCGGTGTCGGAAGTGCGCTTCTCGTAAAAAAGGCCCAGCTCGGAGAGCTCGCCTGAACCGTCGGGGGCATCCGCGAGCTGGGATATCGCCTTCTCGAGCACGTCGTCTGCAATTGATGCGGAAGCCGCCGACCCTGCGAGCGCGTAGCTGCCGCTCTTCAGGATGCGATACACGGCCACAGGGATATGCGGGCCGCTTCCAGCAGGTCCGCCGCCGATTTGCGGAGGGGTGCCATGCCGCGCGCCATCGTCTCCCCGGTCCCTGCCCGCCTGCTCGTCGGGGTCGCCCGCGTCTTGTTCCCGTGCGCCTTCCTGCCCCTGGGTGTCGCCGTCGGTCAGCGCGCGACTCTTCGACTCCGTGAACGCGATGGCGTTGCTCATCGCTTCGTGCACGGAAGCCACGCTTTGCTGGTAGTTGATGACGCAGATGGCGGAGAAAATCACGGCGAGCACCACGGCCACGGTGGCCATGTTGAGCGCGATGAACTTGATGCGGAGCTTTTTCAGCATGGGAATCTTTTCGTGGAATGCGGCGCAGTCTTACGCGCTCGCGCGATTGTCGGTTGCGGCGCCTTCCGCGGCGAAGCGATACCCAGCTCCGCGCAGTGTCTCGATGCGCGATGCCGAGCCGAGAAACTTCAGCTTTTTGCGCAGGAACGATACGTAGGCTTCTACGTTATTCTCATCGGCGGCTGCCTCCAGGCCCCACACTTTTTCGATCAGCGTGGCCTTCGACACCGCAGCGCCTGCGTTCGCCATAAGGACGCGGGCGAGTGAGAACTCCTTGTAGCTGAGGTGAATCGACTGGTCGCCGCAGGTCAAGTCGTGGCTTTCCAGATTCAACGAAACGTCCCCCGACGTGATCGCCTCGAAGAGCACCTCGCCTTGGCGGCGCGTGAGTGCGCGCAGGTGCGCCATGAGCTCGGCTGGTGAAAACGGTTTGGTCATGTAATCGTCGGCGCCCGAGTCGAGCCCGCAGATCTTGTCGGGCACGGCGTCTCGCGCGGTCAGGAGCAGCACGGGCGTGTTCACGCCGGCGCGCCGCAGGTTCGACACGACGGTGAACCCGTCCATCTTCGGCAGCATCACGTCGAGGATGACAACGTCGTAGATGCCGCTTTCCGCATAATCGAGCCCCGACTGCCCGTCGTGCACGGCGTCGGTTTTGTAGCCGCTTTCCTCGAGGATGCGGCAAAGTGCCTGGGCAAGGCGTACATCATCTTCGACTACGAGAATCTGCACAGCGCTCCTCTTTCACGTTCGGTGCTTTCTTGATTGGAATACTAGCACGGTTTTGCTAAGGAAACGCCTCGACGCGGGTCCTTGCGGGCGCCTCGCCGAGACGCGAACGGCCGCCACCGCCTCCGCGCTGGGGATCGTGGATGGGGCGGTTGCGGCCGTGAGGTTATTGTCGGGGACGACCCTGAAAACAACCTGAAAGAAACTGCCCGATTTTTAGGTTTGAGCGTTTCTTTCAGGGTTCTTTCAGGGGTGCTCCGTAGCATTCGGGGTGTCGGCAGGCGGGGCCATCCTCCTCCCCCTCCTTCCTTTCCTGTATCAAAGATCGGCCCCGCGCCGCCGACGACACGACCGCCAAAGGGACGGCTTTCCGCCCCTCTCCAAAGGAGGCATTTTCTATGACGAGCTATCAAGAGGTTTTCGAGCGCAAGGAAGTCAAGTACCGCCTCGATGCAGCTCAGCGCCATGCGATGCTTACGGCACTCGAAGGGCGCATGGCCGTCGACGACTACGGGGCGACGAGCATAGTCAGCCGCTATTTCGACACGCCCGACCGGGCGCTTATCGAGCGATCGCTGGACAAGCCCCTTTATAAGGAGAAGCTCCGTGTGCGCAGCTACGGTATCCCCGGCGAGGACGACCAGGTGTTCGTCGAGCTCAAGAAGAAGTACCAGGGCATCGTGTACAAGCGTCGTGTCGGCTGCTCGTATGCGGCGGCGCGGGCGTATATGGGCGGCGTGCCCTATGAGCAGGCGTGTCGCGAGTTCCCGCTGCCCGACCCGATTCTCGCCGAGGCATCGCTTTCGCCGCGGAGTTTGCAGATTGCACGTGAAATAGACGCCTTCAAGGAGCGCTATACCCCGCTGCGCGCGTCGATGGTGACGATTTGCGACCGCACGGCGTATGCGCCTCTCGCGATTGGCGGGGAAGGCGAGGCGACGGATGTTCCCTCGACGCTGCGCATCACCTTCGACGAGAACGTGGCATATCGCGACCTGTTCGAGGAAGCGCTCATCGCGCGAGCCTCGCATAGGCGCCCGCCTGTCGGGTTCGGCATGCCGCGCCCGCTTCTATCTGCCGACGAGGCGATTATGGAAGTGAAGTGCGCCGGTCCCTTCCCGCTGTGGCTCGTCGACGCGCTCGACGGTTGCGAGGCGTACCCCTCGTCGTTTTCCAAATACGGTGTGGCCTATCAGGCGAGCATGCGCAAGGCGTCGTAGGGAGCGAGGCTTCGTGCTTCGTAGGGGAAGGCTTCGTAGGGGAAGGCGGCGTGGCCATTTTCCGACCTTTGCCCTGCTCTGCCTCGATAGTTCCTTCTGAAGAAAGGATTTTCCATGTCGGATCTTATGTTCTCGTCGGTGTTCGGAACCGCCGACTCGCTTGTCTCGTCGGTTTCGGCGTCGAGCTTTCTTTTGTGTTCCGTCGTGTCTATCGTCCTCGGCCTCGTGATTGCCGGGGTCTACATGTTCCGCCATCGGTACTCGAAGAACTTCGTGGTTACGCTGGCGCTTCTGCCGCTCATTGTGCAGATGGTGATTACCCTGGTCAACGGCAATCTTGGCGCGGGTATCGCCGTTATGGGCGTGTTCAACCTGGTGCGTTTCCGCTCCATTCCCGGCAGCGCGAAGGACATCGGCAGCGTATTTCTGGCGATGGCGGTTGGCCTTGCCACGGGCATGGGCTTTCTCGGCCTGGCGGTGCTGTTCGCCGCAATCATCGCGGTCGTGAACGTGGTGTATGTGCTCTCGCCCCTTGGCCGTCCGCGCGAAGCGGAGAAGACGCTCAAGATCATCGTCCCCGAGGACTTGGAATTCGACGGCATCTTCGACGACGTGCTCGATCGTTTCGCCGCTGAGCACGAGCTCACCGAAGTGACCACGTCGAACATGGGGAGCCTCTACACGCTGGAGTACACGCTGCGCCTTCGTGAGCCCGGCATGGAGAAACGCCTGATTGACGAGGTGCGCTGCCTTAATGGGAACTTGAAGGTGACGCTTGGGAAGTGCGAGCTCAAGCCGCAGGGGGTGTTGTAGAGATGGGAAAGCGTACGGTAGAGAAGGCGGACAGCGAGAAGGGGCTCTTCGCCGACGCCCAGTCGCTCAAACAGTCCTCGCTTCGCTGCGGAACTCGCTTTGTGGGCGCCGCCGAAGGGGCCTGGTCGGGTCGCATGAGGCGTCTTGCCGCACTTTGTATCGCCGCTGTGCTCGTTTTCTCGCTTTCGGGGTTGGGCGGCTGCGCGGGCGAGCAGTCTTCTTCCGCGGCGTCAAGCGATGCTGCTGCAGCGGTTGACTCGGAGTCTTCCGCCTTTGAAGACGTTGCCGCAGCTTTCGACGTCTCGGCTCTTGATCTGGACTATTCGAAGCGCGACTTGGTTGCAAGCTACGATGAGGCGTCCGCCACGCGCATCGCGCTTTCGGGGTCGTCCGCAAGCGTTGACGGCTTGGGTGCCGCAGTCGATGGTTCGACGGTGACCATTTCATCAGAAGGAACCTACATTATTTCAGGTGAGCTTTCATCGGGGCAGATCGTGGTCGACGCGTCCGATGACGCGAAGGTTCAGCTGGTACTTGCGGGGGCGACTATCCACAACGAGAACGGTCCCGCAATCTATGCGAAGAACGTCGATAAATGCTTCGTGACCTTGGTCGATGGCACGCAAAACTCGCTTTCCGACGGCACCGACTACACGCTTGAAGATGACTCTGACGAGCCGTACGCGACGATCTTTTGCCGCTGCGACCTTACCATCAACGGCGCGGGGGCCCTCAACGTGACGGCGAATTATCGCCACGGCATCTGCTCGAAGGACGACTTGGTCGTCACAGGCGGCACCCTGAATGTGACGGCGGTGGAGGACTGCCTGCGCGGCCGCGATTGCGTGAAGATTGCTGACGGCTCGTTCAGCCTGGTGTCGGGAGGTGACGGCATCAAGTCGAACAAGGACACCGAGGCGACGCAGGGCTTCGTGAGCATTACGGGCGCCACCTTCTCAATCAATGCGGGTGACGACGCGGTGCAGGCGAAAACCTATATCGGCATCACGGACGGAGCGTTCAGCATGACCTCGGCCGACGATGCATTCCATTCCGACTTGCAGATGGCGATTGCGGGCGGTGGGTTCACGGTGAGCGCGGGCGATGATGCCTTCCATGCAGAAACCGAGCTTGCGGTCGACGGCGGCACCATCGACGTGATCAGCTGCTGCGAAGGTCTCGAGGCGGAAAAAGTATACGTGAACGGCGGCGATACTTCCATTGTGGCGTCCGATGACGCGGTGAACTCAAGCGCTGCCGCCCTCTCGGATAGCTCGGACGATGATGAGGATGCTAATGATAGTGGTGCTCCTGGCGAGCCTGGTATTACTGTCAACGGAGAAACACCAGGCAAAGGTGGGCCCGCAGCGGGTGGAAGTCCTGTGGATGGCGGTAGCTTCCCAGGCGGTGATCATGGTGGATTGAGTGGCCAGGTTCCGCAAGGTAGTGCCCAGGGGCAGGGCGAGGGGCAGGCTCAGGACGGCACCCCGCAAGGCAAAGCGGCCCAAGGTGACGCACTGCAGGGCGAGCAAGGCGGCATGCAAGGTGAAGGCGGGCCCTCCCAGGAGGCTGGCAATCAGGGCGGTGCCCCCGGTGCAGGTTCTTCCGACTGCCTCGTTCAGGTCAACGGCGGAACGCTCGTGCTCGACTCGGTGGGCGATGCCATCGACAGCAACGGCAGCGTGGAAATCACAGGTGGCACGGTGCTCGTCAACGGCCCGTCGAACGATGGCGATGGCGCGTTTGACTACGATAGCGAGGCGACCGTTACGGGCGGTACGGTGCTCATGATCGGCTCGTCGCGCATGGCACAGAGTTTCTCGAGCGGCACTCAGCCGTTTCTCTACACCGCGAACGTGAGCGGCAATGCAGGCGATACGGTCACGATTGTGGACGCAAGCGGCAGCGTGATTGCGTCGATAACAGCCACCAAGCAATTCGGCATGGTGCTGGCAAGCAGCCCGAAGTTTACAGAAGGCGGGGAATATACCCTGGTGATAGGCGGAGTGCTAACGAACGCGGATACGCACGGCTATACCGATTCCGGGACCGTCTCGGGCGGTAGCTCGACTTCTGCAACCGCGAGCACCACGCCTTCATCGAGCGCAGGAAGCATGGGATCGGGGCCTGGCACAGTCGGCGTCGAGAGGTAACCATTCTATTGCCGCGCCCTTCTCGAATTTCCGGCAGGTTGGGGCGCTCGTGGGGTCGGCCGATCTTGGCTTCGCGGCGCGTCACCGATGCTTTCCGCGATATGCTGGACCCGGCATCCCGCCGCGAAGATACGCGGCGAGACGGTTAAGCCCTTTAGTTGTCCTTGTCGCTAGACAGAAGCAACTTGAGGGCTTCTTTTATGCCGTCGTACAGGGCGGCCGTGAGAGTCTTATTCAAGGACGATGCGTGCCAAACGGACGGTTTTCGCACCTGCACCATGGTGGGGACATACGGCCGCTTCGGGCTGAGTATAGTGAACCCAGTAAAGGGCGCGGCGAAGAGGTGGCGAGTCATTTAAGCGCTCCCCGCGCGGCAATCTCAGCGCGGATCCCGGGGCCAACGCCTTCCGCAGGTGTCTCCCCGAGCGTGCGGGACAACCCCGACTTCGCCGTTTTTCTAGGGAGGGTTTGCGATGCCGGAACCGAAGAAACGCGCCGTGAAGCGCACCGATGCGCAGCGCGCGGCGGAAAACAAGTACAAGAAGGCGAAGCAGAAGAAAATCCAGTGCAATTTCTTTCCGCCCGATTACGATTTGTACGAATTCGCGAGGAATCGGGAGGAAAGTATGTCGTCATACCTGAAACGCCTCATTCGCGAGGACAGGGAAAGAAGTGAGAACGGCTCGCAATGAAGCTGGTGCTCGATTTCCTGATTTTCGTCTCGGAGCTCGTGATGCTCGTGTGCGCCATCGCGCTCGTCGTGATTGCGGTCAAGCTCGTCTTCTCTCTCGTCAAAGAGGCTGTCTCGGCGCGCTTTCCTAAGGCGGCGAAGTTAGTGGAGAAGAATTATCGGTACTGGTTGATCGCGATATTCGTTGTCATCAACCAATCGATCTTGGAGAAAAAACCAATCAAAAAGGACGAGAGGGTGGTGGAATAGTCCATCCTGGTTGATTGAGGCCGAAAGACGTCTCATCAGGTTGATTTTCATTGCGGCAACTATGAGGAGGGGTTTTCCCAAGACTCCGCATTTACCATCTTCTTGTGTTCTTGCGCTTGTCGTAACGTGTCGGCGCAGGGACGATAAGGGTTTGATCGTGAGTGAAAGGAGAGAGAGATGATTGAAGGTCGCTGGGAGGAGAATCGAGACAGGGTTATGAACGTTGACGTTCGTGCGCCTCGCGAGTTCAGCCATGTTTGCACTCAAATTGAGCGAGAGCAAGGCCGGATCGATTGGCGCGTTCGCTGCTCCGAAAACATGAAGCACATGAAGAAGCACGAGTTCACTCCAGTCAGCGAAATCCACTAGTACCGACATGCGCCGCCGCTTGAAGAAGAACGCTCTAGATAAAAAGTAAGGTTTTGATACTGGGCAGGACCCGGCAAAGCGGGGATTAGGGGTTGCCCCGCCTCGTCCTTTTGCCCTCTCGACTATCAGAACACATTGATGCCTCTGCGGGAACCCACCTGGGTTCTCGCAGAGGCTAAAGGGAGAAAATCAAGCACTTGGCTAATGGAGGAATAGAGGAGCTATGGATGACAAACCTACGGGGGTTCCATCTACCCCGAAATACGCTTGGACAATTCTCGCGATTGTATTTTTCCTAAGTATCGTATTGCCCATGCAGTGGTTCAGCTGCCCGCCTTTGAGCGCGAACATTTTTGAAACGTACGGACTCGAGGGCGCCGCTCGCGCCGATTTCGGCTTGCTGATGAGCTACGTGGCGATTACCGCGCTGATCGCAGCGATCGTTGCCGGTCCTTTGGCGAACAGGCTGGGGCATAGGATCGTTCTCATTGTTGCAGGCATCTGCCTTATCGCCGGCTGCGCCATCGCTGCGCTTTCGGGCGCCAATTTCGGCATCTTGCTGGCTAGCCGCATCATTACCGGTATCGGTGTAGGTTTGTGCGCGGTGTCCGCATCTTCGGTCATCGCTATGTGGTTTCCCGGCAAGACGCGCGCTACCGCTATGGCGATTTGGTCTACCTGGGTGCCGGTGGGCATGCTTATCGTGTTCAACGGCGCGCCGATAGTGGTCAACGCGTTCGGCATCCATGTTTTATGGTGGATCATCTGCGCTCTTGCTATTATCGCCACCCTGCTCGTCGCCGTGTTTTTCCGCGCACCCCGCGAGGATGAGGCCGAGATTTCCGTGCAGACCAGCTCTCTGAAGAGCGCGCTGCCGTTCCTGAAGAGCCGCCAGCTCATTGCTTTGGGCATCGCATGGCTTGGCTTCAACTATGTCAACTACTGCTTCGTCACCTTCAACGTTGACTTTTTCCAGACGGGCATGGGGATGAACCAGTCCATCGCCGCTCTCATCGGGTCGATTTGCTCCGCTGCCGGCATCATTGCGCCGCTGTTCGGCGCCGTTTCCGACCGCATCAACAAGAATCGGAAATACCTGATGATCGTCATCGGTTGCGTGGGCCTGCTCATTGCTGCCGCCGTCGGCTTCCAGAATGCAACGCTTTCGTTCTGGCTGTTCATCATTTTCCAGATTCTGGGGAACTCCATTCTCGTTGCGACGTGCCGCCCCATGGCGCCGATGATTGTCGGGCGCGGCGGCGCAACGGCTGTGACGTACGCGCTGGCTGCCGTGACCATTCTTCAGTACATCGGGCAAATGCTCGTGTTCATCCCCGGGCAAGTCATCGACGCTTTTGGTTATACGGCTCAAACCGCCTGGATGGCCGTTGCCCCGGTCGCCTTCGTCGCTCTCGTCGCCTCCTTCTTTATCAAACCGAAGAAAGAGGAGGAATAACGGCGCAGGGTGGTATGGCCACTATGCGGGTTGGAATCTGATGGCCGCCTTCGCAACGAGCTAACCGTTTGGAACTATCGTCGCAGCTCCTTTCACGCGCTTTGGAGCATTGCTATCTGGAAGGGCCGGAGCCGAGAAGCTTTATTCTCGACTGTGGCCCTTCTGCCTTTTTCTGCTTACCGTTTCGACTTTTGAACGGGTAACATTAACGTTTACCAAGGCTTTTGGCTCTGGAGGGGGACGTATGACAAAAAAGTCAGAGGCTAAGGATAGCGTGTTGGGGATAGAGGTTTTATCCGCCATCGGCTTTTCCTTCCTATTTGCGTGGTTTTTGATTGCGGGCTTTTGGGTGCCCTCGGTTCCCGTTGGGGTCGATGCTGCGAATCCGGCAAGCGCCGTGCATGGCTTCGTCATCGTCGGGCTGCCAGTTGCCTATGCGATCCAACATTTTTTGGGGAAACGTGAAAGCTACAGCCCCCTGAACAAGGGGGTTATGGCCGTCGTGCTCCTCGCTTCTTTGGTTTCGTGCTCGCTGTTCTTCGCAGTTCAGATGGGCTGCAACGTGCCGCCGTTCTTTCTCGCGGTTGCTTGCTTTCTTTCTGGCGGGGCAACGGCTTTCGGTCTGATTTCCTGGTTGCATGTAAGCAGCTACCTGCCTATAAGCCACTATACGTTCTATGTTGGGGCCGCCCTTGCCGTGGGGTGCGTCACTTTTGCGTTCTCGACGGCGTTGGACAAAGCGCTTCAGCCGGTTTTCGCTTTGGCGTGCATGGGGGCGAGCGCTATTCTTTTGCATATCTTTTCCCTCTGTGTCGATTTTTCGTCGAAGCCGAAGTGCGATAAGGGGAAAGAAGTACCGGAGCTGGAAGGCACCTGGAGTTTCACGAAGGAAATCGAGCCCACCTTCGCCGTGTTCGGCGTCGCCTTCGGTCTTGCGCTGCACTGCGTTGTCGGCAAGGCCGACGTCGCTCAGCTTTCCTGCTTTCTGGCGATGCTCCCCGGCGCGGTTATCATCGCGCTCGTCTCGTTTCGGGGCGGGGATATCAACATAACGTTTGTCCAGAGGGCTCTTCTCTGCATATGCGTACTGTTCCTCATGTCGTTCCAGTTTTACCCAAGCGCGATCGCTCAGGTGATGTCGGCTTTCGCCTTGTTTGGTTGGGCAGTTTTCCTTTCGGCGAACTATGCGTTCATGCTGAAGAAGAGCCGCTTTGGCGGCGGCCCCGCCTATAGGCAGATCCCTGTCCATCTCATAGCGAGCAATGCCGGCGTGCTCGCTGGTTGGCTTCTGTTCGCGGTGACCGAGAACCTGAGCTCGAGCGTGCCGAGCATTCGCTTGGTCCTCGGCATTGTGCTGGTATTCCTTGCGGTGTGCGTTGTGATGCTGTTTTACCCCAATAGGCGGCACCATCGCAGCGACGGAACGAGCCACGATCGATCGAATATGCGTCTGGCGGGGCAGCAGAGCATTCCCGTTCCCGCAGTTGCGCCGGATGCCGATGCGGGGGGTGGTGCCGACCCGCTGCTGCTGGCGAAATGCCAGACCCTCGGAGCGATGTACGATCTGTCTCCGCGGGAGATTCAGGTGCTGGGATACTTGGCGCGAGGCAGGAACGCCCGCTATATCGAGGAGAAGCTCCTCATCTCGCAGAGCACGGTGAAAAGCCATATGCACAAGATATACGACAAATTCGACATCCACTCGCAGCAGCGCCTGATGGATTTCATAGACTCCTATCCTCTCGATGCGAACGTTGCTGCAGCCTGTGACTGACGTCTGTTCCCGCTTGCCGCCGTAAAACAAGATTGAATCAATTGCCTAGGATGAAAACCATCCTGGGCGATTGATTTTTGCGAGTCCTCCGATAAAGGTTGAGGAATAGAACGAATAGTTTGATTTGACTAAAGAGCATCGTTTTGGCTGATTGGCGGCTCCTTCTCTTTGCTTAAATGCAGCTACCCGAAGAGTCGAGACTTTGGGCAGCGGCGGGAAACCTCAAACGAGATGAGAGGAGACGTAATGGTAGAGAACACAATCAAAGACAAAGATCGCGACGAGATCGGTGTCTCCAAAGAAGAAAACCAGTTCAATTTCGGTGCTGGCAAAAATTTTGAGATACAGGACTGGAAGGCTTCCAAGCCATGGCAGTGGGAGGAAGACGGCATGGTCGTCACTCGCACGCAGGTTTGGTCTGCGCCTGGTTGCCACGAGGGATGCGGCGTTCTCGTCTATTCCGATAAGGAGACTGGCAAGTTTATCAAGCTGGAAGGCGACGAGGAGGATCCTTACAACCAGGGACACCTGTGCCCGCGCTGCCTGGCGTTCAACCAGGTGCAGTTCCACCCCGACCGCATTCTCCATCCTATGAAGCGCGTGGGGGAGCGCGGCGAGAACAAGTGGGAGCAGATTTCCTGGGAAGAAGCGCTCGATACCTGCTATCGCGAATTCAAGCGCATCTCCATGACCTACGGCGGAGACGCTATCCACTGTCATCGCGGAACCGCGCGTGACAACATGTGGCAGGTTGGCCGTTTGGGCAACACGTTCAACTGCCCGAACGAGTGTGGCGTGCTTTCGGGCCTGGCGTGCTACCTTCCCCGTGTTTCCCTCATGATCATGTCGTACGGCGGCATGCAGATTGCCGACATGTCGCAGTTTTTCGCGCGTCGTTATGAGGATCCCAATTGGGTGTGCCCTGAGTGCACCATCGTGTGGGGCTGCAACCCTACCATTTCCAACCCCGACTTCTATATGGGCCATTGGGTGACCGACGTTATGAAGATGGGCTGCAAGCTCATCTCTGTCGAGCCTCGCGTCACCTGGCTCGCCGCTCATGCCGATATTCACGTGCGCCTGCGTCCCGGCACCGATACGTATGTCGCGATGGGCATGTTGAAGGTGATGATCGAAGAGGACCTCTACGACCATGACTTTGTCGACAGGTGGACGTACGGCTTCGATGAGCTTTCCGAGCGCGCACGCTCCTTCAGCCTGGAGGATATCGAGAAGATTACCTGGGTTCCGAAGGCCACCATCGAAGAGGCTGCCCGCATGTTCGCCACCTCCAAGCCCGCCAATATCGTGTGGGGCTTGGCAATCGACATGCAGAGCCAGGGTACCCCGACCGCCCAGGCCGTTGCGGCACTATGGGCTATCACCGGCAACCTGGATGTTCCCGGTGGCATGTGCTACACCGCAGCTCCCATGGGCGTTGACCAGCCTTCTGCTGGCGGTTGGGGATACTACGACCTGCTTTCCGAGGACATGATGAAAAAGCGCGTCGGCTGGATGGAATTCCCCATGTACCGCTACGGTTTGACCCAGTCGAACCCCGACATCGAACTGCTGGAGCATCAGCAGGGCAAGTTCAAGGGCGCTTGGGTCCAGTGCTCCAACGCTATCGCGTGCATGTCCCTCGAGGTCGAAGGTTGGTACGAGGCTATGAAGGGCCTCGAGTTCGTGGCGGCCGTCGATATCTTCATGACGCCTACCATTCAGGCGTGCGCCGACATCGTCATGCCTGCTCAGACGTGGGCTGAGAAGCATTCCGTCCGCGCGCACTACTACTTCTTGTCCGCAATCACCGGTTCTTGCGCCGTTGAAGGCGAGGCTTTGTCCGACTGCGAGATCAATCGCCGCCTTGGCCGCAAGTTCGATGCCGATGAGGAGTTCAAGAACGCGATCGGCCGCCCGCTCGACGTGAACGGCTGGCCTTGGGAGACCGAGGACGAGGTCTACGACGAGATCCTGAAGCCGTCTGGCTTCACGTTCGACGAGCTGCGCGAGAACGGCCCGGTCTATCAGAAGTACGAGTATCGCAAGTACGAGACCGGTGGCTTGCGTCCCGACGGTCAGCCCGGCTTCAACACGCCGACCGGCCGCATCGAGCTGTGGTCAACGCTGCTCGACAAGTTCGGTTACGACCCCCTGCCCTATGCTGAGGAACCTGGCATCGGGCCTGTCACCACGCCTGACTTGTTCGAAGACTACCCGCTGATCATGATCACCGGCGCGCGCACCACGTCTTTCTTCCACTCCGAGCATCGCCAGATTCCCTACCTGCGCCAGCTCACGCCCGATCCTTGGGTGCAGATCAACCCGGAAGATGCCGCTGCCGCCAACATCAGCGAAGGCGATTGGGTTTGGATCGAGAATCACCGCGGCCGCTGCCGCCAGCGCGCTCGCGTTACCTATGAGGCTCCGAAGGGCGTTATCGCAGCTCAGCATGGCTGGTGGTTCCCTGAGCAAGACGGAGCCGAGCCGACCTTGTACGGCTTCCGCCAGTCCAACATCAACAAGCTGCTTGCCAACAAGCCGGGCAAGACGGGCTTCGGTTGCGACGCTAAGTGCACGCTTTGCAAGGTCTATCGTTGCAGTGGGGAGGATCTGTAATGTCTCAGTACGGTATTCTTGTTGACTACGAGTTCTGCACTGGCTGCTATGCCTGCGAGGTTGCCTGCCAGTCCGAGCATGACATGCCTTTGGGCCAGTGGGGCGTAAAGGTTCTTGATCTTGGCCCATGGCCGATTAAGGACGCCGAGGGGAACGACACGGTACGCTACCAGTTCGACTACATTCCCGCTTTCACGAAGCTGTGCGATTTGTGCGCCGAGCGTACGGGCAAGGGCAAGAAGCCTTCCTGTGTCCACCATTGTCAGGGTGCCTGCATGAAGTTCGGCCCCGTCGAAGAGCTGACGCACGATTTGGACGCGAAGCCCTATCAGTATTTGTGGGTTCCGCCTGCGAAGAAGTAGGGTTGCGAGTGTTCTAATCGATCTTTTGCGCCCAGCTTTCTTGGAGGGCTGGGCGCTCTTGACCAGATGAAGCGGCAGCATTGACGCAGGAAGAGATAAGGGAGAATGCAATGGAGTTCCAGGAGCTTGAAGATCAAATGGCACAAGCGCCTTTGGCGATGCGCAACCAGTTGAAGATGCTGCTCAATTACGTGTCCATTGCCGAAGGGGTGCTGCCTCAATATAAGGAGCATCTGAGCAGCTCGAAGACGTACCGTGAGTTTTTCGATGCGATTTACGCGGATGATTCGCAGAGGTTCACCCACGCATGGGCGCTTTGGGCCAAGATGGCGAGCAAATCGTGGCCAAACAGGTTCGAGCCATTTCTCAAAGTCGAGAACCTGAAGCTGAAAGCCGCGGGACTTCCCATTGTGCTCGAAAGCGGTGTTGTGCTGGCTCCCGCTGGGAGCTATGACAACATCGTGAACTTCCTCGTCTACAAGCGCGGTGCCTTCAACGTCGAGGCCGCGGACTTTGTGACGTCCGTTGGTGGAACGTTCACCTGCGCCGATTACGATTTCGTCGGAATTTACGGTATCTACCAGTACCGGGGGAACGTCATCTTCGAAGAGTGGCAAGAAGAGAAGGCTCCCGAGAAATCGAAGTCGCAGCTGTAGCTATTGGAGCGGACCCTTTCGCAACAGATGCGAGCTGGGATTCGAGCGCGACTTGGCGAAATGCGGGTGGGTCACCCTCTCGTCTCGCTGCATTTCTCCATCGAGCAATCAACGGGCCCTCGTCTCTCGTACTTGAGAGGCGAGGGCCCGTTTCGCGTGTCGCGAAGGGCGGCGGTATGCCGTCCAGCCAGCTCAACTGCATTTCGTGCTTGACGGCGGAACCTTTTCCGAAAAGCGCTCTCCCGCTCTAGTCTGTTGGAGTAGAATAGCCCGTGGACGAACGGCTATTCAATCGGCGTTTCCATTGGAGAGAGACGGGGTTTGACTCAGCACATCTTCACATACGACTGCACATTGCGCGACGGCGAGCAGTGCGAGGGCATTTCGCTTTCGCTTGACGACAAGCTGCGCATCGTGGAGCGGCTCGACGCATTCGGTATCGACTTCATCGAAGGCGGCTTCCCCGCGTCAAACCCGAAGGACATCGAGTTCTTCCGCCGCGTGAAGGAGATGCCGCTTGAACATGCGCGCATCGCCGCGTTCGGGTCCACCTGCAAGAAGGGCACGCCGGCCGATCAGGATCAGGGCCTTGCCGACCTCGTTGAGTGTGGCGCTCCCGTGGCAACTATCGTGGGGAAAACATGGGATGCCCAGGTCACACGTGCATTGCAGACCACGCTCAAGGAAAACCTTCGCATGATCGCCGACTCGGTCGCGTATCTGAAGGCTCACGGGCTCACCGTCGTGTTCGACGCCGAGCACTTCTTCGACGGCTATAAGGCCAATCCCGACTACGCGCTCGCGTGCATTCGCGCGGCAAGCGAGGCCGGCGCCGACTCCATCGATCTTTGCGAGACGAACGGCGGCGCGCTTCCCTTCGAGGTGGAAGAGATAGTCGGCGTCGTTGCGTGTGCGCTTCCCGACCAGCAGCTGGGCATTCACTGCCACGACGATTCCGGCTGTGCGGTGGCCAATGCGCTTTCCGCTGTCCGTGCGGGTGCGCTGCAGGTGCAGGGCACCGTCGGCGGCATCGGCGAGCGCGTGGGCAACACTGACCTGCTTACTGCCATTGCCGACATGGAGCTCAAGATGGGGCTCCACTGCATCGGTCCCGACAACCTGCGCGACCTCACGCGGACCGCCCAGTTCGTAGCCGAAACGTGCAACCTGTCCGTTCCCGCGCACCATCCCTATACGGGCGCTTCGGCGTTCGCACACAAGGGCGGCCTGCACGCGAGCGCCATCGCGCGTTTTCCGGAAGCCTACGAGCACACGAATCCTCGAAACGTCGGCAACGCAACGCGAATGCTCGTGAGCGAACTTGCGGGCAAGGCGTCGCTTGCTGCGAAGGCAAAGAGCCTGGGAATCGACCTTTCGGGTGATGCGCGGACGCTCCAGGCAATCTTGGACGATGTGAAGACGCGCGAAGCGCACGGCTACTCCTACGAGGTGGCTGACGGGTCGCTCGCAGTGCTGATCAGGCGGCACCTCGGCCTATATGAGCCCCATTTCGGGCTGGAGAGTTTCCGCGTCATCGTGGACGATCGGGAAGACACGGGCGCCCTCGCGAAGGATGCGGCGAGCGAGGCCACGGTCAAGATTCATGTGGGTGATCGCCGAATCGTCGCCACGGGTGAGGGCACGGGCCCCGTCGGCGCGCTCGACGCGGCGCTTCGCATGGCGATCACTGAGTACTTGCCCCAGGTGGCGAACATGGAGCTCACCGACTACAAGGTGCGCATTTTGGACGAGGAAGGCGCCGGCACGAGCGCTACGACGCGCGTTATCATCACGACGAGCGATAAGCGCGGCAGCTGGGGTACGGTCGGTGTGAGCGAGAACATCATCGAGGCATCGTGGAACGCGCTTGTCGATTCCATCGAGTACGGCCTCATACGAGCAGAAGGGTAGTGAAATGAGCGAGCTGAGAACCCCCGAAGTCGAGAACCTGCTGTCCGTCTTCGCCAAGCTAAACGACAACGACACAGTATTTGCCCTGCTCGAGGACTTGTTCACGATTCGCGAGATTCGCGAAACCTCGCAGCGTTTGGCTGTGGCCCGTCTGCTCTCTTCGGGCAAGCCCTATTCTGCGATCGAAGAGGCTACGGGCGCCTCGGCGACGACCATCGCCCGCGTGTCGAAGTGCCTCTCCTACGGGTCGGGCGGTTACGCCGCCGCGCTCGAGGCGCTTGGCGATAAGAAGGAATAGCCCGCAAGCTGTCCGATGCACGGCGTGCCTGTCCAAAGGGGCATGCGGGCCGCTGCCCGATGCTGCCATGCGCGCCGTGCGTCTTCGATGCGGGCGGGTTCGACCCTTGCAATCCGACTAGCGTTCGGCGCGTGCGGCGAAGATTTCCAGGATGAGCTGGGCACGTGTCCCGATGAGCGTCGTGTTTTCGTCGAGGAAGCGGCGTACATCGCCGAGGGGCAGTTGGAAGGGCCTTATGAGCTCGCTTTCTTCGGGTTGCGCATCGCCCGCCTTTTCCACCTGGGCGAATACGATCTGAATCGCCTCGTCGGTCAGCCCTGTCGACGAGAATCCCGCCTGGGGCAAAAGTCGGACAGGCTCATCGACGTCGGTGCGCAGGCGATATCCTGTCTCTTCGCGCAGCTCGCGGTCGACGCATTCCCGAATACTCTCGTTAGGTTCCTTCAATCCTGCGGGGAACGCGATGCACCAGGAGTTCAAGGGATAGCGGAACTCGCGAATCATGAGCAGCGTGCCTTCGCGCGTCTCTCCCACGATGCAAACGGCGTCAACGCGCGGCGCCTCGCCGCGGGCGTTCGCCAAAAGGCCCGTACGGTACGCTTCGAGCTTCTTGCGCGATGTGCTCTCGTACACGTAGTCGGTGCCGTCGGGCAGCTCGTAAGTGAGGATATACTTGTTGATCCATCCCTCGCTGACCTGCTCGATGTTCTTCAGTTTCGGAATGCCACGGGTTGTTGCTGCGTCCATCTGCCCATCCTTTGCCTCGCTGTTGTTCGGCGCCATGATACACCAGGCACAAGGCGAGAAAAAGAAAGCCCGCAAGGGGAGGATCCTTACGGGCTTTCGCACTGGGCTTATCGGACGCGCCCGGCGTCGATTGGAGAAAAGAGAGGAAAAGGAAAATCGAGAGGGGAAAGGCTACGCGATGGCGATGGTCTTCTTCTCCTCAAGCTTCGGCTGCGGCTGCGGCTTGGGGACGTCGATCACGAGCGTGCCGTTCTCGAAGCGGGCCTTGATGTCCTCTTCCTTGACATCCTCACCCACGTAGAACGTACGGCTGCACTTGCCCTCGAAGCGCTCCTTGCGTACCCAAGTGCCCTTCTTCTCGTCGCCTTCGGAGGTCTCGGTCTTGGTCTCGGCGTTTACGGTGAGGTAGCCGTCCTTAAGCTCAGCCTGAACATCTTCCTTCTTGAATCCGGGCAGGTCGATGGTCATTTCGAAGCCGTCGTCATGCTCCTTGATGTCGGTGCGCATTAGCGTGGAGGAGGACTTCGGCGCTGGGGTGAACGGGGTGTTGAAGAACGCGTCGAACGGATCGGCCATCAGGTCATTAAAGAAATTCCTACGAGTCGGCATAAGCATGGTCATCATTGTCATCTCCTAATAACAGGGGGCGCTCTGTTTTGGGAATCGGCGGAAGCCTGCTGCCGCGGTTGTTCGCTCGCTTTTGAGGTGGGCGGCAACCTTGTCGTGCCCGCCTGCAGTGGGCTAAAGCCCTGCGGCGCCTTGCCTTCGCTTCTTCTCGGCGTCCCTTCTTGGTTCGACTATTGTTATAGACTCCTCGTTAGCACTCGTCAATGAAGAGTGCTAGTTCGTCACAAACCTGACACATTTGCTAGAAGGAAACTTTAGTGAAAGACGCTTAGATAATTGGAGTCTGCGAGTTTCGATTGGCTCTACGTGGCGAACAAGTATTCTCGAGCGCTCATCAAACGAGTATGCTTTGGGGAGTAAGGGGCGAAAGGAAGCGTGGTGTGACATGGCCCGAATCGGCGTGATTTCCGATACGCATGGCGTTTTGCCTGTCGAAGCGTTTAATGCGCTCGCCGATTGCGAGCATATCATCCATGCGGGCGACATCTGCAGCCCCGAGATTATTTGCGATCTGCAGACGCTCGCGCCTGTGACGGCAGTGCTCGGCAACAACGATTTCAACGAGTATGGTTCTTCGGTGCGCCGTTTCGCCCGGCCCGTCGTCGACGGTGTGCGCTTTCTTGTCGCACATTATCCGCGAGATGTGCGCATTACGTTCGCGGGTTCGGGCGCGCTCGCACCGGGCGATCCGCTGCCGAACGTGTGCATTCACGGGCATACCCATATTCCCGAAATCGTGGTAGGGAAGGAAGCGCGCCCGGCTAACCTGCTGCTTTGCCCCGGTTCGCCCACCAACCCCCGCGGGGGATTCCCACAATGCGTGGCGAAGATCGACGTGTGGGAGGGCCGCATTCTGCGCGCCTGGGTAGAGCGGACCACGCGCGGCCCGCATTGCGGCGAGGTCGTGCTGCGCCACGACTTCGCGTAAGGTCGGCCGAATTCTCGTCCTCGGGGCTTTGCTGCGAGAGCGCGTGGGCGCGGTCCACCGGGGTCCACGAACGGGACGGAGATCGGGTGATTTGTCTCAGCCGTGGAACGGGGGGCGGTAGGGTAAAAATCGACTCGTGGGACTAGGGGCGCGAGGCGCAGAGACTGGGCGATCGACCCTACCTGTGTTATGCAAGGCCCTGGTTGAAAACATTGCGAAATACCGAATGAAAAAGTTGCAAAAGCACGGTTGAAATCATTGCAAAATGCCGAATGGCAATGCGGTACAATATCGACTTGGAATATCGAAAAGGTCAAAATCAAGCATCAGCGGCCGAGGATGGTGTTATGAGCAGAGCGAAGACCCTCACGCCAGATGGCTATAAGCCTCGTTTGATCGAGCGGCGGCTCGACGCATTAATGGGGGCATTTGGCTGCGTTGAGGTTAATGGTCCTAAATGGTGCGGGAAGACGTGGACAGCAATGTCGCGAAGCGCTAGCATGACCAAACTCGATGACCCTGCGCAACGGGAAGCGGCTGAACTTGACCCAACGCTTGCGTTGCTTGGCGACCCCCCGCATCTCGTTGACGAATGGCAAGAGGTGCCTGAAGTTTGGGACGCTGCACGTCGTTTCGTGGACGAGTCGGGCAATAAGCGCGGAATCCTTCTTTTTACGGGCTCAACGGCCTTGAAAAAGGATGATCGACAAAAGGTTCGCCATTCAGGAACCGGTAGAATTGCTCGTTTGTCAATGCGCCCCATGGCATTATGCGAATCAGGCGAGGGCGAGGCGATGGTGTCGCTTTCGTCCTTGCTCAACGGCGAAGCGGTTGTTCCTGCAAGAAAAGAGTCGGGGCTCCTTGATGTTGCTCGGTGGTGCTGTCGCGGCGGTTGGCCGGCAAACCTCGGTCTTTCCGATGAGGCCGCAGGCGAGACCGCGTCGCAATATATCCAGTCGGTGCTTGATGTCAATGTAATCGAGGAAGGCAGATCACCTGCAATTGCGCTCGCTCTCATGCGAGCGCTCGCACTTAACGAGAGTCAGGCCGTTACCTACAAAACTCTCGCAAAAGATATGTCGAATGGAGAGGCGGCGCCGACCGACGAGACGATAGCATCATACCTCGAGCTGTTCGATCGGCTGAACATAACAGAAGAGCTGCGCGGTTGGTCGCCTCCCATGCGTGGAAAGGCGCGCGCTCGAGTAAAGCCGAAACGTTACTTCTGCGATCCATCGTTGGCGGCGGCTCTTTTAGGAGCTGAGCCCACAAGGCTTTTGCGCGACACGCAAACTCTCGGAATGCTATTCGAAAACTTGGTCATCCGCGATTTGCGCGTGTTCCTCTCCTCTTATTCGGGTATAGGGAACGAACTATTCTACTACAGAGATAATACTGGTCTTGAAGTCGATGCAATCGTGGAATGCGGTGGTGTCTGGGGAGGCGTCGAGATCAAGCTGTCTGACACCAAAGCCGACGAGGGGGCAAAGTCCCTGCTTTCGCTTCGTGATAAGGTTGCGTCGAACCCTGCAGCCAAAAACGCAGAGCCAGCATTTTTGGCAGTGGTGGTTGGCCGAGGAAGCATAGCGTATCGGCGCGACGACGGCGTGTGCGTGATTCCTGCAGCGATGCTTGGCGCATAAAGGAGTTTCTCGTGTTTCGAGTAGGGGAGTGAATGCGAGGGGGGTTGCTCAACCATCGAGCAACCCCCCTCCGCGGACGTGGGGCACCTGGCGGCAAGACCATCGCTTCACGCCCACGGCTTGCACCCGCTCGGCTTGCCTGACCCTTCTCTTTGCGGGCGCTAGCTGTCGGCGCTTTCTCGCCTTTACGCGTTTTTCAAAAACGCCAGGTAACCCTTGTAGGCCTCGTAGATGTCGGCCTTGCTCGTCACTTCCCAGGGCGCGTGCATGGAAAGCACGGCCACGCCCGAGTCGATGACGTCCATGCCGTACTTCGCGGGCAGATAAGCAATCGTCCCGCCGCCGCCTGCATCGACTTTGCCCAGCTCAGCGGTTTGGAACGACACGCCCGCGTCATCCATCACGCGACGCACGCGCGCCACGTATTCCGCACTCGCATCGTTGCTGCCGCTCTTCCCGCGTGCGCCCGTGTACTTGTTGAACACGAGCCCGCGCCCGAGAAACGCGGCGTTTTTCGGCTCGAAGACGCTTGCGTAGGCGGGATCGAAGCCGGCCGACACGTCAGAGGAGAGCATGCTCGACGCGGAAAGCGCCCGCCGCAGCGGGAGCATACCGCCCTCGCCGGCAAGCTCCATGATCTCGGCGATGGTGTTCTCGAAGAAGTTCGATGCCATGCCGGTCGCGCCGACGCTTCCGATCTCCTCCTTGTCAACGAGCACGGTGACGGCCGTCTTCGCCAAATCCGCCGGCGCCTCGAGCTGCGCGATGAGCGAGGTGTAGGCGCATACGCGGTCGTCTTGTCCGTAGCCGATGACCATGCTGCGGTCGAAGCCCAGCTCGCGGGCGCGCCCTGCCGGTACCATCTCGATTTCCGCGGAAAGGAAGTCCGTCTCCTCGATGCCGTACTTGTCGGCCAGAAGCTTCAGCGCGAACGCTTTCACCGGTTCCTTCGCGGCGTCCTTGCTCTCTGCGCCCTCGCTGCCAGCGGCTTCGCGCTCAGCGTCCTCGCCGTCGATGGACAGCGGGCGGTTGCCGATGAGGATATCTAAGTCCTCGCCCTCGACGATCTTGTTGCCCTTCTTGTCCATTTGCTGGCTTGCGAGGTGAATAAGCAGGTCGGACACGCAGAAAACGGGGTCGCCCTCATCGTCGCCCACGTTTATGCCCACGACCGTGCCGTCCTTCTTGGCGATGACGCCGTGCATGGCGAGCGGGAGCGTAACCCATTGGTAGTTCTTGATACCGCCGTAGTAGTGCGTGTCGAGAAGCGCGAAGCCGTTGCTCTCGTAGAGCGGGTTCTGCTTCAGGTCGAGGCGGGGGCTGTCGATGTGCGCGCCCAGGATGTTCATACCCTCGCTCATGGGCTCGCTTCCTAGCTGCACTAGGATGAGCGCCTTGCCGTGGGAATGCGCCCACACCTTGTCGCCTGCGGAAAGCGCGCGCCCCTCGCGGACGGCGTCGGCGAGCGAGACGTAGCCCGCTTTCTCGGCCATGTGGATGGCGGTTGCGGCGCAGCGGCGCTCGGTCTTGTTCTCCGAAATGAAGTCGATGTAGTTGCTGGCCAGGCCTTCGAGGGCCTCGAGGTCCACCTCGTCGTACTTCTTCCAAGCTACTTCGTGTTCCATGTCCTTTGACCTTTCGTGTTGCCCAAGGCGTATCGTGATGCGGCCAATTATAGTGCACGACGCCTACGCCTCGGCGGATGTGAACGTTCTGCGAATTGCGGCGGGGAATGCGAGGGGGCGACTTGCATAAGGTTCGGCAACTCGTTATAGTTTCTTATTGAGATAAATTCTCAATAAGATGAGGTTAACAAAGCAGTTAACAAGAACAATTGAGAGGGGCACGTTATGAACCTTCGTACCGAACTTCCCACCGCTGAGAACTCCAGCAACTTCAATGCTGTCGCCGATGCCGTCACCAAGGCAGGCACCACGCTCGAGAACCTGAAGGCCGCCGTTGCAGGCGAGACTGGCGCTTCCGCCAAGTACGCCGCCTTCGCCAAGGCCGCCAAGGAGCAGGGCTTCGACCAGCTTGCACGTCTGTGGGAGGCTACTTCTGCCGCCGAGCAGATCCACATCAATCTCGAAGCTTCCCTCGTGGAGGCCGAAGATCCTTCCTATACCCGCCCGACCGCCGAGGCTCCGGCCCCCGAAGCCATCGACCTCAACCTGATCGCCTCCGCCAACGGCGAGATCTTCGAGACCTCTGACATGTACCCCACCTTCATCAAGAAGGCGCAGGAAGAGGGCCACGCCAAGGCTGTTAAGGTGTTCACCAGGGCAAAGCTTGCCGAGGCTGTTCATGCCGAGAAGTATCTCGAGGCGTACAACAACATCGATGCCGCCGACGACGACGCATACTACCTCTGCCCGGGCTGCGGTTACATCCACAAGGGCGACGACTTCGAGAAGTGCCCGATCTGCGGCGTTCCGAAGGCGAAGTTCCAGCGCTTCTAGTTCTTTGCGGTGATGTGCGCGGCTTGCGGCGAGCGATCCCCGCGCATTGCGGAGGGCGGGCGTCTTCCGCGCGGTTGCGGAATGCGAGCTAACCGCCGCAGTGTCATGTGAGCGCGCTTCTTCGCGTTCCACGTGAAACATGCGAAGCCGAGTCCTTCAGGGCTCGGCTTCTTCACTTTCTGTGCAAATTGGCAACCCGTCGGAAGAGCGACTCTATAATCCTTGGATGAGACACGACACGAAGGGACAGCACGCGCGATTCCATGGCATTCGACCCGAATAAATTCTTCCTTACACGCGCCGTCAACGGGTGGTGCAATCGCCTCCTGGGCGCGGTGACGGAAGGCGAGCTCGCCGACCAGCCGGCAGAGTATGCTTCGCACCGCACGACGCGCGACTATATTTGCAACACGCTTGGCACGAGCGCGTGGGGCATGGTGTTCCCCGTCCTCACCATCGTGGTGACGCAGCTCGCGGGCGTGGAGCTCGCTGGCATGTTCTCGCTCGCCTTCGTCACGGGGTCGCTGCTCATGATCCTCGCGAACTACGGCGTGCGCACCTACCAAATTTCCGACCTCGACGAGGCGCACTCGTTCTCGGACTATCAGCTCAACCGCTGGCTCACGTGTGCGGCGATGCTTGTCGTCGGGTGGATATACTGCTCCATCAGGGGTTATGCAGGTGAGATGTTCACGATCAGCATGGGCGTGTACGTCTACAAGATGGTCGATGGCTTAGCCGACGTCTACGAGGGCCGCCTTCAGCAGAAGGACAAGCTCTATCTCGCGGGCATCTCCCAGGCGTTCCGCTCGGTGCTCGTGCTCGTAGTGTTCTCCGTCGCGCTGTTTATCACGCGCAGCGTCAGCGTCTCTTGCATCGCGATGGCGGTTGCCGCGGGCGTTTCGTTCATCGTGCTCACCTTGCCGCTTGCGATTTGGGAAACGCCCACGTCGGCGCGCGCGAGCTTCGACAGCGTCGTCGCGCTCTTCAAGCAGTGCGCCCCGCTGTTCATCGCGCTGTTCCTCTACTCGCTCATCGACAACATGCCCAAGTTCGTCATGGAGGGTGTGCTTTCCTACGACAACCAGCTCTACTACAACGTGCTCTACTTCCCGGCCATGGGCATCCTGCTCACCGCGCAGCTCATCTACAAGCCGATGCTCGTGAAGATGGCCGCCGTGTGGGCCGATCCCGAGAAGCGTAAGCGCTTCGACATGATTATCGTGGTGATCGTGGCGGTGATCGTGGGCATCACCGTCGTGATGGCGCTCATCATGGGGTGGATCGGCATCACGATCATGAGCTTCCTCTACGGCGTGGACTTCGAGCAGTTCCGCGGACTTGTATTCATCATGCTCGCCGCCGGCGGCGTCACTGCTTGCATCGATTTCCTCTATCAGGTGGTCACGGTGTTGCGCCAGCAGCGTACGGTGACGAAGCTTTACCTGATCACGTTCGGGTTCTCGCTGTTCGTCCCGATTCTGCTGGTGAACTTCACGGGACTGCCGGGCGCCATCATCGGGTATCTCATTGTGATGTGCATCCTGCTCGTGCTTCTGGTTTGGGAATACGGGAAGGTTCGCATGGCTTTGGCCGAGCGTGACAAGCAGGCGGCCGCCGCGCACGCAACGCGCGTGGTCGGGCGCGTCGTGCCGATGGAGGATGCTTCCGCCGAGCGCGAGGGTCGCTCCCGCGACGCCTCCGCCGAGTTGCGCACATCTCGCACGCCGCGCACGCCGCGCCGGTAAGCTTGAGCCGCGGGCGCCCTCCTTTCGCCGGCAGGCCGGCCGCACGCCCCCAACTCCCGCCTCAAAGTTCTCCTCGCACTCCGCGTCGCCTTCTCCTGCTGCCGCGTTAAGGGCTGGGGAATTTGGTTGATTTTCATTGTTAGCCGAACACCCGCGCCGTAATCGGCGTTTTCGCAG
>OLPC01000184.1_pt1 | contig 65901 bp, 76 predicted proteins | sample 1672341 | NCBI WGS metagenome assembly OLPC01 (sample SAMEA3136673, study PRJEB25190) | human gut metagenome | reverse complement strand
AACAACAGGAGAATTTGCATGAGTGAGATGTTAGAAAAGGCTAGAAAATATGAAGCTGAACAGGGACAGCAGATAAAAGCAGAGGATCGACCGGCTTTTCATGTGAGTCCATATGTTGGATGGATGAATGATCCAAATGGTTTTTCCTGTTATCAGGGAGAGTATCATTTGTTTTATCAGTATAATCCATATGATACACACTGGAACAGTATGCACTGGGGACATGTGGTAAGTAAAGATCTGCTTCACTGGGAATATCTTCCGGCAGCTTTGGCACCGGATGAAGATTATGATAAGATAGGATGTTTTTCAGGAAGTGCAATAGAACTGGACGACGGCAGACAGCTGCTGATTTATACTGCTGTAGATCAGGAGACGCTTGAAGATGGAACGGCAAGGGATATTCAGACACAGGCAGTGGCTGTTGGAGATGGAAAAAATTATAAGAAATATGAAAAGAATCCGGTTCTGACAGCCAAAGATCTGCCAGAAGGTGCAAGTAAAGTGGATTTTCGGGATCCAAAGATCTGGAAAGAAAAAGATGGCTACTTCTATTGTGTGATCGGAAGCCGTCCGGCAGATGGAAGTGGACAGATTCTTCTTTACAAAAGTGCAGATGGATTTGAATGGGAATTTGTCAGTGTACTGGCAGAAAATAAAAAACGTTATGGAAAGATGTGGGAATGTCCGGACTTTTTCGAATTAGATGGAAAACATGTTCTTCTGACAAGTCCACAGGACATGTTGCCGGAAGGACTGGAGTTCCATAATGGAAATGGGACCTTATGTATCATCGGAGAGATGGATCCGGAGACACATACCTTAAAAGAAGAGACAGTACAAAGCGTCGATTATGGAATGGATTATTATGCAATGCAGACTTTGCTTGCACCGGATGGCCGTAGAATTATGATTGCCTGGATGCAGAACTGGGATACGACTGCTCATCGTTGTAATGACTCAAAATGGTTTGCGCAAATGAGTCTGCCGAGAGAAGTGTCTGTGAAAAACGGAAGACTTTATCAGACTCCGATCAAAGAACTCGATGCAATGCGTAAAGACAGAGTTGAGTACAACGATGTAGTAATAGATAATGATGCGATCACATTAGACAAAATCGAAGGACGAACTATAGATATGGAACTTGTGATACGTCCGGAAGATAAAGAAAATGTGTATAAGAAATTTGTATTACGTTTTGCACAAAATGAGAAGTTTTATACAGAATTAAGTTTCCGCCCGGATGAGTCTGTCCTGAAAATTGACAGAAAATTTTCAGGAACCGAACGAGCATTAGTTCATCAGAGAAGGTGTCTGGTAAATGGCGATGCCAATGAATTAAAGCTTCGTGTGATCTTGGATAGATTCAGTGCTGAAATATTTATTAATGACGGTGAGCAGGTTATGTCTGTTGTTATATTTACAGAACAAGAGGCAAAAGGAATTTCATTCTTTGCTGAAGGTGCAGCTAAAATCGATATAGTGAAATACAATCTGGTTTAGGACAAAAATTATATTGAAATTGAAGATGACATTCTGAAACTTTCTGTTCCGAAGAAAGCACCGAAAGTCGTTGAAGAAAAAGATGGTTATATCGCAATTGAAGGTTAACCTCCATTGCTTATTTTCCCCTATATATAGCCGGGATCCTTTCGGATCCCGGCCTTTTTGTGTGAAGAATTATGAATGGGCCAGTTCTCTGTCTTTGCCGATAAAGAAAAGGGCAATTGTATCAGGACCGACATGACTTCCGGTGCAGAAGTCGTAAGATGTGTTGATAAAATCACGTACGTTGATTTTTTCTCTTATTTTATCCATGATATAAAGAGAATCTTCGTAAGCGTCGGCATGTGCAATACCGATGATCTGTTCTTCAGGTTTTATAATATTATCACAAACCAGATTGATCAGAGTATTCAGGGCTGCTTTACGTCCACGGACATTTTTATAAGTTACAATATAGCCATCTTTGTTTCCTCTGAGAATAGGCTTGATTTTGAGAACATTTCCGATAGTGGCTATACTTCCCTTGATACGTCCGGTGCGGGAAAGGTATTTAAGATCTCCGACAGTAAAGACACCATTCATCTTGCCGACAAGGGGTTCTATAGAATCGGCGACTTCATCGACGGACATGCCTTTGTCACGCATGATACTTGCATAGATGGCAAGAAGTCCCTGAGCAAGAGATGCGTTGAGAGAATCTATCAGTCGTATTTTGCGGCCGGTTGTGTTCTGGCTTAATAATTCTTCAGCCGCTAATCTTGCAGAATTGAAATTTCCACTGATATTTTTGCTTAAGGACAAATACAGGACATCCTGATCAGCATCGAAGGCTTTCTGGAATTTTTCTTCAAAGGTCGCAGTGCTTATCAGACCTGTCTTGATCTCACAGCCTTTGCGCATGGCATCATAATATTCTTTGCCTTTTTCGCGTTCTTCTTCAGGTGAAAGATCAGGGTTGTAGCAGGTAACTTCTTTTCCGGAAATCAGATTCACAAAAGAAATTACATGAATATTATATTTTTTAGCGGTCACAGCCGGAAGATTGGCTGCGGAGTCAACAAAAATCTGAAACATGGTATATTTGATCCTTTCTGTGATATTCTATCTGAAACTGATACCAATGCCTACAGCACCGGGATCGGTATGGACGCTGACACTGGCAGAAATCGTTTTTTCTTCGGCTTTTTTCATAATGATCGTCTCCTAAAATATTAATTGATAACCGTGAAATGTTTGAGTGTAAATAAAATGCTTTATAATAATGTGACAAATTGTAACACCAAATTTAAAACATTTCAATAGCTTATGCTGACGGTTAGGTAAAGTTGGTAAAAACGAAAAATCATAAAAAATTAATGTCCATGCTGCCGTCTTCGTAGACGACAATAGATTTAATGAAAGACTTCCAAAAAACATTCTTTTCCGTATTACTGAAAGTGCAATACATATCTTCCCAATTTTTAGATAACAACTCCTGAATAGCAGAAAAATCGCGAACGGGAGCAGAAGGCACTGCAAGGCAGTCTTTCAACTGAGCTTGTAAATCATCATACTTCTGTCTGTAAAGGTCTTTTTCTATTAGATCATCAAGAAACAAATCATATAGTTTTTCTAATTTGTGGCGGATCTTTGCTGCTTCGGCAGCAGGATCCTTTTTTGATGCACCGGAAGAAACGATATCATATTCAGCTATATAGCGCGAGAGTGCAGGACGAACATGGTCGAGGAGATATTGTTCAATATAATCTTCACGATAAGAACGCGACCGATCACAAAGCCGAGAGTTAGAGTGAAAGTTACAGCGATAAAATACATAATCTTTGCGCTCACCTCCGGCGAGAGTACGTGTCACAGTAAAGGAAGCAAGGCTATGATTGCAACTAGAGCAGATGAGCAAACCGGTGAATATATAGTAACGTCTGGTTTTTCTCTGCCGGACATTCTTTTTTGCAAGCTCAAGAAGATGATTAAAACGTTCCGGATCAATAAGCGGATCGCAAAATTCAGGATCATCACGGTACATACCTTTGTAAAGAGGATTCTTCAATGCACGGGCAACACCTTCGTAGCGAAGAAGAGAGCCGTATTTTTGGTTGAGAAACAGAAAAGTAGAATAAATACTTCCACTGCTCTCAAAATGGTCAAACATATCGAGCGCCCACTGCTTCCACTCTGGATCGTGAACGACGTGCTTCTCATCGTCCAGCTTCAAACCACGAGGAAGCCGACCGGATATATATGACTTGTTTTTTAATTTGTATGCAAATACGTCTTTTATACGGTCACTGTCACGGTCACATTCGTCCTGAGCCACGGACAGACGGATATTGATATGCAGACGACCGTTGGTTGTCGTGGTGTCGTATGATTCAGTGATTGCCTTCCATTGAACACCGTTCGCGTCAAGAATCTCCTGGATCTTGTGGTAGTCTCCGATATTACGGAACCAACGGTCTAATTTTGTAAAGAGAATCATGTCAAAGGAATGAGCACGCACGCCGTCCAATAAGCGGACAAACTCCTTCCTTTTGGTAAATTTTTTTCTGGCTGTCAATGCTTCGTCAACGAAAGTGTCTACAAGCACCATGTGATTAACTTCAATAAATTCATTCAGGAGCGCGTCCTGGGCTTCCAGAGTATCACCGTGCAGTACCTGTCCTTCATGGCTACACCTTATGTATTTAACTACACGCAAGCCGTACAGTTCCGGCTGTGAACGGAAATATGAACTATTCATAATAGTACCTTCTTTCTATCAAAATAAGTTAAAAAAGAGTATAAAAAATAAAGCTATGCAGCAGCACGCTTTTTGTGATAGAATAGAAGTTGCGACGGACTATTCTATGCGGCGTGTGCTGCATAGCAGGTCAAGGAGAAACGTTCGGGAAACCGGGCGTTTTTCTTTTACTACAATAAACTATTATCTATAACATTTCTTGCATCTACCATATCCAAGCTGCTCGGCTTTAGATACAGTTACCTGGTACGGATAATTCATTTTACTGCAATTAGGTGATACATGGTACTTTTTGCCAGTGTCACAGATCCACACATATTGCACATATGGTTTTCTTACACCTACCTTACATACATAACGAACTCCGTTTATCTTTGCAGTAATGATGGAAGAACCGATCTTGCGGGCACGGATTACGCCCTTACTGGAAACAGACACAACGCCTGGAGAACTGGAAGACCACGAGATCTTACGGGTAGTTCCTGATACTTTTAACTGTTTAGAAGAACCGGGTGTCAAATTCAGCGAGGTTGCACTTAAACGCGGAGCTTCAACTTTAACCCTGTATGTCCACTTGATAGTCTTATATCTTCCAGTAACAACAGCGGATCCTTTCGCCCTGGCAATCATAACGCCCTTTGAGGTTACAACAACAACTCTCGGGTTACTACTCCGGTATGTCATCTTAACCGGAGGTTTAATGGTTGCTTTCTGGTTCACGACCATAACAACAGATTTTGCCTGATTAGTTACTTTCTTTGTAGCTGCCTGAGTTGGAACTACAAACAGTGAAAGCATCATAACCAGAGCAAGCAGCAGAGATAATAACTTCTTTCCCTTTTTCATTTTGTTTTCTCCTTTGTGCTGTTAGTATTCGACGGGTTCACCAGTTTCGACAGAGATAAATTCTTCTTTTAAAAGTTCACCGCCGAACAATTTTTCTGCATAGTGTTCTTCGCCTTTGACATAATCGTAAACGCAGACATCTAAAACGCTGTCGCTGAGTACAGATATTTTTGAAGTTGTGTTCAGACTGAAATTTACAATAGCATGAATTTCGTCGTCGGAGGTAAACATTTCTTTGTAGTAATCAACACAATATTGAAATACATCCGCTTTAGAATCAGCAATTAAAGAAATTCTCCAATTTCCGGTCGCATCATTTCGGACGTGATCGGTAAAAGAAAAATCAATCCCATCAATAGTGTAATCGTCTGACTTGAGTTCTTTTTTATCATCAGCATCCGAGACTTCGTTTTTGGTACTGCTCGAAGAAACTTGTTGTTTTTTTGTTGCAGCATTACTGGAACTTTTTGAACCAGAACCAAAAGCTGCGACTGCAATTACACAAACGGCAGCAATAAGTACTTTCTTTTTCATTTCCCTTTTTCTCCTCTATATTCAGTTGGTAATATTTACCTGTAGTATTACGACAAGCACCCCATTTATAATGATTCTTGCACCCGGCTGTTGCCATTACTACAACGGGAAGGTGTGAGAAAATGAAAAGAAAATACATCAAGTATAGAAACTGCAAGATCTACGCTTTGTATTATCACAGTAACAATACTATATATATCAATCTTAATTTCAATGGGGGAACTCAATTCATAATACTTAAGTAGTGAGTTGCAGCCGGGTGTTTTTCACCCGGCATTTTCTTCGCCTTTTTTGACAGGCGGGTACATTGTTTCGAGTTCTTCTGGCGTATCTGGCACACTACTAAATCCTAAAAAGCACTTCTTAAAATGCTCTAACACTTTCTCGCGAATATCAGGATCAATTCGGAAGTATGTCTTAACAATTTCTTTTTCAAGATCTGTCATATGATGCGCCGCAGCGAATTCGTCAAGGCTGAAAGAATTCGGCTCTGTATACATGGGTTCAGTTCCAGTACGAAGCCATTCTTCGGTAACGCCATATTCTGCGGAAATTAACTTTATTATATGCTCTTTTACTTCCACACGTCCGCGTTCCAAATTATTAATAACGTCGCCACTTACCCCGATACGTTCGCCAAAAGCTGCACGAGATAATTTGTTTTTCTCGCGCAAGAAACGTATTCGTTCGTTCAAGATATTCCCTCCTTTCTGCTTAAATACAATATATCATTTTGAAATTGGTTAGTCAACCAAAAAATAAATAATTTTTTCTTTTAAATAGTTGACAGACCAAATAAATAATGATATATTTAGTTCAACAACCAAATTAACGAAAGGAGAAAACCAAAATGACAAATAACACAGATGTACTTATTGAACAGGAAAGCAAAAACAAAACAGAACAAATTTCTCAGTTCACACAGGGCTTGAACCTCAAACAGCAGGATTTATTCTTGGCATTCCTGCGCGGGGCTGAGTTCGGAACCTTCATGGCAACCAAGAAAACCACATGAAAGGAGATGAAAACAAAAAAGTGACACCGGAAAAGAATACCGCGGAAATCAGACAGGACAAAAAGCGGGAAGCGTTTTACAGATGTATGAAAGTGCTCGATGAAGCTGGTCTTTCTTACGAAGAAGCCGAACAGGTATGCGACGCGATGAAAACCACCTTCCAAATTACTCCTGAGATTTTTGAAAAAGAGATACAGAAACATACACGGCTGTTGAAAACGCAGATTTTCACCGCCATAGCTTCAACAGCCGCGATAATCATTTCACTGATTTCAATTATCTGCAAAATTGCAGGATAAGCGAAACTATAGAGATGATAAGTGCAAGCGTTGAAACAAAAGAATTGTGCAACGAGAAATGCGACGATTTTGATGCATATGAGTATGCAGAAGAGTGTGAACGTTACAAGACAGAACTGGATCCAGAAGGGAGTAGCTTATGAGAATGAACAAAAAGAAATTCATGCAGACAGCAATGGGTATGGAGATTGAGAGCACGATCCGCACTTGGGACAGTGCTCTGGAAGAAAAAAAGAAAGCAGAACCGAGGAATGGACACCCGGATCAGGGACTTGGTTACACATACTGGAATAACACTTGCATTTCATGCCAGGCAAAATGGGAAGCGTTCAAAGTAGCAATCTATCAGTTCTACGGGATTATATTCTACTTTACGAGAACAGATGAGTATTTTGGCATCTGCAACGAAGACGAGAGTATCTGGTTACTGAAAATAAGGAGAGAACGAAAAAACGATGAATAAATTCAAATCAGGTTTTGCATGGATCAAAGTAAACGGTTATTCGTACATATGCAAAATCTTAAGAGAATACAACGGGCTTTATGAGGTCGAAATAGGAGATTACTGTTTTTTCGATGTTCCTGAAAATGAATTAGCACCAGTCTATGGAGATGAAGAAGGAGGACAAAATGAGCAACGAAACAATTAAAAAGGATTATCCAGCCAAGAAAGAAAAGGAAGCCTTGAACCAGATCAGAAAGATTGTGGACGGGCTTGGAGAAGTAAGCCACGTTCGTGCGGCTATGGATGGTGCATTGGAAATGGCAGAAGACAACATCAAAAAAGGGATTTATTGCAGTCCAAGAAAAACTATAGAAGCAATGCAGCAGAGAGAAGAAGCATTAAAGAAGACTATCCAGGACATGCAGGAACAGAGGGAAGAAAGTGATAAACTTGAATTAAACGAAAGAGTAGAGTTCTGGAAACGCATGGATAGACAGAAAGAAAATATAAAAGAGCGATTAGACCTGATAGACGCGATCGCAAAAGAAACAAAGAAAATGAGCGACCAGTCAAACCAGTGCGCCACAGACGTAAGAAATATGGCAGAAAATACATTCAAGGCAGTAGATATTTATTTGCTTGAGGTGTGCCAGCGAATAGATAAAAGAAAGGAAAAAGAAAAATGTATGAATTCGTAGCTACATACGAAAACATGCACACGGAAGAGAAAAGAACTTCGACTATAGCGTTCTATGGTTACGGCTTTTTCAAGACCGAAAAAGAATGCTATATGTATGCAATGCAGCAGGCGTATGACCAGAAAAGAAAAGACGAATGCCTTTCTAACCTGGAATTCGTGTGCGAAACATGAAAGGAGAACAGGTATTAAAAAATATTATCACGCCACAGGAAAGTTGCTGATGAATAGCATCATCCACAACGGAGTTATAAGGACAGGAACATTCGGAGAAATTTATTTTTGCGAAAAACCAGAAGACGCGATGAAATTTGTCGCGATAAGAGGATATGAAGAAGTGGACGTAATTGAATTCGAACTGCCAGAAGAAAAGGTGAAAGAATCATTCGACCATTCGTTTGAATTTTGGGGATGTAGAGTATTTACGTATGATGAAAATATAGTACTCAAAGGAAACGAAAATGTAATCAGATATGGAAAGAAGGAGCAGAAAAATGACATTAGGTAAAAGAATCAGAGAGATACGTCTTGAAAATGATATGTCACTTCGGGATTTTGCAAAGGTAGTCGGAGTAACCGACACAACCGTTATGAAGTGGGAGAAAGACGAGCGAAAAATATCGTTTGAGAATGCAATCAAGATAAGTAAAACATTTGATGCGCCGCTGGATCTGATGGCTAGAAGCCTGGAAGAAACCAAAAAAGAAAAAGCACTCAAGGATATTGAAGGTTATGTAAACAAAAAATATGGGAGAAGTAAAAATGGGAAGTGAAGTAAAAGAGAAAGCATTGACCTTCGACGTTCAAGGTGAATTCATTACACAGTGGACACGAGAAGAGTTATACAGTGGCGAGAAAAGTTTTGAAAAAATCATGGAAACACTGATGCTTTGCATGGTCAATGAGGACGTACCGGAAGCACAGACGAGAAGATATGCAGAGGATATTCTGCTTGGACGTGCTGCCCTAAAAGGAAGTACAGCAGCAGGAACGTACCATCTTGAAGTCTACGAACCGGGAGAAGAGGAACAACTGACAGGAAAAATGAACATCTGGAAAGAGATCGAAAGACGAAAGAAAGCAGAGAAGAATCTGCAAAGGATGGTAGAGCGATGGGATGTTGCAATGAGCTATATCCCGGAAGAGACAAAAAGGACAATCAGAAAGGAACTGGGGGAAGAAACAGCAGAGGATAGACAGCAGGATGCACTCGACAGCTTCATGGCACGAATGATGGATGAAGAAGAACACACCACAGAGGATTATGGATGGTTAGAACCGAACGGAACCTTCCATGCAGTAGAGTGGGGAGATCATCAGGAATGGGCGAACGACTATCTGGACAAGAACCTGACACAAGAGGAACGGTTTGCGGCGATGGTGGAGATCAACGCATCAGGAATGGTGAAAAATTCCCCGGATGTTATCGGAGCGGCGGACTATCTGGTCAGAAGAGGATGGGTGCTTCTGCACAATCCACAGCAGGGAATCGCAATTCCAACAAGGGACATCACCAGAGAGTACACGAAGGCGCAGAAAGAGTTCCTGTATGACTATTACATGGAAAGAGACTGCAAAAAAGAAGCTAATGAAGTATGGGAGGAATGACCATGGCAGCAACACAGAACAACACACCGGATCCGATGAAGGCGTTCAGGGCGATTGCTATGATTCTGAATGCAAGAGAGGACGGAACAAAGGTGCGTCTTGTGAGCGTCAGAAAGGCATCAGAGGACGCAAAAAAAGTGGGATAAGGAAAAAGCCTTCCGGTATGCTTGGCGGCACCGGAAGGCTTCATAACGAATTCAGAACAATGTCCTGAAACAAAAGTACACACTAGTATAGTACTACGGACGGTATAAAAAGTCAAACAGAGCTTTTATATATCTTTTCAGCGACCTTGTAATGGATAGTAACAAGTCGACGAAAGGGATATATAAAAATGAGGAAAAAGAAGAGAAGAAGAACAGCCTTTCTACTTTACGACTATGAAGCAGCATACCAGAATGAACTGAAAAAGCTGGATGAGGTAAACGAAGAAAGGATTCTGAAAGAAGGCAAGGTAAAAAGTATCTATGCAACCAAAGAAATCAAGTCAGGAGAACAGCTCGAAGTAGAAATCTATCCAGAGTTTACAAAGGGACAGCGCGACGAGATACCGGACGAAGGAAAGAAGAAACGGATGCAACAGGCACAAAGAAACCTGAATGACAAGAACAGCCGCAAGATGTGTGAAAGAACCATATGCGAGAATTTTGGTAACAGGGATATATGGGCGACATTTACGTATACCGACGAAAACATGCCAGTATCAATGGCAGTAGCAATACAAAACATGCAGAATTTCATAAAGCGTCTAAACTACCGAAGAAAGAAAATGGGACTGCCGAACGCACGTTATGTGTACGTGACAGAATGCGGTGACAAAGGACGCTGGCATCACCACATCGTTTTAGATGGCGATATGGACATGGACACCGTGGAGAGCATCTGGAAGTTAGGAAAGAGAAACGAACTCAGACGCTTGCAAAAGGATGAAAACGGGCTTGTCGGAATGGCAAAGTATATCACCAAGGAGAAGAAAAAGAAAGAGAAGAACCAGAAGACCTGGAACGCATCGAAAGGGCTGCGTAAACCGGAAGAAAAAGTAAACCACTACAAAACCAAACAATATCATGTGGACAAGATCGTCAAAGGAGATTTAAAGATCTGCGATCACCTTAACGGATGGTACGGAGATGAATACGACTTCACGGAAGCGGAAGTCAGGTATAACACATTCAACGGCAGATTTTACATATATGCAAGAATGCGAAGAAAGGAACGTTGCAACATATGAATTTGAGAAACGCAAAAAGAAGCGAGGACACAGAGCAGATCCAGGTGATTATGTGGGCTTCGTGGCAGCAGAACAAGCACCCGGAGTTATCACTCCTGTATCATTGCCCGAACGGCGGCAGCAGAAACAAAGCGGAAGCTGTGAAGCTAAAACAGATGGGCGTAAAAGCCGGGATCCCTGATCTCTGCCTTCCGGTTTCAAAAGGAATCTACAACGGACTGTACATAGAAATGAAATACGATACCGGGAGACTGGAAGAAAGCCAGAAGAAAATGCTGAAAGCACTGGCAGGTGCAGGACATTATTGCACAGTCTGCTACGGAGCAGAAGAAGCAATCAGGGTACTGGAAGAATATGTGAACCTGAAAGAGATTGATACCGGGAATAAAGAAAATGCAATGTCAGAACAGAACTTGATAATCAGGAAAGAAGGGAAGACACGGTGCATTACTTTCAGAGAATAGAAGAAAGAACCAAGGCAACACGAAAGGCATTGAAGAAATGCAAGACCGCGCAGCAACAGGAAAAGTTTGGAATCTGGAAAGCAGCGGTCAATGTTTACGGAGCATGTACCGGATGCAGGAATCCAGACGACGGAATGCTGGAGCCAGAATGCAGACGATGCAAATACAACGAATACAACTAAACAACGAAAACAGGAGGTACACAAACATGAAAACAATTGCAGTTATGAACCAGAAAGGCGGTATCGGTAAAACAATGACAGCGGCAACGATCGCATACTTACTGGGCGAGGAACACGGAAAAAAGGTGCTTCTGATCGACGCGGATCAGCAGGGTAATATCTCAATGCTGTACGATGCTTTTGAACCGACGGGCATTGGTATGTCAGAACTACTGGAAGATCACCAGAGCACAGGCGGCACATACAGCACAGAAGAACTGATCCAGAAAACACCATACGAAAATATTGACATCATTCCGGCAAATGGCTATCTGATGCGAACAAACATGAAACTGTTAAGCGAAAACGAAAACCAGGTAACGAGATTTGCGGAAGCAATCGAAGAGGTACGGCAGCAGTACGATTATTGCATTGCAGATTGCGGATTGCTTATGGATATGACAGTAATCAATGTTCTTGTAGGAACAGATTTGGTAATCCTTCCGGTTAAGGTTGGCGGCTTCGAGATCGAAGCAATTACGCAGATGGAGGAACAGTTGGAAGACCTTAGAAAGTTCAACGAGAACATCCGCATGAAGGTATTAATGACAATGCGCCAGAAGAACCAGACAAGTATGCAGGTAGAGCAGTGGTTGCACGAATCATACAATGAAGACTTCTTTAACACGGTGGTAAGAAGATCCATTGTTGCAGAAAAATCAACTATCGAGCGCGTGCCACTTCCGAAATTCTCCAAAAACTGCATTGTGACACAAGACTATCGAGATGTAACTGTGGAATTACTGGAAGAAATGGAGGGGTAGAAGTGGACATTGCCGGAGAAGTGACAATCAGCATAGGATCCTTTAGAGAACTCTTAGAAAAAGCAAAGAAATTGGAAACCCTGGAAGAAGACAGAATAAGTGCAGAAGATAAAGCACTTGAAATGATAAAACGGGATCGAGAAGAAATGAAAGACGAGATCATGGAGATCATAGAGACCATTAACGAATCAGAAACGCAGCCGATTTTCAGGGAAATAGAAGATCTCGACACAACAGACAAAGAAGCAGATACAAAATTCCAGGAAGCAATCGCGAATTTTAAGATTGTGATAAATCCGCAGAAATTAAAAAGACTGATCCAGAAAAGCATCTGCGGAAAATGGAGAAAAGACGAATCGCTCATAGATATCGCATATGCAGACGAAGAAGCCTTGAACAAAATGGAAGTTGTGATCGCAGGAAAGGAGAAGTGAAAAGATGGCAGCAGGATGGAGTCCAATAGATGCACTGAACAAAAACAGCATGGCAGCAGCAGAAGACAGACCAAAAGCAAGATTTCGCACGCGAGACATAAGCATCAAAAAAATGTACAGCAATGAAAAGAACTTTTACTCTATGCAGGATATCGAAGGCTTGGCACAGAAGATCCTTGCGGCGGGACTTATGGAAAACATGACAGTCGCATACGAGCCTTGTGATAGAGGAATCTACAAGATTATAGCAGGCGAGCGAAGATGGCGTGCATTGAATAAACTGGTCGAGGATGGCTATAAAGAATTTGAGATCGTGACGTGCCAGATCAAGAACGCAGCCGAAGAAAACGAAGAAATCGTGCAGATCATTATAGCAAACTCATACCGTGATAAGAGCATCGAGGAAATGCTGGAAGAAGAAAAACAGTTAAAAAAGGCTTTACAGTACATGAGAGATAACGGACTAGAGTTACAGGGCTACGACCTGAATAAAGGACGCTTACGTGATGTGATTGCGTCAATCATGCAGAAATCGACGGGCAAAATTGCACAGATTGAAAAGATTAACAGCAATCTCATACCGGAATTACAAAAAGAGGTACGGGAAGGCAGATTGAATTTTAGCGTTGCACATGAGGTAAGCGGCTTAAGCCAGGAAAAGCAGCACGAACTGCTTGAGAAGTACGAAAAAGGCGGCTTATCAGTCAAAGAAGCAAAACAGGCAAAGGAAGAAGAAAAAGAGGAAGACACAGAAGAACCAGAGGAAAGCCAGGAGGAATGGCAGCAGCCGGAAGAAGAAAACCAGGAACAGGAATGGGAAGACGCACACCCGGAAAGCATCACGTCATTATGCTACTCTTGCCAGAGATACCAGGAATGCAACGTAAAAACCGGGACTTGCCAAAAATGCGATCAGTACGTAAATAAGGCAGAAGCAGAAAAGACAGAGGAAGACAAATACAACGAAGAACAGGACAGGCTTGACCGGGAGAGCAAGGAAAAACTGAGAGAGCAGGAACAGGAAGAAAGAATGCAACAGTTGCCTTCGGATGAGCAGGAAGACAAAAAAGAACGGGTGATGCGTGTTGCAGAGCAGGTCTACAAGGACATTGAGACTGGGCGAATTCGTCACATGATCGTAAAGATCGGAATGGATCAGTACAAAGAAAAGGATATCTTGACAATGTTAGAGTTCAAGGACGGAAGATCTACAGGAAGACAGATGCGTGTGTGCGTGACTTGTGTAGATACAGCGGAGACATCAAGCGCGATCGTAGACGGCTACGCAGTACTCGGGATCATGGACGTATACGACGCGGAGCAGATGGGTCTGATTGACTTAGGCGACGAAGACTGACGGCAAAAGGAGAAGGGCATGAGCGAATTACAGAATAAATTCGAAGTTTATTGTGATAAATGCGGGACTGAAATAGAAATAACAAAAACAATGGGAACTAGAGTAATAGCAAGAGAAAGGAACGGCTTTCCAATATTAGAACAATATTTTATATGCCAGAATTGCAAAAAGCACTACACAGTGCACATGTCTAACCAACAGATGTATCTGTTGGAACAGGAAAGACACTGGATTCAGACGCAGATTAGAATATGCCAGACAATCGGGAACGCAGAAGAAACAGCACGAAAGTTGATAAAGAAAAATGACAATATAAAACAGCAACAGAAGGAACTGGAAGCAGAATTGAAAGAAAAATATAGAAAGGAGTGCGAAAGCGATGAGCATAGGAATAGCGATTTTTCTGATTCTGTTTATTATAGCGGCAATAGCAATTGAGATAATCGCCATAGTAATTATGACCGGGGCAATTGTCACGATAATGGATTTTGCTGAAAAAATAAAAGAAAGAAAACGAAACAGATCGGAGAAAAAGAAATGAACAAAGTAATATTAATGGGGCGATTAACACGAGATCCAGAAACACGGTATTCGGAAACAGAAAGGCTTGCTATAACGCGATTTACTCTTGCCGTTGACCGAAAAAACAAAAATCAGGATGCGGATTTTATCCAGTGCGTCGTTTTTGGAAAAACAGCGGAATTCGTGCACAAATATTTCAAAAAAGGCATGAGAGCGGCAACTTGCGGAAGAATCCAGACCGGGAGCTACACAAATCGCGAAGGAAACAAGGTTTACACGACGGAAGTTGTATGCGACGAAGTAGAGTTTGCAGAAAGTAAGCAGTCAGCCGCCACATCTGGCGAAACGCCGGAGAATAAGCCACCAAAACAGCCAGAAACGGACGCGGAAGGATTTATGAACATTCCAGAAGGAATTGACGAAGAATTGCCATTCGATTAGGACTGCGGAAAGGAGAAGGACGAAAAATGATAGAAGTATTTAACGAAGCAATGACGAAAAGACGGAAAGGCAAAAACAATGACGATATAGTGGTGTGCATACCAAGTCCAAAACGGGCAATGAATTCGATAATAGAAGGAGTGAGAAAAATATGCAGAGGATTTTCGCGAGGAATCCAGGAATTAAAAAACTGTTCGTTTGATATTCCACTGACTGCACCGGAACCACATACAGGCAAAGAACAGGACACATCTGACGCAAGTTTTCCGGGGAGCACTGCATGGAACACTCTTACTGCTGCCGCTTTTGCAGACAAGTACGAAAAAGTAGAAATCATAAAAAATATGAAAATGCCAGCAAAAGGCGAGACACCTGCACAGATCAAAAAAGAAATGCTGTGGAGAGAGTACTGGAAAGAAAAACAAAAGATGCCAAACAATGAACGCAGAAGAAAAGGATTACCGATGGTGAGAAGACCAAAGCGGCAGCAGTGGATCAACAGGACAGAGACTGAAAAGAAAGGACGGTGCGCGAAATGCAGCAGAAAGACGACAAGCAGGAAGAAGCATTTGTAAAAAAGATTATCCAGACAGCAATGGAAACAGAACGCCAGATCCGCAGACAGCAGGTACTTCATAATACAAGGATCCTGATGGAATCATACATCGAAATGAAAAAGCATATTGAAAATGCAGTGTCAGAAGTAGAACAATTAGAGAAGGAAGAATACACCACTTTCAAGAAAGATGGAAGCGCGCACCTGGAAAGCGTAAGACGATCCAAGATGAAAACAGCATTGATGATCGCGAACATAGACAGAGCTATGGAAGATCTGCGGAAAGAGTACGATGCGAAAGGGATGAACTACAAATACGAAGCGTTCTACATGCATTACATCAAAGGTGTATCATACGAAGACATTGCAGATGCTCAGAACTGTGGAAAGAATACACCGTCGCGATGGTCGAAAGAGCTGATACGAAAAATGTCAGTAAAGTTATTCGGCATTGATGGCATAGAAAAATATTAAAAACGTTATACTTTCTTATACGAACCTTGGGGGAAAAGTTGGGGAAAAGATGGGGTTTTAATGGTGGATCAAAAGAGTTACACTTGTAATGTGGAAAGTTGCAGAAGCGATTGTACAGAAAAAGTACAGTCGCTTTTTTCATGCTCTTTTCGCACCCTCTGACGCGGCAGCAGGTGTCGACTTGATGCTTGCTGCATATTAAACGCACAGCAGGAAAGAAGGTACAAAGATGCTACTACATAGATGCAAATGTGGGCTGTTGATACCGCAGGAACTAAAGGCGTGCCCGGACTGCGAAGCGGCAGCAGTAACAAGTCAGACATCGAGACACATGGAATACAACACACGTCGCAGGAACAAAAAGACTGCTGCCTTTTATGTGTCGTCGCAATGGCGCAAAACGCGGGCACTTGCGTTGCAACTGTACGACGGGCTGGACTTGTATGCGTACTATGTACAGCACAGGATCGTGACGGCAGACATGGTGCATCATATCACAGAGATAGAGGACGATTGGAACCAACGCTTGAAGGTGGAGAACCTGTTCCCACTAAGCAATACAAACCACGGCGTTATCAGCGCACTATACAGGCGAGACGAAGCGACAAAGCGGCACACGCAGGAACAGCTCCGGGCGATCTTGCGGCAGCACTGGGACGAGGTAGGGGGTATCGAGAAAGTTTTGAGCGGCTCCGATTAGTCGCGTTCCCCCTTTTCTGTGGAGAAAACTCCCCACGGAAATTCCAGATACAGGCAAGGAGAAAAAAACGGTGTCAGATTCTGACACCGGACAGAAAGGAGGTCGATACAATGGCAGGACAGCGACAACCGATCGCACTGATCCAGGCAAAAGGAAAAAAACACCTAACCAAAGCAGAAATTGCAGAAAGAGAACGAACCGAAGTAAAAGCACCAGCGGACAAGGTTACGCCGCCGTCATATCTGACACCAGGTCAGAAAAAAATATTTCGCAAGATTGCGAAAGATCTGCGGGAGATCGACCTGATTTCGAATCTGGACGTGGAAGCACTGGCGCGCCTGGTCATTGCACAGGAAAAGTACAGAGAAGTGACTGAGATGATCGCGAAGCAGCCGTTAATGATTACAGAACAGTACAACACCGGAAAACAGGACGAAGACGGGATGCCGATTATCAAAGAACGCGAGATTGTAAACGGACAGGTTGAACGATTGGCTATCTTACAAGATCGCTATTTCCGACAGTGCAGACAAGGAGCTGCTGATTTCGGTCTCACAGTATCGTCACGTTGCCGCCTGATTGTCCCGAAAGCAACAGAGACACCGAAAAAGAATAAATTCACAGAGAAGTTTGCGTGATGTTATGCAGGACAGAACGACACAGTATGCTGCGGATGTCCTGGCAGGAAAAATAATCGCCGGTGATCTGGTAAAACTTGCGTGTCAACGCCACCTGGACGACATCGAGAAATCGAAGGTCGCACCGTATAAATATTTTTTTGATGCAGAGCAGGCAGAAAGAATCATTGATTTCGCGGAAACGCTGACCATCGCGGAAGGCGAAGAAGAACAAACAGTTGAATGCTATGCTTTCCAGTGCTTTATTCTCGGCAGTTTGAACGGGTGGAGAACCAAAACAGGAAACTACCGAAGGTACAGAACGTCATACATACAGCTTGGAAGACAGAACGGAAAATCCTTCTTAAACGGAATCCTCGCGGCGTATTATGGCAATTTCGAAAAGTATAAATACGGTCAGATATACTGTACAGCAACCAAAAAAGATCAGTCGCTGATTGTTTTCAATGAAATTGTGAAGTTCATCCGGTCGGACGCTGATCTGGACGAATGTTTCACGATCCATGAGCATAACAGCACGATCGACTGCTTACTGACACACAGCAAAATCAAGGCACTTTCAGGAGATACGAAGTCTATCGACGGTTTTCGCCCGTATCTCGGGATTGTTGACGAATACCACGCCCACAAAGATGACCAGATGTACAAACTGCTTGAAGGCGGCATCAAGAAAATGAAGTCCGCATTAATAAGCGTCATTACAACGGCAGGTTTTAACCTGAAATCGCCGTGCTATGCCCTATATGAGTACTGCGTGAAAGTATTGAAAGGTATTGCACACAATGATTCTCAGTTCGTGTATATCGCGCAAATGAACGAATCAGATGACATGTGGATGCCGGAGAACTGGATAAAAGCGAATCCTATTCTGCAATACGACCAGGATGCGTTGGAAAATATGATACCGATTGCTGAGACTGCAAAAGAAATGGGCGGTTCAAGTTTGCGAGATTTTATTGTTAAGCAGTTGAACATGTGGATCCAGTGGACGAACGATGTCTATCTGAAAAACATGGAACTGTGGAAACAAGGCGCAACGGAGAAAACATTGGAAGTTTTCAAGGGGCAAAAGTGTTATGTAGGACTTGACCTCTCATCAGGCGGCGACCTGACTTCATTAGCGATCGTGTTTCCTTTCGAAAAAGACGGAATACGCAAATACTATGTGCACGCTCACAGTTTCATTCCAAAGCGTCGGGTAGAAGAACATATCAAGACTGACCGGACAGAGTACGATCTCTGGATCCGTGACGGTCTGGTAACAGTGACGGAAACCATGGGCGGCGTAAAAACGGATTACAGGTACATCCTGGCATACCTGAAAGCAATCATGCAGCAGTACGAACTCGATGTGCAATACATCCTGTATGATCCGCATAACGCTTCGGCATTTTTGACGGATCTGGAAGAAATGGGAGTTGACAGCGTAGCGGTGTCGCAGTCTGCGAAGTCCCTGAACGATGCAACAGTTGACTTCCGGCTAGAAATAGAATCCGGGAATGTGGAACATGACGGAAACGGAATGATAACATGGTCGATCGCGAACGCAAAGACAACTTCAAACTCATTTGGAGAAATTAAGATCGACAAAGAGTATCAGACGGACAGGATTGACGTAGTAGATGCGATTATTGATGCATGGACAGAAGCAATGAAGGGCGAAGTAAAACAGAACACCGCAGAAAATGTGGAAGAATGGTTGAAATTATATGAATCAAGTAAAAAAAGACAGGCGAGGGGGTGATGCAGGGTGAATGTATGGCAGAAGTTCAGAAGCTGGGTTGCAAAAAAACTGAACTTCACAGTGGAAACGTCGCCAGACATGAAGGACGAATCCTTTCTTGAATGGCTTGGAGTAAATAGAAAAAGCAAAGACGTGATGTCAGAAGTTACATACTTCACGTGCTTAAAGATGATGTCAGAGACGCTTGCAAAAATCCCGTGGAAATACTACCAAAAAACACCGAAAGGGATCGTTGAGCCAGAGCTTTCGGACGTTGCAAAACTATTGAAAAACAGACCGAACCCGTTTATGACACCAACAGCGTTTTGGAATGCGGTGGAAATGAATAGAAACCACTTTGGAAATGCATATGTGTACGTCAGATCGAAGTTTAAGCGTAAGAAATACGGTGGAGAATACAAAGTTATGGATCTGTGGATCATGCCGTCGAACTGTGTGCAGATCGTAGTAGACGATCAAGGATATTTCGGAGGAAAAGGAAAGATCTGGTACGTTTACAACGACAAATACAGCGGTCAACAGTATGTGTTCGGAACAGATGAGGTCTTGCACTTCAAGACATCACACAGCCTGGACGGGATAACAGGTCTTCCGGTACAGGCAATATTGAAGACAACCGTGGAAGGCGCGAAAGCGTCACAGGACTACCTGAACAGTCTATACGAAAACGGACTTACGGGAAAAGCAACGCTTGAGTACACAGGAGACCTGAACAAAGACCACAAAAAGAAACTTGTGGAAGCATTTGAAGAATTCGGAGCAGGATCAAAAAACGCCGGACGAATCATTCCGGTTCCGCTCGGAATGAAACTGACACCGCTCGACATTAAGTTGTCAGACAGCCAGTTTATAGAGCTGAAAAAGTACTCAGCACTCCAAATTGCAGCAGCGTTCGGAATCAAGCCGAACCAGATCAATGACTATGAGAAATCGTCATACAGTAACAGCGAGATGCAGCAGTTATCATTTTTAACAGATACCATGCTTTTTGTACTGAAACAGTACGAAGAAGAGATTAACTACAAGTTGCTGACGGACGAAGAAGCCTACGAAGAAGGAAAGTACTACAAACTGAACGAAAAGGTACTGCTGAGAACTGACAGCAAGACGCAGATGCAGATTTTTGCGACAGCGGTACAAAACGGAATCGAGAAACCGAACGAATGCAGAAGAAAACTTGACCTGATGGACGTAGACGGCGGTGATCAGTTGATCGTGAACGGAAACTACATTCCGATCACGGAAGTCGGAAAGCAATACGACAAGACTGTAAACACACAGCCAGACAAAAAAAGTGGAGAGGAGGGAAACGACGATGAAGAACAAGTTTAATTTTTCACGAAGGAATCCAAGAACCAAAAAACTTGAAAATACCGGGTTCATGGAATTTCGAAATGTGTCAAGCAATGCAGCAGATCTGTACATCTACGGCGACATTGTTTCATCAACGTGGGCGGCGTGGTGCGACGAAGACACATGTCCGCAGGACATCACGGACTTTATGAGCCAGGTGGAACCCGGGGCAGACCTTACGGTTTACATTAACAGCGGCGGCGGTGATGTGTTCGCAGGAATTGCAATTCACAGCATTCTTTCACGCCACACAGGACACAAGAAAGGCGTGGTCGATGGAATTGCAGCGTCTATCGCATCTGTGATTCTGATGGCGTGTGACGAGATCGTAATGTCTTCCGGTGCACAGCTTATGATCCATAAGCCGCTGTCGTGGGCGTACGGAAATGCAGACGACTTTCAGCAGCTCATCACAGAACTTAACAAGTGTCAGAAAAGTATCACGGACATCTATATGAACCGGGTAAAAGACGGCGTAACAGAAGAAAAAGTGACAGAGCTGATTAATGCGGAAACATGGATGACGGCAGAAGATGCACAGGAAATATTCGATGTACAGATCGAGGAACGACCGTCAGTTGCGGCTTGCGTCGGATGGATGAAAGAGAACTACAAACACGCACCGAACATGCAGACACAGACCGCAGACGATGTTGCGGATCAGATTGCAGAAGAAGAAAAGAAAATACTTGAAGAAATGGAACTTTTGTAAGGAGGAGCAAAGAATGAGCAAAGCAGCAAAAGCACTGTTGAAGAAGATTAACGACAAGAAAAATGCTATTAGAAGTCTTCAGGGACAGGGCAAAACACAGGAAATGAGAGACCAGATGGAAGAACTCCGCACAATGCAGGAAGAATTCGACATGTTGATGGATCTGGAAGACGATGACGACGAAGAAATCAAAAACTCTTTAAATAACGGAAAAACAAAGGACATTACCAACGGACAGGATAAAAAATATACAAAAGCGCAGATTTGCCGCGCCTTCGTAAACAGGATTGTCTGCGGACTTCGTAAACGTCCGATGGAAAAAGAAGACAAGGAGATCATGGACAGCTTCCAGAATAAAATGTCCGAAGGAAGTGACGAGGACGGAGGTTTCACCGTACCGGACGATGTAAGGACAGACATTATCGAGCTGCGCCGCACAGAGAACGACCTGGAACAGTATGTAAATACAGAGCACGTAACAACGAAAAGCGGATCCCGCGTAATCGAGGTAGATGCAGACAGCACACCTTGGGGAGATGTAGACGAGGGTGAAGAATTCAATGAAGACGAAACACCGAAGCTCACAACAATTAAGTACACCGTAAAGAAAAAAGGTGGAATTTTAAAGACCACACGCGAGCTGTTACAGGACACCGCAGTAAATATCTTGGCATACCTGAATAAATGGATCGCGAAAAAATCCAGGGCAACCAGAAACGCTGCGATCTTGAAAGTACTTGGCGAGATTACAACCGGAAAAGAAAAAGCGGTTGCAACCTTCGACGACTTCAAAGACGTATTTAATGTGCAGCTTGACCCGGCGATTGCGCTGAGTTCCATCGTTCTGACAAACCAGGACGGATTTAATTACATGGACAAACTGAAAGATAAAGATGGTAAGTACATCATGCAGCCAGACCCAACAGATAAAACAAAAACGCTGCTGTTCGGGAAATATCCGGTAAAAACAGTAAGCAACAAGACACTGAAAAGCGAAAACGTTTTAAAGGGAGGTACTGGATCTGATAAGAACGACGTTACAGGTTACAAATACCCGGTATATATGGGAGACCTGAAAGAAGCAATCACACTGTTTGACCGCGAAAAGATCACAGTCGAACTTTCTACCGAAGCTGGCGATCTGTGGGCGAAAGACCTGACAGGAATCAAGGTTCGCGACAGATTTGATGTTCAGGCAGTGGACGAAACAGCGGTTGTCAAAGGCGTAATCAGCGTTGCTGTTGCAGGCTGAAACGAATAAAAGGGGCGTAATACATGAATCTTAAGGAGCTAAAGCAGTATTTGCGCGTCGATTATACAGACGATGACGGAATCATTGAACTGATGCATGATGCCGTCATCGACGAAATGGAAGAACTGATTCCGTCATTTGACAAAACAAAACCAACGAACAGACAGAAAATTCTCATATGCTCATATGTAAAAGAACTGTATGACCACCGGGATCGCATGTACAACAACGGAAAGATTACGTCGGATTCAACTGAACGTTTGCGCTATGCGATTGAGTCGATGATGTTAAAGGAAAGGCTGAGGGGATAGCATGGCAGCAGCGCGAATCAAAATCTATAAAAAGAACACGATCGTAAAAAACGGAAGGCAGCAGGAAAAAGAACCGGAACTTTTCTACGAAACATGGTGTGAAATCGGAAGTCTGTACGGACGGGAATTATACGAAGCCCTGGACAAGCGGATGGAAAATACGATCATCTTTGAAGTCCGGTATTGCCAGAGAATAAAAGAGATGCAGCGAAGCCTAAAACAGTTCTTCGTTGAGTATGAGGGAGAAAAATACGACATCTATGCAGCGGACTACAGACGAAACGAAAAGCAGTACATACAGTTAAAAGCAAATAAATGTGATTAACGGAAGGCGGCGAAAGATGTGGACATAACCTTTAAGGCAGAAGGCTTCGAAGAAGTCCGCACAGCTGTAGAAGCGTTGTCGTCTACAACTGAGGTTGGACGGATCAACAAGAAGATCTTCCAGAGGTCGGCAGACATCACAGAACCAAAAATGAAGGAACGAATGCCACGCTCGGCAGATAACACAAAGTCAGGAAAACTGTTTTACAGACCACCAGGACATGCACGCGACAACATACCGAAGACCGTGACGACAAAAAAAGCACAGATCGGATGGAACCTGAATGGTGACGCGGAAAACTGGTTTTACATGAAATTTGTGGAGTGGGGCACGTCAAAGATGCCACCACGGGACTTCCTGGACAACACGAAATCGGAGCTTGAAGGACAATACCACGCAATAGCAGAGCAGGAATACCAGAAAGCACTGAACGAGAAATTAGGAGGGTAAATGGACGTTATAGCATTAGCCGCAGAAGCACTAAGACCGTTAACACACAAGGGAGTTATCGTGCAGCAAGGATGGTATGACGGAAGTTTACACGCACTGCATGTGACTTTGTGGAAACTAGAAGATTATGAATCGGGGCATTCAGACGATGAATGTGAAATCGAAGCAGCAACGATACAGGTAAATATCTGGTCAGAAAAAGACCAGCAGCCACTTGTAAAAGAAATAAAAAAACTGATGAAAGAAAACGGGTTCGCGTTCGTGGCAGGCAATGACCAGGGAGAACCGGACACGGGGATATTTACAAATGCAATGCGCTTCCTGATCTTGAGGGAAGCGGAGAAAGAAATGGAGGAATAAACATGGAAGCAAGCAAAGAAACGGTTGTCCGCAGCAGAACAGTGTCACTTCGCGATATCTATATTGCGAAAGTAACATCAAATACAGAATCGGACTACACAACAGAAACACCAATAAAACTGGCGCGTGCGATCACTGCAAAGATCACCGATGAACGGGAAGCAGAGAAGATCTACAGCGATGATGCAGTAGAAGATGTAAATATTTCTTACAAAGGCACAACTGTAGAACTGGAAGTAAACAGTCTTGCACCACAGGACAAGGCACTTATCTTCGGACATCTGTACGAGAAAGGATTCCTTACAAAAAACAAAGATGACAGACCGTCAGAGGTTGCAATCGGATGGAGAGCCAAAAAGCTCAACGGAAAATACGAATTTAAATGGCTGTACTGCGGAATGTTTGACCAGGGATTCGAAGACGATTACGAAACCGAAGGCGAAAAGAAAACAACACAGACTGCAACATTGAAAGGCGACTTCTACGCAAGACAGCTCGACGGAGTTTACGAAAACAGCGTCGACGAGAGCAACCTTTTAGTAGAGCACACAGAAGCAGCGGCAGCGATTAAAAACTGGTTTTCGAAAGTGCAGGAAAAATCCGCAGCAGCTTAAACGATAACAGGAGGGCGTGAAAAGCATGAAAGCAACTGAAACGAAAAAAAGATCTATTATCATTGGCAAAAAAGAATATTCAATGCCGCAGAAGATGTCAACAATGGCATATCTGCATTATCTGGAAGTCCGCGATGCAGTAATGGACACAGAAGAAAAGAAAGCATTGTACACGCGGCAGCAGTTCCTTGACATTATGGATGTAATCATAGAAATGTACGGAAACCAGTTTACGAGAGACGACATGCTTGACGCAGAAACAGGGCTGACACCGGATGCAATTATTATGGAATTCGCGTCCATGGATGTAGCAGTGTCTCAGAGAGTAGACAAACGCACAGAGGAATTCAAGGGAAATTTTACAAATGGCAAATGATGCCAGAGCTGATCCTGCTGTGTGGACAAAAAGAATATGTCTGCACAGCGATCACCGTGAACATGTACCGAAGGTATGCAGAAATCATGGAGAGGAACGACAGTGATTCCTTACAGGATGTATTTGAAGCAAACACGCGAATACTGATGAATGTTTTCGGAGCACGACAAAGAGAGATCGAGCAGGCAGAACCGGAGGAAGTTTTGACAGCAGCCAAAGAGATCCATTTTATGATGCAGGATGTAATCACACCGAAGTTTTTGGAACTCAATCCAGGTCATCAGGAACAGATCCAGAAAGAAAAATCTGCTTTCGACGAGTACGACGAAGAAAACGGCTACAACGAAGAAAGCTCGATGGAAAGTATCTGGAAGATCTGCAAAGAAAACGTTGATCGTGTAGTAAAACTCTGCATCCGGTTGATGAAAAACTCATATCAGCAATGCATGGAATCGGACATCATAAGCCTTTTGGAACACGCAGCATTTGAAATTCAGACAGTCGATGAGGATAGACGCTAAAAAGGAAGGTAATCCGTGGCAAAGACACTCATCGAAATAAGAGCGGAAACAACGCAGTACCAGCAGGCTATGCGGCAGGCAGCAGCCGAAATGAAGAAACTGACCTCAGAGCATTCTTTAGCCGCGGCACAGGCAAAACTGAACGGATCCGCACAAGATGCAATGCGCGCGAAGGTAACGGAGCTGACCTCGAAGATCGGGGTACAGAAAGACGTCGTTAGCAAAAACAGCGCGCAATATGACACATTAAAACAGAAATTAGATTTACAGAAAAGCGCACACGATCAGTTAAAGACAAAGGTCGATGCGGCAAAGACTGCATACGAAGAAAGTGCGAAAGCAACCGGGAAAGACAGCGAGGAAACTCGGAAGTTAGAAGAAGAATACGGAAAACTGCAAACGCAGTTGACCACAAGCGAAAACAATATAAACAAAACCGAAACTGCTATCACCAGACAGGAAGCCGCTGTCACACAGTCGAAAGCGGCACTCGCTGAGATGGAAGCAGAATTGAAGAACGTCAATGCAGAACTTGCAAAAGCCCCGTTCGATGAGTATGCAGAAAAAGCAAGCAAAGTCGGTGGAACGATCACTAAGGCAGGAGAATCGCTGATTCCTTTGACAACCGGATTGGTCGGACTTGGAGCTACTGCGGTCAAGATTACAGCAGACTTCGACCAACAGATGTCGAAAGTATCTGCGATTTCCGGTGCAACCGGAGATGACTTTGATTCGCTGAGAGATAAAGCACGAGAGATGGGTGCAAAGACAAAATTCAGTGCCACAGAATCCGCAGAAGCGTTTGAATACATGGCAATGGCTGGATGGAAGACGGGAGACATGTTGGACGGTATCGAGGGAATTATGAACCTCGCCGCAGCGTCGGGAGAAGACCTCGCGACTACTTCCGACATTGTAACTGATGCATTAACAGCATTTGGACTTTCGGCTCAAGATTCGGCGCATTTTTCTGATATTTTGGCAGCAGCTTCGTCAAACGCAAACACAAACGTCTCCATGATGGGCGAGACATTCAAGTACGCCGCGCCTGTCCTTGGATCAATGGGGTATACCGCAGAAGACGCAGCACTTGCAATTGGAATGATGGCGAACTCAGGAATTAAATCCAGCCAAGCCGGAACGGCACTCCGCGGTGCAATGACAAACCTTGCGAAACCGACAGACACGGTTGAAGGAGCAATGAAAAAATACAACATTTCGTTGACGGATAACGAAGGAAGAATGTTGTCGCTCCGTGAGCTGATGGTGCAGTTACGTACAAACTTAGGCGGCTTGTCAAAATCAGAACAGGCAGCAGCAGCGACAGCACTGTTTGGGAAAAATGCAATGTCAGGAATGCTTGCTGTTATTAATGGATCCGATAAAGATTTCGAGAAACTTGAAAACGCGATCGACAACTGCGACGGATCATCGGAACAGATGGCAAACACGATGAACGATAATCTCAGTGGTCAAATCACAATCCTGATGTCGCAGCTCCAGGAACTCGCGATCAGCTTCGGCGACATGCTGATCCCGACGATTCGTGAGGTTGTCGGACATGTCCAGGATTTTGTGGATAAGTTAAATTCCATGGATGAAGGACAGCGACAGACAATTCTCCGCATTGGTTTAGTTGTTGCCGCACTCGGACCTGCACTAATCGGCATAGGAAAAGTAATCACAGCAACCGGGACGATTTCAAAAGCACTTGGAAAAGTGGCGGCAGGATTCGTCAATGTCGGCGGCGTTTCAGGAGTGTTTACAAAAGCACTTGCGGCGATTACATCACCCGCCGCATTGGTTGTTGCAGCAATAGCCGCGATAGCAGCCGTGATCATCCATTTGTGGAACACAAACGAAGATTTCAGAAATACTATAACTGGAATCTGGCAAAAGATTAAAGACGCATTTACGGGCTTTACAGAGGGCATCCGGGAACGTCTGTCAGGGTTGGGAATTTCATTTTCAGACGTAACATCAGCGATCAGCACAATCTGGAATGGATTTTGTAATCTGCTTGCACCAGTAATCGAAGCAGCGTTTCAAATTGTGGCTACTGCACTACAGACTGCGTTCGATGTTATTCTTGGAATTTGGGATGTTTTCTCAGCATTATTTAGCGGTGACTGGTCAGGAGCATGGGAAGCAGCGAAAGGAATTTTTACCAGCGTATTTGATGCAGTGAAAGAATACTTTTCAACAGTCCTGAATGCAATCAAGGGCGTGCTTGATGTCTTTCTTGGATGGTTTGGAACTGACTGGGAAACAGTCTGGAATGCGGCGAAAGAGCTTTTTTCGGAAGTATGGGAAGCTATTAAAGAGGGCGTATCAATCGCGCTTGACGCAATTCAGACAGCGATCACAACAGTATTCACTGCAATTACTACAGTAATCAGCACGATTTGGAACGGAATCAAGGATTTTCTTTCTGAAACCTGGACAGCGATTAAACTTGCAACTTCGCTCACAATTGACGCTATTGCAACGGTAATTACGACTGTTTTCAATGCAATTGCGACAACTATTAATACAGTTTGGAATGGAATTAAGACAGTAACGTCAACGATTTGGAACGGAATCAAGACAGCAATCACGACAAGTCTCAACACCACAAGAACGACTACCATTTCCATAGTGAATGGAATTCGCTCAACAGTCAGTACAGTCTGGAATGGAATCAAGACAGTAACGTCAACAATCTGGAATGGAATTAAGACAGCAATTACAACAAGCCTTAATACTACAAGATCAACAGTATCGTCTGTGGTTAACAGAATAGGAACAACTGTGGGCAATATTTGGAACCACATAAAGTCCACAACAGAGAACGTTTGGGAAAGCATTCAGAATGCAATCGAAACGCCGATCAACACAGCACGAGATGTCGTTCAAGATGCAATCAACACGATCCGCGGAGCTTTCAATTTTACCTGGAGCCTTCCACACCTGGCACTTCCGCATCCGTACATAACCGGATCATTCAGCATTAACCCGCCGTCAGTTCCTCATTTCGGAATTGACTGGTACAGAAACGGCGCGATTATGACGAAACCGACTGTGTTCGGAGCGAATGGAAATACATTGCTTGCAGGTGGAGAAGCAGGAGACGAAGCAATCTTGCCACTGAAACCATTCTATGACCGATTAGCAGACATCCTGGACAAGAAGCTGGAAGCGATCAACACCACGCAACCAGTGTATGTATACGTAACATTAGACGGCGACACGATCGCGTCAAGGGTATACACCAGAGTAGAAGACAAAATGGTGGACGAAACAAAACGAAGGAGGTGAGGACATGCTTGTGAATGGAACAGATTTGAAGCAGTTCGGCGCGAAGTTGCTGACAGTAACCACAGCACCGCCTGCTATGGTTATCAATTACGAAATGCTGCCAAAGGCATTAATACCGACGGAATACGACACAGATATCCCGCTTGGATCACTGACACTGACGATATATTTTACGGCAGAAAACCGGGAACAGCTTGAACGAGCGATGTCCTCATTTATGTCGTTGTTCCGCACGTCCTGTACAATCGAACAGATCACAGGACGCGAGGGAAAATACAAGGGTTTCCTGACAGCAGACGACTACCAGAAAACCCTTGTGAACGAAAAGAAGATTCTGACGCTCACATTTGACGGTTATTTCTTCGACAATGACGAGACCGTAACGTTTAATGGTCAGACATCCGGCACGATCCAGGCGAAAGGCAGCAGAGATGTTCCATGTATTCTGGACGTGACGGCAAAGCAGGCGTTAAGCAATTACAGCATAACATTAAATGGAAACACGATAACAATCGAGACGCTGAGTTCCGGCGGTACGATAAGCATTGATGGAAGAACCGGAACGGTAACACAGAACGGTGCAAATGCTTTCAATGTAGTGGATCTGTGGGAGTTCCCGAAGCTACAGGCAGGAAGCAACAGCATCACATTTTCATCCAGCGGCGCGAATGTGAAAGTAACATATGCTGCTATGTGGTTGTGATGGAGGTGAGAATGTATGCAGATCTTTAACGACAAGAAAGAAAGAATCGGAAACCTGCAAAGGTTCACGAACAGATCCGTCACAACCACACTGAGCAGCGGAGACAAAGAGCTGTCGTTTGAATATCCGGCACATGGAAACATGGTGGACAAGCTACAAGCGGAATACTACATCCGCACCGAAACAGATGAGTACGTGCTGAAATCTATTGAGGAAGGCGAGACCATGAACAAGTACCTCGCAGTCCTGAACGTGGAAGAACTGGAAGGAGCCGTTTTCCCTACGGGCTTTGAATCTGTGGAGCAGACCATTCGCGCGTGCCTGGAATTTGCTTTTGAGGATGCCGGATGGAAAGTCGGAAACTGTGACATCACAAAAAAAAGAACCGTAAGAATTGACGACCATACGACAGCATGGGAAGTTTTACAGCAGGCGTTGAGCACCTACAGATGCGAATGTATCATCAATTCACTGACGAAAACGGTTGATATTTACGAACAGGTTGGATCTGATAAAGGGTGTTATTTCATTGAGGGTTTGAACCTTCGAAAACTGACACTGAAAACAGATACTTATGATTTTTACACAAGGATCTATCCGATGGGAAAAGACGGTATCACACCGTTTGAAGCAATCGGGAAACCGTACCTTGATAATTTCCAGTACAGCACAAAAGTAAAGGCGTATGTCTGGAAAGATGAACGCTACACGGTGACAACAAACTTGATTGAGGATGCGGAAGCAAAGATCGAAGAAATGTCAAAACCGTATAGAGCATTCACAGCTGATGTTGTAGATCTTGCACGGATGAGCAAGAAGTACAAAGAAATACTCAGTTACGGAATTGGCGATACAATCACGCTGATTTCCAAGAAGACAAGAATCAAGGAAAAGCAGCGGATCGTAAAGATTACAGAGTACCCGGAAAAACCAGAAAAGAATACCGTCGAAATTTCCAACGCAAGAAAAACCTTCGCGGAGCTACAGAAGACAGAATCGGAGTTATCAAAGGTAGAAGCTATATCCGCGGCGAACTCCGCAGTAAAAAAAACGCTGATGGATGATTACTACACCAAAAAAGAAGTAGAATCTTGCATCTCAGCAGCAGCCGACAAGATCACGTTAAGCGTAAAAGAAACCTATGTAACTAACGAAACGTATAAAACCGGAATTGAAGACGTAAAGAAAGATGCAACAGAGAAAGCAAATGCAGCGGAAAGTAACGCCAAGGCAGACACAGATGCAAAGTTAAAGAGCTATTCCACGACAACAGAAATGGAAGCGGCGATTAAACTTGCAGCAGACAATATTACGTCGACGGTATCAAAAACGTATGTTACGACTGCAACCTACGAAACGGGAATCAGCGATGCAAAGAAAGATGCAACAGAGAAAGCAAACGCAGCGGAAAGCAACGCCAAAGCAGATACAGATGCAAAACTAAAAAAATATTCCACGACGACAGAAATGCAGTCGGCGATCAAGCAGACGGCAGAGGATATCACATCTACAGTATCAAAAACCTACGTTACCAGCGCAGACTATGAAACCGGAATCGAAGGCGTGAAAAATGATACAGATGAAAAACTAAAGAATTATTCCACCACAACGGAAATGAACAGCGCGATCAAGCAGGCATCCGACAGCATTACGTCCACCGTATCAAAAACTTACGTCACAAGCACAACCTACGAAGCGGGAATCAGTAACGCAAAGAAAGACGCAACAGAGAAAGCAAATGCAGCGGAAAGTAACGCGAAAGCTGACACAGACACAAAGCTGAAAAACTATTCCACGACGACAGAAATGCAGTCGGCGATCAAACAGACCGCGGAAAGCATAACGTCGGAAGTAAGCAAAAAAACAGATGCCGACACAGTAAAGTCGTTGATCGAGCAGCAGGCAGAATCAATCCGATTGCAAGCGAAAAAAATCGAATGGTCAAGCGACCATTCATCAATGACAGAGGACGGCATTCTGACTTGCGAAGGCGCAAATATTATAGGCGATTTCGAAACGCGACAGACATGGAACGACACCTACAAAAAGACGACGATACGAGAAGGCGTGATAGAGGGTTACATCGGAGAAGAACAAAGCGGCTTGCTGGATATGTCGGCGGTATATGGGGATTCGATGCGACATGTTTCGCTAAAAGGATTTGATTATTTACATTTGCAAGCGGGCGAAAGCATCGACGTAGAACAAATAACGAATTTTATCGAAGGCATACACGTAGAGGGGAATGCAACATTTGAAGCGAAGAACGAAGAATTGAACGGGGAACTCAAGAAAATCGTCGTAAATGAAGGGGTTTTTTACGGATATGTTGGCGACACGCAAAATGGTCGTTTAGATTTCTCACAAGACTACGACGACAAAAAAGGACACACAGAGCTTGAAGGCACCGATTATCTACATTTACAGGCGGGTACAAGCATCGAAATAGAGCAAAATGCGAATTTTTCAGGAACCATGAAGGTGAAAGGCAATGCGACATTCGATAAAAACCTTACAGTTAGCGGAGCTACAAAACTTAATGGCGCGACAACGATTGCCGGAAAAACAAGTTTTACAAATGAAACAACAATTGAAAACGCAGCCTGGATTTTTATGAAAGGCAAAATGAACGTTTCAGGCTCAATAACACATGCAGGAGATGACGTTTTTAACAATAGTCCAATATTTAACGGTGCACCTAGCTTCTATAAGGCACCAAAGCTGTACAATTTGACACATGTATCAAGTGGCGGTCATCTTGTGTTCGGATCTGACGGACTAACATTAGCCTATCTTTCATCATCGTCAAAAAGGTACAAAGATCATATCGGAGATATAACGGAAAGTGAAGCAAAAAAGATTTTAAACATTACGCCAGTATGGTTCCAGTATAAAGATGGATATCTTGAACCAAACGACCAATTGAAAGGAGAAAGCATACCAGGATTTTACGCAGAAGATGTCGCGGAAGCAATTCCAGTAATCGCCTGGAAGAATTCTTCGGGAAACATTGAAAACTGGGACGAGAGAAGGATGATTCCGTTCATGTTAAAACTCATACAGATTTTATATAGAAAAGTGGAGGTACAAAGTTGAACAGTTTGATTGATGCTATCGAAAACACAAGACAGCGCACAAGGGGCGCAGTATTCCAGATTATGAACGAAAGCTCACTGCCTGCATATCTGATGGAGGGAATTGTGGAGGGCGTTCTTGCAGAAGTGAGAAATCGGAAGATCGCAGAAATGAACGCAGAACACCGGAACACAATTAAGGAAATGCAGGAAGAAGCAGCTAAAAAAGAAAAGGAAAGAAGGAAACGCCGTGGCACTCGGAAGAATAACAAAACGAGTTGAAGTCGAAATGACCGGGAGCACAAAACGATTTGCCATGTATGCAAAACAGGGCGATAAAGCAACACGCTTTATTGAAGCAGTTTTGTTTAATAACGGCGAACCGTATGTGATCCCGGAAGGGTCGAAAGCAACAGCGTATATTAAAAAACCAGACCGCTACAGGGTCTATACACCCTGTACATTCGACGATAACGTTGTAACGGTGGAATTGTCGAACAATGCTCTTGCGGCGGCAGGAACGGCGTTGTGTGAGGTCGAAATACAGTCACATGATGGATCACAGCTTGTCACATCGGTAACATTTGAGATCGAGATTGAAGAAAGCGTAAGAAGCGACAGTGCGATCATGTCAAGCAACGAATTCACGTTGTTTGAAAAGACGATGAAGGAATACGCAGAAGCCGAAGCCGCCAGAGATGCAGGCGAAAAGAACCGCGCAGAAGCCGAAGCGTCCCGCGTCCAGGCTGAGAACGCCAGAACACAGACAGAAGCGGCGCGAGCCAAGGTAGAAGAAGCCAGAGTCGCAGCAGAGACCAAACGGGCGCAGGACGAAAAGAGCCGCGCGGATGCCGAAGCATCCCGCGCCCAGGCAGAGAATGCCAGGACGCAGACAGAAGCAGCGAGAGCCACGGCAGAAGAAGCCAGAGCCGCAGCGGAGACCAAACGGGCGCAGGACGAAAAGAGCCGCGCGGATGCCGAAGCGTACCGTGTCCAGGAAGAAAAGAACCGGGCGCAGAGAGCACAGGAAGTGCTCGATAAAGCGGACGAAGCGGTAAAAGTTGCGGAACAAGTAAATGAAGCGAAGTACATAGAAGACAAAGACAACAGTGTGAAATACGCCTATGCATTATATGCCAAAAACGGCATTCCACACTTGAAACTCACAAAGATAGAGGAGGGATAAAAATGCCAGAAATAGACGTAACGTTGCCGTCATATGCACAGCAGGAAAGGATCGCGACCGCACTGGACATTATCGCATTAAAAGAAAACCAGGAAGCGGCAGCGACACTCGAAGCAATGACGTTAAACGGCGCGATGTCGTCCGAAAAGACACTTGACACAGCTTGCCAGGAATTACTTGATGGAACGAATACAACGAGGATTTTCTGGGCGTGGTATCCACGCGCAATGGCACTGGGAGAAACGAATAAATACAAATTGCTTTCGCGCTTTCTGACGGCAGCAGCGCAGGCATGGAAGGACAAAACATACACCTTACGAAGCTATGACCCATCGGTGTCAGGAGTGACAAAAATGACACCGATGGACGACCTCGCGGACAAAGAAGCGTCTCAGTTATGCACAGAGAACACAGAAGCGGTAGAAGACTGGACAGACGAGGATCCTACAACCTGGTACATTAGAGCGAACGCTTTATCGCTGGAAGACGGAACTATGAATATCACGTTCTTCGAAGGCGAAGACGGCTTTGACATTACGGGAGAGGATGCACCTGTTTACACATTCGCCGCTGCATTATGGATCAAAGAGTGGAACGATGGAGCATATGACTATATTTCGTTCAGGACGACAAAAGGGGCAGGATATTATCCAGATGCCGCAGACGTGGATCCAGAAAACAAAAAGCGAGTGATTACATGGCATCCATCATTTCCGGGAGGACTTAACAGTAAAGGCGCGCTGACATCCGGCGCAGGAAGAAAAGCATACAATTTTGCATCCGCAACTACAGGAATCCAGAAAGCACGACAGATGACACCCTACGAGGGATTGTGGAACGATTGTGATACAAGATGGTTGCTGAGAATGTGGCAGTTACGACACTTTGACCTTGAGAACTCAAACATTGCAGAAGGCTGTACAAGTTACAACTATCAGTACATGGTAGCAGTACCGGAAGAAAACGTGAAACGCATCCTACTTCCGACAAATCAGGGATCACAATTCCTTCCAGGATCAACGGTGTCCGTCGGAGATATGGGAGAACAGACAAGCAAAGACAGATACAACTCATGGATGAGAAACCTTGCCGATCTTGTACAGGTTGCGTCAGTGGAAAAAGTAACGGTTAATGATACGGAGTACACAGCGGTCAATCTGGACATCGAAGAAACAATTACAACGACAGCGACCACCTGTATCTCGACGATGCCGTGGTATTCAGGAAATACGGAAAAACTTCCAGGGCACAAAGACGGCTGCACAGTCAATCTGACATCAGGAAAGACACCGTTACGAGTGGCAGGCGTAGAAGTATTAGATGGAGCATATGCGATCGGTCTGGATCCACTGTACAATGTAACCGCAAATGCAGGTGGCGGGTTCGACTATACGATCCACGAATGCAGAGATAGCCAGAAGTTAGCAAGCTCTATCACAGCAGATTACAAAGATACAGGTATTTCTTGTACCGGAATGCCAAGCGGATGGAACTATGTAAAAGCATTCGCAAAAACAAAATTAGGAGTGTTGTTCCCAAAGCTGATCGGTGGATCCTCGACGACTTTCTTCAAATCGGCTTTTAACGGGACGTCCTCCGCTGGCGTGCGTTGTCCTTGGCGTTTTATGGCTCTGTACAACGGCGGGGGCGCGGGCTTGGCTGGTGAGCATGGTAACTACTCGCCGGGTAACTCGAACTGGAATAGTCGTCCGCGAATTTATGTTTATTTGAAGACAGAAACAATCTGTTGAAGTGCGTCCGTATATCCACGCGAAAGCGAAAATCTGTAAAACCGGAAATCAGGAAACTGATACGTATAACCGCGGGTTATGCGTGCGGCAAGTAGTAACAAGACGGGTTTTGCCTAAAGATCTGTCGCAACCGAACACCGCTTCACACATAAAGCAAAAGATAAATGGCACATACAAAAAGATACAAAAGATTAAAACAAGAATTATGCGAGCAGGCAGTAAAAGAGTGCTTCAAGGGGAAATGGCGAAGGAACGACATACTGACTTTTATCGAAAAATACGCCGGAATCCCGCGAGATGACATAAGAATTGATGACCTATCAGGAACACGGAAATATAAAAACGAAGCAATCAAAGCAATTGGTCTGGCAATGCTCGGAATAGTGGAAGACCTGGTCGATTATGGCATCGAACCGGACGACATGGAGCCGGTAGTGATCCGGCAGCGACCGGATGGAATGACAGGGAAGATCAGAGATATTGCGTTGCTGTGCATTATGCACCAGCTACTAGGGCATATCACAAAGCTGATCCTGGAGCCGCTGATTCAAGCGCGGCTGCTTCCAACGCAACACGCAAGCATTCCCGGACACGGACAGACAATGCTAAAAGACCAGATGCGGCGATACCTGCTGAAAGAATCACTCGGAATTGAATACGTAAGAAAAACGGACGTTGTACACGCTTACGCATCACTGCAATACGATGTATGTATACGACTGGTGAAAACAGAGATTCCGAAAGCAAAATATGCGATACGTTTATTGGAATATCTGGAAACAATCGCACCGGACGGGCATTTGATTATCGGAGGATATCTTGACGCATGGCTATTTAATTTCACGATGTCCTATGCAATCCGGTATTTATACACACTTGGATCGACACGGCGAGGAAAGAAAATACCATACGTGATCCGCTGTGGAACATTTATGGACGATTTCGCCATTGGCTCAGGATCCATAAAAGGAGAACAGCGAGCGACGAAAGCATTGGACAAGTGGATGGGAAAGAATCAACAGTTGCAAATAAAAGAAACGACAGGAATTATCAAGGTGCTACCTATTGAGGAAGAAAAGCGACGAAGAAACTTGCCAAGACCAGGACAGCGTGGCGTTCCAATGCTGGACATGGCGGGCTACAGGATCAGTAGAACGCATGTAACAATCAGGCGACGTGTTTTTAAACGCACACGGCGGCAATTACTGAGAGGGTATCGCGAACTGAAACGTGATGGGACATTGCGAAAAGAAAGAGCACAGAAACTTGTGTCGTATAACAGTTACATCGAACAATCAGATTCGTTCCGTTTGAGAGAAAAATATCACACAGACGAATTGCTGTCAGTAGCATATCAAGTGAATGGATTCTACGGAAGGTTAGAACATCAGAGAAGAAAGGAAGAACTGAATGATTTACTTAAACGTAGACGCGGATCAGAAGCCGCAGAGCGTCACACTGGAAGAACTCCCCGGGGGGAAAAAGATCGTCAGAATGGCTGATAACATCGAGGAATACTTCCAGGAAGAAACAAAAGACAGAAAGATGTACAGATTCGACGAGGTAGTATTCGAACTTCCGGCAGACAGCACGATCACGCAGGAACAGATCGAAGAAGACTTCGAAAAATACTGGAAATATGGAAAAACAAACCAGGCAGGAAAAGACGAAGACATGAAAAATGATGAACCAGAACCGGGAGAAGAAGGAATGACACGGGCAGAAATGAGCGTGGAAATTCAGAAGCTCAAGGAGAAGAACGAGATGCTAGAATCATGTCTGCTTGAAATGTCGGAAGTTGTATATGCTTAATCTGATTGAGCAATTATTATACAAAATTTTATTCAGAAAGGAGGGTGATACAATGATGGCTATGTTATGGGCACAGAAAATCATGTACGCAGAAACAAAAGAAGAAGCAATCTCACTCTATAAAAGAGTACCACGGCTTCTCAAAGAAAAGGTCGAAGCAATTCTCATCGAGAGCGGCTGCGAAGATCTGATTAAAGAAAGCGGAGAACAGTAGGAGGGACAGCAATGGACGAAACAAAGGAACCGTATGAAAACGGAGCCGGGAACCTGCTGGAAATCGTCGACATGATGTGCGACGTGGTGGAAAGGATGGCAGGGATCGTCAGAAAGCAAACTGTCCTGATCGAGCAGGAGAAGATCGCGGGAGCGGTCTTCCCTGATGATCTTTCGAAAGAAAGAAAACAGGCAGAACACGATCTTGACAGGATCGAAATGAAATTAAGGAGGTTGTGACACATGATAAAAGAAGGAATCTGCACTACTATTGGAGTAGCTGGAAGCATGATTGCGGCTGCCTTCGGCGGGTGGGATCAGGCACTTATCACATTAATTGTATTTATGTGCATTGATTATCTCTCAGGGCTGGCAGTGGCAGGCTTTTTCCACAAGAGCAACAAAACAGAAAACGGAGGACTGGAAAGCCGCGCCGGATGGAAAGGGCTGTGCAGAAAAGGAGTGACACTCCTGTTTGTACTGATTGCGTACAGACTGGATTTAACGATCGGCGTGGATTACATTAGGAACGCGGTTATTATTGGATTTATCGCAAACGAGTTAATCAGCATCGTGGAAAATGCAGGACTGATGGGCGTACCACTTCCGACAGTAATTGAAAATGCAATTGAAATTTTAACACAGAAGTCAAAGGACGGTGAACAGAATGGAGAAACAGGAATTCATTAAAAAAATTGCAGCATTAGTCCAGAAATACGCGGGGTTGTACGGTATCGCCGTACACTCCCCGATTATCGCACAGGCTATTCTGGAATCGGGCTGGGGCGAATCAAAGCTCGCGGCAACCTACCACAACTATTTCGGCTTAAAATGTGGGACAGCCTGGAAAGGCAAGTCCGTAAACATGACCACAAAAGAGGAATACACAGTCGGAACACTCACCACGATTAAGGACAACTTCCGCGCATACGACAACATGGAAGAAGGCGTAAAAGGTTACTTCGAATTCATCCAGTTGACACGGTACGCAAACCTGAAAGGAATCACTGATCCGAAGGTGTATTTGAATACAATTAAGGCAGACGGATATGCGACAAGTTCTGCATACGTCAATAACGTCTATGCATTAATTAGGCAGTATAACCTTACACAGTATGACAAAAATGTGGACAATGTGGATAACTCAGAGAAAGAAGGTGTAAAAGTGGGATATTCAAGACAGGCAGTAGTTGATCTGGTGGAAAGCTGGATCGGAAAGAATGAAGCAGACGGCTCATATAAATCTATCATCAATATTTACAACAGCTTTACCGGAAAATTCCCGCGCAATACAAAGATGGAGTACAGTTGGGCGTGGTGCGCTTGCTGCTGGTCAGCACTTGCTGTCGCGCTCAAATATACCGCTGTTATGCCGATCGAGATTAGCTGCTATTATTTGATCGAAGAAGCAAAAAAGATGGGCGTATGGGTGGAAAACGACGCATATGTGCCAAAGCCAGGAGACGCAGTACTGTACGACTGGAACGATACCGGAAAGGGAGATTGTACCGGAACACCAGATCATGTCGGAACTGTAACCTACGTAAACAAAGATGCAGGATATTTTGTAGTTACAGAAGGCAACTACAGTGATGCAGTAAAGAAAAGAACCGTGTCCATCAACGGACGCTACATTCGTGGTTTTATCGCACCGAAATACGACACTGATACCGCCGTTTCAAATCCGGTAAGAAAGCCGGGAAAAACCGTGGAAGAAGTAGCCCACGAAGTGATTGCAGGGGAGTGGGGAAACGGAAATGAAAGGGCGAATGCATTGCGAGTTTGCGGGTATGATCCGGCAACTATCCAGGCAAAAGTGAATAGCATTCTGAATGGATCCGCAGCGACTACAGACAATACAAAGCAGGATTCGAACCAGGCGATTACAAAGACCGTGAAGGCAACATGCTATGCAAAGAAAAAGGCTTCATCTCTTGCAGGCTCCTACGTAACTACAGCGGATCTGTATTGCCGTAATGATGCCGGAACCAACAAAAAAGCACTGTGTCTGATTCCGAAAGGAACAACTGTACATAATTATGGTTATTACAATGTCGCGAACGGCGTGAAGTGGTTGTACATCACAGTAACACTTGACGGTACAGAGTACATCGGATTCAGTTCCAGTGCATACCTGAAAAAGAAATAAGCCAGAGAGGAAAAGACTATGAAATATTATATCGGAGAAACATTCGAAGAAGCCAAAAGGACAGCGAAAGAATACAAATCACTTCTGTACGCCAAAAACAAAGCGGACAATACAGGAATGATGGTATTCGATGAAAATGGAACAAAAGTCCATCCGTTAAAAGTGGAGTTAACAGACGATGTGCCAGACGGTGCACTTGACGAAAACGAAGACGGGACATTAAAGGTGTACGACGAAGATGGAAATATCGTTGGAAGTATGACGAAGGAAGAAGCGGAACAGATCAGCAACGCAATCACAGATCAGGACATCGAAGCAGCGATCGTAGCGGCAAACACAACCGAAGAAGTACACGGAAAAATTAGAAGGGTATTTGACGGAAAACTTCGTCTCAGACGCAGACCTTCCTCCGATGATGACGCGATCTGTGGCGTTACTATGTTTGACGAAAAAACAGTAACAGAAAAGGCGACTGTATCAGGACAAATATGGTACAAGACCACAGATGAATTTTGGATTTCAGGAGCACCGGAACATACAGAATTTATTCCGGACAATATGTAAGAAAACTGAAAAACGAAAGATTAGAGAAGGCAGCGGATAGAAAAAGCCGCTGCCTTTTGTGCATTATGCCTTCGGAAGTGCATGGATCAGAGCCAGATCGGAGTTACATCAAAGGCAAATTGCACAAAATAATATTTATACTAACTATTGATAACCCGACCAGAATCACGTACCAAATCTTTACGTGCGTTCGACTTGAATTTATGCTAAAATAAGAGAATAAATAAGAATCAGGAGCAATAAGAAATGAACCAGAAAGATTTTAAAAACAAAAGTGAGATGCAGATATTCCTGTCATATTTTAAACCACACAGGAAGCTGTTTTTGCTGGATATGGTATGTGCTCTGGCAATAGCAGTAATAGATCTGGCATTTCCGTTTATTTCCAGGTGGTGTATGTACAAGCTACTGCCGGATAATGCGTGGAGGACATTCTGGACGGTAATGGTCATTGTGTTCTGTGCGTATATCCTGCGGTCAATTTTTACCTATATTATTACTTATTGGGGACATACGTTTGGTGTGCGGGTGGAGACGGATTTCCGGCATGATCTGTTTCAGCATATTCAGGAATTGAGTTATGCATATTTTGACAATGCCCGTGTGGGACAGCTGATGAGTCAGCTCACATCGGAGCTTTTTGATATTACGGAATTTGCACATCACGCACCGGAGGATATTTTTATATCGACAGTGACGATCATTGGTGCGCTGATCATTATGTTTACGATTCAGTGGAAACTGGCACTGGTGATCGCAGTGACGATTCCGATTTTTTTGCTGGTTGTGTGGAAATGTCGTTTCTCTATGCAGAATGCTTCGCGTAATGTCAAAAAAGAGATGGCATCTATCAATACAGATTTTGAATCCGGGCTTTCCGGACTTCGTACAGCGAAGGCTTTTGCAAACGAGGAAAAGGAACTTAATAAATTCGACTCCGCGAATCTGAGTTATCGTGATTCCAAGGCGGATTTTTACAGGGCAATGGCACTCTTTAATTCGGTGATGGAATTTTTTATGTGCATTCTTTCTGTGATCGTGATCGCAGTTGGCGGTGCACTGATCATGTCAGAGCAGCTGAATATCATTGATCTGATCACATTCAGCCTGTATGTTTCTACATTTGTGAATCCGGTAAGGAAGCTTTCGACAACGGTGGAACTGATTGCAAACGGAACGGCCAGTCTTCACAGATTTGTGCAGCTGATGCGTACAGAACCGGCTTTGAAGGATGATCCGGATGCAGATGAGCTTCAGAATGTGGAGGGAAGAATTGATATTGAACATGTCGGGTTTGCCTATGAGGGAGATCAGGATGTGCTTCAGGATGTTTCTCTTCATATTAAACCAGGTGAAACGATTGCTTTTGTCGGCTCATCAGGCGGAGGCAAGACAACACTCAGTCAGCTGATCCCAAGATTTTATGATGTCACAGAGGGCAGTATTTCAATTGATGGTATGGATGTAAGGAAAGCAACGCAGGAATCTCTGCACAGAAACATTGGTGTTGTGCAGCAGGAGGTATTTCTTTTTGCGGACAGTATTGCAGAAAATATCCGATATGGAAAGCTGGATGCAACGATGAATGAGATCATCAGAGCCGCAAAGATGGCAGAAATCTACGATGACATCATGGAGATGCCAAAAGGGTTTGATACGAATGTCGGAGAGAGAGGAGCACTCCTTTCCGGAGGGCAGAAACAGAGAATTTCAATTGCACGTATTTTTCTCAAAAATCCGCCGGTGCTTATTCTTGATGAGGCAACCTCAGCACTTGACAGTGTGACAGAGGCAAAGATTCAGGAAACCTTCGAAAAGCTTGCGGTCGGAAGGACAACGATCATTATTGCTCACAGACTTTCTACAGTAAAAAATGCGGATAAGATTGTGGTGATCGAGCAAGGTCAGATCGTGGAAAAAGGAACACATGAGGAGCTGATGAGGGAGGCTGGTATCTATGCTTCTCTGGTCCATACACAGGAGCTAAAAGAATAAACAATATATATAAATACAAAAATATAAAAAATTTTAAAAATCTGCTTGCATTTTCTGGAAAATATGATATTATAGTAAATGCATTACAGATGCGGGTGTAGTTCAATGGTAGAACACCAGCCTTCCAAGCTGGATACGTGGGTTCGATTCCCATCACCCGCTTTTTTGCTGCAATAAAATACTCCCTGACGATTCAGAACCTTATTTTTCATAAAAGGAACTGAAATGTCAGGGAGTTTTTTTGTTCAAAATGGAATTGGAAAAATTATCCTTCAATCACTTCTTTAATTGCATTGTAGAGTTCGTCATATGTCTCATATGCCGGGATTTCCGGATATTCGGATTTGATGGCATCTGTGCTCTTGAACAGGAATCCGGCCTTGCTTGCCTGGATCATGCCGAGGTCGTTGTGGCTGTCACCGCTGGCGATTGTGTCATATCCGATAGACTGCAGGGCTTTGACGGTTGTGTATTTGGATTTTTCACAGCGCATCCGGAAATCTGTGATCTCACCGTTATCTGCGACAACAAGGGAGTTGCAGAAGATTGTCGGATAGCCGAGTTTTTTCATAAGAGGGCCTGCAAACTGAGAGAAGGTATCACTGATGATGATTACCTGAGTTAATTCTCTGAGTTTGTCGAGAAATTCCTTTGCACCAGGAAGCGGGTCAATCCTGGAAATTGTTTCCTGAATTTCTTTCAGTCCAAGATTGTGCTCTTTCAAAATATTGAGACGGTATTTCATTAATTTATCGTAATCCGGCTCATCTCTTGTTGTTCTCTTCAGTTCCGGGATACCGGTTTCTTCTGCGAATGCGATCCAGATTTCAGGTACCAGTACGCCTTCAAGGTCTAAACAAACAATTTCCATAATAATCCTCCGTTCTGAAACGACTTTAGTATTGTAATACGGTGACGCGTTTCTCTAAGTGTGTATTCAGGTATTATTATAACGGAAAGAATTCAAAACTTCTATATTAAATTTATCGAAATAATAAAATAAAAAAACAGTTATAATCACTATTGTATCTGAAAGTAAATCGGTGGTATGATAAACAGAAAATATCAGACAATGGGTTATCCCTATTGCGTCAAAGAAAGTTGGTAATTTGAAATGAAACAGGAAAATTATATAAAAGGAATGACGATGATCATTTTGTCAGCGTTTTTCTTTGCATGTATGAATGTGAGTGTGCGCCTGGCGGGAGATCTTCCATCTGTACAGAAGAGTTTTTTCCGGAATCTGGTGGCTGCTGTTTTTGCGGCAGTGATTCTGACAAAAAATCATATTATACCAAGAGTGCAGAAACAGTATCTGGGAATACTCTTTCTTCGATGTGCATTTGGTACACTTGGAATACTCTGTAACTTTTATGCAATCGATCATTTACTGGTAGCGGATGCCTCCATTCTGAATAAACTGTCTCCGTTTTTTGCCATCATTTTTTCATTTTTGATCTTGAAAGAAAAAATTACACCGGTGCAGGGAGTCTGTGTGTTCCTGGCATTTATCGGATGTCTGTTTGTTGTAAAACCGGGATTTCAGGATGCGGCACTGATCCCGGCACTTATTGGTGTCTGTGGAGGACTTGGAGCAGGAATCGCCTATACAATGGTACGTGTGCTTGGAACACATGGGGTTAAGGGAGCTCTTATTGTATTTTATTTTTCTGTGTTTTCCTGTCTGTTTGTACTGCCATATATGATTTTTCATTATGTGCCGATGACCTGGACTCAGATTGGAACACTTCTGATGGCAGGTGCTTTTGCGGCAGGCGGACAGTTTACGATCACGGCAGCGTATACATATGCACCGGCAGGCAAGATATCGATCTTTGATTATTCACAGATCATATTTGCAACACTTCTTGGATTTTTCCTTTTTGGAGAGATTCCGGATAAATACAGTTTTATAGGATACGGACTGATCATTCTGGCATCACTTGGAATGTTCCTTTATAACATGAAAGCAGCAGAGAAAAATTAATTCTCTGCTGCTTTTGTGTTATGTAGTCCTCATGGAAAGACATTATTGTTTTTCACTGCGTAATTTTTCGACAAATTTCTGAAGATGTGACATTGCCAGTTTGAGATTCTCCAGAGAGTAAGCGTATGAGATACGGATAAATCCCTCGCCGCATTTGCCGAAGGCAGAACCCGGGATGACAGCGACATGTTCTTCGCGAAGGAGTCGTTCCGCGAATTCATCAGAAGTCAGGTCGAATTCTTTGATTGACGGAAAAACATAGAAGGCACCGAATGGCTCGAAGCATTCCAGACCCATTTCTCTGAAAGCATGCATCAGATAGCGGCGGCGTCCGTTGTAGGCTTCACGCATTTCCTGAACAGCTGTCTCACCGTTTCGAAGAGCCTCAATCGCTGCATACTGACTTGTAGTCGGTGCGGACATGATACCAAACTGATGGAGTTTAGTCATCTGTTTGATGAGCTCGGCAGGTCCGCAGGCATAACCAAGACGCCATCCTGTCATGGCGAAGGTCTTGGAGAATCCGTTCAGAAGAAGCGTACGCTCCTGCATTCCGGGAAGACTTGCGATGGATACATGTGGTTCATCATAGTAGGTAAGCTCTGCATAAATCTCGTCAGATACTACAATAAGATCATTTTCGATTATAACCTGAGCAATTTCTTCGAGATCCCTGCGCGACATGATGGAGCCGGTGGGATTGTTTGGAAATGGCAGGACAAGGATCTTGGTGCGCTCCGTGATTGCAGCACGCAGGTCATCAGCGGTCAGACGGAATTCATTTTCGGCTTTGAGATCGATGAATTTCGGTACGCCGTCTGCCATAATTGCACAAGGTTCATAGGCAACGAAAGATGGCTGAGGAATCAGAACCTCATCACCAGGCTCGAGCATGGCACGCATGGAAAGGTCAATCGCCTCGCTGCCGCCTACAGTTACAAGAATCTCTGTTTTTGGATCATAGGAAACATGATATTTATTCTGTACATATTTGCTGATCTCCTGGCGGAGTTCCAGAAGACCTGCGTTTGAAGTGTAATAGGTACGGCCCTTTTCCAGGCTGTAGATTCCCTCATCGCGGATATGCCAGGGAGTATCAAAATCCGGTTCACCGACGCCGAGAGAGATAACGTCATCCATTTCGCTTACGATGTCAAAAAATTTCCTTATTCCAGATGGCTGGATGGCTGCCACCTTGTCTGCGATAAGTTTTCTCAAGGTGTCACCAGCATCCTTTCGTCTTTGATTTTCTGATCAAAGATTGTACCATGATCTTTGTATTTCTTCAGAATGAAGTGAGTAGCGGTACTTAAGACAGAGTCCAGGGTGGAAAGCTTATCCGTTACAAACTGGGAAACTTCTTTGAGAGTTTTGCCTTCCAGAATGACCATAAGGTCATAGCCGCCGGAGATCAGGTATACGGAACGGACTTCCGGATACTTGTAAATACGCTCGGCGATGGAATCAAATCCCTGACCGCGCTGTGGTGTTACGCGTACTTCAATCAGGGCAGTGACCATCTCGGAACTGGTCTTGTCCCAGTCAATCATGGTATGGTAGCCGCAGATAATCTTTTCTTCTTCCATTTTGCGGATCTCGTTTTCGACAACATCGGGTTCTGTACCAAGCAGAATGGCAATTTCTCTGGGATCCATTTTGCTGTTTTTTTCAAGATAGCTTAATATTTGTTTTCTCAAGATTATATCCTCCAAATTTAAGTCAGTAATCTGTGCCGGAGTGTTTCCGGAGATTAGTTCTATCATACCACGTTTGATAAAATTTTTACAGTAAAAACAAAAGGATATGCAAAGTAATAAAAGTGGATTAAAACGGTAAAGTATATATTCTAAAATGATTGATTTCCATAAAAAGGATGATATAATAAGAGAAGCGTAACTGTTTACATAGTGAACGGTAACAGAGAAAAAGTCAGGAAATGATAAAGCTCAGGGAGGCAGAAGCAGAATGCAGATTACAAATGATATTTTATATGTAGGCGTAAATGACCACAAAGTAGATTTGTTCGAGGGTCAGTATGTTGTACCAAATGGAATGGCATACAACTCTTATGTGATCCGAGATGAGAAGATCGCAGTTATGGATACAGTAGATGCAGGATTTACGAAGGAATGGCTGGACAATATCGCTGCAGTTCTCGGTGATGCGAAGCCGGACTATCTGGTAGTTCAGCATATGGAACCGGATCATGCAGCAAATATCGAGAATTTTATGAAGGTATATCCGGAGACAACAATTGTTGCAAACACCAAGACTTTTGGAATGATGAAGAATTTCTTCAGAGATCTGGATCTTGAGGGAAGAACTCTGGAAGTTGGAAATGGTGAGTCTCTGACGCTTGGTAAGCATGTTCTTACTTTTGTATTTGCACCGATGGTACATTGGCCGGAGGTCATGGTGACTTATGACAGTACAGACAAGGTACTGTTCTCTGCTGACGGATTTGGTAAATTCGGAGCTCTTGATGTAGAAGAGGACTGGGACTGCGAGGCACGTCGTTATTATATCGGTATTGTTGGAAAATATGGACCGCAGGTACAGAAACTTCTCAAAGCAGCGGCAACTCTGGATATCCAGATCATCTGCCCTCTGCATGGACCGGTTCTGACTGAGAACCTGGGACATTATCTGGAGAAATATGATATCTGGTCCTCTTATAAAGTTGAGAGCGAGGGCGTTGTGATCGCATACTCATCTGTATATGGAAATACAAAGAAAGCAGTTGAAGTTCTGGCACAGAAGCTGGAAGAAAAGGGATGCCCGAAGGTTACAGTATTTGATCTTGCAAGAGATGATATGGCAGAGGCAGTAGAAGATGCCTTCCGTTATGGAAAGCTGGTTCTTGCATCCGTTACCTACAATGCAGATATTTTCCCGTTTATGAAGTTTTATATTGACCATCTGACCGAGAGAAATTATCAGAACCGTACAATCGGTCTGATCGAGAATGGAAGCTGGGCACCGAATGCAGCAAAGATTATGGCTTCTAAATTTGAGAAGAGCAAAAATATCACATGGCTTGACACAACCGTGAAGATCATGTCTTCTTTAAGTGACGAAAATATTGAAGAACTGGATAAGATGGCAGAAGAACTCTGCAAATAAAATTATATAACAGCAACAGCCCCTGCGAGGATGGAGTCGCAGGGGCTGTTGTTGTCTGGAACGAAACGTTGCTGTGAACAGTTACAACGAAACTACAATATTTTGACTTTTTACAGAATAACTATTGACAAATATTCTCAATTATCATAGGGTTAGTTCATACGTACTGAGAAAAAATATCAATAGACACAAGAAGAAAGAAGGAAGCAGATTATGACATCATTAAGAGAACTGCCTATCGGAAAAACTGCAACGATTCGTTCCGTTGGCGGTGAAGGGGCATTAAGGCAGCACTTCCTGGATATGGGTCTGATTCCAAAGGGAGATGTGACCATGGTGAAATATGCACCGATGGGAGACCCGATGGAGCTTCGTATCCATAGTTATGAACTGACACTGCGCCTTGCAGACGCCGAAAAGATAGAGATAGAGAATATTCGGGATGAAGTGAAGCCGTATGAGGGGAAGGCTGTGCACAAGAAAGATATTACCAAAGCGATTCCTCATCCGGGCCTGGGCGAGGGCGGTAAATATCATGAAAAGGAAAATGAACATCCATTGCCGGACAGTGAACTGCTTACATTTGCTCTTGCAGGCAATCAGAATTGCGGTAAGACAACATTGTTTAACCAGCTTACAGGTTCCAGTCAGCATGTGGGAAATTTTCCGGGGGTTACTGTAGACCGAAAAGACGGAATGATCAGAGGAAGAAACAATACACTTGTTACAGATCTTCCCGGAATCTATTCGATGTCACCGTATTCCAGTGAGGAGATCGTGACGAGGAATTTTGTTCTGAATGAACATCCGAAAGGAATTATTAATATTGTAGATGCTACAAATATAGAGAGAAACCTTTATCTGACCATGCAGCTGATGGAACTTGATATTCCGATGGTGCTTGCACTGAATATGATGGATGAGGTGAGAGAGAATGGAGGTTCCATTCTTGTCAACCGCATGGAGAAAATGCTGGGAATACCGGTTGTACCGATTTCAGCGGCCAAGAATGAAGGAATTGACGAACTGGTAGCCCATGCACTCCATGTTGCAAAATATCAGGAGAAGCCACAGAATATAGATTTCTGTGATGCGAATGAAGATGGTGGTGCAGTCCACAGATGCCTCCATGCGATCATGCATCTGATCGAAGACCATGCCCAGGCAGCAGAGATTCCGGTTCGCTTTGCGGCAGCGAAGCTGGCAGAGGGAGATCAGCTGATCATGGACAGTTTGAAGCTTGATCAGAATGAAAAGGAAATGCTGGAACATATTATTCAGCAGATGGAAAAAGAGCGAGGACTTGACAGAGCAGCGGCAATTGCCCACATGCGTTTTGATTTCATTGAAAGAGTCTGTGATGAAACTGTCGTGAAACCAAAAGAAAGTAAGGAACATCTCCGCAGTGTAAAGATTGACAGGATCCTCACGGGAAAATATACAGCAATTCCATGTTTTGTCGGAATCATGGGACTTGTATTTTTCCTTACTTTCAGTGTGATCGGTGCATTTTTCCAAAATCTGCTGGAGATGGGAATTACGGTACTTGGAAATTTTGTTGACAACTGGATGACATCGGCCGGGGTGAATGATGTACTGCATTCACTGGTGATCAACGGCGTGTTTAATGGTGTGGGAAGCGTGCTGAGTTTTCTGCCGGTCATCGTAACATTGTTTTTCTTCCTTTCTTTGCTGGAGGACAGTGGATATATGGCGCGAGTTGCATTTGTGATGGACAAACTGCTTCGTAAAATCGGGCTTTCCGGCAGAAGTATCGTACCGATGCTGGTAGGCTTTGGCTGTACTGTACCAGGTGTTATGGCAAGCCGTACACTTCCGTCAGAGAGAGACCGTAAGATGACAATTATGCTGACACCGTTTATGAGCTGTTCTGCGAAGCTCCCTATTTACGCATTTTTTGCAGCTGCATTTTTCCCGGGTCATGGCGCCATTGTGATGATTGCCTTATATTTTGGTGGAATCATAATGGGAATTCTGATGGCACTTCTGATGAGAAAAACTTTATTCAGCGGCGAGGCAGTTCCTTTTGTCATGGAGCTTCCAAACTACCGTATGCCGGGAGCAAAGAATGTAGGTCATCTGCTCTGGGATAAGGCAAAGGATTTCCTGCAGAGGGCATTTACAGTTATTTTTATGGCTACACTTGTTATCTGGTTTTTGCAGACCTTCAACACACATCTGAGTATTGTGACAGATTCGAAAGACAGCATTCTTGCTATGCTGGCAAGTGTTGTGGCACCGATATTCAAGCCGATGGGATTTGGTGACTGGAGGATTTCAACAGCACTGATCACAGGATTTATGGCAAAGGAAAGTGTCGTTTCCACCTTGTCTATTCTGTTTGGAAATACAGCAGCACTGCTGGATAGCATTACACCACTTTCGGCAGCGAGTCTTCTGGCTTTTTGTCTGCTATATACACCGTGTGTGGCAGCTATTGCTTCTATCAAGAGAGAACTTGGCAGTAAATGGGCGGCAGGTGTTGTGATCGGACAATGCGTGATCGCATGGCTGGCAGCATTGGTGGTTTATCTTGTGGGAGGATTGATTTTCTAACAGACAGTAGTTGTTTATCTTTGGAAACATTATTTCCGACAGCGGCTGACATTTAGAGCGAGCCCCATTTCACCGAGCAGGAAGACGATGGAAGTGCCACCGTAGCTTATAAAGGGCAGGGTGATTCCGGTGTTGGGTATTGTGTTGGTGACAACAGCGATATTCAGTATGACCTGGATTGCCAGATGTCCCATGATCCCGGCAGACAGAAGGGCTCCGGAAAGATCTGTGCTGTGCGTGGAGATGACACAGAGCCTCCAGAGCAGCAGACCAAAAATAAATAGCAGAAGAATGGCTCCGATAAGTCCGAATTCTTCGCAGATAATAGAATAGATCATGTCATTCTGGGCTTCGGGTACGAAGCCCAGTTTTTGTATACTGTTTCCCAGTCCCCGTCCAAGAAGTCCACCGCTTCCGATCGCATAGAGTCCCTGGATAGTCTGAAATCCTTTTTCATATTTTTCCGGATTTCTCCAGATTGCCAGACGTTCAAGGCGATAGCTTTCGGCAGCCAGAAAAATGGTGATGAATCCAATGCCGGCACTGCCAAGAGCAAGGAACTGGAGATAATGAGGTGAGGAAACAAATATCAGAATAACACCGATTCCAAGAATGATGATTGCTGTACTCAGGTTATTGGAGCCAACCAGACCGACGATAGGAAGAAGCGTAAACATAGTCCGAAACATAAACCAGAACCCGTCGGTCTTTTTTCGAGAATTGTCAATCTGCCAGGTCAGAAAAAGAACAACAGCTACTTTGGCAAATTCTGATGGCTGGAAAGATAACGGTCCAAGGTTCAGCCATCGTTTTGAGCCATTGATCTCCTGCCCGAAAAGGAGTACAGCAGTTGATAACAGCATAGACAGGAAATATGCCGCCGGAGCAAGACGCACAAAGAAACGGTAACTTATATTTGAAACAAAGTACATTACGCCAAGTCCGAGTGAGGAGGCAAATAATTGTTTTCTGAAATAATAGGCAGAGTCATGAAATCGGACTCTGCCATTGTATTCACTGGCACTGAAAAGAATAACAAGGCCCAAAACAGTAAGAAGCACTACCAGTGTCAGCAGGGTCATATCTGCCTGGAAAGAAGATTTTTCTCTGTTTTTTGACATGGCAGACTCCGAGATGGATTTTATTTAAAGTTATGGAAAAAATACAAAAAATATGCCTGCGGGATTACCGCAGGCTTTTTAGATAGATTTTCTGTTCTGGTGAGATTCGGTAGCTTTCAACGGCTTTTTGAATCGTTTTTCTGTGTACCCATTCTGAGAGTCGTCGTTCTTCCAGATATGGAATTGTTGCAGTCCATTGCTTTGCAAGAGCTGTTGCCAGATACCAGGCAATCATCATATTTACATAATATTCCTCTGAGGTTATATTGGCTGCCATTTCAAGATATTCCGGCTGAAAAGCATCATCCAGATAAAGTCTCATCAGCATACCGATTCCGTATCTAACAGTGTAAATTTCACCAGATACGATCCAGTTCTGTATTTCCGACAGAAGTTCTCCGAGATGTTTTGCAAAACATTTCGGAGCAGGAAAATCACAGGTTGCCCAGTTATTTATGTATGGAAGAAATCTTTGGATCTCAGCAAGACAGATCTCATAATCAGAAATAGAAGTAATGATCATCATATGCATATTATTTTCTTCATAGTATCGGTGCGGAAGTTGGGTAAGAAATTCCTCTGCACCTGGTGTTCTGGCAAATTCTTTTGTGAATTTGCGGAGAATCGGTGTCCGTATTCCTATGATGGTTTCTTTATCAATCCCCGGCATAAGTCTGCTGTGAAAATCCCGATACTTCAGATCCTGCATTTCAAATAATTGTTTTTCTAATTCTGTGATGCTCAGCATTTTTAGTCTTCAACAACCTCAAGTACGTCCATCGGGCATGCTTTTGCACAGATTCCGCATGCAATACATTTGGATGCCGGGTTCCCCTCAGTCTTAACGATCAGACCAAATGGACATGCTTCCGCGCATTTGCCGCAGCCGGTACATTTCTTCTTGTTGATCATGTATACACCTTTTGCGTTCTGTGTGATAGCTCCTTCCGGACATGCTTCCGCACATTTACCGCACTGTGGGCAGGTCATTGGACGAATAGATTTCTTTTCTACAATCTCCAGACATGCAAGCTCCGGGTTGAAGGTTTTGTAGAATGCCTGAGAACAGGCATCAACACAGGCAAGACATGCCATACAGGTACTTCCTTTTTTTACTTTAAGTTTTTTCATTTGAATTCCCTCCGCGTGTTTTTTTCTTTTATTGTAACATTATTGATAATTTTACTCAATAAATTTTGCTTTTTTTATATATGAAATAATTTCTTGACCCATATGTTTTGGGATTTTGTCATATCCATGACAAAACACCTCGCGGGATATTATTTGTGAACAGTAACTCTTGACTTCAAGTGCACTTCAAGTGATAATCTTGTATAAAAGAAAGTTGTAACTGTGAAGGTACTGAACCGTTACAGGAATACAAAAAACACAGCGGGAGGAAAAGATATGTACACTGCATCAAAGGACAGATATACAACGATGGAATACAGCCACTGTGGAAACAGTGGACTGATGCTTCCAAAAGTATCACTGGGATTATGGCATAATTTCGGTGACACTGCGAATTTTGAAAATATGAAGAAGCTTTGTTTTACAGCTTTTGATAATGGAATCACGCAGTTTGATCTGGCTAATAATTATGGACCGGAACCGGGAAGTGCCGAAAAAAATTTTGGCAGAATCCTGAAAGAAGATCTGGGTGTTTACCGTGATGAGCTGATCATCACTACAAAAGCAGGATATGAGATGTGGGATGGTCCTTATGGAAACTGGGGCAGTCGTAAATATCTTCTTGCGAGTCTTGATCAGAGTCTGAAACGTATGGGACTGGAGTACGTAGATATCTTTTATCATCACAGAATGGATCCGGATACTCCGCTGGAAGAGACGATGGGGGCACTGGCAAGTGCTGTGCAAAGTGGAAAGGCTCTGTATGTTGGACTTTCCAACTATGATGGAAAGACATTAAGTGAAGCAGCCGCAATCCTTAAAGACCTTCATTGTCCGTTTGTGCTCAACCAGAACCGCTATTCTATCTTTGACAGAACTGTAGAGAAAAATGGTCTCAAAAAAACAACGGGTATTCTGAAGAAAGGATTGATTACATTCAGTCCTCTTGCACAGGGACAGTTGACGGATCGTTATCTGAATGGTATTCCAAAAGACAGTCGTATCAGGACAGACGGAAGATTTCTGAAAGAAAGCATTCTCGATGAGCACAGAATGGATCAGATCCGTAAGCTGAATGAACTGGCAGCACAGCGTGGAGAGAAACTTGCAGATATGGCTCTTGGATGGCTTCTTCAGAAGGAAGAGGTAACAAGTGTACTGATCGGTGCTTCAAAGCCTCAGCAGATTCTTGATAATATAAAGGCAGTCAGCTGTGCTCCGTTTACGAAGGAAGAACTGAAACAGATTGATGAAATCTCATTGAACTAAAATAAAAGAGTATAGTTTGAAATTAGAGGGAATGTTTGTAAGAATCCCCTGCATACACTGTAAAAACGGTGTCTTCGGGGGATTTTCCTTTGAAAGATTATATTGAAGAGCGGGCGGTGGAAGTTGCGTGTTACATAATTGAAACCCGTGCCACAGTGCGCCAGGCGGCAAAGAAATTTGGGATAAGCAAGAGTACGGTACATAAAGACTGTGCGGAACGATTGCGGACGATTAATCCTTCTCTGGCAGCAGAAGTGCGGAAGATCCTGGATGTGAATAAGCAGGAACGGCATATCCGGGGCGGACTGGCTACGAAAGAAAAGTATCTTCATATGGCGAGATGAAAAAAGCAGCTGGATTACAGCTGCTTTAATACATTGAGTAAACGGGCGTTGTCCTCTGGTATCATGATGCAGAAACGGATAAATTCTCCTTCCAGACACTGGAAAGAAGCACAGTCACGAATCATAAGTCCCTGTTTGATGCAGGCTTCGAAGACATCGAAAGAGGTAAGTCCTGGTTTCTGGATCTTGAGCAGGATGAAGTTGGCGTAAGCCGGATAAACCTTATAGGTTGAAATCTCTTTTAGTTCCCTGTAAAGTTTTTCCCTTTCGGAAAGAATAAGATTTCTGGTAGCCTGAATATATTCCTGATCTTTGAGCATCAGTTCACCGGCATAGGCTCCAAGGCTGTTTAAGGACCATGGAGTTTGTTTTTCTTTCATTTTGGAAAGGAAATCCATATTTCCGGTAATGCCATATCCGAGACGCATACCCGGGGCAGCATAAAATTTGGAAACACCACGCAATACCATGAGATTGGAAAATTCTCTGGTAAGTGGAACAGCAGTGATTTTGTTAATTTCCGGCGCAAATTCAACATAGGTCTCATCGATCATCACAAAAATATCATGATTGCTGCAGAAAGTGAGCAGTTTTCTGAGCTCTTCCTGAAAAATTGCAGAGGAGGTTGGGTTGTTGGGGTTGCAGAGGATGAGAAAATCATAATTGTCAGCAAGTGTTTGGCAGAGATCATCAACATCCAGACAGAAATCCTGTTCCTCCCGCAGATGATAATATTCCTGCGTGCTTCCGGAGAAAGAAAGTTCGCGGGAGTATTCAGAATAAGTAGGTCCAAGAATCAGGGTATGCTTAGGTGCTTTTTCCTGAATCAACAGAGAAATCAGTTCGCTGGATCCATTTCCAGGAAGGATAAAATCAGCTGGAATATGGCAGTATTCTGAGATCGTATTACGAAGAGTCGTATAGTTTCGATCCGGATACGAAGAAAACAGATCAATATGAGAAGCAAGCGCTTCTCTGACGCTGGATGAAAGGCCAAGGGGATTGACATTGGCTCCGAATTTTATGATATCTTCTTTATTTAAATGATAATAACTGCAGATTTTTTCTATATCACTTCCGTGGAAAACCATTTTGGTAGTCATAGTTGCATACTTCCTTACATTTTTTAGTTTAGTACTATCATAAAGCATTGAAGATATATCCGCAAGTAGATAAACTTGCTTTTCCGATGGATTTTGCATATAATAGATTTCATATTATCATAAAAGTAAAAAGACAGAGTGAGAAAACTCTGTCTTTTATTCAGCTAAATGGGGGATAGATATGCGATTAGAAAAAGTACAGGATGCGTTAAGAGCCAAAAAGATTAAATACGAATATACAGAAGAAGACGGATGTGGAAGTCTGGATTTTATGTTTCGTGGTCTGAAATTTCATGTATGGGAATATCATGATGGAGTCTGGGGTGCAGAGACCAATATTTATGAGGCGGGAAGAAGCCAGGATATCGAGGGCGACTATGAAGCTGAGATATCTGCAGAGATTTTTTCTTGGCCGGATATGATCAATAATTAAAAGACAGGAGTAGGAAAACTATGAAACTAATGAATATTGCTGATGAGGGGATGCGGTATAAATCACAGCTATATGAATTGTATGAGATGGCTTTTCCGGAGCAGGAGAAAAAACCGCTTCACGTAATGGAACAGCTTGTAGAAGACGGTAAGATGGAAATGCTTGCAATAGTAGATGGAGATGAGTTTGTGGGACTTGCCATCAATATGCTTAGTGGAAATTGTGCACTGCTTGATTACTATGCAATCATACCGGAAAAACGAAGCGGAGGTTATGGAAGTAAAGGTTTGGAAGTTCTGCTTGTACATTTTAAAAATCAGAAATATATTTTTGAGATAGAAATTCAGGATGAACAGGCAGACAATGCACAGGAACGTAAACGAAGAAAAGCATTTTATCTTCGAAATGGACTGAAAGAAACAGGATTGTTTGCGAATGTGTATGATACGGATTTTGAAATTCTTACACCCGATGGAGAACTTACATTTCAGGAATATGTGGATTTCCTGAGAGAAGTGCTGGGTGAGGAGTATGTGCAGTTCCTGAATCCGACTTTACTTTCAGAAACAAAATAAAATAAAAGATAAAATAAACGGGGAGAATTATGGGAGAACATATAGTTTTAGTGTATCTGGTTGTGTGTCTGTTTGTATTCCTGGCGGGATTTGTAGATTCTATTGCAGGAGGTGGAGGGCTGATCTCTCTGCCGGCATATATGATTGCGGGACTGCCTGCACATACGGCAATTGCGACAAATAAGATCAGCAGTGCCATGGGAACGACGGTTTCCACTTTCTATTATCTGCGTCAGGGATTTATGAAATGGAAAATCTGCGTACCGGCCATTGTAGCTGCAATCGCGGGCTCTTCACTGGGCGCGAAGATTACTCTGATGATAGATGAGAAAGTTTTAAAGATAGCCATGCTGGTCGTACTTCCGGTCATTCTGTTTTATGTGCTGAGAAGCAAAGCACTTCAGGAAAAGCCGGATTATGAAATAGTAGATAAAGTAACCCGAAATCTGATCATGAAGTGTATAGGAATTGCATTTGTAGTTGGAATCTATGACGGAATCTATGGACCGGGAACAGGAACCTTTCTTATGCTGCTGTTTACAGCCTTTTGTCATTTATCACTGAATGATGCGGCAGGAACCACAAAGGCGATTAATCTTACTACAAACATTTCTGCACTTGCAGTATTTTTGTTCAATGGAGCGGCATATATTCCTCTGGGTGTTGCGGCAGGCTGCTGCAACATGGTTGGAAATTATCTGGGAAGTCATTGCTTTACAAGCAATGGAAGTAAAATTGTAAAACCGGTCATGGTGGTTGTGATCGTAATCTTTTTTATAAAAGTAGTGACGGAATTAATTGGATAAACAGAAGAGTAAGACCGGGGTGTTAATAGCCCCGGTCTTTTATAAATTCGTAGGTTCGCCTGCGATTGTTATGGTCATGATAGGCAAAATAGTTTTTCCTCATATCTGCGTACTGCGGCTTTTCTTTGAAACCATTTTTCGCATATTCGGAAATTTTCTGAAGCAGAGCTGTTCTTGTCGTGCAGCGTTCACCAAAAAGATCCTTCTCCATATCGATATAGCTTCCGCAGGTTTCGTTGTATTTCTCCAGATCAAACTGATAAAAGAGAATTGGTTTGCCCAGATAATATGCATCCCATGACACACTGGAGTAGTCCGTGATCAACATGGAGCATTTCATGATAAGCTGATTAAGCGGTACACTTCCAAATGGGATCAGCCTGATCTGAGAATCTTCTGTATGGAAAGAGGAAATATATTCCCGGAGCTTGGGATGAATATAAAAGATCAGTTCCGTATGGGAACTGTGCAAAAACTTCTGAAGCTCCGGATCGTTGAGAAGAGCTGTATATTCCTGGTAATATTGGCTCTGACAGAAAAATTCATCACTCTGGTCCTCCAGCCAGCTTCTCCATGTAGGCATGACAAGGATGGAGGGATGTGCAGGATCTGATTTATCTTTTAAAACATCCCAGCGGCTGAGTCCGGTTACAGGAATCTGTTCGGGCTTATAACCGAAATTCTCTTCAATGATGGATTTTTCCATTTCGGAAGAAGCAGTAAAATATGTCATGGAACTTGCACCTTTAGCTCCAAAAAGATTTTCCACCCGTTTCAGTGCCAGTACACCATGCTGGAGGAAATAGATATCGTGTTTATTGATCTCCCGGGAAATCAGATTTGGCATAGGTTTCCAGACGAATGCATGAAGCCGGCTGTCTGATGCAACATATAATTCGGATGTGATCAGATACAGAAGGTGTCGGAAACTTAAAAAAGGAATAACATTGGAATGATATTTACGGGTATCCTTCCATTGAGGAGAAGATTTATCCAGTATGAAGAAAATGTTTTTTCGTTCTTTTTCTGGAAGGTATTTCATACAGTACTGAAAAAAATAAAAGCCGTTATCCTGAGCGGAAACACAGTATTTTTCATAAATAAGCCAGATATGGCGCTTTTTCCAGAATGGCTTCAGCAATTTGCCAAGCCCGAAAGCCAGAAGTTCTTTAAAATGAAAACTCGGGCTGTCACAGGAGCGCAGAGGACGGCTTCGAAGGATGAAACGATGTCCTGTGCTTCCCATAGGGAAAAACAGACAGCCATTTTGGGAAATACAGTAGTTTCCGAGGATGAGCTGTGTACGCAGTCTGGCACCGAGAATTACCGTCCAGGATTCTGAAGTCTTATCGGAACGAATCAGCAGATTCCAGTCATTTTCACCATTTTCCAGAACAGAAACATCCATCTGGAAGATCAGTTTCTGGGAAGTCCTGGAAATACACCTGAGAGGATGATGGAAATCCTGTGAAGAATTCTGATAATAAAGTTCTGCCCGAAGTTTCAGGTCAGGTTTTGGAAGCTGAATCGTAAGATATAGCTGAGTTTTATTTATTTTAATATGAGTGACATATAATATGTGTTCCATGAAAAAACTCCCTGTCATGTGAATTTTAATTGAAAAAAATTAGTAACTATTCAGAAGGTAGTATTCCGCGAGGTGTTTTGGAATGCATTTTGACTCGTGACTGTGAGGGTACTGAACAGTTACAAAAATTATACAAAACAGACGGTTAATTTGCAAGACAGTACCTTCCATTGACAATGGATAAGAAAGTGAGATAGAATGATATTCAGTATAACAGAAAAATGATGAGGAAGAACAGATGGAGAGAAAATTAAAGTTTACCAAAGCAAATACGGCTGCGGTGAAAGGAATTGCAATTATATTTCTGATTTTATATCATGGATTTTCAATAAAAAGCAGGCTCTATGGCTATCCGGTAAGCTTCTGGCCATTGTCAGAGACAACTGCCATGGCAATCTGCCGTGTGATGGTCCAATGTGTGGGAATTTTTGCTTTTCTGTCAGTATATGGTCTTACTTTGTCAATGAAAGCTCAGTATCAGGATTATGAATTTACAGGGCATGAGGCAACTTTGTTTGTGCTGAAACGTTATGTGAAGCTTGTCCTCTCTTTTACCATACCGTTTTTGTTCTGTATGGGAGTCACATATTTGACGCATACTTCTCGTTACAGCGATGGTTTTTCAATCAATCTGATCAATGCAGGAATGGATTTTCTTGGTCTGAGTCATCTTTTTGGAACACAGATGCAGATCAATACCTGGTGGTATTTAAGTCTTGAGGTTCTGCTGATTTTCTTTATGCCGTTTCTGGTCAGATTTTATAAAAGATATGGATGGCTGATGGTTTTTATGTTTCTGCTTGTCGGAAGTTTTATGCTGGAGAAGCACGTACATCTCACAAAATATTTATTTGTAGCTCCGCTGGCAGTCTGCTTTGCAGATCAGAACGTTTTGGAACGGCTCAAAGCATTTTGTATTGTAAAGAACAGATTCTTGAATAAAATTCTGAAGCTTATTTTGTGTACGGGTATATTATATGTCCTTTGTAAGATGTTTAATATGAAATGGGGAACGGATCATTTTGAGTTCGTACTTAATGGTACGATACCGGTGCTGATCGTTTATATGTCATATGAGTTTGTGATTGAGATTCCTGGGATCCGCCAGATCTTGGAGTTTATAGGAAAACATTCTGCGAACATTTTTTATATCCATACGTTTATAAGAGCAGTATGGTGTAAGGATTTCACATATTCACTTGGACATGTGGCAGTTATATGGCTGTTTATACTGCTGAGCAGTCTTACAATTTCAGTCATGCTTGGCTTTGTGCAGAAGTTAATACATTTTGATCAGTTTTCTGCATGGCTTACAAAGAGGATTCTTGGTTTTGCAGATCGGAATTTGTAAGAAAAACGCAGTACGGAATCTGAGGAAGATCAGATTTCATACTGCGTTTTATTAATTTCAATGAAATTTTTTCTTGATTTCTTCACAGATATGTTTGCTGTGGCTGTTATCCTTGAACTGTAGATATTCCCTGCGCATTTTTTCATATTTCGGCTTCATGTGAAAATCGTTCTGCACAGTTTCTTCCAGAAGATCCAGAAGTTGTGCTTCCGTTGAAGCCCTGTCACCGAAGAGTTCCGTCTCCATATCGATATAGCTTCCATGAGCTTCATTGTATTTCTCAATATCAAACTGATAGAAAATACTTGGTTTATCCTGATACAAAATGTCCCAGCAGACACTGGAATAATCTGTGATGAGCATACGGCATCGCATCAGCATTTCATTTACAGCAACTTCGCCAAAGGAGATCAGATGTATGCGGTGACTGATAGATTTAAAGTTGTCTGCGTATTCCTGAAATTTTGCATGCAGATAAAAATTGATCTCAAGGTCATATTTTTCCAATATGTTATTCAGGCGTACAGAATTCAGAAGTCCCATATAGTGGCGGAAGTAGTCACTTTCTTCAAAATCTTTATCCGGTACAGAGTCTAACCAGTTTCTCCAGGTAGGCATGATCAGAATCTCACGCTTTCCCTGAGACTTATCTTTAAGTACATCCCAGCGTGGGAGACCGGTATTGATAACTTCGTCCGGTTCATATTCAAAATTGTCGATAATGGTCTGTTTTTCTTTGTTCGTAGAGACAACAAAGAGATTACAGCCGCCTTTTTTGCCTTTTCCATAGAAATTGTCAACGCGTTTTAGGGCAATGACACCATGCTGGAGGAACACAAATGGTATTTTTTTGATATAGCGGTTAAAAATACTGTGTCGGGACTGCATGGCATACGTATGGTATCTGGAATCGGAGCTTACAATAAGGTCGGCTGCAAGCAGGTAGATCATGTGCCGGATGGACATGAAATTCAGAAGTCGGTTCTTATAAGGCTCTACTTTGGAACGATCCGGAGAATCTTTGGTTATAATATAGTAGATTTTTTTATTAAGAAAAGCTTCTTCGTTTTGTTCCATGCAGTGTTTAAAGAAATAATATCCGTTATCCTGTGCCATGGAAGAGAATTTCTCACAGACCAGACAGATATGTTTACGTTTCCAGTAAGGTTTGGCGATCCGATAAAGAAAAACAGACAAAAATTCCTTAAAGATAATATCCATTCCATCGTATTTTTCCCGCTGGCGATTAGTAAATGCAAGAGTACGTTTGCTTGTATAATATGGGAAAAAGTAAAAGTCATCGGCTGTCTGGTAAGAGATGTTAGACAGAAATTTTTGCTGTATTCTTTGCCATGCAGTCATATAAATCGGGATTTGAGAAATTTTCCCGGTGTCTGCATTTTGAACCAGGACGAAAATATCCCAGTACAGACTTTTCCATTCAACAGAACGCAGATCGAGAGAAATACTTATTCGCTGAAGGTTCTGATGGGATTTTATACTTTCTGTGGTAAAATCGTAAACTGCAGCGTCTTCTGCAAGCTTACTGCGGAAAAAAAGTCCGGTTTTTATATATTTGTGTCTGCTCTGTTCAAGATCAAAAGATACTTTGAGGATTCCGTGGGTGATCTTGAGTTTATGATAGGCACAGATCAGAAGATTTTCCATAAAAAATTTTCGTGAGCATAACCTTATAATAAGAAGATTGTCGAATCCTGCGGTAAGTATGCCGATATATTCATTAGGTTCGGGAGAAGTATCCTCCGGGAAATAAATATCGTTGATGAAAATATGATAGTCCATATTTAAATTTCTGTCAGGATGCAGAGAATATAAAAGTTTTTGATTGTCGGAAGTTATGCAGTTTAAGGTGAGAATAAGTGTATGATTCTTTTTAAAACAAATAAATTCATGAAAAACGGACAGATTTAGCCGGAAAGTATCAGGACTAAGCTGGATAAAAGGAACGGAAACTTCTTCTTTGGTTTCAGGATCACGTGCAAGGAAACTGAAAGAAGAAAAAGCGGTTACAGAAAAATCACTGAACTTTAAAACAATCTCTGCAGATGAAAGATCGGAAACGCTGACAGAGATGCTGTTCTTGATCCAGGAAAAAGATGAATCGGATGTATGTGATTTAAGTTTCATAATTCCTCCATATAAAATAGCTCCGGCTGCACTTTCAAATACAGGGCAGACGGAAGCAGTGTTGTTTTTTTTGTAAGTAACATAATCATAACATAAAATTAATAAAAATTAAACATTTTTTGAAAGACAAAATATTAAAAAAACACTTGACATATAAAAAATGATATGATATTCTCTTACAGAACGCTGCCGAAGACAGTAGGTGCCGTAAGGCATAAGGATTAAAACGCCTACCGAGGACTTAGTATTCTATATAAGATTACATGAGACCTTACTGTCGTTATGCAGTAAGGCTTTTTTTATGACGCGGCGGTATATCAAAATCTATAAGGAGGTGTACCATTTATGGCAAAAGTAGAACTGAAACAACCAATCGTAGAAGAAATCTCAAACAGCATTAAAGACGCACAGGCAGTAGTACTTGTTAACTACAGTGGTCTTACAGTTGAACAGGATACAATTCTGCGTAAGGAATTAAGAGAAGCTGGTGTTCATTACAAAGTTTACAAAAACACTATGATGAACCGTGCTTTTGCAGGAACAGCATGTGAAAGCCTTTGCCCACATCTGGAAGGAACAAACGCTCTGGCTATTTCCGATACAGATGCTACAGCACCGGCAAGAATCCTTGCTAAATATGCAAAACAGTTCCCGGCTCTTGAACTGATCGCAGGTGTAGTTGAAGGAAACTACAACGATCAGGCTGGAATCCAGGCTCTGTCCCAGGTTCCGTCCAGAGAAGAACTTCTTGGAAAACTTCTTGGAAGCATCCAGTCTCCTATCACAAACTTCGCTCGTGTGCTTAACCAGATCGCAGAGGCACAGGGTGGTGCTGATACAGAGGCAGCAGCAGAGTAAATCTGAATTCATCAGATTTACGGTACGCAGACGAAGCGTAGCGTAATTCGCAGTATACAGAAACTGCGAATCCTAAAATAATAAAATCTAATAAATGGAGGAAATTAAAATGGCAAAATTAACAACAGAAGAATTTATTGCAGCAATCAAAGAATTATCTGTATTAGAATTAAATGAACTCGTAAAAGCTTGCGAAGAAGAATTCGGTGTATCCGCAGCAGCAGGTGTTGTTGTAGCAGCAGCTGGAGCAGCTGGAGAAGCAGCAGAAGAAAAAGATGAGTTCGACGTAGAACTGACAGAAGTTGGACCGAACAAAGTTAAAGTTATCAAAGTTGTTCGTGAAGTTACCGGACTTGGACTGAAAGAAGCTAAAGCAGTAGTTGACGGTGCTCCGAAAGCTCTTAAAGAAGGCGCATCTAAAGCAGAAGCTGAAGACATCAAAACAAAACTTGAAGCAGAAGGTGCTAAGGTTACTCTTAAATAATTCTGTTAAAGAAATAAGTGATGCGGGGACACCTGATGGTGTCCCTAAATTTTTGTGTAAAAAATTAAAAAAGTTGTTGACAGCATAAAATTGCTATGCTATAGTGAAGAATGCTATATTATGGCAAGATATGCCTGTTTATCTCAAACCGTAAACAGGGTCGTGTTATAAAATAAATAAAAAAACAGGGGTGAAACGTCAATGGAAAAAAACAGAATTCGTTCTGTAAAAACTGGAAAAAGCATGCGCATGAGCTACCAGAGACAAAAAGAAGTTCTGGAAATGCCGAATTTGATTGAAGTCCAGAAAGATTCCTATAAGTGGTTTCTCGATGAGGGCCTCAAAGAAGTGTTTGATGATATTTCTCCGATCGCGGATTATGGCGGAAAGTTCAGCCTGGAATTCATCGATTTCACGTACGATGCAAAAGATGCGAAATATAACATTGAGCAGTGCAAAGAACGTGACGTAACTTACGCGGCACCTTTGAAGGTTCGCGTGCGACTGATTAACAAAGAAACAGAGGAAATCAACGAACACGAGATCTTTATGGGAGATCTTCCGTTAATGACAGAGACAGGTACTTTTGTTATCAACGGTGCTGAGCGTGTTATCGTTAGCCAGTTGGTGCGTTCCCCTGGTATCTATTATGCGATTGCACATGATAAAATTGGTAAGAGATTATTTTCCAGTACCGTTATTCCGAACAGAGGTGCATGGCTGGAATATGAGACTGATTCCAATGATGTCTTCTATGTACGTGTGGACAGAACCCGTAAGGTTCCGATCACTGTGCTGATTCGTGCCCTTGGTATCGGCACCAATGCAGAAATCGTAGAATTATTTGGTGAAGAGCCAAAAATCCTCGCAAGTTTTGCAAAAGATACATCTACCAACTATCAGGAAGGTCTTCTTGAATTATATAAGAAGATCCGTCCGGGCGAGCCGCTTGCAGTAGAGAGCGCTGAGAGCCTTATCATGGCAATGTTCTTCGATCCGAGAAGATATGACCTTGCCAAAGTTGGACGTTATAAATTCAATAAGAAACTTCACTTTAACAAACGTATTGTCGGACACAAGCTTGGTGAGACTGTTGTGGATCCGTCTACAGGAGAAATCCTTGCAGAAGAAGGAACCAACGTAACAGTTGAACTTGCTGACAAGATTCAGAATGCAGCAGTACCATTCGTATGGATTCAGGGTGAAGAACGTAAGATCAAAGTTCTTTCCAGCATGATGGTCGATATCACTGCGCATGTTGATCTTGACTGTGATCCGAAAGACTTAGGTGTTACAGAATTAGTATACTATCCTGTACTCGAAAAGATTCTGGAAGAAAATGATAATCTTGAGGATATCAAAGCTGCTATCCAGAGAGATATCCATGACCTTATTCCGAAGCATATCACAAAGGAAGACATCCTTGCTTCCATCAACTACAATATGCATCTGGAATACGGAATCGGACATGATGACGATATCGACCATCTGGGCAACCGTCGTATCCGTTCTGTTGGTGAACTTCTTCAGAACCAGTATCGTATCGGTCTTTCCAGACTGGAAAGAGTTGTACGTGAGCGTATGACAACTCAGGACACAGAGAATATTTCCCCACAGTCCCTGATCAATATTAAACCTGTAACTGCAGCGGTTAAGGAGTTCTTTGGATCTTCTCAGCTGTCACAGTTCATGGATCAGAACAACCCTCTTGGTGAGCTGACACATAAGAGACGTCTTTCCGCACTGGGACCTGGCGGTCTGTCACGAGACAGAGCAGGATTCGAGGTACGAGATGTCCACTATTCTCACTATGGTCGTATGTGCCCGATCGAGACACCTGAAGGTCCGAACATCGGTCTGATCAACTCCCTTGCATCCTATGCAAGAATCAACGAATATGGATTCATCGAGGCTCCATATCGCAGAATCAATAAAGAAGATCCGGCAAATCCGGTCGTAACGGAAGAAGTTGTTTACATGACAGCAGATGAAGAAGATAACTATCATGTAGCACAGGCGAACGAGCCGCTGGATGAAGAAGGACATTTCGTTCATAAGAACGTATCCGGTCGTTTCCGTGAAGAAACACAGGAATATGAAAAACGTATGTTTGACTACATGGACGTATCTCCTAAGATGGTATTCTCTGTAGCTACAGCGCTGATTCCGTTCCTGCAGAACGATGATGCTAACCGTGCGCTGATGGGATCCAACATGCAGCGTCAGGCAGTGCCGCTTCTTACAACAGAGGCTCCTGTAGTTGGAACCGGTATGGAAACAAAGACAGCAGTCGATTCCGGTGTTTGCGTACTTGCAAAGAAATCCGGTACTGTTCTTCGTTCCACATCTACTGATATTACGATCAAAAACGATGACGGAACAAAAGATGATTATCATCTGATCAAATTCCTTCGCAGTAACCAGAGCAACTGCTACAACCAGAAACCAATCGTGTTCCAGGGTGAGCATGTAGAGGCTGGTCAGGTTATCGCAGATGGTCCTTCTACCGCGAATGGTGAACTTGCCCTTGGTAAGAACCCACTGATCGGATTCATGACATGGGAAGGTTACAACTATGAGGATGCTGTCCTCTTAAGTGAAAGACTGGTAATGAACGATGTTTACACTTCTGTCCATATTGAAGAATATGAAGCAGAAGCCAGAGATACAAAGCTCGGACCGGAAGAGATTACACGAGATGTTCCGGGTGTCGGCGATGATGCTCTGAAAGATCTGGATGAGCGTGGTATCA